>Ga0209755_10001219_pt1 | contig 41560 bp, 38 predicted proteins | sample TergutCo191P1_FD_187301 | JGI IMG/M metagenome (GOLD analysis project Ga0209755, IMG submission 187301) | Cornitermes sp. P1 segment gut microbial communities from Petit-Saut dam, French Guiana - Co191P1 (SPAdes) (version 2) | ecosystem: Host-associated > Arthropoda: Insects > Digestive system... | reverse complement strand
ATTTCTTATAGATGTTAGTTATATTATTATTGTCTTATTAGTCTTCGGCTATATTTTTGATTGGCATTCTTATGTACCTGTTTGGTATCTTGCCATGATGGCTTCGGTCATTTACATTATTGCGGTAATAACAACTGTTGTCAAAATTAAAAATGATACAAAAGAGATAAACAATTTATTGCAAAAACGTAAAGAAAAAAATACAAATATTGCATCTTAGGTTAATAAATTTGCATCTTGGTAATATATCTGTTCACAGAGCATATTACAATTCCTATAATTGAAATAAATTATAGGAGGCAAATTGTGTATAAAAAATTAATATTTTTTGGTGTTTTTCTATGGCTTGGGGTAAATTCTTTTGCGGATAATATCAATGCAACCATAGAAATTAACGGGATAACTGTTAATGGCGGTCAAGTATATGTGGCGGTATTCTCAAATGAAACAGATTATAAAAATGAAAATCCATATATCTCATTTATATTAGAATCTACCAGTTCAAATTTATCGCATTCCTTAGAATTGCCTGAAGGTGAATATGTAGTGTCGATATTTCAAGATAGAAACAATGACGGAAAACTAAATCAAACAATATTTTGGATTCCAACTGAGCATGTAGGCATTACAAATTATAATCTTAGAGGCGCACCTGGAAATTTTAACAGTCTAAAAGTACCTGTAAATAAAAATTCAACCAGAATTATAGTAAATGTCGGAAGGGTTAGAGCGTTAGGGATAATATGAAAAAATACATTTACTGTATAATTCCCTTACTCATTGGAACAACATTGTCTGTAACAATGGGTTTAACAATATGGATAGGATTTTTTCTTGTATTTATTCCTATCGGATTAAGTGTATCAATAGGATTTTTAATCAGTATTCGTTTTAATAATCCTGACTTAGGAAGAAAAATATGTCTTTCTATAGTTTCATTGGTTTTCCTAATTTTTCTTGGAATAATGCAGCGTGAAAATATGCAGATAGAAGAAACGGTATTTTATTTTGCGTATTTCATTAATACAGGCATTTTTACGCGTGTTTTAATTCATTATGCAATAGCGAAGGTATTTGGACCTTTAATTTGGGGAAGAGGTTTTTGCGGTTGGGGTTGTTACACTGCGGCTTTGCTCGAATGGCTGCCAATTAAAGAAAATAAAACTATTCCTAAAAAATACACTTTTATTCGTATTCCTGTTTTACTCATATCATTGCTTATTCCTTTCATTTTAATTCAGCTCGGATACGATTATTATACAAGGCATATATATTCATCTGCTGACGGTTCTTTTATAGAAACTAATAAACTTGACCAGTTTATCTGGTTTTTGGTTGGATATATTTCGTATTATATAATAGGGATTATTCTGGCGTTTGTATTTAAAAAGAAACGGGCTTTTTGTAAAATATTTTGTCCTGTTTCACTTGTTATGAAGTTATTTACACGTTTTTCATTGGCGAAAATAAAACCTACTGGAAATAAATGTATCGAATGCGGAAAATGTAATGCAAAATGTCCAATGGATATTGATGTGCGGAAATATATTAAAAATAGACAGAAAATTTTATCAACAGAATGTATACTTTGCAGAAATTGTATACATGCATGTCCAGTGAAGGCGATATAATAAAATATTAAATACGGCACAACTGCACATAACAAAAGGTAACTGCCTTGCTAGAGCCTGTCCGATTTAATGTGTAAATGACAGAATATCATAAGAACGGAACCCGTTCTTTTCCAAACTCAATGGCGAGCTGATTTAACGCCCACCCCCAATCTCTTATCGGTATAGTCCATTTTTCTGAAGCGTTTCTGATCGCCAAATAAAATATTTTAAATATAGCATCATCTGTCGGGAATGACGAGCGGTTTTTTGTTACTTTTCTAAGCTGGTAATTAAGCGATTCAACAGCGTTAGTCGTATATATGGCTCTGCGGATTTCAGGCTGGTTTCATGGTATTCTATTAGATTTCGCAGCCATTTAATGGTTTGATTTACGAAATTTTGCGGATTATCTCCAAGAATTCTAAAATTACGTGAAAATGCATCTATACTTGCATTTAGCATATTAAGTGCATCTTTCAACTTTTCATAATCTCCATCGCCTCTTGCTGTTTCATGTAACTCAATTCCATGAGATTCATTTAATCTTCCCAATGGGCGAATAAATTTAAGAAAAGCATGAGCCAAGTCAGAAAATCTTCCAGAAAGCTCCTGTAAAGTTCCTTCTGGATATACAGAAGCAGATTGCTGGTTTTCATACAACGTATTGAATGTTATTTTTCCCATAGATATATTCTATCCTTTCCTGTATATAATTTAATTATTAAGCACTATTTTGTCGATACCGTAAATAATTTAAATCCTAAAAAATTCGACTATTAAAGTAACCAATCTCAAAAACTTCATTTTTGATGGTTTATTGGCATCAATTCATTATTATTCTTATGATCGGTTGATCATACTCGGAGAATTAGATATACATGATGATATAATTGTGAAAATTAATAAAGAAAATTTATTGTTTGGTCATAGTATCTGGCTCCCCTACAGAGGAATAAAAAATAAAACTATTAGTACCAAATTCACCTAATTTTATTGTATCACTACCTCCGAAGTTTGTTATCCATAAAATATTTCCAACAGTCCAAGCTGGAATTTCTTTCCCTAGAGAAATCATTGTTTTTTCATTCAATGTTATTATACCATTATTCGGGGGTAATTCTTGATAAGTTCCCCTATACTGTACAGCAATAACTCTCCCGTCTGTAGGATCATTATTACTCGGTGCAGTTACCTTCGGTTTAGTATCATTCGAGCCGTTATCACAACCCATAACCATACCCATCGTTAAAATCAAACCAATCATTAAAATCAAACTCCTATAAATTCCCTTTTTCATTTTTAGACCTCTTGATAATTAGTATTTAAATCCCATACGGGATTTTTATTCTTTTTGCTTTAATGAGCTTAAAGCCTTTCCTAATATATCTAAATTTTTCTCGGCATGACGTCGTAGTTTATCATTAATTGATTTTTCAAAAGCTATATCTTCTTCTGTCATTGGAGGTTTTGAATCATCTTCTGCTTGCGGTTTTTTTATTTCATGAAGCCCTTCCATGATATTGTCACTCATTTCATCCTCCGCATTTACCCTTATTTATCTGGTTACAATTAAGCTCGCCGAAGTGTTGCTTTGCTTGTTGAGGCAGTTTTACCGTTTTAGAAAACCCCTCCATTATTGAGGTCATTTTCTTTCTCCCCATCTCGTCCAGATTCTCATAAATTTGTCGTAATACCTCGACTTTTTCCTCCATAATTTTCCCCACTGACCGCATAACGTATTTATTATGATAGTATATCGATTATATTGAAACGTCAAGGAGTATAATCAAAAAATTGTTCATTTTCTTACATTGAAAACAGCCAAATTTTCAGCTAAACTATGGTCAATGAATATAAATGACCGTCTCAGGGAGATACGGAGCTCATTTCAGATTTCCCAAAGAGAATTTTCCAAGCGGATTTTTATCAGTCAAAGCCTCTACGCCGATATCGAAAAGGGAAATATCGAACCCAAAGAAAGATTTTTACGGCTGATTTCGTCAGAATATAACGTAAATCTCGATTGGATTAAAACTGGAAACGGCGAAATGTGGAATTCATCACCGATTGATTTACGGCTGGAATATCTAATCGAAATATTTAAACAATTTAATCCCGAATTACAGGATGTTATTTTAGATCATTTGAAACGATTATTGGAAGTTCATAGAAAAGATAGTTAATCTTTTTATTTTTACCTCAAATTTTATCGAACAACTCTATTATAATTTCTTATTCAAAAAATATATAACGGTAAAATGCTGATCGTAAAGTTGCATAAATTCTAAAAATTATGCTATTCTATTAAAGTATAGAACATTTTCAGGGCAATAGGAGAAACATAGATGGCATTAAAATATATGCAGGTTGTAAATCCCGTGTATGCAGGGGACATACCTGCTTCAGAAATGAAGTTGTCTTATATAAATTATGATTCTGATTCAGCAGAAACAAAAGATGTTTCCTCTATTGATGAGGTAATAAAGCTTAAAAACGATTCAAAGATGCTATGGATAAATGTCAGCGGATTAAAAGACGCCGAATCTATTAAACATTTGGGTGAACTGCTGGAAATTCACCCTTTAACCATTGAAGATATTCTGCAGACAGAACAGCAGGCAAAAATGGAAGTTTTTGAAAAATACAGATTTTTATTGGTCAAAACAATTATGCAGAAAAAGGATGCTTTCTGCCATTTAAATCCCGGAAAGAAAAAATTCTTCCTGCCTTTCGGGAAAGACAGGAGCTTTACAAATACGAATATAAATACAGATGAATTAATTATTACTCAGGTTGGAATAGTAATTATGAAAAACATTCTTTTGACTTTTCAGGAATTATCAAGAGGCGCGTTTGAGGGCATAAGAAGAAAAATAATGGAAAATACCGGAGAAATCCGCAAGATGGAAACAGATTATCTTGCTTATTTAATAATCGATAAAATTGTCGATGAATATTTTAACTCCATAAACCATTTGGAAGAACACATAGAAAATCTTGAAGATCGCGCGACCAGAACAAGCGATGATACATATATTGAGGAGATACAGGAAACAAAAAAATACCTGCTGCTTGTTAAGAAAGCGATCCTGCCTTTAAAAAATAATCTATCGCTTATTTCCCGGACAGAATCATTTTTTCAAACAGGTGAAATAAAACCATTTTTACAGGACTTAATTGAAAATTTGGATCATGCGGTAACGCAGGTAGAACATTACCGCGAATGGCTGTCGAGCGTCATGGAAGTAAACTTGTCTGTTTTGTCGTACCAGTTAAACAAGGTAATGAAAGTTTTGGCGATGATTTCCGCCATCTTTATTCCATTGTCTTTTATCGCAGGAATATACGGCATGAATTTTCAAAATATGCCTGAATTAAGCACCAGCTTTGGGTATTTCATTGTTCTTGGCATAATGTTTTTAACCGCAGCCATTATGATTATCTTTTTTAAAGTTCGCCGGTGGTTCTGAACTTTTATACCGCCTGAAGCCCTGTTGTTTTTTGTGTCTGAAAAAGAGGTTTAATAATTCAATGCCATCGTTAATAAAATATTTTCCGGAAAACCTTAAAAAATTAGCTAAATCAAATCCTGTTGCCATTCGTTATATTATGGATGGTTTGCTTGCGGTAGGCGCTGTTAATATCGCAAGCAGTAATTACAGTTTGTTTGCTGTGCGTTTAGGTGCGGATGATCTTCAGCTGAGTCTGGTTCAATTTCTTCCTCATTTTTTTACGCTGCTTGTGTTGATACCTGGCGGGCTTCTTATGGATAGGCTGCATAATAAAAAACGTATCGTGATAGTAATGATGCTAATTGTTATATTCGGATTTTTCCTTTTAGCTATATCGCCGTTTGCGGATGTTTACTCTATTCAATTTTTTCTTGGGTCCCTTGCTCTGACAGGAAGCTCGGTTGCTTTATACTACATTGCATGGCAGTCATTCTTTCCAAGCGTTGTAGACGCAAATACCCGTAATCAAGTGCTTACGCTTCGAACCAGAGTAACTTTAATCATCAGCATGATTACTCCGCTTCTGGTAGGCGTGGTGCTGACAAGCATTGGAAGCATCAGCGGTAAAATTATTGCGCATCAGGCGTTTTTTGTCAGCGCCTTATTGTTATTTTTGCTGGCTATGTTGAATTTTAGAAAATTCCGGATAAAACGGCAGTATACGCAGCAAACGGCAATACTTAAAGGCATTCCATTATCTGAAATTTTAAATGCAGGCAAAAGCATGTTACACAATAAACAATTTAAACTTTTCACTGCCGCTGCGTTATTTTTCCACATTACATGGCATTTTGACTGGACATTGTACTTTATAGGACAGGTGAACTATCTGCAGATGAATGAATTTCAACTGGGGCTTACAGGTTTAGGCGCAGCTCTCATTCAGCTTTTAACGTTAAAATTCTGGAGCCGGAAAAATGACAAGTACGGCGTTGTTCTGCCTTTCACTTTTGGAATTTTGGGTTTAAGCCTATGTCCTGTTTTTATGATTTTTTCCGTAAGCATTCCTCTTTCTATAGGACCTCATCTTTTTATTATCTTACATACTCTTGCGCATATTCCCTTTTGCGTAGTTACTTTGAATTTATTTCAATGTATTTTGCTTGTAGTAGATAATGAATACCGCAGTTTTTATATGTCAGTTTTCGCAAGCTTACTCTGTCTGTCTAACGCAGTTATGCCGGTAATCGGCGTTGTGTTATATCAATCTTTAGGCGGAAACCTGGACGGATTTAGACATACTATGTTTATTATATTTACATTACGCATCATCGCCGCTCTCTTCTGGCTGTTATGGTGGAAACAACGAACCCGAAAAATAAATCAATGTACTGTCTCCATAAAATCTATTCTCTTATAAATACATTACGGTAAACTTCGGCGGATCCAGTTTTATCCCAGCCTTGTACCGCTAAAGCAATCTCATACATTCCTCCAAGTTTCATACCCAATTTTTTCCAAGCCTTAAAATGTTCTGAAACGGAAACATCTCCGCTTTTACGCGATTTGTCGCGAATACTCCAATATGTTTTTAGATTTTGAATTCCTTTAATGCTAATCTGATTAAAGTATTCTTTTTACATTTGAAACATCCGTTTCCTGTAACAGCCATTGCGGCGCTTCCTGATTTTTTCCAGAGCGAATAATTATAACCGTCATGTAAACCAATAGGATCCATGTTTCATTCAAAAATATCTTTTTTGTCGCGTTGATTTTCCGTATTTCCGGTAAAACACGCCGTACAAAATGATAATTCGCATTTTTTGCACGCCTCTTTAAGAGAGTCTATGCTGATATATCCCAGGCTGTCTGCGCCGATCTTTCTGCAAATATCATCAAGGTTCATATTGTTTGCAATAAGATTTTCTTCGTCATCAATATCAGTTCCATAATGGCATGTGTGCCGGAAAGGAGGCGAAGAAATACGCATATGAACTTCTTTCGCTCCCGCGTTCTTTAGGCTTTTTACAATTTTTTCGCTTGTTGTTCCGCGCACAATCGAATCGTCAACAAGCACGATCCTCTTTCCGCGGATATTTGCAGATAATGGATTGAGCTTTAGTCTGACTGCGCTGTCGCGTTTGCTTTGCGTAGGATAAATAAAACTGCGCCCAATGTATCTGTTTTTTACAAAACCTGTAATGAGCGGAATCTCGCTTGCCGCGCTGTAACCGCACGCCGCATCCAGTCCTGAATCCGGGACCCCGCAGACAGCGTCAGCGTCCGCATGATACTCCCGCGCAAGCGATAGTCCCATGTTATAACGTGCTTCGTATACGCCAAGCCCGTCAATCACAGAGTCAGGACGCGCAAAATAAACATACTCAAAAATGCAGAGTCCTTTCCCGCAGTTTCCTTGCGGTTTTTCTCCGCTGGCTGCGCCTTGAGCGCTATTAAATGAAACTTTTTCCGTTATTTCTCCGTTTTCAAACAAAACAACTTCACCAGGCAGCACATCCCGCAGGAACTCAAAACCGCAGGTTTCAAGCGCGCAGGATTCCGATGCGACAGCGCAGCCGATTCCGTTTTTCCCGATGCACAGAGGGCGAAAACCGTATCTGTCGCGCACTGCAATCATTTTATTTTTACTTGTTATAATAATAAGGGAAAAAGCCCCTTCCAAAAGACCCGCAGCGTGAACAACGCCCTGCAAAGCGTTTTTTTCCATATTTATGCAGTACGCTATTAAAGAAGAAATAACTTCACTGTCGCTGGTTGCGTTAAAATTTAATCCAAGGCTTAAAAGCTCGTTTCGGATTTCTTTAGCGTTTGTAATATTTCCGTTATGCGCAGTCGCAATTCTGCCTGTCAAATATTCCGTGACAAATGGCCCTGAATTTTCTTTCGAACTCTGCCCCGTTGTAGAATAACGCGTATGCCCGACCGCGATCTTTCCTTTCGGCAAATGCGCGATTTCACTGCCGGAGAATACCTCGTTTACAAGACCTTCATCTTTATGGCAGATAATGTTTCTGTTATTGGAAACCGCAATTCCGGCGCCTTCCTGTCCACGGTGCTGCAAAGCAAGCAAACCATTATAAGTAACTCCGGCAGCTTCATCAGTATTTAAACTGACTCCGAACACTGCGCATTCTTCATTTAATTTATCATTAATTCTCATATGTCTTTAAAATTTCCTCAGCGATCACTCTTTTTGTTGAGCGCAAATCCATCGCCTGTTTTTCTATAAACCGGTGCGCTTCCTGTTCTGTCAGGCTTAAGTAAGAAATCAATATGCATTTTGCCCTGTCAATTATCCGTATATCCGCTATTTTTTGCTTGAGTTTTATATTTTCATCCTGTATGCGTTTTAACTTTACGTTTACTGATCTTGCAAGCGACAGGACAGACCAAAAAAAGTTTTTATCAACAGGTTTGGATATTGTAAGAACGCCGTCTTCCTGGCAAACAGCGCACATTGCGTTAAAGTGCTCGTTGTTAACTGCAAGGATAACCTGCGATAAGCCTTTTGCCGCGATATTACGGGCTAAACTTTCGCCTGATTCGTCGGCAAGAGGAGCGTCAATTATTACAATGTCAAATTTTTTTTCAAGAAGCGTCCTGCGCGTTTCTCCCGCTGAAGCAAGAACGGAAATTTTGTTAATGGAAGCGTTAGTCAGGCTGTCAGAAAAAAAAGCAGCGCTTTTTTCTGAATTTGTAACAATAAGTACAGCTTCATTATGCAAAACGCTGCCCGCCGCATAGGAGCTTTCCATTTTAAACCGCCTCTCTTACTTCATTGGACTTGTTCAATAACTGCAGTTATCGAACAACTCTATTTATATAACGTTAAAGTATCTTTCCTTGTAAAACTGAACCTTACCTTCTGCGCTCGCGCGGGAGGCTGAAGCAAAATCATCCGCCTCTGTCTTTTTTATTTCTATAAACCTAGAAAAAAGCCGCTCGCCGATTATATTTTTTATAAAATCGCTTTCTTCCGAAAGTTTAATTGCATCATTCAAAGCGCACGGAAGCTGAACAAGGTTTTTTGTTATATCATTGCCCGCTGTAAAAAGATCTACATCAACCGCGGAAGGCAGCTTCAATTCTTTTTCTATTCCGTCAAGTCCGGCGGAAATTATCAGCGCAAACGCAAGATACGGATTAAGAGAAGGATCCGGCGAGCGAAGTTCCATTCTGACTTTCTCGCCGGAAGCGGCGGGAATCCGCACAAGCTGAGAGCGGTTCTGATGAGACCATGACACAAATTTAGGTGCTTCAAATTTTCCAAGGCGTTCATACGAATTTGCAAGCGGATTTAAGAACAGGGTAATCTCGGGTGTTTTTTCAAGAATTCCCGCAATAAAACTTTCCGCAGTTTTTGAATGTTCTTTGCCTGCATTCGAAAAAATATTTTTCCCGTCCTGGTACAGCGAAAGATTTATATGCATACCGTTACCAGGCTTGTCCGGCAGCGGTTTCGGCATAAAGGAAGCGAACAATCCGTTACGTGAAGCAATTGCCTTCACGACTGTTTTGAAAGTCTGCAGATTGTCCGCGCTTACGACAGTATCATCAAATCTGAAATCAATTTCATTCTGTCCCGGTCCCTGCTCGTGGTGAGAACTTTCAGGTCTTATCCCCATCTCTTCAAGCGTAAGGCAAATCTCGCGGCGGATGTCTTCGCCTTTATCGAGAGGAGCGATATCCATATAAGTGCCTTTGTCCAAAGTAACATTTGACGGTTCGCCGTTTTCGTCTGTTTTAAACAGATAAAACTCGCATTCGGCGCCTATTTTGCATACATAGTTCATTTGCTGCGCGCGCTCTGTAATTTTTTTTAATAACATCCTCGTATCATGTTCAAACGAAGACCCGTCCGGCGTTTTTATATCGCAGAAAAAACGAATGACTCTGCCTGGTCCGGGACGCCACGGAAGAACAGCAAGCGTTGACGGGTCGGGGAATAAAAACAAATCCGACTGCGTAATATCGCGGAAACCGCGAATCACATGAGCGTCAAACGAGACGCCGTTTTCAAACGCAGACTCAAATTCATCCGCCATGATTGAAATATTTTTCTGAAAACCGAATATATCGCAGAAATTTAAACGTATAAATTTAACATTATTCTCTTTAATAAATTCAAGGACTTCATTCATATTATACTCCTAAAAATAAATCACTCCACTGTGACGCTTTTAGCCAGATTACGCGGCTTATCAATATCCAAACCTTTATTCGCAGCTACATAATAACTGAAAAGCTGTAAAACGATAACCGACAAAGTCGGCGAAAATAATTCTGGCGCTTCCGGTAAACTAATGTGATAAAGTTTCTGATTGTCTTCCCGGGAACTGAAAGGAGATGTTTCAGGGCAATTTCCGATAAGAAGCACCTTTGCTCCCCGGCTTATAACCTGCTGTACATTACTCATTATTTTTCCGTACAATGACGCGCAGTTTGAAAGCGCGACAACCAGGGTATTTTCCTCAACAAGCGAAATAGTGCCGTGTTTTAATTCGCCTCCGGCATAGGCTTCCGAATGAATGTAGGAAATCTCTTTTAATTTCAATGAACCTTCAAGCGCGATTGCATAATCAATATTCCTGCCGATAAAAAATATGCTCTTGCAGCCAATGCATTCTGACGCATACTTTTGAATCGAATTAATCTGCTCTAGTATTTCTGAAACTTTTTCAGGAAGGGAAGCGATTTCCGCAAGCAGCTTTTGTTCTTCATTCTCATTGATTTTTCCCAATTCATAGGCAAAACGAACTGCAAGAATGTACAGTAAAACCAATTGTGCGGAAAACGCTTTTGTTGTCGCAACCGCTATTTCAGGACCTGCTGCCGTAAACAGGCAATAGTCGGCTTCTTTCGCAATTGTACTGCCGACCACATTGACTATTGACAGCGTTACAGCTCCTTTTGCTTTCGCTTCTCTCATTGCGGCGATTGTATCCGCAGTCTCGCCTGATTGGCTGACAAGAATTACAAGCGTTTTATTGTCAATGATTGCGTCTTTGTAGCGGAACTCGCTTGCAAGTTCTGTTTCAACGGGAATTCTGCACAGCCTTTCCAATATATATTTCGCGACAACACCTGCATTGTAGGCCGAACCGCATGCCGTTATAACAATTTTATTAATGCGGGAAATGCAAACGCTGTCAAAAATATTTTTATTGGCTCCGTCAATAACGGCGGACTGAATTGTATCACGTAACACTTTAGGCTGTTCCATTATTTCTTTCAGCATAAAGTGCGGATAACCGCCTTTCTCAGCGCTTTCTACGCTCCATGTCACTGTTTCGATATCTTTTTGCAGAGGCTCTTTATCAAAATTATAAAAAACAACGCTAACAGCGCCGCTCCCTGCGCCGCAGCCGCCTCGGAGAACAGCAATTTCCCTGTCGTTTAGATAGTAGACTTTGTTTGTATGTTTCAGTATCGCAGGCACATCGGATGCGATAAAATACCCTGAATCGCTTACGCCGATGATTAAGGGATTTTCTTTTTTTACGGCAATCAAGGTATCAGGTTCGTCAATGCACATGATGCCGAGCGCATAGGAACCTTCCAGGTTATTTGATACTTTGATAACCGCATCCATTAAATCGCCGTTGTAATAATACTCCGCAAGCTGCGCAATTACTTCACTGTCTGTTTCGGAAGCAAAAGACACTTTCTCATGACCGTGTTCCGCATGTTCAAGACGATTTTTTAACTGCCTGTAATTTTCGATAATGCCGTTATGAACAACGGCGATTTTATTTTTGTTTCCGACATGAGGATGGGAATTAATGTCGGACGGTTCGCCGTGAGTAGCCCAGCGCGTGTGCCCAATGCCAAGGTTTCCTGCAAGCGGTTTATTTTCCTTTAAACGGGCTTCAAGGCGCTCTTCCAAAACCGCAAGCCGCCCCTTTTGCTTTACAACGTCAAATCCGTCTTTTCCGAAAATCGCAATGCCCGCAGAATCGTAGCCGCGATATTCAAGTTTTTTAAGTCCGTCAATTATTACAGGAACGGCATCTTCCTTTCCTATGTAACCTATAATTCCGCACACAATGCTTCTCTAGTTTGCAGTGTATAATTGTTTATACGGATTTTTAGCATTAGGTTTTAACAGAAAAAAATTATCCTGCAATAAAGACTGAGCGTCTGCGCCGAAGTTAGCTGCAAATTCATTTACAAAAGGCTCAATTTCCAGTAAATCATCTTTTTTTGCGGTTTCAGCCGCTACCTGCGAAGGAAGAGAGACAAGATCATTCTTTGTTCTTATAAAAATTTTACCGCCGTGCATTCCCGTCCCTGTAAAGTTACCGACAGGCGTCTCATTCTCAGCGCCGATGCCAAGCACAACAATGAGCCCTCCGGCCAGATATTCGCCCAGAAAACTTCCAGTTCTGCCGCCGATTACAATTACGGGTTTTTTTTCTTTATACTCCTTCATGTGAATACCGGTTCTGTAACCTGCATTTCCGCGGACAAAAATGCTTCCTCCCCGCATTGCATAACCGAGTGCGTCTCCGGCGTTCCCGTGAATTACAATTTTTCCGTCATTCATGGTATCGCCTGTAGCGTCCTGCGCATTGCCGCGCACTTCTATCACTGCGCCGTCAAGATAACAGCCAAGAGCATTCCCCGGCGTTCCGTTTATTGTGAGGGTTTTTTCTTTTAAGGCGCTGCCGATAAACCGCTGACCGAAGCAGTCTTCAATATGGACAAATGTGCCGCCTGCTTTAATTTTTTCATTTAGTTTTTTAAAGTGCAGGTCTTTTGCCAAAATACTCATAAAATCCTCCAAAAAAAGGCGTTCACCGCATAGCAGCCTGACAATTAATTATTAAAACGCAAAATAATGCATCTTAATAATCCGCTGAAGAATAAGCGGTCAGGTTTACTATCTGATGAACGCCTTTGTTCGTGTTAATTTATACAAAAAATCGAAGGATTGGTCAAGAGAGGATGGCGCGTTTGACGCTTACGTGCCGCAAGTTTTACACATATTTACTCGCCTGCGCTTTCCACATTTCCATATACCTGCCGTCAAGTTTCAGAAGTTCATCATGCGTTCCCTCTTCGATAATTTTTCCGGTATCCAGCATGAAGATTTTATCCGCGTGTTTTGTTGTAGAAAGCCTGTGTGATATGAAAACAACCGATCTGTTCTGCGCGGCGATATTCATCGACTTGTTCATTTGGTATTCAGCGATAGGATCAAGCGCGCTTGAAGGCTCGTCCAGAATTATAAGGTTTGCGTTTTTATAGAAAACTCTTGCTGTCGCAAGCTTCTGACTTTCTCCGCCCGATAAAGCTGCGCCGTCTTCATCAAACTCGCGCGTTAAAGGAGTTGAATAACTTTCTTTCATTCCATTTAAGCGTTCTTCAAACCCGCTTAACCTTACAGCTTTATTAAGAATATCTTTATCCGCGCTCTGTAAATCCATAACGATATTTTCCTCAACGCTCGCGGCGTATATGCGGAAATCCTGAAAAATAGTTCCGATTAAATCACGGTATTCGTCAAGATTGAACTCCCGGATATCAATGCCGGCGAGCGTTATTCTTCCCCATACCGGATCATAAAGCCGCATAAGCAGTTTTATAAGCGTTGTTTTCCCCGCTCCGTTGTAACCGACAAGGGCGATTTTGTCCATAGGATTTATTGTTAAGTTTATATCCTTTAAGATGAAATCCTGCTTATCGGTATATCTGAACGATACGTTTTCAAAACGTATTGTTTTGATTCCTTTTGGAACTGGTAATTCAGTATTCTGTAAATTACAACCGGATATGATTTTATTTTCGTATGCCAAAAAATTTTTAATCTTATCAATATACAAAGCGTTTTCCACAGCCTTGGGCAGAAGCTCGGACAGAATAATCATTCCATTACGCAGGTTACCTGCAACGCCCCATAAAACAAATAAAGAGCTGAAGGACATTGTTTTGCGCACAACAGTTTTAAATATCAAATACGAAAGATAAATACCGTCGAAAACAAAATCATTGAATAAGTATTCCGACAGGAAACTAAGAACCCATTTTTTCTTTACAATGCTTTTCCTTGTCTCATAAATTTTCTCATTTGTTTCATCAAAATCTTTAAATAACGGAGACGCGATATTTTTATTTAATCGAAGTTCTTTTGCGTAATCGTTAAGATAAAAAACGCGGTGGATATACGCTCTCCTTTTAATAAAAGGCGTTTCTCTAATTTTTACGCTAAAATCAAGTTTGCTTATCATTTTGCCGAACACAAACCTTGCAATAAATGACACAAATACAAACAGTAAAGATACAGGTTCATTTAAAACAAAATATATGCCGTAAGCGAAAAATATAACAAGACCTGTAACTACCTTATCCAATAACTTAATCGTTCTTTCAACTGCGTTCCTTGATTCAGAAACCGAAAGAACAAATTCATTGTAATAATCAGGATCGTCATAACATGAAAGGTCTATTGATTTGGCTTTTTTATACAGCATAACTTTTAATTTCTGCTCGGCTCTTATATGAAATACCGAATGAATATATCCGTAAAATAAATGTCCGTAAGTTCCCGCAATTACCTGTAAGACAAAAATAAAAAGTATAACATGTAAAACACTGTTAAAATCACTGCCAAACTCTACAGCGTGTAAAACAAAACTTACTCCGTATGTCCATGTAAAAAACGGCATACCGTGCCATCTGACAGCGTCAAGGCATGTTAAAATAAAATATAACGGGGAGGCGGAAAATACAATTTTAAGCATAAACCAATTGTGCTTTAGTGTTTTACCGACAGGCATTTTTACTTTTTCGTCTATCATGCTGTTGCCCCATTCTCGTCAGGCTGGTAATTTTTTGCCTGCATTTTGAACATCAGCGCATATTGACCGTCTAAAGCCATTAATTCAATATGCGTGCCTCGTTCAATAATCTCGCCGTTTTCCAGCATAAAAACTTCTTTTGCGTTTTTTACCGAAGACAAACGATGAGAAATAAAAATCATAAAATTGTTTTTGCTTTCCTCAAGGATACTCTCAAAAAGTTCATATTCGGCGATAGGATCAAGAGCGCTTGAAGGCTCGTCAAATACCTTTATGGGAGCGGGATTCGCAAAAGCCCGCGCGACAACAATTTTCTGAAACTCACCGCCTGACAAAACCTGCCCTTCTTCGTCAAACTCTTTTGTTAATATTGTATCTATACCGTTTGGCAAACTGTTTGTTTTATCCATTACGCGCGCGCGGGTTAAAGAATTAATAATTTTTTCATTTGAACCGCTTCGCCCCATCATTACATTTTCTTTTACAGTACCGGCGAATATTTTATAATCCTGAAAAGCGGCGGCGAACAAACTGCGGTACGCTTTCAGGTTATACTCTTTTATGTTAATGCCGTTAACCAGCACTTCGCCTTCTGTCGGATCGTAAAGACGGAACAGCAATTTAATAATCGTTGATTTACCTGCACCGTTATGCCCCACAAGAGCGATGGAAGATTTTTCTTCCATTTTAAACGAAAGGTTTTTTATAATCGGAACGCCGATTTTATACCCAAAACTGACATTCTTAAATTCAATACTGTTAATAACAGTATTGGGAATAATACCGTCCTGATTCTCAGCGATAGTTTCCTTATGATTCATGAAAGAACGCAAATTATGCAGGAACATTCCGTTTTTGCCGCATTCCATTAAATTTCTTGCGCTGTTAATAAGAGCAAAGGAGGCAAGACCCATCATGCTGACAAGGATCGCAAACTGGCTTAAAACAATTGTTTTTTCAACTAACGCGATATACGCGCCGTATAAAATAATACCTTCAAAAATAATTGAGTAAGATAAAATGTACTGCCAAAAACCGTAAAACACAATTTTATTTTTGTATTTTTTTATTGTTTTAACGGCATCATCGACAGCATTGTTATATGTGTTATGCATAACGTTATAAATATTAGAAAGACGCATTTCTTTTGAATAATCAGAGAGATACATGACGCGGTTTACATACTCGGTTCTTCTTATAAAAGGAGTGCTTTCTTTATACCGGCGGAAATGCAGTTTATTCTGCAGTGTTCCAAAAATAAAATTGCCGATAAAAGGAGACAGAACAAACAATATTAATTTCTTGTCAATTTGAAACATCGCTGTATATGTAACAACCGCCGCGCTTAAAGCCGCGAAAATCTCAAACAAGAGCTGCGCTGTTATTGTAATTTTTTCGCTTGCGCCGTCTACCGCCATCGTGTATTTATCGTAAAAGGTGTTATCCTCATAACAGGACAGCTCTACATTATCAGCTTTACTGTATATTTCTCTGTATAATTTCGAGTAAACCTTTACATCATCAAGCGGGATGATGACATTTTTAACATACGAAGTATATATGGTAATAAATAATGTTACAAAACATACAATACCTATATATGTAAATATAGTTAAAAAAGGCGTTCCGTTCTGAATAGCTCCCGCGACATACCTCATGAAAAATGTGCTGTAAAATGTCCATATCATATAGCCAAAAAAGGAAATCAACGCTACATTTATGACCCGTTTGCGGGAAATGCTCCAAAGGAGCTTTATCGCAAACATATTATTTTTTATGGCTTGTTTTATTGTGATGTCTTTTATTTTTTTGTTTTCCTTCATAAGTAAAGCATTATATAATTTTATATTTTTTAATAATGAACATTTTTTCTCATTTTTTACTTTCTTTATTGTCCGCCTTGCTTCCATACCATATACACGTTAAACCACCTGCTGTCATGCGTGATATGGAACATCTCGCCGTAACGCTGGACAACCGCGGCGACGCTTTCAAGACCTATGCCGCAATTTGAGCCGTCTCCTTTTGTGCTGACAAATTTCTCTCCGTCCTTTATAACATTGCCGTCAAAAGTGTTGCTGACTTTGATAGCAAGCTGATCGCCCTGCATCTTAATAACCAGTTCTATTTGACGGTTCGCCGCCAGTTTTTGGCACGCTTCAACTGCGTTTTCCAGAAGATTTCCAAGAACAATGCACATCTCATAATTCGGTAAGGAAAAATAATCCGGGATACCGGTTTTAATGTCACATTTAATTTCAAATTTTCTGCAAACATCGGCGTAATATGAAAAAAGTGAATTAAGCACCTGATTCTGGCAATATTTGGGCATTTCGTATTTGGTCAGCTCTGTCTGCAAACCGGTTAAATATTCCACCCCTTTATCATTTTCGCCGCTTTTCATTAATTCCAAAGCTGCATTCAGATGATATTTATAATCGTGCTTCATAACCAGCAAAGCGTCATATTGCTCGCTTATTTTTTTCAGCATCTGCGCTTCATGCTGTTGATTCAAAGATGTTCTTCGCAATTGAGCCGCGATACGCATTTCAAGTTCCCGCATGGAAAACGGCTTTGTCATATAATCATCGCCGCCCGATAAAAGCCCCTGTATCTTATCGTCTTCGTTGTCTTTACAGCTTAAAAAAATAATCGGTACGCTGCAAATATGGCGGATTTTCACGCACAGATCAAAACCCATTACATCGGGAAGCATTACATCAAGCACAATGCAGTCAATGGCGTTATTCAAAATTGCATCAATAGCCGTTTTTCCGCATTGGGCGGCAATTACGTTATAACCTTTTGAAGTTAAATATTTATCGTTTAATTTTACAATTTCTGAATCATCTTCAATTAAGAGTATAGTGTGCATTATGATATATCCTTTGATATTCCTGTGCTTGCAGCAGCACTGCTGTTTACAGCGTTTAGCATTATGGTAAACGCTGTTCCCTTGTTCAGCTCTGATTTGACTGTTATTTCTCCGCCGATGTTTTGTACAATTGCTTTAACGATATATAATCCTATGCCGCTGTCGCCCTTGTTCCGCGCCTGTGAAACTTTGTAAAAACGGTCAAATATATACGGCAGATGATTCGCTTCGATTCCCTCCCCTGTATCGGTTATTGTTATCGCGCATTTGCCTTTGCCTTCGGGTGTTTCCAGAAAATCCATCGCTACGGAAATCGCTCCACCTTGCGGTGTGTGGCGGACTGCGTTATAGATAATGTTGTTAAAAACGCTCCAAATCTTGTCTTTATCAAGTTTGATTTCGCATGGTTTGTTAAACGAAACTGAAAAAGAAAGTCCGCATGTTTCCAGATATTTGGCGAATTTATTTTCCAGTTCGGATGTTAGTTCCGATACGGAATAATTTTCGATATTATAAACAAGCTGACCTGATTCAATGCGCGTAATCTCGAATAAATTGCGGATTAAACGCTGGAGATTCAGATTTTTGTTGTACGCGATACGGATGTAATCGGAACGCTCTGCGTCTTCAAGGCTGATGGTATTATCGTCGAGTATTTCAAGATATTGCCCCATAACAGTAACCGGAGTTTTAAGATCGTGTGAGATATTGCCAATCATATCTTTAAGCCAGTTTTGCGACCGGATAGTTTCTTCATTTTCCAGAAGATCATTTTTTACAATCCCGAAATATAACAGGATTAATGCTATTGTGAGAATAATCATGGTGAGATACCCGCCAAACATGTCAATACCTAAAATATAAAGCACATGGGTAATAAACGGAGAAATCACGCAAAAGATATATAAAATATAGTTTTTTCTTTTTTCTCTGTTTGCAGTGAATATCCTTTTTAAAAGCAGGACGAACGATATAAGAATACATATAGCAGGAAAAGTAATGCCAAAGGGGTATAATATTCCCGGTTCTATCCCCAAATGATTTACCGGAGAAATGTTATTGTACCAATAATTGGAGTAATATAAAGTATGAAAATCGGAAGTCCATACGAGCAGAATGAAAAATATCCCAATTGCGACTATAATACCGTTGATAATTTTGGGAAATTCTTTTTCTATGTATTTCTGGACAAAAATCAAAGAAAACGTGCAAGATAACATAGACCCTATATACATGACTTTAACCGCGATAAGACCGCCGTTGGCTGTTGTCGCGGTCAATTCCAGTAAATAACCAACAGAAATAATAAATATGCAAATAATATACAACACAAAAAATTCACGTTTTTTGCTTTGCAGTCTTGTCAGCGCAAAGTACGCAAGACCCGCTGAAATTATTGCTGTAATCGTAATTATTATGATCATTATATTATTCATCATATTCTCCATACCGCTTTGTTATATCCGCCGCAGCAAAAAGCTACGGTTAAGACTTCTCTCGGACTGCCGCCCATTATTTTTTCTCTCCGAACATTCGGTCATAACAGGCATTCTTGAAATCTTTAAAGCTGCCGGTAATGGAAATCCTTGTGCCGTCCTGCATGAAAACTGCCTGTCCTTCAAAGGATTTGATATAGTCGATATTGATGATTAAACTGTTGTTTGCCCTAATCATCCGGGAGTCGGCAAGAATCGCGCTGGAATATTCCTTGAGCTGGGCGTACGCCTTGACTGCCTTTCCGCCTGACAAATAAAAATAAAGGTTATGATTCTTGACCTCTACAAACATGAGTTCCCTGAATTTGAGCCGCATTATTTCGGTTTTTATTTTTAAGTTTAAACCCTCGCTGTCGCTTTTTTTATAGTCATCCAACAGCCTGTCCATCAGCTTTTTTATCGCAGGCATGGCTGCGGGTTTCAGGAGATAATCAAACGCGCCCACGCTGTAAGACTGCGCCGCAAAGTCATTAACTGCGGTCAGAAAAATGATGTAACCGTTGAATTGCAGCTCTCGGAACTTCTTGGCAAGTTCTATGCCGGATAAACCCGGCATCATAATGTCCAATACGGCGATGTCGATACTGTTGCCGTTTTCCACAAATTCCAAAGCGTTATACGGGTCATCAAAGGAATGAAGGGTATAATTTACCCCCTGCTTTTGCTGCGCGGGGAACTTCGTTGCATGAGGCGCGGGGAACTTCGCTGCGAGATACTTTTCGCCATTTTCGGTCAGATTTTCAAAATAATTCGTGAAATGCGTGCAGATGTTTGTCAATTCGTATTCTTTATCGTCGCATATAAGTATCTGTAAAATATCGCATCACCTCCTGACGATAATCCTTATGTTAAGAGCCGCCTGCAAAATTGCGGCTTTTATTAAGAGCCTCTTAATAATAACACATATTTTGCAAATTTTTATTCGCGCTGAGGGGTTTAATACCCCGCACTTTAGGTCGTGGCTGGTTGTCCGCAAGCTCTCTGTACGGCAGCCCGGGCGGGCTTTTTACGAAGAATTTTTACCAAAGTGCGATGATCGTGTTTTTTACGCGCCGTTTTGTACTATATTGGATACATTGCATGGAAAAGTCATGAAAAATAAAACAAATGACAATAAAATCCGGGAATCGGAACAATTTTACGCTTCATTTCTTAAATATACCCAATCCGTTTTTATGTGCATTGACGCATTGGATATCAATTCGATTGCGAAAGAAATAACAAAGCTGCGGAACGAGATACAATATAACCACCGCTTTCTGCTGTATGCCATGAACTGTACAGAACAGGAAAACGAAAAAAATTACCTTGCATCCCATGCGTTACGTTCCACCATTATTGCGATGGTCATCGGCAAGTATCTTAAAATCCCTCCCCACAGGCTGCTGGAACTTGGTATGGCGGTTTATCTTCACGATGTAGGCATGTTAAAACTGCCTCCCGAAACCTATTTAAACAAATCGGACTTAAATGAGCCGGATAAAGAATTAATTTACAGCCATCCTGTGCACAGTTTCAATATACTCAAAACGTTTAATTGCTCTCCTGCCGTCAGCTCAGCTGCTCTTGAACATCATGAACGGGAAAACGGATCGGGTTATCCGCGGAAGCTTAAAGGGGATCAAATCAGTTTATACGGAAAAATTATCGCAGTCGCCTGTTCGTATGAAGCTCTCTCCGCAAAACGCCAGTACAAAAAAGCAAAAGATCAGCACAGCGGGATAATGGATATGATGAAAAACGAAGGGAACAAATATGACATTAACATTGTCAGGGCGCTGGTCGCCGCTCTTTCAATTTATCCGATAGGGATGCCCGTTTTATTGTCTAACGGCAAACAGGGCAGGGTATTCGACATAAACCCGGAAAACCAGCGTTATCCCGTTATACAGCTTGAAGAAGAAACCATTATTAATTCATCCAATAAAGACGTTTTCATAGTCAGTCCTCTCACTCAGGAGGACATTGACCGTAAAAAACAGGGCTGGTGCAGCGCAAAGGATTTCATTATGAAACAACCGCATTTTGCCAGCCCTGGTTTTGCTGCGCAAGCCCATATTCGGGCGCAAAAAAAAGTCAGTTACATGGAATGTTAAGCGCAGGTTTTTTGAATTTCTAGAGGGAAAAATAAATATGATAGAAAACAATCAACAGAATGCATTCAAAACCCTGTTTTTGGGGAACCGCTATTTTCAGCTTACCAACATCAATGATCAGGTAAGGTATATGATCATGAATACGATATTCATGGTCGCCTTAATTCCTCTGACCATATTTGGCGTACAGGAGTTGTCTACAGACTCTACCAGAGCCACGATCAACTTTTCCATAGCGATAGCGGCATTAGTTACGCTGATTGCCATGCGTACAAAGATACCGTTGAAATTCATACCGATACCAACTGTTATAATGTACGGAGCCTATTGCGTTTTTCTTCTTTATAACGGCAGTCTTAATTTATGGGTATCGATTTGGGTGTTTACATACCCGTTAATATCTATTTTCCTGTGCAAGATGACCCTGGGAACAATTAAATCCATAGCGGTTATTATTGCGGCGGCTGTAATGTTTAATTTACCCGGGACTACGGCTTTTGAAATGGGATATCCAATTAAGTTCAGGTACATTGCAGGTTATATTTTTATCCTTGTTTTAACAATGATTTTTGAATATGTCGGCAATCAAAAAGACAAAAAAGAAGCGATCTTAAACGCCAAACTGAACAATGAACGAGACAACCTGAAAAAAGAAGTAGAAAAAGCAACCGCTGATGTTACCGCTCATTTGGAAAAGGCAACCGCTGACGGACAAAAACTCAATAAAGTTATTTTGGACTCTTCTCAGGCATTAAGCATAATTCATGGTAATACTGAAGAAACGCAAACGGAAACCACTGCTCAGTTAAATTCCGTTGAACAAACTTCAAAACATATTTCGCAAATAGTCAAATCCATAAATAGCCTTGAAGTTTCGGTTGAATCGCAAGCTTCGCATATAAACACTTCTTCATCGTCTATAGAGCAAATGGTAGCGAGTATTGATTCCATCCGTTCGGTAACAGGCGAGATAACAAAAATAACAGTTAACTTGACTCAAGCAGCCGCGACCGGCAGCGAAAAAATGCAAAAACTTGATTCAGAAGTAAAAAACCTGCATGAAAGATCGGTTATGCTGCAGGAAGCGAATAAAATAATACAGGATATTTCCGCAAAAACAAATCTTCTTGCCATGAATGCCGCCATCGAAGCGGCTCATGCGGGAGAGAGCGGGAAGGGTTTTGCGGTTGTCGCCGATGAAATACGAAAACTTGCGGAAATGGCAAGCAAGGAATCAAAAAACATAAAAGAAGAAATTCGTAATATGGATGATTCCATTAAAAGTATCGGCGGCGTAACTGTAGATACAGTAAAATCAATGGATTTAATATTCAGCGAAATAAAAATAATGGACAGCGCCTTTGCTCAGGTTAATAGCGCAGTAGAAGAACAGGCAGCAGGCGGGGCTCAAATCCTTACAGCAATTTCCTCTATTAAAAATGAGACAGAAATTGTGCGTACAGGGAGTGAAGATATACAAAAACAGAGCGGCTCAATTTCCGGTGAAATGCAAAAATTGCAGCAAATTTCCGAAAATGTCTCACAAAGAGTACACGAAGTAAATGAAGCAAGCAAACAAATATCAAGTGTTTTGGAAAATGCTAAAGAAATTATCGCTTCTTGATATAAATATTGGAAATATTATAGCAGTGTATTTGTAATGACACATAACGTACTTTTATGAAATTTCCAGGAAAAACCACCTTTCATGAGCTTTCATGCCGCTGCACAAGCTAAATTCGACGACAGATACTTCGCAGTTACCATCTTACGCCCATACCGTTAAAATGTCATAAAAATCATAAAATAACAACATGGGCATTTACACAAAAAATGGTTATTTTTACCAATTTTGACACCTCACGCTCTTATTGAGCCTGATTAGGGTGTATTATGCGATTTTTTTTCTAAATTTTGGGGTGTATAATTGCATAATATTTGTTATGGAGGTAAAATTGTTTTCATATGAAAGACAGGAGGGAAAGTTATGGACAAAACTGCGGAATTGTTTGGCATAATAGATGAATTAAAAGCCGAAAAAAAGCAGCTTCAACATGAACTCTGGAGATTCAGGGAACTGGTAAAATTTTTACCCCCAACATGGGATTTGGATGTTAATACAAACGTATTTTGGTGGTCAAAAGAATTCAGAGATATGCTGGGTTATGAAAGTGAAGCTGATTTCCCAAATGTAGCGGAGAGCTGGGCTAATCGCCTGCATCCTGATGATAAAAAGCCAACTCTGGACGCATTTGCCGCCCATATTGGCGATAAAACAGGAAAAACCCCTTACGATGTAAAATATCGTTTATACAGAAAAGACGGTTCCATGTTTTGGGCTCATGCTACCGGAGCTACTTTAAGAAACTCTAGCGGAAATGCGCTGCATGTTTTAGGTACAGCAGTTGATATTACTGAAGATGTAGTTAAATATGGTTTTGCTTCAGATACAACTTTATCGCATGGGGGCGTAACAGTAAATTTTAAAACATTGGACGGCACTCAACAGGAAAAATATCAAATGATGTATTCGATTATTGCAAAGCAGTGTAAGGAACTTGGTAAAAGCGATTTTGATAAACAAAAAATTCAAATGAAGTTTTTTGATGAATTCAGGGCAAGACATATATAAATATAATTAAGGGAGTTGATTATGGCTGGGATTTCGGAAATTAATATATCAGAAAAAATAGCCGCCCTTAAAGATGGCGAAGCGGCAGATTTTATTAATCGCTTAAAATTGTTTGCTGAAGATTTCCCCGCGACGGAGAACTGCATAAAAAATGCCTTTGAAAAAAAAGATAAGACTTGCTTTTCAAAATGCATTGAAGCTGTCAGAGACACGCTGTCGCAAATCTGCCCCGGCGATCTGGCGCTGGAATGCGATAAACTCATTTCCCTTTCTGCTGACATGAATCATGAAGAAACCGAAGCGCAGATGACGCATTTGTTATCCCTCTTGACCATGTTGTCCATCGATATACAGATGGCGGTATACCGGAAAGAGAACGCGTACTGCGAGCAGTACGAATTCTGCCCGCAGAACGCGCAGTGCGCGGACTGCTCTAATGAATCTGCGCATAACGGACAAGACAAGATTATTTTGGCGGTTGACGACAACCCGTTTTTTTTAACCGCGTTAAAAAACGCCATGTCGGGAACGGATTATAAATTGATCTGTGTCAGCTTATGTTCGGCAGCGCTGAACTTTCTTGAAAAACAAAAACCGAATTTGTTTATCCTGGATATTGAAATGCCTGAAATGAACGGATATGAACTGGCGGAAAAAATCCGGGAAAAGGGAGCAGATGCTCCTATTATTTTTATGACCGGAAACTCCGCCAAAGAATATGTATTAAAAGCTATCGAGGCGGGAGCGTCGGATTTTATTGTTAAACCAATTTTGCAGGAATATGTTCTTGCAAAAATCAGAAAGTTTATCTAAAGGAGATTGTATGAAAAAGATTTTATTAAGTGTTATAATTAACAAAACATTGCTGGCGCAATTACTGGCGGTTATTACGGCTTTTCTGATCATGATATTTTTGGGAAGTCATTTCGGCACGACTGTTGTAAACAGATACATAAAACAGCATGGCGATGAAATCATTTCCGTGTCCGCTGAAGCCATGAAAACATATCTGCAGGGCTTTGAGACTACGATCAATGATACCGCATTTTTTGTGGAAAGATTATACGCGAAAAATTATACTCCAGCCACAATACATGAAGAACTTGTTCTGTGGTTTGAATGGCTGAAAACAAATGATGACAGGTTCAACGAACTTCTCGATCTCTTTGGTCTTATAGACGGTACATATATAACCACTAACAGCTGGACTGTGCCTGACAGCTTTATACCGCAGTCACGTGTATGGTATACAGGCGCCCTTGCAGCAGGCGGAAAAGTTTTCATCAGCGACCCGTATATCGATGCAGCCACAGGAGAATATACCGTAACATTTTCAAAACAGCTGTTTGACGGAAACAGTAATCCTTTCGGCGTCCTCGCTCTGGATGTATTTATTTCCAGCATAACTGAATATATCAACAATATTGAATTGATGGACTCAGGTTACGGCGTATTGCTGGATTCTGACAGGCGCATTATTGTACATCCGATGAAAGAATTATTCGGTGTACAGATAGAAAATATCTCAGGGGGGCAAAGATATGCACAAATGGCGGAGATTCTGAAGTCCGGTTATGATGTGTCCGCATTCGATTTTATTTCTGTAATGGGCGGCAAAGATGTCGCGTTCATCAGGGAGCTTTTTAACGGATGGTATATCGGAGTCGCGCTGCCCGGCGAAGTGTATTATAAAGAAGCATCCGTTATGCGCAGCATAATAATTATCGCGGGTTTAATTCTCGCGCTGTTATTGTGCGGTGTATTGACAGCTATGCACATAGCAAAAAACCGTTCAGAAAGCGCAAATCAGTATAAATCATCATTTCTTGCGAATATGAGCCACGAAATTCGCACTCCGATGAACGCAGTTATTGGTATGACTGAACTATTGTTACACGAAAATCTTACAGTGCGTCAGAGAGAATATGCCAACGATATCAACGCTTCCGCCAATTCGCTTATGTCGATCATTAACGATATTCTGGATCTTTCAAAGATCGAATCCGGTAAAATATCGCTTAATCCCATCAATTACGATTTTCCGGCGATGCTTGACAATATTAATTCAATGTTCAGGTATGTCGCTGAAAAGAAAGGGATTGAATACAGGCATGAAACCTCGGGAACGATACCGAAAATTCTGTACGGCGATGATATAAGACTGCGGCAGGTTTTAACCAATCTCTGCGGAAATGCCGTAAAATACACGGAAAAAGGATATATCAAACTAAAAGTATCTTCTTTAGATGATAAACTTATGTTTGAAATTAAAGACTCAGGTCTTGGTATAAAAAAAGAAGCCTTGCCGACAATATTCAACGCTTTTGAACAGGACAGGACAACAAAGAACCGCGGTATTATCGGTACCGGGCTTGGACTTTATATATGCAAGGCGTTTGTAGAAATGATGGGTGGCAGCATCGCGCTTGACAGCGAATTCGGGCAGGGAACAATTATTACCGTGATTATTCCTTTAATCCAGGGTAACGAAGCCGAGGTTGTTTACAGCAGGGAAGAAGAAGTAGAGTTGACCGTTTACGCTCCCAGTGCGCGGGTTCTGCTGGTTGACGATAATGAATACAATTTGAAGGCTGGTTCAGGGCTCCTTTCGCTGCACGGTATTAACGTGACAACGGCAGCATCAGGAAGGGAAGCCATTGATACTGTCCAAAAAGAAAACTTTGATATTGTGTTTATGGATCATATGATGCCGGAAATGGACGGAGTAGAAGCGACTATCGAAATAAGAAAGCTTGGCGATAAATATAAAACTATCCCGATAATAGCGCTTACAGCGAACGCTGTACAAGGCGCGAGGGAAATGTTTCTTATAAACGGGTTGGATGATTTTATTCCCAAACCTATCAATGTACAAAGACTGGCGGAACTCCTGATACAATGGCTTCCAAAGGAAAGAATTGTCGAAGTAAAAGAATCGAAAAGGGAAAAGCATCGAAGCGCTGATACTGCAGCGCAAAATGATTTCTTTGATGTTCTTGCCAAAACAGACGAAATCAATACAAAAATCGGTATGAATAACGCGGCTGGCATTGAAAATATGTATATCGACAATGTAAAAACATTCTACAGCAAAATTATTTCCGAACATGAACGTTTAGAAGGCTTTTTCCTGGACAAAGACATAAATAATTTCGCAATATATGTACATGGGCTTAAATCCATACTGGCAAGCATCGGCGCTGTGAAACTTTCCGAAGCGGCGCTCAAACTGGAAACAGCTTCCAAAAATAATGATTGGGTTTACTGTACGGAAAACTTTAAAGATTTTGATGAAAAATTGATGTTAATGCAGAAAGAGTTATCTGTCATTTTTCCGGAAAGTTCACCAGCGGCGCAATCCGGCGAGTCAGGGAAGGAGAAATTACCGGGCAAATCGGATTATCTCAATGAGCAGATACAAAAAGCTCTTATTGCCGCTTCTGATTATGATAATGACACCGGTATGGCAGAAGTTGGCAAATTGCTGACTTTTGATTTTGGAAGTGAAAGCAATATTCTGATTGAAAAAGCAATAGCCGCTTTTAAGGCTTTTGATTTTGACAAAGCGAGGGAAGCGCTGGAACTTTTGGGAAAACGCTCTAACGACTGATGCGCAAGCCGCATAAGCGGTGTATATTATACAATTCCTTTTGCTGCGACCAGATGGGAGCAGCTTCCTTGCAACCATAAGCCTGTTATCATAGGAATACATATAATGCATACGGCATATCCAATGACATCAATAATTTATACAAATTAGCCGATAAATCGCTGTATACCGCAAAAAATAATGGGCGTAATTGTATATTTATAAGTTCATAATATCATTCGGTCTTTTCCCCTTGCATTTTAATAATTTACTGAATATTATTTTTTATAATGGGACAAAGAATGGAGAAACTATATAAACATCCTGTTTTAGTGATCTGCATTATAACTGCAATCACTGTTTTTTTGGGTTTACAGCTGCCCAAGGTAGAAATAGACAATAACAATCTGCGTTTTCTGCCGGAAAAAAATAAAGCGAAAATAATAGCTGATTATATTGACGATACATTCGGCGGACAGGTAATGATTCTTGTCGGGCTTGAACGCAGGTATAAAACCGTTTTTGAGAAGGATTTTCTTGATAATATAAACAAGTTTTCGCAGTCTGCGGAAAATGTCAGGTTCGTAAAAACCGTCAATTCAATAATGTCAACCCAATATATAACAGGCGACAGCGAAAGCATTATTGTTTCAGATATGGTTCCTGAGGATTTTTCCGGAACGCAGGAAGAAATTGCCGAACTAAAAAGGCGCATTGCTTCATGGGATTTATACCGCGGCTCGCTTGTTTCAGGCGATCATTGGGCTACGCAAATTCTTATAACGCTTGATATACCTGTTATTGACGCAGGACGTCCTGAAGTAATCGCAAGCATTTCCGCCATTCAGGAACTTGCAAGAAATATTTTCGCAGGCTCCGCGTCAGTGTACTTTACAGGAACGCCGGTTCTGAACAAAACAATCAATGAATCAATTATTGCAGATAACATACTGCTGATACCCCTTGTTATTATTGCGGTGCTTGGGATGCTGTTTTTTTCGTTCCGGCGCCTTATTTTTGTTTTCCTCCCGATTTTAACTGTTATTATCGCCGTTGTATGGACAATCGGGCTCGCGGCTCTGTTAGGTGTAAAACTTTCCATAATAACGACTTTTATACCTGTAATTCTTGTCGCTGTAGGGCACGCTTACGGCGTTCATATAATTACACACTATGTAAAAGATATTAATTCCAGCACAATAAACGCTGAAGAACACAGGCTTATCGTCATTAACCTTATGAAAATAATGATCAAGCCCGTATCGCTCGCGGCGCTTACTACCATAACCGGTTTTATTTCATTTACTTTTACGCCGATTATTCCAATGCGCGAATTCGGATTATGCACAAGCTTTGGAGTAGTAACAGTTTATATTTTAGCCGTATTATTTATACCTTCCATGCTGCTGCTAAGAAAACCAGAAAGTTATCAGCGTACTTTTTCGCAGAATCAGCGTACCGATAAATTCAGCAATGCCATTGCCAACTTTTTCCTGAGCATCGCAGGTAAAGAGAAATTTGTGCTTTTCGCTGTGGTTTTAATCGTATTTATTTCGATTATAGGACTGTCAAGAATTATTGTCGATAATTCCGTAATTGATTTTTTCCGCAATGAAACCGACATGAGCCGTTCAGACAGATTTATCCGCGAGCATTTCGCAGGTTCCAAGGATTTAAATCTTGTCATTCAGGCTGATACAACAGAAGAGCTTCTGCATCCCGATGTATTATCGGCAATGGACGGTCTTTCTTCTTATTTAACAAACCATGTTCCCTTAGCGGGCAAGGTTGCAGGTTTTACTGACGTCATCAAACGGATTAATCAGGTTTTCAATGTTGATCAAAGCCCGGAAGGGCTTATGCCTTCTGCGCCGCCTGAAACAGGCGGTTTTGGCTTTAACGATTTCGGCTCTTTCGGTTTCGGTAATTTTGCCTTTGAAGAAACAGATTTCAGTCATGAAACAAAGCTTGCGGCATCTGATAATTTTTACGACATAAACCGGTACAATGTCCGCGATATGCTGAATTTTATGGATATCGCTTCCGGTATTTCTCCTAACATGAGCGCAGTTGATTTAACGCAGGAATTAAAACGCCTTACCAATTATGACGGTTTTGCGTATTATGAGATTCCTTCGGATCCGCAGCGTTACGGAAAAGAAACGAAAGAAGAGCTTCAGCAGCTTGTATCAAATTATCTTGTCTTGCTTGCAGGTGACAGTAATGCGGATTATTCAAATGATCCGTTTGAACCGACAGCAATCAGAGCGATGATTCAGCTGCGTACGACAGGAAGCAATGATTCACAGCAGGTTATTGATATAATAAATGAATATGCAGATACGCACTTTCCGGAAAATGTCCGCGTGATAATTGGCGGAAGCACAATGCAGGAAATGGCAGTTACGGATTTAATTTTAAATTCCCAGATTATTTCAATCTCAATTTCCGTAATAATGATAATTATCATTATTGCCATATCCAATAAATCCCTTATCGCGGGAATTATCGGCGCTGTGCCGCTGATACTGGCGGTTTTATGCAATTTTACATTAATGGGTTTTTTGGGCATAAAATTAAATCTTGGAACCGCATTAATCGCAAGCCTGACAGTATGTATCGGCATCGACGATGCAATTCATTTTCTTGAGTTTTTCAAGCGCGAACATAAATATACGGAAAAAGATTCGCTTCGGAGGACTTTTATTGCCTGCGGCAGGGCTATTGTCGTAACCGCAATGTCAGTCGGCTCAGGCTTTGCGATTCTGGCGTTTTCTCAATTCAAAATCATTGCGGAATTCGGCATTTTAACAGCTCTGTGTATGCTGTCAACCACCCTTGTCAGTCTTACTGTTATGCCGGTATTGTTTAAGATAATAAGACCAAAATTTATTTATCATGAAACAAAGGAGTAAATTATGAAAAAATCAGCGTTATTTCTTTCACTGCTGTTAGCTGCATTTTTTATAAACAGCATGAGTTTGGCCGCTCAAGCCCCTGCAGCCAGCGCTGTCTCAATAATGACTTCCGCAAAAAACAGGGTTCAGTCAGATACAATTTCTTCCCGTTCACGCATGGTTATTACTGCGGCAAACGGAAGCACATCGGAACGGCTCATAGATCAGTATTCAAAAGACGGACCCAGCGGCGCGCGCTCGGTGATTGTTTTTCAGAGTCCTGCCAGTACGGCAGGGACGCGGTTTCTGACGATGGATAATACATCAGGGGGTTCGGATCAATGGATATTTCTGCCGAGCCTCGGCAGAATCCGGCGGATTGCCGCTTCCGAAAGCGGAAGCAGTTTTATGGGGACTGATTTTTCGTATGATGACATCTCGTCAATGGACAGAGATATTTCGCTTGATACTCATTCTTTATTGAGAGAGGAAAATCTTAACGGCAGGTCTTGTTATGTTATTCAATCGGTTCCCTTAAACGCTTCCTATCAATATTCAAAAACAATTACTTGGATCGACAGGGAAAGTTATCTGATATATAAAGCTGAAATGTATAACCGCCGCGCGGAACTTGTTAAAGTAATGGAAATGTCAGACTTCAGGGATATGCAGGATCGTCTTACCCCAATGCAGACAAAAATTTCCACAGTCGGAGCGGGAACATCAACAATGATAACCATGGAAATTTTAAGATACGATGATCCAATCCCGGAAGGAGTTTTTACAACATCGTTTCTGGAAACAGGAAGACCCAGATAAAGCGTGATGCAAAAAAAAATTATTATATCATTACTGGCTTTATTTATATTGATTAACGGTAAAATTTGGTCTCAGGATTTTGGGTTTGGTTTTGATAACGAAGAAAGTTCAGGCGGAACGGAAAAATCCAATGCAAATGTTTCAATAAGCGGCGAAGTGTCCGCCGCAATTACAGGTTATTTTGATGAAATTGCAGACGGTGCCGAAAATATCAATACAAGAGACATGTTTATGTTCTCCGGAAAATTGAATTTTTTTGCGCGTTCTTCCATTGCCGAAGGCGCAATAAATATAAAATTAGTGCCTGCGATTGTGCCGGTCAGCATTGATGCGGCATATATCAGCGCATTTTTCGGCGCTTTTGATATTTCCGCCGGACTGAAAAAAATCACATGGGGCAAAGCTGATCAGCTCGGTCCGCTTGACATAATCAATCTGCCTGATACGTCAAGAATGTTCACCGAAATGTCTGATAACACAAACCTTATGGATATAAAAATAGCCAACCCTGTTATCCATACTTCATACAGATTTGGAATGTTTTCAAAAATAGAAGGAATATTCATTCCCAGTTTTGAAATAATCAATATGGCTGTATCGACTGCATTAAGCGGCGATTCTGATTCAATGACAGATTTATTAATTGGATCTGTTTCTGAAAGATGGATACCTGCGCAAATGAAAGAATTATCACAGCAGGGGTTTTCCCTTAATAAAGCGGATACTTCTGCGCTTAACTATACGCAGGCGGGAATTAGGTTTACTACAACCGCAGGAAGAGCGGATATTGGTTTTCAATATTTCTACGGACGAATGTATCAGCCTGCTTTTAGATTTATTCTTCCTGCTGATACGGCAGCAAGTCCGGCAATTGATTTAATTTTTAACAAGTACCATCAGATTGGAATTGATTTTGCTCAGGTGATTGCAGGATTAAACACCAGATCAGAACTTGCGGTAAACATAACAGAAGACACAGGCGGCAATGACGGATTTATTTATAATCCTTCCATTGGGTGGTCTTTTGGATTTGATCGTGATCTGTTTTCAGGCATCAATTTGAATTTTCAGGCAAATGGAAGTATACGCCTCTTTAACAGCAAAGTCGGCAGCAGTAATAATCCATTTGTCTATATTTATAATGAGGATTTTGGATTTTTTTACCCTATTGGCTATAACCCTGATTTTGACATTGAGGCGGAAACATCAGCGACCGCTACCCGTTTTACCGCCGCATTATCAAAAAAATTCCTGCGGGACGAACTTGAAGTACGAACCGCAATTGTTTGGGGTATAGAAGACTCGGATTTCGCTTTTATGCCGGCGCTTATCTGGACAAAAAATGATTTGCAAATCGCGTTCTCCTGCGCTTTTTTTGCAGGTGATTCAGGAGGACAGCTTGGTCAATATAAAGATAACAGTTTTATGAAAATATCCATAAAATATACTTTTTAATATTTTTACAAGGAAGTTGTTCAATAACTGAAGTTATCGAACAACTCTATTCCGCTTATTTTACTCCGCTCAATTTTGCCGTTCTGTCTTCTTTTGTAAACGCCATAAGCCCGGGTTTTTCGCAAACAAGAGCAAAGTCGATTTGATCAAGCGGAGTTCGTTCTCTGATTAAACTTGTATAAATTCCCGCTTTATCAATATCACCAATAAGGATATAACCGTTTAACCTGTTTTCGCTGTAAAAAAGTTTTTTATAATTATTTTTTTCGTTTTTCGTATACGTCTCGCCTGAATAATTACCCGCTGTGATTATGTGAAGTCCGAAAAACCCAATCGCATTCATGGGGATTGCCTTATCAAAACTTTTTTCGCACGCTGGCGTCTCCGATACTTGTACCGCTGATGCCATATTGATCCCTGCGCACTCACCCTGAATGTAAGCGTTGGGTAAAAGCGCCATAATCTTATTCTGACCGCTTGATATATCCATTGTTTGAGTACAGTCACCGGCAGCGTAAATATCTTTTGCGGTTGTTTCAGATTTTCCGTTTACGGCGATGCCGCGTTCAATGCCCGCAATATCTTTTAAAAGCGAAGTATTCGGACGCACACCTACGGCGAGAACAAGCGCATCAAAGCTGACAGTTTCATTGTTCTCAAAAACGGCGGTGTTTCCTTCAAATTTTTTAACGCTGCTTGCAAGCTTGAATTCAATATTCGGCGATATACTCTCTATATGCGCCTTTACAAGTGTTGCGCTTTCTTCGTCCAGAATACTCGAAAGGATCCTCGGCGCAAGATCGACAATTGTAATTCTGGAAACTCTTTTAGAAATTCCCTCGGCGCATTTAAGCCCAATCAGACCTGCGCCGATTATCAGCACTTTTGCGTTGGATTTATTTGAAATAATTTCATCAAGTTTATGCGCGTCATCAAGGCTCATAAATGTTACTTGTTCTTTTACTGTACTGAGACCTTCAAACGGCGGCACAAAAGGAGAAGAACCTGCCGCTACAAGCAACTTATCATAAGGAATGTTTCCGCCGTTTGAAAGAGCAAGCTGTTTTTTTTCAGCGTCAATCTTTATCACCGTAACGCCGGATAAAAGCGTAACATTGTTATCTGAATAAAAATTATCCGCGCGGTATTTCATTTTTTCTTCTGTTGCTTTTCCAAGCAGAAGGTACGAAATAAGCGGACGCGAATATGTATGGTGCGTTTCATTAGTGATAATTGTTATTTCACCCTGCTTGTCGATCTGACGGATTCCTTCCACCGCGCCGATGCCCGCCGCCGAATTGCCGATTATGACATACTTCATACTAACCTCAATGTAAAGCGGACAACTGTCCGCGTCTCTTTATTGAATATGAAACGAAGTTTCATACTAACCTCAACGTAAAGCGGACGACTGTCCGCGTCTCTTTATTGAATATGAAACGAAGTTTCATACTAACCCCGTTCCTCAAAAACAATCGCATTGTTGGGGCAGCCTTTAACGCAGGCAGGCGTACCTCCGACTGTTTTCACGCACAGTTCGCATTTTTCAACTGCGCCGTCTTCTGACTGGGAAACAGCGCCGTAAGGACAGCTCAGAATGCATGTATAGCAGCTAACGCATCTGTCGCGGTTGACAGTTATAACTCCGTCCATGATTGCAAGCGCGCCTGTTATGCAGCCTTTCACACACAGCGGTTCTTTGCAATGACGGCAGGAAACCGCAAAACTAACTCCGTCCTTTTCTTCGATTTTAATTTTAGGCCTTATTTTAATGTCTTTTAACGCGCGCGCCATATCCTTTTCATTTGTACCGGCAAACGCACAGTAGTATTCGCACAGGTGGCAGCCCAGGCACCACTTTTCATTCACATAAACCCTTTTCATTTATACTCCATTATCCTTCACGCCATCTTTAAATATTCATCGCGCCCTGCGCCGACTGACACATAACGTATTGGGCAGCCAACAGCGTTTTCTATAAAGCGGATGTATTTAACTGCCGCTTCCGGCAAATCCCCAGCTTTACGGCATTTAGAAATGTCGGTTTTAAAACCTTCCATGTATTCATAAACCGGTTTTACCCTGTTAAGTCTGTCGCCGGAAGGAAATTGCGCGTTTCTTTCGCCGTCAATTTCATACGCGGTGCAAACGGGGATTTTATCCATGAAAGAAAGCACATCAAGTTTTGTAAGGGCGATTTCGTCCGCGCCCTGCGTCATTACGCCGTATCTGCTTGCGGGAATGTCAAAGGCTCCTACCCTGCGCGGACGCCCTGTCGCGGCGCCGTATTCCGCGCCTGATTCGCGGAGAGCTGAGCCTTCATCGCCGAACATTTCAACAGCGAACGGTCCTTCGCCCACGCAGCTTGAATATGCTTTCATAACTCCAATCACTGTATTGATTTTTTTTCCGGGAATGCCGGCTCCAATGGGAGCGTAAGCCGCAAGCGTCTGCGAAGATGTAGTGTAAGGATAAATGCCGTAATCAATATCGCGTAACGCGCCGAGCTGCGCTTCAAATAAAACATTTTTTCCTGCATTCGCCGATTTATTCAAATAATCTGTTGTATCCGCGATAAAAGGCAAAAGTTTATCGCCAAATTTTTTTAACCACGAAAGAATATCGGAAACTTTTGCGTTTTCCGCTCCGTAACCTTTTAAAACCATGCTTTTCCATTCAAGAATATCTTTAAGTTTTTGTTCAAGCGAAGATGAGAATAAGTCGAGCATACGGATACCTTTCTTCATATATTTATCGCCGTACACAGGTGAGATGCCGCGCCTTGTAGAACCGTATTTTAAGTCTCCAAGCCGGTCTTCTTCAAGGATGTCCTGCTGTTTATGATACGGCATGCAAATGAAAGCCTTTTCGCTGATCTTTAAATTTTCGGGAGTGACAATTACGCCTTTTTCGCTGAGTTTTTCAATCTCGCCGCAAAGATGTTCAAGATCGATAACCATTCCATTGCCCATAATATTAACAACGCCATCGCGAAGGATGCCGGACGGCAGAAGATTTAAAATAAATTTTCCCTTTTCGTTTACAACTGTATGCCCCGCATTGTTGCCGCCCTGATAACGGCAGATAATATCGTAACCTTCTGACAATAAATCGACCATGCGACCTTTTCCTTCATCTCCCCAGTTAATGCCTACTATTGCTGTTAACATTTAACCCTCCTTAAACAGTGTATTCTAATATGGAAATTGTTCAGAAATGCGAACCTCTGGTGTCGTTTCCGAACAACTCTATTTTAGGACAAAAAAAGGCATCCTCTTAACAGTTCAATTTTGAATTATCCGGAATAAACCGGAAATATGTTGCATGAAAAATACAACAATCTGTCCAAAATTAAACGGTCAAGTGAACGCCTTTGTTCGCAGCTTGATTACTTAATTTATACAGAAAACAGAGTTCATAGTCAAGTCAAAATAGAACCCAAACGGCTGTGAAAACGGCAATCCCACAATCGCTTCGCTGATTCTCAGGCTGTTGGAGATAGTATTTACAAGCCATAAGCTCGTACCGTCTCCTGAATTATTTGACAGTTTTTATCCTTTTATAACAGTTTTAGCCATAAAGCGGGGGAACACAGCCACAACCAGCAGGATTTATGGTTATATTCTGTAACCCTCTCGCTGTCATGGGTATTTGCAAAATAATAACCCTTACTATCAGACAGGATTTTACCAATGTCCTGTATCATCCTTTTTTTATTCACATAGTCTGTACTGTTAGCAAAGTATCTGTTGGCTTCTTCCATATCCGGTAAAAATATTTTGTCAAATGTTTTCATTCCTACGCTTGTTTGTTCAATACCAATAATTACTATTGTATAATCCAGAGTTCAAGAACGAAGTGCAATAAAAAACAGATAAAGATATAACCCTCTACCTGAAAACGGAAATAACCTGTAAGGTTTTGTTAATCACAACTCAACCGAAAGGAAATTCGTTATGAAAAAGAATACAGTAATTTTATATTGGAAAATGTATTTTTAACACATTCATTTCCCTCAGACCATATCTTTTTCAAATAATCCTTATTTACAACTTATCCATCTATGTAAACATTATAATTTGATTGTTTAAATAATGTTCCGCAAAAATAATTTCTTGCTTTCCTTCTTTCATCAAATTCTTTATCATTTACAACAACAATTATGTCTACATCTGAGTTTTTACTACCAGTATTACTTGCCAAAGAACCGCATAAAATAAGCGCTAAAACTAAATTATATTTTTTTATATCATTTATTAACATTTCAACTGCTTGTTCCTGTTCAAAAGTCATAATATTATATACTAAAAATATATTTATGTCAATTTTTTCAAATCAATATACTGCCTTTCGCCTAACGTTATAGGCAATTGACGTTTTGACTGTTGTTTTCTGAAACCCGAAGGCGCGTCGAACTAGCGAACCATAGGTTCGAGTTCGCTAGCGCCCGCAACAGTTACCGTTTGTTAGACGCTGGTTTTATGCTTTTTAAAATCAATTATTTCAAATTTAAATTCACATGGTTTTTCACCGTTTGTATTAAGCGGCGTTGATATAATTTCCTTTAATCTTAATTTTACCCCAAGCGCGTTTTGGTAATGGTATAAAAAATGACCTGCGCAGCAACCGCAAAATGTCGGTGATACAGAAAACGGTTGTTTTAATACTTTTATCTGTCCGCATGAGCAGGTTGTCTTTCCGGTATGAACGCCGTTTTGATAACCGCCGTAGCTTACTGTTATAATACCATCGCTATTAAGACTGGGTGTCATCATATATTGTACGCCGGATAATAACTTTATTTTTTCTGCAAGCGGTTTATCTTTATGTTCCTCGCCGAATGCCTTGCAGTCACGATCACGCTGCCCGCTTTTGCAGCATCCCTGTTTCTCCATTATTGCCAGACACTGATCAAGAGATAACAGCTTATCCATTTTTTCAATAACGGCAATAACATTTTTTGTCTCGTTATTAATGGGATGCTCAATCCCGATTTTTTTGATAATCTCAGGCGGGATTTTCATCTTGGTCATTGTTTTTTCGATTTTTTCCAGAAACGGCATAAATTACTCCTTGTTTATTGGTTTTGGTTTGGTAGTTGTTCAGAAACTGAAGTTTCCGAATAACTCTATTTATTTATTTTTTTCTTTCTCCGTTAAAATATTCAAATGACGGAAGAAATCCTTCGCGTCATTAAAATCTTCGCCTTTCATCCGAAGCATTACACGTCCGTGGCACGCTATCCTTTTTTGCCCGTTATGCTTATACGCGATCTTCCCTTTACAGCCGGGATCACATCCCGCGCAGTCGCTTATTGAGTAAAAAATACGCTGCGCAAGTTCCTTGTCTGATTTTTCGATTTCAGCTAACAGTTCATCCATGCGATCGGCTTTTTGATGCCATGTTTCGGCTTCTCCGCTTGTTATAATGTACCAGCCGAAGTTTTGAGAAGATTCCAGACCGGATATATTTATCGCGTATGAAATACCAAAATCGGAAGCGACATAACTTACTTTGCTGCCGTTTTTATTGATTATTCGTTTAAACTTTAAAGCACGCATGGATTTAAAATACCCGTCCATTTTTATCGCTTCTTTGCGGAAATTCTGCGGAAGTTTTTTTATTAGGTCATCAAAAGTTGGTTTTTTGTTTTCATTGATTTGCTGTAATGACGCTTCTTTAAAGCTGCCGCGTTTGACAGGTGCATTACCATCAAACTCCATGATAGTAATGGATTTTATGTTGAGTACCGCGTGTTTGAACACGGCAAGCCTGATTTCAAATCCGTCTGCGTTCAGGGCTTCCAGTTCATTTTTATTTTTCCTGTTCATGTACGGCATTTTGCCAGTATAAAAACGCTCTTCGTTGTTTACAAGAATTTGCATCTCATCTAAATTACAGCTGACAGAAATATCGGCGTATTCACCGTACGGCAGGCTGTTGTTAAAGGAATTTTTATCAAGATTCGGCTTATTAGACGGAAAAGCGATATCATCAATTTTACGGTTATCCTGCCACGGCGTGGAAAAAGAAATATGTCCGCCGCCCATAAGCAGAATTAGAGCGGGGGAGTCGATTTTTATCTTCATGTCAATGCGAAACGGCAGACGGTACTCTCCGGGCAGAGAAATAAAATGTTTTATTTTATCATTGCCAAAATAATTAAAGAATTGGCTTAAAATTGAATGTGTAGTCCAAAAATCAAGACTTTTATCCTTTAACAATTTTATTTCAGCTTTACCATGAGGCGTAATCTGCGATAAATCAATTTTATGATTTTTCATATTATTCTCCTTTACTTTTCTTGCGCTTCAGATTTTTATGTATAATGCGGGCTTTCTGTTCCGCGTCATGTAATTCCATTAAAGCATCCAGGTTTTTTATATCAGGATTTTCAAAATTAAAGGAAAACATCCGCAGGCTCTTTTTTCTTTCCCGTCCAATTCATATACTATTCGCAATTTACATTTCTCGGCGCAATTGTTGCACCATACATTTTTATTTAATTTAGCGCAAAGACCTGCCGCGAATAAGGTTTTAGGAAAATCCAAAAGAGCGGTATTCCCTTCTCTTGCTTCGTTTGACATGTTCCTGTATTTATCAATTTCATATACAGGAAGAGATAAATTTGACGGATTTTTGACAGCTTCTGTATAGTAACTTTCAAAAATCCTGCGAAGTTCGCCGAACGCTTCCCAAAATTGCGCTTTGTTTATCCCGTTTAAATATTTGGAATGTACCTTTAAATTTGAATAATCAGGTTTTAAAAGGCATTTTAAAATACGCCGCGCCTGCTGCTGGACATAATAAGTGTCCTTTACAGTTTTCATGAAAATACCTCCATCGAAATTCTGCCTGCCTTTTAAATATAATATAATAAATATGACAACCTCTGTCATATTATAAATATTTTTTTAAAATTTTTCTGGATTTCTCTTTGATTATTTTTTGTACGTTTTCAGGCGATAAAACTTCTATATGTTCCCCGTAAGAGAGTATGATATTATAAATCCAGTCATCTTCAGGTATTGTCAGTGTTACTATAAAACTGCCGTCTTTTTGTTTTTTCGGGATATATACGCCAAAATCATCAAACATGCGATAAAGCATTTTAGGCGCTACTTTTAATTTTACAGTTATCATTTTTACTTCGTATTCATCGTTTTTAACTTCTGAAACAATTTCTTCCAGGTTTCGTTCAGAAAAATATTTTTTCGTTACTTTTTGATTTTTTATTCTTGTCAGTTTGAATGTACGCAAATCTTCTTTTGTAAGGCAGTACCCTTTAACGTACCATGTTTTGGATTTAAACCAAAGCTGAATCGGCTCAATTTGCCTGCAAGTCATTTCGCCGGAACTGCTGTAATATTCAAATTCGACAATCTGCTTTTCCAGAATGGCGGTTTTAAAATCCAAAAAAATATTATTATCATCAAAACCCCAGCCTGAAAAATCAACTTCAAGCCAGCTTACCGTATTCCTGTTAAACATTATTGATAATTTTTTTAAGACTTGTTCCGAGTCAGCGGTTTTAATACTGATTAATCCCTGCAAAGCGGTTAAAATTTCTTTTTGTTCCTGTTCGTTTAAAATGGATTTATTTAAAACAAATTCAGGCTGTAAACCTATTCCGCCGCCTTTGCCCTTTTCTGTAAAAATTGGAATTCCTGCAAGGCTTAGCGTATCAATATCGCGGTAAATCGTACGCTGCGAAACGCCGAAATGATCCGCCAAATCCTTCGCGGTTGCGCTTTTTTGATTTAACAGGAGATACATTATTTCAAATTGACGGTACATAAATCCGCTCATCCTTGTCTTTTTTATTATTTATTAATATAATACTTGACGCTGCGTCAATGTCAAGATAAAAGTATTAAGAATAAAAAGAGAGCATCGTTTTTTTAATAAAGATTGTTACGCTAAATAGGCATATAGAATCATACATCAATAAAAAATCTTCAAATGTTCAAAAATGTTCATTATCAATTTTTGATTTATGATAACAATTTTATTACATTTGCATTATACAAAGGGAGAAATTATGCTTAAATTACTGAAAGCGATTTTTAATGGCGCCACGGAAAAAGAGACAACTGATAGTTTAGTTGATGATGAAAGTACGGAAACAAAAAAATGCCTGCATTGTCTAAGGAGGGTCAGTGTCAAGCATTTGAAATGTCCTCATTGCAGAAAAGAGGATTTTCAATATTAATATGATACTCGAATAATTTCATCCATAAAAAAGGTGTAAAATAAGTAGAAAATTAGTTGTAATAAATGATCAAAAATGTTCATTATATATGCTGTTTTTTATATAAAATATATAGAAAATATAATGAAGAAACATTATTTATAATGGCAAAAAAAGGCTGATAAAATAAGGAGAGTTTATTATGTTAAAGAAAATGCCTACACATTGCGGAGATGATACATGTTCATCATGTGTGATTGCCGGGGATTATATTTTTCTGGCTCATCATGCCGGACACAATGCAGAAAATCATAATGATATAATTAATCAGGTTCGAATAACATTTGAAAGCCTAAAACATACTTTATCAAAAATAAATGCAACATTGGATGATATTGTTGAAATAAAATTTTACTTAAAGAATAAAGATGATTTTCGTAAAGGAGCTGATGTATTCAGAGAATATTTTACAAATGGGGCTCCTGCAAGAATGACTGTTTTTACAGAATTTCTCGATGATAATTGTCTATGTATGATTGACGGAATAGCATATAAACCAAATAATATTGTATGACGCTATCAATTACAAAAAATGACATTTGTTCATATTTAATACATTATCAT
>Ga0209755_10001218_pt1 | contig 41608 bp, 19 predicted proteins | sample TergutCo191P1_FD_187301 | JGI IMG/M metagenome (GOLD analysis project Ga0209755, IMG submission 187301) | Cornitermes sp. P1 segment gut microbial communities from Petit-Saut dam, French Guiana - Co191P1 (SPAdes) (version 2) | ecosystem: Host-associated > Arthropoda: Insects > Digestive system... | reverse complement strand
GTAATGGTGAGAATTCAACTTGAAATCCATTTACTGGGCCCAAACAGGGGAATGTTAATGCCACTGACAAAACATTCTGCAGTCGGAACTGGAAAAACATAACTCCATCCATTCAGCTTTGTACAGAAATCATTAATGCAGTTCTGAAAATGGTCACTTTCAGGATAACAGACACTGATACCAGTGAATTCACTATATCAATGGACTCTTTTTAATATCCACTTGTTACAGTGACTAAGTTAGGAATCTTTAATAAACTGAGTTAAGATGTAGCAGCCTCACCTGAGTTTTTATTACTAGGAATTTGTTCACCTATTACGATTTAGTTAATCTTTAAGCTTACAAGCCATCTCAATCTCTTCGGTTATCCACTCATTAATTTCAAGATTTTTTCTCTGATTTAGTACATGAACTTGCATCAAACATTCTTAAATGTTGTTCATATTCCACAGTAGGACACAGAATTGAATGTCTTGTTCCTGACAGTGATGATTTAGATCTCTCAGATAAATTTTAGACAGTTAAAAAAAAACCTCACTTATACTTTTGCAAGAATGTGTCTGCAGAAGTTAGTTCCTAAAGTGTAATCACCAAGATTTGTCTGCAAGATTGCTGTTATTTCCAGGCAGTCCTCTGTTAAGCACAGAATGTAAAGTAAGTGATCCTCACTGACAGGGACTAATAATTCATCAGTTTTGTTCAGGGGTCCTCTTATTTACTGACAGTAAATAGTTAAGATTATTATTATGAATATTCTCAAGATCGGATCTGTGTATTTACAGTGATTTGAACATAGTATAAGTATGTGGATCTGTATTCCAGCTTTACAGCAAAAAAGGTGTAGATCATGCACCAGTGACACTAGAGATGTTGCCAGAATGTTTTACACCTTTCCTTCACCACAACTGGTAAAGCACACCTCCCTTTATCTTCAATATTAATGTGCAATTCAAGCTGAGTATAGTCATAACTGTTAAATGCCATTACATAAAGCATATGTACAATAAGAACCAACAAGATGCACTATTTACTATCAATAATTAACCTCTGCATGTTTCGAGCATACTTACTGCTCATCATCAGGAGGTACTACTCTGTACATACAGCAACTGGTATATGTCATGCATTTATGTTAACTGGTTGATGGCAAGATTGGGATTGCAGTTACAATTAAATTACAACTTATACACTGTATATCATGGAGTTTTAATTTTATACACTAATGCACCCCTGTTCAAAAACAGCAGCTTTATACGTTTCTTGTTTTCATCATGTCACCTAAGCTCACTCAATTAGTCTGACACTCTTTATTACATTTCACATTCACTTTACTTTGATGTACTTATGTCTTCTAGTGAGGACCTGGCAGAAACTCAAGAGACAATGCGGTTTCAAGTGACGTGTTGCACCACATTTCACTACAAACAACTAACGTAAAATTTTGAGACAGTATTAGCTCGTCTTTGACACTGCACTTGGTTATCATTCACCTAGTGACACTAGAATATATACTGAAGTTTTTAAGAAAATAATATAATTTCGAATTGAATTTCAAGTTAGGTTAGGGTTGACAAAAAAAAGGCAATACCCACTTAAAATTACACTATAACACCATTGCTAAGTATAAAATGTAATGTAAATATGCCAGCGGATTGTTAAAACAGTTACTTGATTATTATATTGCTATTGTAGGTATAATTATTCTCAAATTACGATACCCGGATGACAAAACCGCGGAATGGTTTGTAGGTAAACATGGCCGCAGTATTATTCAACAGGTTAGTAATGAAATTGGCATATATTTTCCAGTTCCCACATTGACAAATCGATATATATAAATATATATTACGCTGACTTTTGTACTTACTAAATTAGCAAAGCAAAATACTTTTTTTCAATTGTAGCCAAGGTTTCCGCTCTCGAAACCGCCCGTCCTCACAGTGCATGGAATGGGTGGTTCCCTTATTTTTTTCAAAAATACGAAAGTGTTTACAACCATACAAGTACCATTACATTGACTATACTAGATGATCTGTGGTATCTACAGATCTAGAAAAGAAAGAATGGCGCGTGTAAATAAAATCTCAACGTGCTTGCAGTACTTCACGGCGCGAACTTCGGCTGTGATTTCATAGACACCAACCGGGATCCAGGTTTCCAACGTAGCCAACACGGGCAAAACTCCAGAATATAATCCAATTGCAAAAATAAGTATGCTATCCACTCAGTTAAGGCACACTTCATAGCTGTTATGTAGGAGAGATAAACCAAATAGAAATTTTTGGTAGGAAAACCTAAATGCAAGTGCTACTCGGGAGACATTGGCAGAGATGGGAGGATAATATTAAACTGATCTTAAAAGGTGGAGTGGCAGTGGCCTGAATTCATCTGGCTCAGGATAGGGACAAACGGCAGGTTCTTCTAAACGTGATAATGAACCACTGGTGCCATGAACTGCAGTGAATTTATGGACACATACATAGAAATATTTAGAACCAATAATATACCTCATTATCCATTGATGACTGGTTATAAAGAAATATTAAGAAATGGGGTAACATAAAATTTATTGACATACAATTTAATAAACACTGTAATTTAAGTCTTATAGACAAAATGATTCCCACATACAGCACTGCATGTTATGCAATTATGATGATATTTCAAATTAGTATTGTAGACACTTTTTTGGATAATTTACTTTGCATACTTTCACTCAGTAATAAAATATGGGATAGTTTTGGGGTGAAATTCTAGATACAGAAAGGGTATTCATATTACATAAAAGGATAATAGATTTAACATCTTTTTTGCAGAAGTAATTGAGGATCTCTTATCTCAAAACAACTGCCACTGTCTTAAGCAAAATTTACAATCCTACACAAAAAACTGCATTTTCCCAGATATGATGATAAAGGCAAAAATAAGACCTCTTTTAAGCAAGGGGATACATAAGACATGCAGAATTATAGACTGATATTGCATCTTATCAGCATTTCATAAAAATTCTATAAAAATTAATGTGTAACAGACTACTATCATTTTCAAAAAAGCACAACGTATTAACCAATGTGCCATATGGGTTTATGGGTAACAAATCAACTGAGACTGCCAGTCACTCGTTCAGAGAGTGTCCAGGAAGCTTTGGACAGAAATCTGCAAGCAGTAGGCATTTTTCTTGACCTTCCCAAAGTGTATGACATAATAAATCATAACATCTGACTTGATAAATTTGATTCTTATGGAGTTAGAGGTTCATCAAATATGTGGTTTAAATCATATTTGACAAATTGAACACAATTCATTGAAATATCTCAAACTGATTTTAGAAATCACACCCAACGTAGATACCAACTTCACTAAGGGTGACTGCACATGGAGTGCTGCAGAGCTCAATTTTAGGGCTCCTCTTATTCTTAGCACATATGAATAACTTACCATTGAATACTCAGGAAGCAAAATTGGTTCAGTACGCAGACAACACAAAATATATTGGTCACTGATAATAATGAAGATCTGCAAGCCAGATTATCTTCAGTTATGAAACAATAAGAAGTTTGATTTCTTAAAAACGACCTTATCGTAAACAGTACAATGGTTGCTATGTCATACCATCTTTGTCAACTGAAACCACTCTATAAACCATGTATTTTGTTACTAAATAATGAAATTGCTTATATGCCTGAAGTAAAATTTTTAGGAATGTATATCATGGAAAATCTAAGTTGGCAAGCTCATGTCTGTTCTCTGTGTCATAGTTTGAGTAAAATTTATTACATCATCAAATCTTTAAAGAACATTCTAAGTAACTGTATGTTTTGGATTATTTACTTTGCCTGTTTTCAGTTGCGACTGAGATATGGCATTATACTTTGGGGAGGAACAAATGGAAGTGCAAAGGTACTGCTTATTCAAAAAAAAGGTGATTAGATTCATCACAGATATAAAAAAATATTAATCCTGTAGACAGAAATTTAAAGAAAATAGAATTCTTATGGTGACTTCTTCACTGTATGTTTCAGAAGTTTTGTGTTTCATAAAGAAGTATAAGGGGAATCTGAAGCACAACTTTGTGATCCATGAACATAACATGAGAAGTAAATACAACTCGCATACACAATTTTGTAATACGACTTTATTTCAGAAAAGTGTGTTAAACTTGAGTTTTAAGTTGTACAACTTCTTACATTTGCAGATTAAAAAATTAGGTGGTTTTAATCATTTTAGAAAAGAAGTGAAATCGGATTTGTTGAATAATTCATTTTATATGACTGAAGAGTTTTTACAGTCTAAGTTAGTGTAACTAATTCACTGTAATAGCTTTTTTATAACCTCCTGAGTGCTGTTAACAGTTATTTACAATTTGTGATATTTGTATTTCCTTTTTTTGACAAGTCCCAACTTACATTGTAACAGACTGGATGTTAATAAATAAATTAAAAATCATTCAACTTATGGCTGGCAAGAGATCTAGTAGTGCAAGTAAAGGCAATTCAAGAGATTTGATATCTTACCTATCCTACGTCAATACTTATTTTCATTGATGATATCTGTTGCAGATAACCCGGAAATATTTCAGACTAACTCAATAGTACATGGTGTGAATACAAGAAACAAAATATAACTACACAGACCTCTGCCAGTTTCTCATGTTTCCAGGAGGGGTGTTTCCTATGCCACTGTAATGTTTCCCAACAATCTACCTTCTGCTACCTTGGAACATACGAAGACACCTTATTGCACATTCTTTATTCACTTGATGAAATTCAGGCTTAAAGAAAGGAAACAATTTACTATTATGAATTACAACTTAAATTTTTTATTTATAAATTTTAAAATATTACAAATGTATGAAATTGTATTACAATTCAGTGTGACTATATAGAAATGTGATCTTGTATGCTGTTACACTGGTTAATTGTGTGTGTTGTGATTTGTACTATTCTTGTGTATTGTAATATTATGACTTGCTTCATTTCCCACTGTTTTGTGACTCTTTTTTTGAGAGATACTAAATCTACATATATGTATGTATGTATATATGTTATTTCACGATGGACTCTGAGGATAGTCAGTTTCTAGCTCTTATTATTGTTCATAAAATCAACCATAAAAATATACAAATGTTGCATATACATTTGAAGGTGGTTTGTAGGAATGGGCATAGTTACAGACAGAATGAATCAACTTCAGACCTTAGTGCTGTTCCTAGTCTCCACTATCACAAAGTTAAGTTCAGTGTCATCAGTTGTTCCATTGATGTGCAGTAACAGCCAAAATTATGATTTGCAGATTGTTTATATTCAGTTTCCATCACTAGACATACTGGAATGGAAGCACTAAGTGTCAAACCAATAGGTGGTTTTTCATTATCTTTAATTCACTTTTTGATAGTTTCTTTTTATTCCTATATAGCTTAATGCCCTATGCTTATGATGCAGATTAAAATGGAGCTGAGAAAATAATATTTGCAGGTAATTTAAGCTGCCCGAAAGCAAAGGGGGTTTGGGAGTAGTTTCGAAGGTCATGAAGATTTGATGGGATAAGGAAGGCCCACTCCTTTATCACAGCATTAGAAGAAACGTATGTCCAGTGACAGGACACAGCAGTCTTGTGAGATCATACACCTACCAGTCCACCTCCTTTAATCTTGCTGTAATCAGACAAGCGTTCTCGACGCAGGGTTTGACAGCTCGTATTACTGGCCACTTCCTAACGTACTGCCTTCTGTACTTCGTATTCCGGTATGTAGTTCTGTGTTGCAGGAATGATAATTGTTGCGGTTTTAAATTTCCCTCGTTATCGCATAATTCAATGCTACCAAGGGATCAGGCAGATTTTAACACTACTTAATTTCAAGTTTGACCAGAATAGCCTACGTCATTGGCTCTCAGATACACATTTGAACGAAATTAAGAAGGCTATATGTGATTCCTTAAATAAGGGTCCTGTTAACAGCGAATATTTTATTAACGTGTTCGGTAGTATTTAACAATGCGAGATTCGAAGTCTACGTGTTGTTGACGACGCATGTCTTCACGGATGTGAAGCAGTATAACTACTTACCAATCTAAACGATGTAACTTTCCAGAATACTTGTGTGTAAAATAGGCAACATTCAGAAGACCCGGTGCTGTAGGCGAAAAAGAAAACAGGAATTTAGACTAATATCCATGAATTTCACGAAACATAGATTAACATAATATCTCTGTCACTCCCTAAAATTTCCCAATAGAATTTACCTAACGAGACAGTAGCAAACAAAAGAACACACACGAGCAATCGGACGTAGTTTTTCACTTGTTCTTCATGTCAGTAGGTCCCGGACGTTGAGTACTTCCGGTGATTCAAAACAGCTAAACATAGGTGGGATTATATAGTGTTTGCACTACAAATAATTTATAATTTAGCGCTATAGGCGGGATATCGATGGATGGTAAGTATCAAATTTGTTGTAGATATTGGCACTCTTTCTGTGATTAATGATCAGTAGCAGGGATTATGTACTGAAAGTGTGTCTGTAGGTGGGAAAATTAGGTCTACAATCCTTAGGCCTAACGTATAGGTTAGAATCTCATTAAAACACTTCTATAGTGAGTTAGTGGCCATAAATTTCTCACAGTGTGTGTCTTTGCTGCATTATGTGATAAGTTTGCTTTATATTAATTACATTATTATTTTTCGGACATATGTTTAATTTTAGCTGACCTGTTATTTAATATAGAGTGCAGTGTAACATAGCAGGGACTTAAAGGTTTTGCCAGTGAGTTAAAATATTGCAACTTGTGCACCTAAAATCAACTTCGTTAACCTATGAAATTTTCAAATACGTTTTCATTTTTCATCTCATGCTTATTTAATGTCTATCAGTTTACTTTGGAATATATTGTGGATCATGAAATGTAAATGTTTCAGATATTAGGTACGTCTATTGCTGATAAGTTAATATTGTTTTTAAAAATACGCCGCACCTGTGTAAATGTCATGGTTACGTTGGCACATGTGAACAAATAGAATTTTTTGTTTGTTACAGATATACAATCATGGTGGGAAGTACCAAGTATTGCTCATTTCTGTTCATTGTTTCGAGCAGCATTCAATCTCTTGGACTTTGATATTGAGGTCAGAAAAATAAATCCATGTTTCTCATTTTATATATGTGACAAGTTAGTAAATGGTTGATTTTATTTTGTTGCTGATTGTTTAGTGATATTCCCTTGTCAGGGCTTGTGATATACACTTCTCCACTCACTGCAGGCATGTTTATGAAAGCAAGCAAATTTATAACTTTAATTGTGTGTTGTTTTATTTTAAAAAAGTTTATTTGGTTGAAGCTGTTCACTGTGGACAGATGGATGGACTGTATTAAGCTGCTAGTAGGTCTTAGTTGTATGTCTTGAGTCCTTATTTATTAAGTTCCTGGTAGAATGTTTCTTCCAAATGCCATACATACTAATTAGTATCATTAATTTTTTGCTGTTTATACATAGCGTAACCCTTTTTGTTTATCAAAGAACTCCTTGGTAATTTCATTTTCTTATTGTGCATTACTGTGTATAATGCAGATATGTTCAGTGTGTCTTTGTACTAATATGTCCAAATTATTGTGTGATAGTCATACAAAGATTCCCAAGTGCATCATCAGTTTGTATTATTCTCAACTGTGTTGTTTTAGGAGCTGGAAGAGGCCCTTCTGACGGATGGAGCAGAAGATTCTGGAAGTTCCCTTCTGCAAGAACTGATTGTGAGACTTCTGTGTGGATGCCTTGGAAATAATGACATTTCAACTTTTAATTACCAGATGTTTCTGCGCCGTTTATTTAGGCAGAAGTGTCAGGTGACCATGATTTTGCGTACAGTACTTCTTGTTGGTTTTCACTCAAGGTGGATGAAATGCTGGTACTATTCATGGAAATGGAAGTGACTTTCTTGTCAGTATTTTATGCTGAGCACACAGTCTGTTGTTTTCTGACATGTGTTTTGCATAATGAGTAACTATCTCAATCTGCAGTATGTATGTTGTCTTTGGCACAAGATATTGAAAATCAAGATGTGGTATGACTCTCAGCAGGGCTTGATAAATCCGGAGTCATTATGGCACCTAGAAATTTTCTCCTGGAATCTAGTATTTCCAGAGCAGTTCTTCTAGTGATCCACTTTTCTTTCTTGAATATCCCCACTTGACTGTGATTTTGCCACAGAACTGCATGACTCTGGCCACAGACGGTCTGAGCACCAAAACTGTTATTTAATGGTCAGTTGAATTTTGATGAATAGGCATATTTGCATTGCTGTTACATAGTGTGAAGTTGCCTGTGTGTGCTGAATAGAAAGTCCAAACCAGTCAGTACAGATGACTTCCTAACACTGCAAAAAAATTGTCTGGCACCTACTCTAATGAAGTTATCTTATCATTTTACAAACTAAAATACATATGTTATAATGGAAAAAGAAAGTGTGCTATAGATGGGATGTATGTTTTTGTGAGTATGGTTTAGGATGTCTTTTTTCAAGTATTTTAAATTACTAAATAAGCAACAACTGCAGACTTTGGATGTTGATATTGTATTCTAAATGTCCTATAAAATGTTTCACAAATCTACAGTAATCTTGACTGACAATTTGCATTACTGCAGTATAATTTAAGAATATTATAATCATATTATACATACAGGAGATATTCCCCTAATTGCTGGTAATATATTCTGATAGTGGCTTATGTTTTGGACTTTTTGATGCACAGAACCAAAAAGAAAAAAGCACAGAAGCATCATGTACACTAAGGGAACATGCAAGGTTCCTGACTGTGAGAAAGACATGTATAATAACAGGATTTCTAAGCTCTGCTTGTAGAGAGGCAATGTATGACAGTGGACACAAAATTAATAATGCAAATAAATTATCATACTCATGTACTAACACATATTCATTACTGCTGTATTGACATTACACAGCTTTTACTTGGAAATTTCTTATTCCATGCTAAGGATGTCTAGTTCTTGCAGGTGAAGGACAACTTTATATTTTTGCAAGGTAATATGCATGGCAAAATAATGTCCCATCAATTTCCAGATCTCAACCTGTTTGATCACTGTTGTATATAATATATTCCTGATATGCTTATGGAATATATGAACAACATGAATATAGAAATGTCCATAAGAAAATACTGAATAAAAAAAAAGGTACCAAGTGATATCCAGCCAAAGGAAGCCAATTGAAAAGAAACTCAAAACTAAGACAAAAATCAGACCCAAATCAATAAATGAATCAGATTAGAATCAAACCACTCTAATATAAGCCAGCACTACTTACAGTTGGTGCTGAAGCAGACCTTCTCCTTAGTGAATGCTGATTGTCTGCCATGTAAAAGAAATGTATAAAAGCAACACCTATTTAAGGCAGGCATCTTTGAACACCCCTATGATCTCCAACAAGGTTGCATAGTATGTGGGAAAAGGAAATTATGTCTTGCTGGCCACTTGATCTGAGATGAATAGGAATAGAGTAAAAGAGAAACACAGGCAAATTGACTGAATATACTAGAGTTTAAATATGAATTTTATTGTTCGCCTTTAGCTGGTGAAGGAGGCCAGGGTTCTACACGGACTGTAGAGCCAGTGAAAAAGATAATGCTGAGGTTAAGAATGTGTCAAACTATACCTGCATTCCACTCTACCATATGTCATGCCATGGTGCTTAGTCAAGCACAGGAACAAGTTTACTACATATATCTTGCTTGTAGTGTGTTCTCCATTGTGATGAACCTGGTAATATGATTTGTTGATTTTTGGGAGGAAAATACTAATCTTTTAATGATTTTAAATTATATTGATGCAGTGTTTCTCATATAAGCATGTTAATGTCGGTAATGACCCACCGATATCTCAGAAAAAGAAATTTCAGTTAATAGAATTATCTGATAGAACAGTAATTAAAATTTGTTAATAAACTTTGTTCTATAGCCTTTTGTGTTTTAGCATAATTTTGCCATAATCAGTGGCATCTAAATGTGTAGGTATATAAAAGTGTTACATTTTTTAATACAGTTTACAAAAGCACAATTTTTATATTTCTTTTTATAGTTTCCACTTATGTTTTTCTGTTAGCCATATTTATTTCTGCTGCAAGCAGAAAGAACTTCTTGTATTATGTGATGTCCTTTCTATTGTGTTCTCTTTTAACAGCTGTCCTAAATATATGGAATTTTTCTTTCTGTACTCTCAGACGGTTTTATTAACCTTAACTTGTGAATGAAAGTCCTGGAGTTCCTTCTATTTACACTTCTCACTTTCTAAGTTTCACTTTTTGAAAATCTTACTTGGTTCTGATAAATCCACTTGCATGCATAGTTTTATTATGAAGGAGTTGAATGGAAGAATCTGAATATGTGTGGTTGGGGCTTCTGTAATATGCTTCCAGAGCATTGATGACTCACAAATGGCACTGTTTCAGGAGTATGGGCGAGAAAATCCTTTCAACACAGACATTGACTTCCAGTTCCTTCCTTTACGTACGAAGGTGGAGATCCTGCATGCACTGTGTGATTTCAGGCTGGATGCGGAGGATGTACAGGATTTACTCAAGGTATTCTGTAGTGAGGGGGCTAATCTACAAATAATTGCAGATAAAATTAAATATATGTTCAAGTCACCTCCAGAATGCAGGAAGCAATCAGACTAAAAGACTTGGTCCTATATTATAAAGGAGAGTTTGTTTGTATGCATGTGTGTGTATGGGTGGTTGGGTGGATAGATAGGTTGCAATCATAACTCCTCAGGAAATAAAGATAGGAGCTTCAAATTTTGACAGTAGTTTTAGGATGATTATGTGATGTGGTGTGCCCAGTATCAAAATTTGACCACATGATCAGTGGAATATACCCCATTACATTATACCCTATGTAGTATGCTTTCCAGGTTAGAGGAGAAACAGTTGAGCATTGAGTGCTGTGGAGGAATATATTGTGATAGTAAGTAAAGTGCACCCTTGTACGGGCACTGAGGCTCTGTACAGGCTGTATGGCCCATAGGGGGTGTAGAGGTATAGCTCTACTCTTTCTTGACCACAGTACTAGAAGGGGGTGAGGTTTCAGCGTCATTCCCCATCTGCTCTTTACACCCGGGAAAGACCCGGTACCCATTGTACAGGAAGCTGTGTGGGCCCCAGGGCCGGTTTGGACAGGTGCAGAAAATCTCACCCCCACCGGGATTCAATCCCCGGACCGTCCAGCCCGTGGCCAGTTGCTATACTGACTGTGCTACCTGGCCAAACATTGTGATAGTAATTGACATTAAGTGACAGTGAATGACTATTGATCAGTTGTGATAGCTCAGCCAGGGAGTAGCTGATGACACTAATAATCTACAGTAATTGCTTTATTTCCTTACATATTTGTTACACTTATAGTTGTATTGCTAACCTAGGTAAATACTGGGCATATTTCTAGTACATAATAAATTCTTGAAAATGCGGCAAACATTGGAGTGACAGTAAGAAATAGAGTGATATTTAGAATGAGATATGTGAGATGCTTGTGAGCATTCAGTTCATGAAGTTTTCTACCCTCCCATGTCAACCAAAGATGATTGTAATGTTATGTGTTTTTTTGTTCTGTGTAAGTTTGTGTTATTCCAAAGGAAGTGTATACCCAATATACGTGGGCAATGTCTCCTCTTCTGTGTTTGGAAGGATATATACGTTTTTTCTTTATTACATTATGTCCTTTTTGTACCTGTGTGATGGTGCATGATGTTGAGATTTCATCATTAACTGTACAAGCTCTAATGTCAAGTCTGACCCTTCAGTTACAGTTCCTTTTTTCACCGCACTAGTATTTAATTTTTTTTTTTTTGTATAATGATCCTGCCAATGGATCAACAACTACTCCTCATGTGCAGATAGGAGGTATTGGTAGGAGAAATATTGTGATAGTCACTGCCTCAAGCCACTGTTTTTAGGGGAAATACTGTGGTAATCACTGCCTCATGCCACTGATTTCAGGGGAAGTACTGTGTTGGTCAGTGCATCATGCCACTGTTTTTAGGGAAAGAACTGTGATAGTCACTGCCTCATACCACTGTTTTTAGGCGAAGTACATTGATTGCCACTGCCCCATGCCACTATTTTTCCAGATGGGGATAACTGACTTCCTTGTCTTTTGTGTGGAGGCTTCAGTGGCAGATTACTGTAAGAATTACTGCATGTGATTTTCAGCACTGATACATGATATTTGCAGGGGTTTTAAAGTAGTAAAGGTATGGCATGTCAGGGTGACTGAATTATTGAAGCAACAGTTGCAGAAGGTCTGTATAAAAGGGGGAGAAAATGATAGCTTATACATGTATGTGTAATAGTTAAATGAATGTGGTAATGTTTTTTGTGTAGTATCAGTAAGCTGTGTAAAGAATACCCCACCTACTTTGATTGTTAACAATAACAGGAAACAATGTAATGTACAGGGTTTTCCAAGGCATTCCTTATTTTCACAATGTCATATACTTTTACAGTACACATGTAAAAGCAGTGTTATTTATTTATTTATGTCTATTAGAACAGTCTGGCCTTCTCTGCCCTGATTTCTATGAAACTCACAAATGTTCAGAAGCATTGTGTGAGTATCTGATGTTGTAAACTGTACCCAAGCAGGCCAGTGAATGGGGAACATACAGATAGAAATTAGTGTACAATCCTAAGTAAAATGGACCTTCCATTGCACTGATTTTCACTCATTAAATTTGTGTGGACATCTTGTGTGTTGATTTTATCAAAACTGGGTGAAGAAATACAGAAAGTAGAGGTAAAATTTCATGTTCTCCCTTAAGTAAAGAATGGCATTCACTGCACCAGTTTTCACAAAACTGACAAATGCCCAACATTATGCTTTGATCTTCTGTACCAAATTCTATGCGCATCAGACAAAAAGTGTACAAAATACAGGCATGATATTTATGAAAAACACAATTGCTCAATGTGACATTATGTGGAGATCTTCTATGATGACTCTCCTCCATATTTGACATAAAATTTGGAAATTACAGGTAGGTATTCATTTATGCCCATAATGAAAGTGTTACTGTTAATTAGCTGATTTTCATGAAGTATTTCTACAGCAACTTTTATGTTACTAAATTTGATAAATTTCTGACAGATGGTTTAGTTGCCAGTACTTGTTCATGGACGGATATGGGCTCCATTTAAGCATTTTTATTTTAATTCTCAAAGAACTCATGGAAATGCGAATGTCATGTGAATGTACTGTAGATTGACAGTGTTTGAGAGTAAATGCAGAGGAGAACCATATATACTCTGGGACAAGGAAATTCAGGAGGATGGAGACAGTGAAGAACTTCAAGGTGTAGTCATTTGTTCATTTTGGCCAGAGAAGGACCTGGCACAGGTGGTGGGCAGGTCTACTCTGTAACTGTGGTGGCAATTACAGAGTATTTGTTTTATATCATCTGTTGATTTCCTATTCCTGCCATTGTACATGTGGCTTGCTTCAACCTTTCCACATGAAAATTTTACTGACCAAGAACTAACACATGTCCAGTACTGTTAGGTTAATTAATTCAAGGAGGATGAGATTGGAAGGGCACGTTAGTTGCATGGAGAAGTTGAGAAATGAGACCATATTAGAAAATTTGTAAACAAGAGGTCATTTTTTATACTGATTCATAAATATGGAGGAGCTCAGAAATGGGACAGTTTTGAGAAAAACTTAAAGAGCTTATTTGAGAGACTTATTTGTAAATGTGGAAATAATATTAATAGAGACAAAGAAATAGGATGTGAGGGTGTAAACTGAGTTTGTCTGGCTCAGGGTAGGGTCCATTGGTAATAGCTACCTGAGCCTTTGGATTGTTATGTGCTTGTTTGTTTTAGATTTTGGAATTGGATTGTGTTGCATATTTGTTTCAGAACCTGGAGTCTGATAGCTTGCGAGTTGAGCCTCTGGGACACGATGAGAATCACTCAGCCTATTGGTATTTCTACGGCACACGGTTGTATAGAGAGGATTATCCAAAAGCTGTAAGTTTGTACATATGCGCACATGCACACACACACTGACTCTCACCTAATAATTTCTTCATTTTTACCTCATTTCACTTAGGTTTGTTGTAAAATGTCAGGCAATATTCTCAATTGTTAAAATTGTCTCATTGTACAAATAATCTGTAGAGGACATTCAGTATGCAACTCAGTAAATTCCACATTTTTGGTGAATATGTAATGAAATTCCTATAAAGTAATGTGTACATTATATATTTATTTATATATTGTTTGTTTGTTTACTGATTCAGTAATATGGACTTTATGGTGTTTAATGATCAGATAGTGAATAATGAACTGGCAAGGATGGCTGGAGAGACTGAGGAATGTGAAGTAAAGCTAGAGTTGTCCCTCTACATGCAGTGAAGGCATACAGGCTGAGTAGAATTAGGGCTGCACTAATTTTTAACCTGAGCTCTGGATGAAGGTGTGTTTTCAGCTTCACACCCTGGCTGCATTACCCCTAGGAAAAGAACCACTGGTAACCATTGCATAAGTCACGTGATAATTAAGTCTGATTATTTCTGCAGAGAGATATAGACTGCTATTTGTATGTTCTGCATTGACTGTGTCCTGGAGTAAGGATGAAATGACAATCTGCTGGATTCAGTCAAATTGGCACTGAAATTTGAAATATTCGTGACTGGTCATTATACAAGAGAATTAGTGGTGATTCTGATCCATGAGACAGTGCAACAACCATTAAGTTCAGTGTTCCTTATTTTGCATATTCATTATTGTGCTGTTTCAACTCAAGAGGGTTTTAGCTAAAATTACATGCATGACTTTCTGTTTCTTTAACTTCTCCAAGTGCACCATGAGGTGAAGCAGATCATGACCACTTTCAGTTCCCTTAAATTGCCACTTGAGCATCCTCACGTGTTGAGATTTGACATTTACACAGTGTTGACATTGAGGATTCTGATCTTCTGGGATGTTACACTGTGTACCAGGTAATTTAACATACTTTACTTGTCAAAGGAATGTAATCCCTTCATCTTCCAGGTTTGGTAGGCCTTGAAGTTGAGTGAGCTATGTTCATAATTATTACATTCCATTCCAGAAAAAGAAAGTGAAAGAGAAACATCATAGAGGGAAGGAAGAGAAACGTCGCAAGAAAAGAGGCAAATCTCCACCACCAGATTCTGAATCAGATGAGAAAGGGGTGGGTATCTGGCAAGTGGTGTGCTACACTGAGCAAGACTGGGACAAAATCACCGAAAGTTTCAGGGACTCTACATCGAAAAATGAACGAGCATTATTCCATACCCTTGCAGAAGACTTTCTGCCAGAAATTCCACGTCTTTTTGCTGAAAAAGAACGTTTACAAAGGTGAATAATAATTAACACATATTATTGTTAAGTGATTGTATTGTAATTAAATTACCATTTCTTTCACTATCTTAAAATGAAAAGGAAGGAGTACAGTGTGTTCACACTTTTCCATCAGATTTCACTGCATGATAATCATCGTGGTTTCTGAATTTCTGTTTCCATCGAGTATTTGAATAAATTTATCTATTTGTTTTTTTTTTTTAATTTTAAGGTTTTGAAGGTAGTTGCAAAATTGTGAGTGAATAGTTAATTAGATTTGAGGAAGAAACAAATGTGTGTGTGTATGTTTGTGTGTAGATTGTATTCTTATTTCTTGTTTAATGGTTTTGTAATTCATTTGTGACACAGACTAGCAGATGGATGTGTACTTGGGAGGGCTTATCTGTCTTTTTGTCCAGTTGTATGTTTTATATATGAATTTCGCGATATTTGCTGAAGAGAAATCGGACTTAAAAGCTGTTGGTTGAACTTAATTTTAGTTTCTATGGTTCACTTGTCTCCCTGTTTTATTTGGAACTTTTTAAACAGAGTTTATAAAACTTCTCTTTATGTAGAAAATTAGTGCTTGCCATATAGTGTTAAGATTTAAAAATTTCTACTTTTTTTTCATATGGTGTGCATTTAAACAAAATACAAGGACAGTGATTTGTGTCTTGATTCAGTGTTGTGTGATAGTGCCCAGACAGTACTGCACCATATTTTTTTCTCAGTAAATATCTATTCCTAAACCATGAAATTACACACAGTGAAGAGTGATGATTTGCCTCCATACCCAGTTTTTCCATGTCTCCATCTACTTCTAGTACACTGTATGGAACAGGAATAAAGGTGTGTTTGCGTTATTGTTACCATGTATTTTCCAGCTCATGTAGCCAAGTACTCACTGTGTGAATGAAATCAACATTAGTCTGCAGTTTGTACCATTGATAGTTTCTTTCAAGGCTCCAGATAGGTGGAAATGTGAGGGTGCTTGATCAGGGTTGTAGGGTGGGTGGCATAACACTGTCCAACAAAATTATGTGATGGCTTCCTAAGTCTTCAGACTTGTGTGCAGTCTTGCACTGTCATGCTGAAGGGATATTCACACTGGTTTCTTGTGAGGCTGCAGCACCTGAGTTCTTTAATCACACTATATTGGTGTCTGAGTTGAATGTCTGCCCTGTCAGCATCCTGTCTGTAAGAGTCTCTTCTTCACAGTCCCATACAAAGTGATCATGACCAGAGGTGCACAGAGTTTCCAAAAATCTACAAGCCACCTCAAAATTCTTAGCACCAGAAGAGTGACATGAAGCAAGTTCCATTCTGAGGACCAGCAATTACTAGGTACCAGCATACAAAATTTAGTTGCCACAGCAACCTGCAACTGGGATTTGTGCACCTCTGATCACGATTTGCCTGCTGGAATATTTTTTTATTTTTATTTTTTTAAGGAGATTGAGAATGGTTCCATTCCATGGCTTGCCTTTTTGTCTTTGGTTCAAAATGATGGCCCCAGGTTTCATCTGTTGCAACAGTGCAGGGTAAGAAGGCCTCTCCCTCAGCTTCAAAATATGCCAGCAAGTTTAAAGGATTGGTTTTTCTCTAATTTTTTATTTATTTGTTTTTATTTATTTATTTTAACACTTAGGCTATGAGGTACCCATCTGGCACACAGCTTTGAATATCTGTGGTCACGGATGATGTGACTAACACACTGTTGAATACTTGAAAGATTTTACGCTGGTTGTTGGCTGTGATGTGTTGATCCTTGCAAATAGTGGTGTCAGCACTTAGCAGCATCTCAGGGCTAACAGCTGTGACAGGAAGTGCCAGTGACACGAATCATGGAGCTCTGCTTTCCCATTTTGGAAGCTGCACTCTTTTTGTCCAGCAACCAGCAGTGTTTCTGTTGAATGTAGAGCTTCTGTAAATATAGCCCAGGTGTTTGAGGATTTTTCTCTAGGCAGCATGAATTCTGTCACAGCATGTTGTTTGTAACATATGTCATCGTCTCCATTTTGAGGCACTAGTGCTTTGGTGTTACCTTTCAGAAATCTTCACAACTTTGTACATAAATTTTGGTAACTTCAAATTTGTATCATCTGAAATGTTACATTCCTAGCATTGTTACTGGCCAACAAAGAGGGGTGGGGGGTTTGGGATGAAAAGAATGAAACAGTGGGTTTTTGACTTTCCAGGCAACCTACACCTTAATGAACATCAAATGTTATGAGGTATGCAGACTGCATAGAACCCCTTTGGATAATACTGGGTACACCTTTTCACACATTCTGCATTACCTGCACTTGAAAATTTTGTAGTGATATGCTGGGCTAGACCCAAACACACATTTATCTTACTTTCGTCTGATGGATAATGTAAGAATACTATAGAACCACTCATCTGTTTCTCATTCAGCTCTGAAATATCCCCTTTTTTGATGTACCTGTATTTATGTATTTGAGAACTGGCATAAGTATGGTGACTTGTGTATGAATTACTTATGATGGAGAAGTTATGTACTTGTCGTGCACACAGGTGTTATTTTTTGTAGGCATGATGAACATGGATACAGATAGCTTAACTGTGTTTCATATATTATTTTGTCATTTGGCCTTGTCTTGGGAAGCTTCCACCCAGTTGTCTTAATGCAGAAACATATCAGCCTTTAATTAAGACACATACATGCATGTGTGGAACCAAATTGTAATGTATTTCTTCATGACCTATAGAAAGCGATTGTTGGAATATCAGCCTCGTAGACAGTCAAGTCGCTTGGAAAAGCTCAAACAACAGAAAGAGGAAGAGGAGAAAATGCTGCAGAGAGAAGAGGAAGAGAGATTGCGTCAGGAGAGGGAGAAGAAAGAAAGGTAGGAAAAGTTGTTAAAACATTTGTTTGGACAAAAACTGCCAGTTAAAATTAGGAGGGGCAGCTCTTAAGTACTTATTTCTGGTAAACATGAATTAAATTACCCCAGATTCAATTTTTATGAATTTTTTCCTGAATGGGTGGATTTATTAGGGTGATAAAACTAGGGAGGGGTGGATAGGCAGATCATATAATATGCATGAGATAGTAATAAATGCCTACAGAATTGTGGCCAGAACACCTGAAGTGAATAGACCAATTTGGAAGCATTGGCATAGATAAGAGGAAAAGATATTATGATGGATTGTAAAGGAAATAATGTGTGACAGAATGCTGGAGTCATTTGGCTTAGGTTTGGGTATCTGTGAATTTTGCAAAAACAGTAATCAGTCTGTGAGATCCACAAAAGGTGTGGAGTTTCATGACTGCCTGATTGACTGTTGGCTTTTCATGTAGGACTATGATCTGTGATTGTTACTGATCCAGTGTAATTCCATTTCCATTCTCAAATTGTCAGTTTATCTCAAACCTTGCTCATCAAACAGGAAATTGCTTCATGACTTAAACTGCAAATATCATGAAGATCTACAAGATTCGTTTAAAACATTTTATGTGTTGTATATTTATCTGGTTGTAGATACAACAAAAAGTAATTTCTTTACTCCATGCAGAACTACTGATGTAAGTATTATTAGCCCAAGGCAGATTGTACGAGGGCAAGAATTAGTTATGTGCTTAAAATAATTGAAATACTTATGGAAGATGAACAAGAGTATCGTGAACTGCGTAGTTGTAGTTTAGTCTGTAGCTTGAAAGTTGGAATATTTTCTGTTCTCCACCATGTCTGCAACAGCTCTGAGGTCTTAATTCTGGTGTGCTTGCATGAAGGCTAAATACAGTCAGAGCTTTACACAGATTGCTCATCTTCAGTTAGTACAATTGTGTGATAAAATGTAGAATTTTGTGTCTATATCTGCAATGATGCTGATTTATTCATTGATTATTTGATGATGCTGTTTAAACTGCAGAGGTAATATTGCATTAGAAGTGTAACATGTATGACAAAGAAAAAGCTCTAGATGGAGACAGTAGGGACGTGTTTGGAGGCTTATCTGCAGTTCACCAAACTAGACTGAGGAAAACCATGCCAAGTGAGGTGCTTTGCTAGGACAAGTCAGGAGATTTACCATTACACGAGACTACTTCTTGAGGAAGAGCAGCTTGATATAATAGTGCAGCTGCATGGATAATGTAATTTGAGTAGCTTTACCAGGACAACAATTTTTTGTGGTTGATGTTATGTCCAACTTGTAGTTAAGTTAATTCCTTTCCCAGGATTTAATAATAGACAGAAAAAAGAAATTTTGTGATGAGCATTGAATGTTGACATTATTCCAGTGCCTTTATTGATAGAAGGAAGCTCTGTAGATATGTTAAATTGGCCATTTTTCCCACTGTTGTGATGATGTATGAATGCAGAAAATTTGCCTAGCAGCACTTAGTGTATGGGTTTAAATTACCCCTATCTAGGTGGTAAATATCAGGAAATAATCTTTATAGATTTACATGAATGGACATGTGCATATGTACTGCTGTTACATTGTAATGAATATTTGGTTGTTTGCACCTGCACATCTGTTATATTATTCCTCACTATACTGATCCGTACCAGGAAGAGAATATTTTCTTTATTATCGCCCACTTATGATTTAAAGTATTATTATGTTTCTGTATGTTACAAGATCCTTGTAGATCCTTTTATTTCTTCTGAACATGCTTGGTTATCTGTTAAAGCTTAGGCCTGACAGCGTTGTGTTCATTTGAATGTTGTGTTTGTGTATAAATAAATAAATTTGCTGTTCATATTCAAGTTTAAATTTGATCAAATATTGTTTAGTTGTAAATGGGAGATGCATTTGTAGGTCTGTGTATACATGTTGTCTCTGAACTGTTGGTGCAATATTATTGCATTTTATTTCCCAAGATTGTTTTATAAATACCGTGCATTGCTGTGATTCTGATAGTTTTTTTGTCCCTTTTCCTCTACACACACACACACACACTTGTTTCTTTTCCATCTCCTGGATTGTTAATTTCAGGCTCTTGTTCTTATATTTCTGTACTACTTTTCGTCTGTTATATTTGCATGTATTGGGTAATATTTATGTCAATATATGCACCCCTTTGTTATTTCCGTATTTAGTTTTATTGAATTCCTTTTCTTGATTGCTGAAAATTGTCTCTGATTATAGCAGTTCTTCTAAATAATTTTTGCAGGTATGCAAATATCTTTCTGTATGGCAAACTGAATTTACAAAGTGCCGTAACTAGTCTTTTTGTGTTCTGCATCACCACTATTGTGGCCTTTTTCCCCCACCTGCCTTATTCCACACAATTTAACTTTCATACTTTGTCCACCTGCTGTGTTCTTTGTCTCTTCCTTCTGTATCCCTTTTGGTTTTCTTCATTGACAGTGATTGCATATTGTATCTTGAATTATTAATAATAATAAAAATATAAGTGATAATAATTTGAGTTCGGTTCTTAACAATGTTTGAATCTCTCTGCTGCTCAACACTGGGTTGTCACAGTAGTAGCCCAGTCTTAAATGTATGTTTCTGTGTTGTACGTGAGATTCTGTTTTGTAATGTCTGCATGAAACACAGTCCTTGTTCAGACACAATTAGTCACTCATTCAAGAAATTCACATTATTTTTCAGAAGTGGAAAGTTCAGTACTACACATTAATTTTGAGGTCCACTGCCTTGCACTTAACTCTTTTTTTGTTTTTAAAAAGAAAATTGTGATCCTACCATGCATTATCCTCGGTGTATACAGGGTTATCTGTGGTTGTATTGTCTCTAGGCCTTTGTGTTCAGTACTGTGATCAGGACAACTGTATTATATCTACAGAAATGTTTTTGTTTCTTGAAATTTTACTTTCCATGTCATGGAGTAAACAGCCTTTTCCTGTCAGTTGTATGACCTTGGTACTGTTTCCCATCCTCCCTTAAACAGTGATTTATATACCCAACTTTGATAATTCATACCTCTACATTCATTTGTTTTGACAAAATCCTTAAATTGTAGTAATGGGGGAGATCGATTTTCAACATGTCCTAATTAAGAAGCTGATGCTACTGTTGCTTTGGGGGAATGTAAGTCTCTACTGTGGTAATTATAGTTGCATGTTATACTGCAGGCATTTATTATTTTAAAAAACCAAGAAAATTTGTACACATTTTGTGCTTATTATTGTTACACTTGACAGAATTTTTAAAATATTGCGTGATTGGAGATTCATGTTTCTGTTAATTGCCAAGCTGCGATAATATTTTGTGTAGTGTTTAGCAGTGAGTTTTGTCCCTATTGCAGTATGCCAAAATGTTGTCATGCCTGCAATTCATCCCACTGTTTTGTCACAGGTTACTGCAGCAGGAAATGCTGAAGGAGAGAGAAAGTAGGGCCTTGGTGACTAAGGAGAGAGTAAGTAGGGCCTTGAGGCGCTCACTTTCCCGGACAAATTCAGAATGTGGCAGCACAGGGAGCATTCCTGACTGTCTCACTGACAGTAGGTCCAATCGTTCAAGTACATTCGTTGGCCGTCAGACGAATAACTCCCTATCTTCCGCTACTGGTCAGATAGTAATCCAAGGACTAAGGCAGAAACTGTGCAGCTCACAAGTGTAAGTAGAAGATTTTCTCCGTTTGTAAGTTATTATTTTCTAAAGGACAGTGTTGGTATTGTCACAGCTACTTTGTCTTCAGTTGTGCATGGTAGTTGGATGTAAGAGCAACAGCATACATTTGGGCCTACACTACCTTTTCCAACATTTACTATGCTATTTGTAAGAAATACTGAAAACAAGCTACAAATGTGGCTAGGTGGCTATGAGAAACATCTCACATATGCACAGTGTTTCCAGTGCATGGCACGATTCTGGAGGCATACTTTGTGCACAAAAATGAAAAAACAAGTTTATAAAAATGCGTGTCCTTGGACACTTAGTATCGAGCTATAGCCAACTTCAAAAAGAAAGTGGCAAGGGTCATATTGCTTCAAACAAAACGTTTGTGGGCTCCAGGGTTAGATTTGGGGCAGAGGGGGGGGGGGCACTGGTTGTGATACTTTATTTATAATTTTCTATTTAAATACAATGAACAATTTCCACATTATTTTTATTTTTAATTACTGGTAATGCAAAAACAAAAGCATGTTCCATTGAAAGAAAATGCTAGTGCTCTTCCTAATCACCTTGCAAATTGAATGAGGGATATTACTTCTCTGTTTGGTAAACAGCTTATTTTATTTGGGAGATGCATATTAAATGGGTGTTGAGTTCCAGGGAATAATAGTGGGGATAATTGTCGTTTATTACTCATATCCCATGCGTCTCTCTGACACATGTGTATACTCATCAACTTGTACTGTTTAAAAATCCACTGTTGATGTCACCATTTAATTTTTAGCTTTCAGACAATTATATTTTTTAAAAAAATATTATATCCAAGTTGTCACCTACCTATGCCATGATCCCCAGTAGACTGCATGCAGCCCATAGGCTGTATGCTATGCAGGCCTCTTCTGCGTTTTATCATTATTTGAAAGGAATAACCAAACATATTTCCTGCCTTCTGTGGGATGTGACATCATGTACTTGTGGTAGATAGGTACTGGCATTGTGTCCTGTGTACCAGCTACAAATCAGCACATTCCAGAAGATCATAATCTTAATACTGACAATTATGAGAACCTCTTAAGTGAAATATAACATTGTTGTTGCATGGGTTAGTAACTTGTGTTATCAGCTGTGCACATTTAAATGTATAATGGTACTTGTATATTACAAGGTTGTTGATGAAGAATCTTTCACATACTGTAACTTGCTGATTTCAGTACATTTGCTTTTTGTTTTCTTTTAACACAAAGGTATTTTATTGCATTATATATGCAGTTCAACCTAGTTTTAATGACATTAGTTCATACAGCATGTTTTCTGTAGTGTCAGATGTTCTGTAATACCAGTTAATTCCTCACTGTGAACCATAACATTATTCTCCAGTGTTATAACAACACTTGTTTGTAACAATACAAAATATTTAGTCACTCTCATGATGTTATAACCAAGTTCAACTTTATTTTACATGTGTGTTCAGTGTTTCTACACTGAAGTTATAGTTGTGACTGTTTTAACCTTTTGCAAGCAGGTTTTATTTTTGAAGTCTCGATAATCTCTTATCTATCATGTGTAAAGCGTGTTGCTAGTTAGTGATATGTGATACAAGTTTAATGAACTTGGGAAGAAAATAACATTTGAATTGAAGTATACTCTTCAGGGGGTAATTTTTGGGTATGTTCAGATGTCTCATATAAAGAATTATTTTTTATCTTTCAAGCCTTAAATTGGAAGCATAGCTGGTATAGATACTAATATTATTGTGTTTTTTTTAGTAACATGGTTTTCACCATAAATGTTAAGTCTCATATTTTTGTCATATGCCGTACCTGTTACATCATTACATAACCCTGTCCCTGTTATGTTGACAACTGTGCATCATGTTAGAAACTGTAAAATTTCATGCACTGTCATGAAGTTTTTACTCTTCATGCATCTGGTTTGCTTGAAAGTTACCCAGCTGTCCCTTTCAACTTCGTAATTTTTCCGGTGATAACTGGCCAGTTCTGTGATTCATACAGTCATATTCACGTGACTATAACACAAGGATTTTACCCTCATGTGATGTCTGAGAGAAAGAAATCATGACTGCAGACTAAGCAAAATACCACTTAAACAAGTGTGTCCATATCAAGTAGTACAAATTACTCAAGGTTTTAATATGTGCAGAATTGCTGTCAATAGTGGGAGTAGATGTGGGCATTTGAATTGCGTATGGTGCAGAGGAATATATTATATAGCGACTAGGAAACATGTGACTTGTCATTAAAACTGGGGGCATAATGTGTGTGTGTTTAAGTTCTGAGGAGTGGGATCATTGTATGTTGGTGTGAAGACAGTATGTATGCAAAGGAGGAGGCTTGATATGGTAATGTAAAATTAAGGGTATGCTTTTGGAATACTGAAGCTAATAGTTCGTAGAGCCTATGGACATTTGTGCATTACTCTTTGAGTAGCTTCAAATTTTGGGGGACTTTGATTACTTGGTAGCTATAAATAGAAGATTCAAGTCCTGTGCGATATGATGCCATGTTAGTTGGTAGTCACTGATGTGGAAGAGCCTGGTACCTCCATCTTCACGGTCTCAATCAATCAATAGTCCCATCATTCCACTGTGGAACATAGGGCATCCACAAGATTCCTCCACTGCACTCTATTCTTGGCGATGCACTTAATCTCTGCCCAGGCCTTTTTTACTCCGTTAGCCTCTTCAAGCACCGTTCTTCGCCACGTGTTCTTCGGCTTCCCTCTACTCCGTTTTCCTTGGGGGTTCCACTCTAGGGCTTATTTGGTTATATCATCAATCAGTTTCCGCAGTGTATGGCCCAGCCATCCTCATTTGCGTTTCCTGATCTGCAAATCTATCCTTGGTTGTTTCGTGCGGTTCCACAGCTCGTTATTTGTTATCTGGTCCGACCAGAAAATTCTTAGTATTTTCCTCAAACTTTTATTAATAAAGACTTGTAGTTTAGTTGTTATATGTTTTGAGTTTTTCCAAGTCTCACAGCCATAGAGTAGGACTGCTTTCACATTCGTGTTGAAGATGCGAAGTTTAGTTTGCATTGAATATGTTGTTGAATGCCAGAACTTGTTCAGTGCACTAAATGCTGCTTGGGCCTTTCGTATACGAGCTTTGGTGTCCGCCTCAGTTCCTCCTGTGTTATCGCTAATACTTCCCAGATATGTAAATTGTGTTACTCTTTCAATAATTTCATTGTGTATGTAGAGGGGCTCTTTGTTTGTCATGGCAATTCGCATCTCCTTAGTCTTCTTTACATTAATTTTTAAACCCGTTTTTGCGGATTCTTTTCCTAATCTCTCAAGCATTTTTTGCATAGTTCGTGTTGAGTGGGTTAACAGACATATATCATTGGCATAATCTTCACATTCTAAGCTATACACATTTCTTGCACCATTAGACCAGGGCCAGCAAACATGTGGCCCTTCAGGAAACTGTTTGCATCCCTCAGTCACCTGAATATTGTCAGTAATACAAGTTAGCAAGCATAATGTAATATGTCTAGTGAACATAATATGGCAACTTTATTACCATAGATCATGTTGAGGAACTATAACTGTCACTTTCAACACAGCACACAGTAAATGTGGCTTTCGTATGGGTTAAAGACAGCCATTCTCTGTGCAACATCAGTAGCTGTGTACCAGTTGACACAGTGTCATGTCCCAGAAGACTTGAATCTTCATGACAGTGATGCTAAACCTTAAATAGAGAGGTGCAGTTCACTTCCTTTTTCACATCTCATCCACATTATGGATGGACATACACAAGTATGCCCAAACAGCATGTTGTTTTATCTTCAGATGTAGACTTGTAATGGGAAGTGAGTTTCTTAAGTGCTTAATTGGTGGAGAAAAGTTCCGAGTTCTTTGGAGAAAGTGTTTTTCTTTTTGGAATAGAATGAACATTATTTATAAACATTCAAATTACAGTGTTTTAATTATATGCTTGTTTCATATTGCAGAATATACAGTTTTGTACTTTGAGCAGATCTCATATCTGGCACATTATGTTACAAACTAAGCAAGATGTCTACCTTTTGCTGTCATTCTGAGTATGAATAAATTTGTATTTCCTGCATAGTAGGAGTAGTGATGGCAGCCAGAATGTAAAATTGGCCTTACATGTGTTTATGTAGTATGAATGTCTGTGAATATGAGAAGCTTTATTTTCTTGTTCTCTGCATGTTTTGATGGAATTCCATATAAACACAGGAATAGTTTTCCTTTCATATAATTAAGGAGTGAAATGTTTTCATTATGGCTTACCAGGATTTCTGTACACAACAGTGTAATTGAAGTCTGTGGTGTTGGGATTCAAAAGACAATTGATTGGCAAGTGTGAAGTCATGAACATGTTAGAAGTAAATTATTATGATGCCATCTGTACACATAGATGATATATATTGCTTCAGTTGGGGAGTTAGTGAGGGTTCTTTCTTAAAGATTTTAGAATTATAGCTGTACTAAAATATTGTTTTTTAAAAGTACGAGTCAAGTACTCTAGACATATTAACACTTTGGTGCTGGAATTAAATGCCCAGTGTGGTCTGCAGAAGACCAGAATTTAAATGAGGACTGTACAAGAGTGGCCATAATTGGCTGTCACCAGTAGGCAATGTTCTGCATTTTCAGCATCACACTCCACATTATAAAGTGGTAATGTTTGCAGAGTCTGGGTAGGCAAGAAGGTGTCTGACAGGTTCCCTGTTAGGAATGGGTTGAAACAAGGAGACACTCTATCACCACTGCTTTTCAACTTTGCTTTAGAGAACGCCATTAGGAGGGTTCAGGTAAACCAGGATGGCTTGAAACTAAATGGTACACATCAGCTTCTGGCTTATGCCGATGATGTTAATATACTGGGAGGAGGCATACATACTACAAAGGAAAATGCAGAAGCTTTAGTAGCTGCTACTAGGGAGATTGGACTAGAAGTAAGTGCTGATAAAACTAAATACATGGTCAAGTCTCGAGATCGGAATGCAGGACAAATTCAGAGTGTGAGGATTGATAATAGTACCTTCGAGAGGGTGGAAGAGTTTAAATATTTGGGAACAACTTTAACAAATCAAAATTTTATTCTGGAAGAAATTAAGAGCAGATTGAGGTCAGGAAATGCTTGCTACCATTCGGTGCAGAACCTTTTTTCTTCCAGGTTGCTGTCCAAAAATTTAAAGATCAAGATATATAGAACTGTAATTTTGCCTGTTGTTTTGTTTTGTATGGGTGTGAAACTTGGTCACTGACATTGCGGGAGGAAAGGAAGCTGAGGGTGTTTGAGAACATGGTGTTGAGGAGAATATTTGTACCTAGGAGGGACGAAGTAACGGGGGAATGGAGGAGACTGCATAACAAGGAGCTAAATGATTTCTACTCCTCACTCAATATTGTGCGGGTGATAAAATCAAGAAGAATGAGATGGGCTGGGCATGTGGCGCGTATGGGTGAGGAGAGGGGGGTGTATAGGGTCTTGGTGGGGAAACCGGAGGGAAAGAGACCACTGGAGAGACTTAGGCGTAAATGGGTGGATAATATTAAGATGGATCTCCAGGAGGTGGGATGTGGGTATATGGACTGGATTGGACTGGTCCAGGATAGAAACAGGTGGCGGACGCTTGTGAGTGCGGTAATGAACCTTTGGGTTCTGTGAAATGCGGTGAGTTTCTTGACTAGCTGCAAACCAGTTAGCTGCTCAAGAAGGACTCTGCACCATAGAGTAAGTAAGTAAGTAATGTTTAGTGCCAAAGGTTTGAGAATAAGCTGCTTCATGTAAAACATATAAACTTTTGGTCTGTGTTTGGTAATGTTGCAGTTGTAATCCATTGTTTGCAATTTATTATTCTTTAAGTAGTTTAAAATCCTGTAATGCAATTATACTCCATTAGATCAGTTTGTAAGGTAATGTTGCTAGTGATCCAAAGTGCTGTAGCTGAACATAACAAAGTTTTGGTTATTGGGTATGAGAATAGTAATGATTTCTTCCATCATTCTTGGAAATACTTCCGTTGGTCTGAGGAGTCAGAGGTTTCATAAAAATATGAAAATCTTGGTGTAATTCATATTCAAAGTGACAGTATTACATATTCCAAAACAAATATTGATCAAGTTTAAAGCTGAAATTGTTTAAGCTCAGAATGTAATGAAAATTGAAGTATTAAACTTTGAGAATGGAACTGTGTATCATTCATTTATGTTAAAACTCTCAAGATACTGAATTATATGGGTACACAGTTGCAGTAATGCGAAGTTCATTGTCCTAAATGCAGTGAAGAAAGTCAGTGAGTTGTGGTGGTATCTGCAGATTTCCACATGTTTTGGTAGAAGTAATTTGGTTAGAAGTGACTGGAGCTTACATATTATTTTCATGTGATGGAAATTTCTATATGTAGCAGCATCTACTTTTACATGTTATGTTCAGAAGTCCCAAATGTCAACTTTGGACTACTGAATGAAACACAACCTTACATGTGGCATATTAAATGCCATAACAAAGTATATTGTATGGTTTATCTTGTTTGTCAACTGACATGATGAGATTGTGTGTCAGATTATATAAAGATCTTCAACAAACATGGTTGCATGTGGAACTACAATAAAGACGAAGTGTCAGTAGGTAATTTAATAACGTATTAATCCTTTGGTGCCTAACAACAGGCATACATGTACAGGTGTGCTTGGAACACCGATCATCAGGTTAAGGTGACACATTTAGTGGCCTTTCTTATGCAGCTCTCATTTGAATTCTGATTGTCTGCAGCTCCCACCATGCATTTAATTCCAACATCAAAGAGTTAATATTTTCTGTTGTGTGGTATGTATGAGCCATTTTGACAGCTTATAGCTCTATTAATTCTACTCGTACAACAATATGCTCTTTTAAAGTTATAGGAATTTCTTTCAAACTGAATAATTTTATTGTGTGAAATGACAAATTGAAACTTTGCCAAGTATGAAAATTGAAAAATGATACAGGAAATGTGGGAGGGGGAGGGTCAGGGAAAGTAAAAGAAAGTCAGTGAATTGTCATTTACATGAAAGAAATTCATCAAGTTCCTTCCAGGCTCCACATGTGAGCAAGGACATGATTAGAACACTTAGTTAAATTTTGCCATTCCTTCCACATATTTCAAAGAGTTATATTAGTAATAAAATTGAATATTGTTTTGATTCTGTCTGTGGCATATCCTTGTTTGAAGACTTTTGAATTTGACATATCCTTGTTTGAAGATTTTTTAATATTACAACAATTGTCAGTGCTAATTCAACGTGCATATTTTGTGTAACTTTGTTACCTACAGTGGTCTTACGTTCACTTCATCAGAACAAAGTGTAATGATGTCGCATACAAAACATGAATTATTTCTGCTTAAGCAAATGTAGTAAAATACAGCATAACTAACCACATAGTTGTGTGTCTTTTATATATTTTTTAGTTTTCTTAATACTATGCAAGACTCATAAATAAGGTAATTTTTTCCAGATTCAAGCAGACGAAGGAGGATCTGCAAACTGGAATGTACAAGATTCTGGAATACATCAAGAACCATGATGATGCATGGCCATTTGCTGATCCTGTAGATGAGGACTATGCTCCACGGTATTATTCAATTATTCGCCAGCCCATGGATCTTCAGCGTATGGAAGATAAGTTAGATGATGGAGAGTATCTCACATTTGCTGACTTCAAGGCTGACTTCCAACTCATTGTAGACAACTGCCGCCAGTACAATGGAACTGATAATGGTAAATATATAATTATTCTTGTTTAAAGCGGGTATGTAATTTTGGATAAGGAACAACATTTGGTCAAAATGTGATTTTGTATAAAGTGGAAAGAAGGTGTTAGGAAGTTCTGAAATGTGCTTTTCATTAACACTAGGAAGTGGAAGGAAGATGTTGCAAGTTCCTGAAACCCACCCTACAAGAACCCTACAAAAGGGAAGGATGTATCACTTGATTATTAATGTATGTATTGGCCTTTAATGTGACTAGGATGTGAGCATCCTTCTATTTTCTAAGTTTTCTCCAAGGATGGAATAGTCTCATCCACCTGAGGCAACACTACCTGAATTATACTTTTTATTCACATTTCTCGCCACATTGGCACTGAGAAGTTCTTCTGCATCTAGATCTTCTCACCTTCACTGTTTCCTCTTTCTGTTGGGCAGGACCAAGATCTGTCATCTTTCCCTTTTCTGTGGCTCTGATTGGCAGCCCTACTGTGTAATTAACCCACTTCTCCCATTATACATTTCAGTGTCCACCTGGGTATGTCCCTTACCTGAAAACAGAGGCAGCACATTCTTCTGTAATATTGGGGTCATCTATGATGCTACACAATGTCTGAACCTACAAGCCTACCATCTAGCTTTCAGATTTTCTTCACATGATTCAAATTTTTCATACCCAATGGTAGCAGGAGTGAATTTATGTAGTAAATATGTGTATTAAGGATTCTAAAATTTTCTTTTCCATGAAAAGAGTTTAGTTTTTATTTGTTTCTTGCATATATGTTTCTTGACAGAATATACAGAGATGGTGGGAAATCTCCAGGAGGCCTTTCAGATGGCTGTTGAACGGTATCTGGAGTCAGATCTGTCATCAGATGAAGTGGCTGTTGAGTTTCCAACTGGAGCAACATCCTCTGAGAGTCGAACAGAAACACAAGGACACAGGCATAAGCATCATCATCATCATCGTGCTCGTAGGAAGAAAGAAAAATCCCGACACTCCTCACATATCAACAGGTAGACGTGATTTTCTTCACTTTGACATAAATAGTTGGACAGTTATACACTCGTATAACCATGGTTTTTTTTTATCATCTAGTCACACTGTTCACTGTTTCATTTTTTAGGCATGTTCACATAATTGCAAGAAGAACCTCTTTATTTCAACAATTTGCTAGCTGTGTTGATTTTGTGCTGTAATTTTAATGTGTGATGTTCCTGTTATTATATTCACTTTCAGTGTATTTATCACTGATACACTTGTTCTTCTAGTTTATGTGTGTTGTCTGTCTATGTTGAGGTTGTGTTACAGTCCAGATATAGTATTGTCAGTATGGACATGTGCATTGGTCATTTCAAGGTTTGAATTTTATACTGTGTTTCCAGTATTAAATAGACTTTTGCGTTTTTAGGGTCTGAGACGTCCTTGTCTAGTGGTTGCATGTTGACTGTAGAGTGTACAATGTACAGTAATGTTGTAATATATGACACTGGTGAGTAAAAGGCATATGGTGTATTATATGTTTATATGAGTAACATGGTTAACATGAGTGCTTCATGTCTGGAGATACTGGACTTCATTTTATTGGGCCACCTTGTTGGACGTGTTGAGGAACAGTGAAATGAAACTTGTTTTCAGGCACTTACATGATTTGCTTATTCAGTGAGTGTTATTTTCAGGAACGTTCCCAGCCCAGAAAGTGAACATACAGTACGGTCCAGTACAGCAGCAGAGAGGGAAGAAGTGCCAAATGCAGTCATAAGAGAGAAGGATCAGGATGATAAGACAGATGGTATGGACACTGAGGGAAGCAGTACAAAGGGAGATGCTCCTGAAGTGAGGAGGCCTCGCAACCATAATGGAACAAAGCGTAAGAAGAAGACTGGTGTCATCAAGAATGTGGCAGAAATAGAGGCCCTGGAACTAGCTACTGAACAAACTCTAAAGGTTTGCCTAGTTGTTATCTGACATGCCATGTCATCAGAATGCTGTATTACAGTGACCTGAATTCATTTTGCAACAGCCATTACATTTTATCAAAAACATACTCATCAGGGAATGGAAGGTATTGCAATTCCAGCCACATTAATGTATATACATTTTAATTGTCTGTGTTTATATGTTTACATTGATCATTGTCTACATTCTATGTACTAATTTTTGGTTGTTGAATGTCCTTTAAGTACTGGTATTGAGCACAAGAGTGCAATTATGCTTTAGCTTGGGTGTTGGTAGTTAATAATTTAAAAGGTAATAGCACTGCAGCAGTTATACATGGAGGTGACAATGTAAAAAGTAATACAGATTTATAATTCTAACAAATATTATTTTACCCAGCTGAGAGTCTATTGGACATCAGATTAGTGTGAGCTAACTTACTTATGTACTTACTTATTACTTACGTACTTACTCACTCACTTACTCACTCACTGACTCACTCACCCACTCACACACTCCATAGATCAGATTCCTTCTTGAGAAACTTCCGACATTAAATGGTACCTGAAGGTTCATTACCGTGTTCACAAGAGCCGTCTGTATCCTGAGCCAAATCAATCCAGTTCATAGTCCCCTAGTCTATTTTTTGAAGATCTAATTTACCATTATCCATTCATATATGCATGTGTCTTGCAAGTGGTCTCTTTTCCTCAAGTTTTCCCACTAAAACCATGTATGCACCCCTAAGGTAAAAAATATGTTGAGAATAAACAAATGAAAATTTATAGGACAGAATTGAGAACTGTAAAAAAACGAATATGTTTTCAAGATTTTTCACAGTGTTTTGCATTCTTATGAATCATGTTTCTAACATCAGGCATCGTTTAGCATGTTTGTTATGTGCACATTAATTGTCATTACATCAACATTACCATCAACATGTGTGTATTACAGGACATCAACAAGTGGTTGGATGATACCCCACGTTTCTCAGAGTTTTCTTCTGCAAGTAACTCACCTTCCCACCTTATTGGTGCTGAAGAGTATGATGTTGTAAGATCACGTATAGAAAGTGAGTATCGACACAGTCTTAAATTAGACCGAGACCGGCCTTCGTCAGGAACGTCATCCCGCAGCAACAAAGATGGCAAGGTAAGGAAGGGTCTTTGGTGCTCATGTTCAAGCGGCACATATGACAAAACTTTGTACGTAACAAAATTTGTAGGATTGTGGGATGTGTGTTACAAAAATAGTAGCTTGTGTAGTGGTATTTTATTTTGGTATCATGTAATAGGGGAATTTGCTGTATTTCGGATTTCTAGTATAATAAAAGTTGATACCCTGTAACGAGGCTTTTGCAGGAGGGGAACCTTGTGATTAAAAGATGTTATTAGACACGCCATTATTAGGTATACTTTTGTGTTAGCTACTTTTATCTGATCAGTGGATGATCTGCTTTATTGTTTATGTTTATGTACCCAAGTTTTTAGATTTGAAAACAGGACAAACCTCGGTGTTAATTAGTGTTGGTTTGATGATCATCCTATGTACAGTATGTACGCACACAAGTATCATATTTGAGTATACTGAATGCCAAATAAATAGAAGTGATTGTACCATATATTTCAGTCTACTCTTTTCACTGTATAATGAACCAGTGTTTTTGGAAGACACACACTGGACTTGTATTCAGAAGATGATCACAGATCTGGACTGATTACTGACATTGCTGACTGAGGTCATTTGTCAGGTTTTTGAGTTCTTCTGAAAAATGTGTACTGAAATAAATTATAACCACATTCCCTTTTAAATCATTACCTACTCACAACTCATTACCATCTTCACTTCATACTTAGTTCTGTAATTAAAACTGATGCTACTGAACTGCATTATTAAATAACCCACTCAGCCAATTGAAATACAATGAACTGCTGATGCTATATTAGCATCTTTCATGACATGGTGACCATACTTCAATGGCCATAGTGCTCAAGACACTGGAAAGGATCACAAAGGTGGAATTTGCCACTTTACTACTCTGGCAATTTAAGTTTGATGTTGGGATACAAAGGGATGCACTGTATTTGTCAGGATCTTGCATTTCTTTTTCTTATAATTTAAATTCTCATTAACGGAAGTAGAACAGAAATCAAGGAAAAATTCTGACACTACCATTCATTGTTGTATATGTGTGTCATACAGTACTGCATGTTATTTGTAAGTTACTAGGCATTTTATTTTGTGTGAGATTGTCAAGAATATGGCGTTTAGAATATTGGTTATCTTCATCACATAACTACAGTAATGTACCAGGAAGATCCATATTTAAATATCAATTTTTATAGTTTCTTAACAGTTTACATTCTTCTTTGTGTGTATACACCTTTCACATTGTCACCAGTCAGTGGTAAACATGCATTTGAGTAGTCAGCACCCCTGCTTTGTGTTTAGGAGGGCCGAGGCTGAATATTGCAGTTGAGTTTTTTGTAGTTTTCCTGAGTACCTCTAGGCAAGTAGTGGAATAGCATGTTGTAATTCTTTCACTAGGTGCGTTGTGGCCTGTGAATTTTAGAGAAGTGAAATAAACTTGAACGCCAGCTGCCACTGATTTTGTAACATAGTTAAGTAACTCTGTCTTTAGAAATGTTATGTTAAAATTATGACAATTTTTCCATATCATACTGAACTTTCAGTTGCTGGGATAGCACTCCTACTGTGTATTTGGGGTATCCTGGAGACCATCTGTTCTGATTGAGGTTTTTTTGGGTGGTTTCCTCATTCCTTTCAGACAAATGCCATGACAGTACCTCCATTTAGGCCACAGTTGCTTTAGTCTGAGCTGCAGACATTGCTCTTAAATACACTTAAAAATATAAATATGTTCATGTTATAAATTACTGCAGTCTGTTTAGACATGTTCGAAGACAGTGTGCTTGGAAACAGAAGCATGTTTTTCTACTTGTACAGCAGCCTGTTTACCATGGTATCTTTTAGCTAGCAGTTGGCTATCATCTTATGGCAAAGATCCAAAATTCACCTGGTAAATATTGCATAGACATGACAGTCACTTTTGGCATGTTAATGTCCAGTAATGTTACTAAAATATATAGTTTATACTGAAATATACAATAGTATGAAATACTTCCAACTTTAATTTTATTTATTTATTTATTTATATTTGGAATTTTGTGGTAATTAATGGTGAAAGTCTGCAAAATTGTTTGTACTATTTGCCCATTTTATGAGAACAGTTCTTATATTGATACAGTGATTGTACATACTGATATTGTGTCAATGTCTTCGTTGTGACTACAGTCAAACTCAGATCTGGTACCACCCTCACTTAGCACCTCTGAATATCTGTGAACAGAAATTCTGTTTTTGCAGTATTTTGGTTTACTGCCACCCAAAATATACCATAACAATTTTCAGTGAGCAAATAATGGCACGCTGTTGAGGTTTTAAGTGTATTTGTTGTACCATATTCACTTTGGTGTAGACCTACAGACCTGTTGAGTACTGGAAGTAATCAGTGTAGTACACAACAAAACTGGGTGCACAAATCCCAGGCGACCAAGTTTGTTACTGTTGTGTGTAATATTTCCAGCATAATTGTTGCAGTGGTGTTTTTTTTCCTCCCCTCCCCCATATGAAAATGTGAATCACTTCACACACTCCAAGTAGAAAGTGCCAGATAACAGTGAGGTTCATGGGTCACACCAGAATTGTGGATCCTCAGTATGGAATTCCCTTCATGTTACCCTTCTGGTACCTGGAATGTGGAGGTGGCTCTTAGATTTTTGGAAAATCTGTGGACTTCTGAAGCATATGTTTTCTTTCTGTAATTTGTTACAGGACTTAGTCAACAAGCGGCGTTCAATGAAGGACTCTTCGAAACAACACCAACATCGTCGTCGTGAGATTCAGAGAACTATTGAACGACTGCAGCCTGGTAAAAGTAAAGGAAATCTGATCTCGAACATTCAGAGTGCAAATAAAACAGCAGATGAAGTGGGAGGTAATAGTAGTGGGGTGCTAGGTCTAAGTAATAAACCCAAGGATAATAGGAACTCTTTATTGGTGAAGACAAATGAGGCCACTCCTAAGCTGAGTCTGGGCACTGTTCTGGCAAGTGATGTGCTAGGTTTTGGTGTGGCTGGACATAACAATCACAACTTTGACTCTTTAGAAGGAGCACTCATAGAAGATAAAAAGCCGCCTGTGTTGTTGACTGATACAGAGGGAGGCAGAGCTTCTCCAAGAGACGTACACATCAAACTGTTAGCTGAGAAACAAAAGCAGTCACTGCCAGGAAGCTCACAGAGTCCAGGAATCAAGAAGGAAGATGAGAAAACGGTGGCTGAAGAAGGGAAATCAGTAAGCAAAGATGTCAAACATGCAAAAGTTACACCTAACCTCAGTGCCTGGTTTAAAGCTTTTGGGGCCCCCAAAACAACTGCTGTACAGAAACAACGAAAATCAGAAGTTTCATCACAGCAGGAGATGGATACATGTACAGATGATAGAAGGTTGGAAACTGCTCGAAGTCCAAGTCCAATTCTAATGGATGTGCCTTCTTGTAGTGGGACAGCAGACAGGTCACAAATTGTGGGTGACACAGGACTAAGACAACCCATACAGGAAGATTTAGACAGAAAGATGGATGACGCACCAAGCCCCACACAGCCGTCAATAGCACCAGCACAGCGTCAAAGAAAAGTCAGTACAGGTAGTAGCATGTCTGAACGGTCATCCTTCAGTCAGGATCCAATGGATCCACTGGATGGGTATCCTGCTCCCTATCCATCACCTCTGCACCGGTCTCCCATGGCAGCCTCTCCTGTTATGGCTTCCCCACGACCAGAAGATACTCCAAAACCCACTACCTCATATCCACCACTAAATGGCACTATACGTGTTGGGTTCTATCAAGACACCTCATCTAGCCTCCAGAAGAGCAGCCCAGAGAAAAGCAACAGCAGTTGCAGCCCACAATCACCATCACCTTTCCAGCGGTCCATCTATCCTCCCCGTTTTCCTCCTCCACATGACACACCTGGCTATTTAATGTACCGAAATCCCACACCAGGCCAACCACAGACTTATGATGGTTTGCCAGTTCCTCCATATAGCCCTGTAATGCAATACTATGATACCAGTAAGCCATTCACTGACCAGTACCGGGCAGCACGTACGCAGGCATCAGATGAATACATTCCTGGAGGTCTGCCCCTGTCATACTCGAGTGGCCAGCAGCAGGGCTACCCATCTCCAGTGTCTGCTTCTACTAGTTCTCTGTCATATACTTCAGATCGACAGTCTGGATTTCCATTGTCTGTCCCGCGACCTAACTCTGCACATAGGTCACCGCCTGTGCCTGCTACAAGTTCAGGACTTCTTGGGACCTTCCAATACACTTGTAGTCAGCAGCAAGGCTATGACATATCTGTGCCAAGACCAAGTGCTCTTCACAGATCATCACCCTCAGCTGTCACTAGCTCTCTACCATTCAGTACAAGTCAACAACAGGGATATGAAATTTCAGTTCCACACCCTAGTTCAATGAACAAGACTTCTCCAGCTCCAGCAGTGACGGTTCCTAGCACTGCACTACCATTTTCATGTGATAGGCATCAAGGATGTGACACATCATTACCACGCCCCAGCACAAAGACTCCTGCTACTGTATTTCCTGTAAAGAAGCGCTTGTATAATGACATTGAGTCTAGCAGTGGGCATCAGCATCATCATCATCATCATCATCAAACTGCTAGTCGAATGCATCCATCTCCTCCAAGCCCTGTCACAACAGTATCAGCAACATCACCTTTACCTGTAGGGATTTCAGAGTCTATAAGTCTCTCTCCACATACATCAGGTAACAGGCTACCTAATTCCACACTCAGCAATCAAAACATAGGCAGAAGATTGGATCAGACCTCACCTGTGAACATACCCCAAACCGCGCATTCTGCAGTGATAGAACGAGTATGCACATCTCCAGTCTCCATACCAGTAAGAAGTACTCAAACATCTGCTTCTCAAGCCACTGAAAGGCAGCTTCCAACTTCAAGGGAGCCAACTGTGTCAGAAAGGACTCAAGCCAATGCTGTAAGAGAAATAGATGGAGCTCAGCATCCGGATTCTATGTTGCAGGCAACTGAAAAGTCCCATAAGCTCATGGGCCCACATGTAACAGAAAGGCTGTATAGTGAGGAAGTAATACAGCCATCAGGAAGGATGCATCGATCTGTAACATCTCCTATTGGAAACCATCAGATATCATCAGTGTCATCATTGAATGTCCAGCAACATATTGATACATCATCCCACCAGGTGTCAAGTAAGCAGTCATCTATAGATCAGCTTCGACAGAGTCCAAATACAGTGCGTGTAGGAAATGATATTACTTTCCACAGGGGCCCATTTTCACCTACAGCACCCTCAACCATCAGCAATTTGACTAATCTGTCCCACATCGTGGAATGTTTCTCTGGTGAGGGGTCTCCCTTTTATACAACAGGTGGAGACAAAAGTGGCATATTTGGCCATGGATCAGTACAACCTCCAATTTCTTCTGCAGCTGCAGCAATGGCCATGTTTCCACAGCCTGCACCTACCATTTCATATAACCGCTCTGTGCCTGAGCTGTCATCAGTCTTATCCGGCAAAGTCTCTGATGTGCAGTCTGTGTACTGTAGAACTGTGCCCGAACTCTCTTCTGTGCTTCCTGGTAAGTCAGCTCCACCTATTAGTAATGTTCGGCCACCATCATATGATAGAGCAGTGTCAGAGCTCTCAAGTTATGGTCGCCAAACTATGGAAATTTCCACCAGCTTACCAAATAAGGTGGCTCCCTCTGTGGATGGACAAACAAGTTACAACCATTCAGTGACTGACCTTCCTTCCATGTTGACTAACAAAGTGCCCCCATCCACAGCCATTAATGTTGCTGTGCCACCCTACAGCAGGTCTGTAGTTGTGACAGACTTCTCCATGGTGCCCACCAAAGTGCCACCTCTTGTGGACGTTTCTTCCTTATCAGCATCTACTGTGGCCACATCCACATCAAAACCATCTCGTAAGCGCAAAACCAAACAGCAGCAGCAACAACAGCAACAGGTGACGAGCAGTAGTGACACATCAGTCTCTTCTAGCTCTACAACAGCATTTCAGCAGTATGTCTCTGAGCCCTCAGCCATTTCACTCAAGACAGTGCAGACTAGTGTGGTTCCTGGCAGTGCCTTCAACTTTGGCCCAGCAACATCTGGACTTGGCTTATATGGTGATGCTGCAAGTTTTCTTGACGAATATCGAAGTCCACCTACCAGCTATTACATACCCTCCGGAACAGATCCTGGCCGTGACAAGCAGACACCTGCCCCACCTGCTCCTCCATTTCCTTTTCTAAGCCACCCACAGCAACGACCACCACCTGCCTATCCCCAGCTGGCACCAGCATTTATTAATCACCAGTCTGCTTTGATGGATGCATCTGGGGCTACCTCACCATTATATCAACAGTACCTGCAGCGCCACCAGGAGGAGCTGTTGCGTCATTCAGCAGCTAATACCCCTATGGTGCTCCACCAAGGGCTTCTGGCACCCACCTCTGGCTATCCACCTGGCTACCATCCCGCATTGGGCATTCGCCAGCCCTTTGATGCTCTAAATCGCCCCTCCTGGCTGTGATACATCCTCTGTGAAAATTAAACTCTTTATGGCATGCAGCGTGTTTTGCAGAGTTCTGTTGCAAGAAAGCATAAGGACCAACCTCTTTCATTGAAAGTGGAATAAGACTAAATAAATGCACTCTACTACATAGTGTATGATTTCACCAAGGCATTATTTACTTCGAAAGTGTCATACAGTTGCACTGTTCGTACATGAATGTAATTCCATTGACACCCATAAATTAAGAATGTTCTTTGCTGAGCTGAATATCATGAAACTCAGTAGTGCTCAACAGCATTATAGGCAGACCTCTTGGACTGATTTTCATCTAAATTGGACAGTAAAGGTGGAAAATATGGATTGAAATTCATTTATGCCCCACAAAAAAGGATGGTATTCACTCCAGCTGTTTTCACAAAACTTACGATAAGTATATTTTTTTGGATATCTTCTGTACTGAATTTTAAACAGACAGGATAAGAAAAATGTAGCAAATGTAGCAGAATTGCATTTATGCACTTACATATAACATGGCTTTCATTGCATTGATTTTCATGAATCTCACAACAGTTACACAGCATAAAGTCAAAATCTGCATCAAATTTCACTCAAATTGGTCAGGAAATACCTAAAATAAGGTAGAAGTTTATTTATGCCCTTGAGTAAAACATGAGTGTTGCTGAGATGATTTTCACACAACTCATGGTTGCTTGACAAATTTTTGTAAAGAACTCCTATACTGAATTTCATTAAAATTGTACACATGGTTTAGTTGCTGATAATAGGTCACAGACAGAAAGGTTTTCCACATAAGACATTCCCCCCCTTTAACACACCTAACAATGGGCATGTCAGTTTTAAGCCAAAGAATTGTACAGTATGCCTCACAGAAACCTGCACTAATGTTACAAAGGTGTGCCATTTTTTAACCATGACGATCTGTGCAGTGCATTATTTCACTGATGCATGTGAGCGATCACTTGGCTCATCATTGCATTATAAGTATTGGCATCATTATTTAAAGTTAAAATATGGCCACCAGTCCTTTTAGTAATAGGCAATTTAAATTCCCATATTCTTGGACAGTAAACTGTTACCCTTAGTTAAAATGTGGCTGCTGGGCCAATATTATCAAAAAAATTAAGATCTCCTGTTCTTGAGTTACAGAGTTCAAGTGCTACTTCCAGAATGAAAAACCAGCCTGCTTTGTTTATTTCAGTGGACCAACATCAACAGTGCTGTAGATCTGTCATTAATTGTACATGCAAACAGTGTATTCATTTAGGACTACCATATCTGTGTAACTGCACAGTTTTGGCATACATCACTGCATACACCTCTTTTATGGTGCTTAAATGTAATGAGACGTTAAGAAGTAGTCCATATGTATTGCCAGAGAACTAAACTGCAAAACATCTGCTGCATGTCAAACTAAAATACCAAAGATACTATATCTCATAAAAGTTAATTTTTTTGTATTGTTGTATGATTTCCTTCTTTGTGTGGAAATTGTTTTTCCCATGCAAACCAACAAACACCAGTAGAGCTGTACACTTTGCATTGGGCCACAGCCTCCAAATGCAACTAATTTTAGTTGTGCTTCTATTTTAATGCTATTTCTCTGAATTTTTAAATGCAAATTTTCATCTGCATTTTTCTGCAGTTACTTTCATCAGATAGGAAGTGTGCAAGAACATGTGTTCATTCGCCATTAATTTGGTTAGAAAAATTTGTGCAGTGCGTGATATATTTTGTTTTCTCACAACCCAAGAATGTAATGTGAGCTCTCTTGTATGTTAGAGCATGGTTCTATGAGTGTGCATGAGCAAGTGCGTGTATTTTATACGGTTGAATTGTGTGAACTGTATGAGCATTTATTTTCTCTGAAAAAAAAAAAAAACACACACACACATACACATACTAATACACAGTACATTTCACTGCTATTAGACATTTTACACTTCCTGGCCCTTTCACTACAAAACCTATTAAAATTGTGAGTTTAGTTTTGACATAGTTTTCATCACAACCAGCATGGCTTTTCAGGATATCTCAAGCCGTGTACTACAAAAGTTTTAGGACATAAAAATGCTTCTTGCCTTAGGCAGCCAGATTTTGTATTGGGGGAATTAATAGCTATATATGGGAAGCTCAATTTTATTTTATAATTATTTTAAAAAATTTGTATTCCATAATATTATTGTACAAAGTCTTCAATTTAAAAATTAATTTGTTTGATATAAATGTTAAAAAATGTTAAATTGTTTTATATATATATATATATATATGTCTATATAAGTGTATTTTATCAGTCGAATATATATTTTTATTA
>Ga0209755_10001217_pt1 | contig 41630 bp, 36 predicted proteins | sample TergutCo191P1_FD_187301 | JGI IMG/M metagenome (GOLD analysis project Ga0209755, IMG submission 187301) | Cornitermes sp. P1 segment gut microbial communities from Petit-Saut dam, French Guiana - Co191P1 (SPAdes) (version 2) | ecosystem: Host-associated > Arthropoda: Insects > Digestive system... | reverse complement strand
GATGTGAAGAGATAGAAATTAAGCAAACATTTATTTTTTATGCTAAACCGCCGCAACCTTTGTGTAAGTAAGGATTGCGGCGGTTGGATTCAGTTCAACCTGCAAAAGTCAGGATTATACCATCAAAGAAAGAAAAAGTAAAACTTAACAAAAAAAGAGAGCCCCACACCAAAGTAGAACTCTCTCAAGCCTGTGCCTATTTAAGATTTACACCAGTTTTTCTAGCCTTGCGGTTAATTTTGGAATAATCCTGTGCATATCCCCGACGATGCCGGTGTCGGCCACGTCGAAAATTGGAGCGGAAGCATTCTTGTTAATGGCGATTATAAGCTCAGACTCCTCCATGCCCGCCACATGCTGAATGGCACCGGAAATGCCACAGGCGAAGTAGACAGCAGGGCGCACAGTCTTACCGGTTTGGCCAACCTGCCTGTCCTTTTCTGCAAAGCCGGCATCGACAGAAGCCCTGGAAGCGGAAACTTCGGCGCCCAGCACACTGGCCAGAGCCTGCAAAGTAGCAAAACCTTCCTTGCCGGTGCCGCGGCCGCCGGATACAAGGATTTTCGCTTCGGTGATATCCTTATTTTTCTTAGTTGACTTGACAGTCTCCAAAATTGTGACGTTTTTATCCTTAGGTTCAAAAGCCACTTCAAACTTGTGGACTTCACCCTTGAGCGCAGCGTTTGGCTCGGGCGCTACCATGACGCCGGGTCTGATGGAGGCCATCTGTGGCCTGTGATCCGGGCAGATGATGGTGGCCATTATGTTCCCGCCGAAAGCCGGGCGCGTCATGAGCAGATTTTTTGTTTCCTCGTCAATGTCGAGGGAAGTACAGTCCGCTGTGAGGCCTGTCTTTATTCTAGCAGCGGCTCTGGGTGCCAGGTCACGGCCAATGGCGGTTGCGCCTATTAGAACTATTTCAAAAGCTCTGCTGCTTAAAACACTTGTGAGCGCCTTGGTGTACGGCTCAGTAATATAATCGCTGAGATATTCGCTATCTACGTAGATAACTTCATCTGCGCCATGCTCAACGAGAGTTTTGCAAAGCCCTTCAATATTGTGGCCGAGCACTAGGGCGACCAGGTTCTGACCAAGTGTGGCTGCGAGCTTCTTGCCTTCGCCAAGAAGTTCAAGGGAGACCTTTTGTAAAATTCCGTCCCGCTGCTCACAAAATACTAATACATCTTTACTCATTATCCCACCCCCTAAATTATATGCTGCTCTTTGAGCTTTGCTACGATGATTTCAACAGCTTCATCTTCAGAAACTTGGTGTACAGTGCCCTTGCCTTTAGCAGCCTTTGTGAAAGACTTTTTGACCTTAGTGGGAGAACCTTTGAGGCCGATATTTTCCTTGGGCACAAATTGTTCTAAATCGTGATATTGCAGAAGTTTTACTTCCTTTTGGTCATAGGCATCGACAACTCCGCCTACAGACATATACCTAGGATTGTTCAAATCGGACAGAGCTGTAACCAGCACGGGGAACTCCGCGCGGATCATTTGATACCTGTCCTCGTACTGACGCTTGACTATGATATGGTCGCTGGCGATTTTAATATCCTCGGCGTAGGAAATTACAGGGATGCCCAGATGCTCTGCAATTTGCGGGCCTACCTGTGCGGTATCGCCGTCGATAGCTTGACGGCCTGTTATTATAAGGTCATAACCCTTGAGCTTTATGGCCCCTGACAACGTGCTTGAAGTAGCCCATGTGTCAGCACCTGCAAAAAGGCGGTCAGAGATTAGATAAGCCTCGTCACAGCCCATGGCCAGAGCCTCACGCAGAGCCACATCTGCTTGCGCAGGGCCCATGCTCATGACTGTAACATGGACATCGCTGCCTAGTTCATCCTTGATGGCGAGAGCCGCTTCAAGACCAGCTAAGTCGTCGGGATTAATTATGGAAGGGATGCCATCTCTAATCAGTGTGCCGGTTTCCGGATCAAGCCTGACCTCATTTGTATCAGGTACTTGCTTAATGCAAACGATAATTTTCATGATGTGCCCCCTTACTTAACTTTCATGCCGGCTGCAATAACCATTTTTTGAACTTCTGAAGTACCTTCATAAAGCTCTGTGATTTTTGCATCGCGCATCATACGCTCAATGGCGTATTCTCTTATGTAGCCATAACCGCCGTGCAGTTGCAAGCATCTTCTCGTAACATCAGACGAAACCTCTGAGGCAAAGAGCTTTGCCATGGCTGCATGGGTTGAATAGTCAACTTTCTTATCCTTAAAGTAAGCTGCGCGGTAGGTGAGAAGGCGGGCTGCGTCCACCTTGGTCTGCATATCCGCAAGCTCAAACTGTGTGTTTTGGAACTGGGAAATACGCCTGCCGAATTGCTGCCTCTCTTTTACATAACTCACAGTGATGTCGATTGCTCCTTGTGCGATGCCTAGAGCTTGTGCGGCGATGCCTATGCGGCCGCCGTCGAGAGTTTTCATGGCGATTTTGAAGCCCTGCCCCTCTTTACCCAAGAGGTTTTCGGCGGGCACAATACAATCTTCCATTATGAGTTCACAGGTGGCTGAGCCACGGATACCCATTTTCTTTTCTTTTTTACCGACAGAAAAGCCTGGGAAGTTCTTTTCTACGATAAATGCGGAGCAGCCGCGTGTGCCCTTGGATTTATCAGTCATTGCAATAATTATGTACACATCGGCAGCATCCGCATTTGTTATAAAGATTTTTGTGCCGTTGAGAATGTAATTATCGCCTTCAAGCACAGCCGTTGTCTGCTGGCCTGCAGCATCTGTGCCTGCCCCTGGCTCAGTGAGCCCGAACGCGCCAATCCACTCGCCCTTGGCAAGTTTAGTGAGGTATTTTTCCTTGTGAAGTGCTGTTCCATGCTCGTAGATAGGGGCTGTGCACAGGCTGGTGTGAGCAGAAACGATAACACCTGTAGTGCCACAATGCTTTGAGAATTCTTCCACTGCCATGGCATAGGCCAGGTTGTCGGCACCGGAGCCGCCGAATTCCTGTGGGAACGGTATGCCCAGAAAACCATACCGGGCCAGTTTCTTTACAGTGTCGTGCGGGAATACTTCCATCTCGTCAATCTCTGCCGCAATGGGTTCGACTTCGTTGATGGCAAACTTCCTGTACAACTCCAGCAAGAGCTTGTGTTTGCTTGATAAAGTGAATTCCATTTTAACCTCCAAATTTCACTATAGTATGAAATACTGACATCGCCTAAGCATTGTAACACAAAAATGAAGAAAATCAAACTAGTGCAAAAAAAATTTACTTCAATGTGTATGAAATTAGTACAGATACAAGTTTTGTTCTAAAAACATCACAAAAATTGTAATTTTCAAGCCTTGCGTACGGATGGCGGGCGTTTTAGTGCACCATGTCTAAAACCATCCGCCGAAGCCCTGGCGGATGCTCTGTGAAAAAGCGAAACGGCCTCCGTCAGTCACGTCTACTCTGGCAAAAACTTGGAACTCTGGACAAAACTTGTGTTCCAGGACTGCGGCCGTTTCACTTTCCCCCAGAGCACCCACCAGGGCTTCGGCTAGTCTGTGGACTCTATGCGCACAAAAATTTATAAACATTTTGCGGTTTTATGTTGACAAATGCCTTTAGTTTTGCTATTATGGCTTTCGCGCCATATATGTTTTCGTATATAGGCTGGTGTAGCTCAGTTGGTAGAGCAGCTGATTTGTAATCAGCAGGTCGGGGGTTCGAGTCCGTCCACCAGCTCCATCACCGGCGCAAACTGCGCCTCGTTGTATCAGCCGCATAAAGCGGCTGATATCCAGGGCTTTAGCTTTATATGGGGGATTTCCCGAGTGGCCAAAGGGGGCAGACTGTAAATCTGTTGGCAACGCCTTCGGTGGTTCGAATCCACCATCCCCCACCAAAAAAAGCCGCACAAGCGGCAATGAAAAATGATGAATGATGAATTAAGAATGATGGATGAGGATAAGGAAATCCAAAACGGCATTTTTTGTAATCATCAATCATCATTTTTCATTTTTGTTTATCAAAAAACAGGGAGGTAAAACATGACACTTTACAACGAACTGAAAGCGCGCGGGCTGATTGCGCAAGTGACTGATGAAGAAACAATCAGCGAGATGATTAATACAGGCAAAGCCACATTTTATATCGGCTTTGATCCAACTGCGGACTCCCTGCATGTAGGGCACTTTATGGCGCTCTCGTTCATGAAACGGCTACAGATGGCGGGAAATAAGCCCATAGCCCTCGTAGGCGGCGGCACAGGCCTAATAGGGGACCCCTCAGGGCGCACGGACTTGCGCAACCTCATGACACTTGAAACAATACAGTACAACTGTGACCGGTTTAAGGAACAAATGTCGAAGTTCATCGACTTCTCAGAAGGCAAAGCCCTCATGGTAAATAACGCCGACTGGCTTATGCAGCTCAACTACCTTGAGTTTTTGCGGGATGTAGGCCCGCACTTCTCCGTCAACAGGATGTTGGCCGCTGAATGCTATAAAAACCGCATGGAAAAAGGCCTGACATTTTTTGAGTTTAACTACATGATTATGCAAGCCTACGACTTCTACGAACTCTTCCAAAGATACGGCTGCAACATGCAATTCGGCGGTGACGACCAATGGTCAAACATGCTCGCAGGCACAGAACTAATAAGACGCAAGCTGGCAAAAGACTCCCACGCCCTGACCATAACGCTCCTGCTCAACTCCGAAGGCAACAAAATGGGCAAAACAGCCAAAGGGGCAGTATGGCTCGACCCGGAGAAAACAACCCCATTTGAATTTTTCCAGTACTGGCGCAATGTGGACGATGCAGACGTAATTAAATGCCTCAAACTCCTAACATTTTTGCCTATAGAAGAAATTACGGAACTTGAAAAGCTGCAAGGTCAGGAACTAAACACCGCTAAAGAAATTCTGGCATACGAACTTACAGCCCTAATTCACGGTGTAGAAATAGCAGAAACAGCCAAAACCACAGCCAGGGAACTCTTCAAATCAGGCGGCGCAGCAGACATGCCATCCGTGGAAATCAGTGAAGCCGACTTTGAAAACGCTGCAATAGACGTGCTTACAATGCTGGTAAAATCCGGACTCTGCCCATCCAAAGCCGAAGCCCGCCGTAACGTACAACAAGGCGGCGTAGAAGTAGCAGGAGAAAAAGTAAACGACATCACCCAAAACTACCCCATAACCGCCCTAAAAGGCGACGGCCTAGTAGTGCGCAGAGGCAAGAAAAACTTCTGCAAAGTATTTGTAAAATAAGCCCTTTTAAGGAAAGCTCATACGATAAGGCTCGTAACTGCCTTGCCGTATGAGCTTTTTTGTTATTTACTGCTTATATTGGAAAAACCTGTAGCAAACAGCAATCCAAAGCCCTCGTTAATCAGGCGGACACAAGAAACAGCGTGAATGCATATCAACATTTAATGCTGATAAATCAGCGAGTTCATGAAACAATCTATACATGGTCTCTTGCGTCGCTTGTACACGACTGCCTACGCTAGACCCAGCGGCGCTTGCATACGACATTGCGTAAATTGAGCCGTTATAGTATATCTCTATAAATCCCGCACGATCTCCGAAAATAACAAACTCAAAATCGCTTCCGCCTTCAGGAAGCTGTCTAGCAAGGTTAACTATGCGAAGATATTCCTCGTCCGTTAATTGTATCGAAGCGCTCTCTCGGACGTATCGGAGAAAAGATATTCCGAACGGGTTATCCGCAAAAGTATTTCTAAATGACCATCCACCAAGAAAACTGAAGAAACCACTCTGCCGAAGACCCAAAGAGCTTACTAACATGCCATCGCTACGCAAGACAAAATAGTAGCTACCTCCGCTTACACGCGGCCACCCTCTAGCATGCGCAATCGTAAGCCTTAACGTAGTATTCTCCCTTTCTTGATTTCTGCGATGATTGGATACTAGCATTTGTATGCCTACAGCGAATATCACCGCTATGCAACATATGAGAAGTATTCGTTTTTTGCTTTTCATCCCTTTCCACCTCTCGGAAGCCGATAGCTCCCTCTCAATTGACACCTCATAAACATAATTTGTCTTTGCATCCAGGCGTTTCCATATATACGCCTATGGTATCGTTAATTTTCCGCGTTTCTTCTAGCATGTGTTCAAGTGCAACTTCTGCCACATTGGGCTTTCAGTAGAACTTAATTAGTTACCTCAGCGACACACTCTACCCACCTGGTATCATCATGTGTTTTTGCAACCAACTCTGCAATGAGCCACTCAGGCGCATAGTTAAACTCGTCCCTATGAAATTCCAAAAACTTTAGGAGCACTTGAAAGGATTGCTTAATATCCAAGACCTCTTCATTTGTAACTTTTTTTGCCGAATTAAGCCAGTCTTGGTATGTTGCAGGATCTAATGAGTTGCCATCAGCCCAGAAAAACGGATTCATACAGCTCAATAAATCAATCATATTATCGTCTTTTGTTTCATCAAAGTAAATGCATAAAAATTTATATGCGGCAATAAATGCTTGTTGCAATGTCATCATGCTTTCAAACCTCCTATAAAAACAATCCCCAAAAGCACACACAAAAATATTTTCCAAAACCTCTTAGTATTCATTGCCTGCACCCCGATTATTAATATTTAGCTACGTTTACATGACACTTTATATGGGTTTATTTTGCCTTGTCAAGGTTCGCTGTCTACAGTTAACAAAAAATTTATACCGCAAATCCCGAGTTTGAGAAAAGCAACAAACCTGCTTAAATCCTAGAATTTCGGCCAAAAGATTGTCAGTTCCGCCGTAGTAGTAAAAGAACGCAGTGAGCGCCTGCGGGCGACTTAGCGCAGCGCATTAGCGGCAGCAGGCGAGTTGCGGGGAAAAGCGAGCGATTGTTTGAGCGTCAGCGAGTTTAGCGAGCCCCCGCAATGAGCCGTGCTGCCGCTTATGCGCGAAGGTGGAGCCTGCAGGCGCTCGCTGCGTTTTTTTACGGCTACGAACCGCAAAAGCCCGCAGCCGCCCTGCACGCCCATTTTTTACGGCTACAGCCCGCAAATTTAAAAAATTCCATTTGACGAAATAATAAGAAACATGTATAATTTTTGTAAATTGAAACACTAGGTAGCGTTAAAGTGAGTTGGATTTTACAAATACATGGAGGTGTGAGGTTGATTCGGAGGAAGATAAAAGGGGTTCACCCGCCCCATAACAAAAACACAGACAAAAGCCAGGTTAGAATTCTCCCAGACCCGCCGGAAGTAACAATCCCGATGTCAATGCACTCGGGAATACCCGCCCGCCCCGTGGTAAAAGAGGGAGATGAAGTCAAAATAGGACAGATGATAGGCGAATCAGCAGGCTTCGTTTCCGCCCCGATACACGCCAGCATCTCAGGAAAAGTCACACGCATCAATGACCGCGACCCGGCCACAGGCCGGAAAGCCACCTCAATTACCATAACATCCGACGGCAAACAAGAACTGTATGAAGGCCTGAAAATCCCGCAAATAAGCAATCTACAGGAATTTCTTGACACCGTAAGAGACTGCGGTGCAGCGGGACTGGGGGGCGCAGGCTTCCCCACGGCGGCCAAACTCACCATCAAGGACATAGACAAACTCGACTACATAATAATTAACGGCGCCGAATGCGAACCATATGTAACCTCAGACACGAGGACGATGGTTGGCGGCGCTGAGTTTGTCCATTATGGGGTGAAACTGCTCCAAGAATACTTCAAGCCCAAGAAAGTCTACATCTGCATTGAAGACAACAAACAAGAAGCAATCAGCAAAACAAAAGAAAGTTTCAAAGACGACCAAGACGTGGAAGTAGTGGTCCTGCCTACCATGTATCCCCAAGGCGAAAGAAAAGTCTTGGTATACAACGCCACAGGACGCATAGTGCCAGAAGGAGCCCGCCTCACCGATGTTGGATGCCTCGTGATGAACTGCACCACAATAACGGTCTTTGCCAGATACCTAAAGCTAGGGATACCCCTGGTCCAGAAAGTAGTGACAATAGACGGCACGGCTGTAAAAACACCGCGGAACGTACTAGCCCCGATAGGCACACCCGTGAGAGCACTATTTGAATTTTGCGGAGGATTTACGAAACCACCTAAAAAAATAATCGCAGGAGGCCCAATGATGGGCTTCGCGCTGCCCAGCCTGGACATGCCGGTAGTAAAAACCACAAACGCAGTTTTGGCCTTTTCGGAAGAAGACGTAAAAGTGCCCAAAATGACCGCATGCATAAAATGCGGCCGCTGCATAAACCACTGCCCGATGAGCCTGATGCCGGTAAATGCAGAAACAGCATATAAGCTCAAAAAAACAGAGCAGCTCGACAAACTCAAAGTCGGCATGTGCGTGGAATGCGGATGCTGCGCATACATCTGCCCGGCCAAAAGACCGCTGGTACAGGTGATGCAGCTCTCAAAAGACCTGCTCTGGAACTATAAACAAGAGAAAAAAGCACAGGAGGGGCACAATGGAAAAACTTAGAGTATCAACCTCGCCCCATATCCACGACAGCGGCACCACAAACCGCATAATGCTCGATGTGCTAATAGCCCTTGCGCCTGCAAAAGTTGCAGCAGTGTGGATTTTCGGATGGCGCGCAGCCCTGGTTACGGCAGTGTGCGTTATATCCTGTGTGCTCTTTGAATGGCTGTTTGAAAAAATAACCAAAAGACCAAACACAATAGGGGATCTCTCCGCAGCCATAACAGGAGTTCTGCTGGCCTTTAACCTCCCTGTTACAATACCGCTGTGGCAGGCCGTATTCGGCAGCGCAGTGGCCATAATACTGGTAAAACAGCTATTCGGCGGCCTGGGCAAAAACTTCGCAAACCCTGCCGCTACCGCCCGCATAGTAATGTTTCTCGCATTCTCAGTTTCTATGACCACATGGGTTGTGCCCCTAGACGCAGTTACAGCAGCAACGCCGTTGCCAGTGGCATCAGCAACTCCACTACCAGTGGACCCGTGGCTATACCCCCTCGACGCATTCACCGGCGCCACGCCACTGGTGCTGATCGCACGTGGGGATACATCTGCACTGCCCGGGCTCTGGGATATGTTTATCGGCCTGCGGGGCGGCAGCCTGGGGGAAACCAGCAACCTGGCGCTTCTTCTGGGCGGCATTTATCTCATGATACGCAGGGTTATAACATGGCATGCCCCTGTCAGCTTCATAGGGATTGTGTTTATTATGTCCGCAATTTTAGGGCAGCAGCCAATGCACCAGCTCTTTGCAGGCGGACTGTTTCTGGGAGCGATATTCATGGCCACAGACTATGTCACAACCCCGCAGACCAACATGGGCAGGCTTGTGTTCGGAATAGGCTGCGGGCTATTCACAGTGCTCTTTAGATTTTACAGCAGCTACCCCGAAGGCGTCTCATTTGCCATACTCCTGATGAACATCCTCACCCCCTATATTAACAAATTCACAATGAGCAAACCGTTAGGAGGGCTAAAAGCATGAAAAAAGACTTCGTAATGCCCATTGCGGTGCTGACAGTTATTTGCCTCGTGGTGACAGGAGCCCTCGCCCTGATGAACAGTGTCACGGCTCCGGTAATCGAAGCGGCCGCCGCCGGCAGAGCCTTTGCCTCCATGAATGAGAAAATACCGCACGCCACAGGCTTTATACCCCTGGAAACAGACAGCCTGCCGCGCACAATCAGAGCGGCATATAAAGCGGAAAACGATGCTGGATACATATTCATAGTTTCGGTAAATGGCTTTAGCGGCGAAATCCGCATAATGGCTGCGGTGGACAGTGAGGGCAGGATAATCCGCTCATCCACGCTGCAACACTCTGAAACCCAAGGGATAGGCACCGTTATAGAAGAAGAGTTCTTTATAGGTCGGTTTGACGGACTGGACTCGGAGCTTGAAGGAATCTCGGCTGTGACAGGAGCCACGGTGACAACGGCGGCCTACATAAATGCAATCAGGGAAGCCTTTGAGGCTTTTGAAATAATTAGGGGAGGGTGACAATGAGCAAGATTAAGACTCTTACAAGGAGCATAATTAAAGAAAACCCAGTGCTTGTAATGGTGCTGGGAATCTGCCCTGCGCTGGCGGTTTCCACGCAGGCAGGAAACGCAATCGGCATGGGAATAGCCACGACATTTGTACTGCTGGGCTCAAACATAGTAATCTCACTGCTCAAAAACATAATCCCCGGCAAGGTGCGCATCCCGTGCTATATAATACTGATTGCGAGCTTTACAGTGCTGGCGGAAATGGCAGTTGAAGCCTTCGCATTTAGCCTCCACCAGTCTTTGGGGATATTCTTGCCCCTAATAGCAGTAAACTGCATAATTTTCGCCCGCGCCGAAATGTTTGCCAGCAAGCATGGCACATTTGACTCGGTACTTGACGCCCTAGGCTCCGGTGCAGGCTTTACCCTGGCCCTGCTTGCAATTGCCAGCATAAGGGAGATTTTCGGAAACGGCTCGTGGTTTGGGCTTCCGATTCCCTGGCTTAGTGAAAATAACGCCATGATATTCACCCTCGCACCAGGAGGGTTTATAGTATTTGCATTTCTCATAGCCATCTTAAACAAAGTTTCAAAAGGGCAGGCCATCAAGCGCAGCGGCTTCGGCTGCAAAGGCTGCCCATCTGCCGTGGCCTGCGGCAAAATTCCCATGAAAGGAGCCGGCAGCTAATGGATTTTAGAAGCCTTATAGTAATAATGATGAGCGCAGTACTTGTAAATAACTACGTACTGCGGAAGTTCTTGGGTGTCTGCCCGTTTCTGGGAGTGTCCAAGGACATTGACAGCTCAGTAGGCATGGGCCTTGCCGTTACATTCGTAATGCTCATAGCCGCCCTGGTCACGTGGCCCATACAGACATTTCTTCTAAGCCCCAACGGCCTGGGATTTATGCAGACAGTGGTGTTCATACTGGTAATTGCGACAGTGGTGCAGGTGGTTGAAATAGTCTTGAAAAAATACATCCCATCCCTCTACGATTCCCTGGGTGTGTACCTGCCTCTCATGACTACAAACTGCGCGGTTTTAGCAGTTACAATATCGAACATAAGCAATGAGCTAAACTTCGCAGAAGCTCTTGTAAACGCCCTAGGCTCCGGGCTGGGATTCTTTTTGGCCATGGTGCTGTTCACCAGTGTCCGGGGCCAGACGGAGGCAGCCGACCCGCCTGAGTCATTTAAGGGGATGCCCATAACCCTGATCTCCGCAGCTATACTCTCAATGGCATTCTTCGCCTTTGAGGGAGTTATTGAAAACTTGTTGGGGTGATATGAATGAATGATATATTAATTGCGGTAATTTCAGTGACCTCTATAGGGCTTATCTGCGCTACACTGTTATCTGTGGTTTCAAAAATAATGGCGGTAAAGGCTGACCCTCTGTTGGAGCAGCTAACCGAATGTATGCCCGGAGCTAATTGCGGAGCCTGCGGCTATTCAGGCTGTAACGCCTATGCCGCAGCCCTTGCGCAAGGCGAGGCCGGAGCGGACAAATGCCCGCCCGGCGGCAATGACCTGGCGGCGAAGCTCAGCGATATACTGGGGCTGGGAGCGCCGGAGGGCGCTGGAGCCAAGGTGGCGGTGGTACACTGCATGGGAAATCACGATACAAAGAGAGACAAGATGGAGTATACAGGAATAAGTACCTGTAGGGCAGCAAAGCCCCTGTATAACGGCCAAAGCGCCTGTACATTCGGCTGCATAGGCTATGGCGACTGCCTAGGAGCCTGCCCGAGCGGTGCAATCTGCATAGAAAAAGGGCTGGCCCGGATAGATCCCCGCAAATGCACCGGCTGCGGCCTGTGCGTAAAAGCCTGTCCCTGCTCAATTATCTCTATGGAAAGTGAGCCCCTGCCGGTGGCGGTGATGTGCGCGAGCACCGAAAAAGGAGCCGCCATGAAAGACAAATGCACAGTGGGCTGCATAGGCTGTATGAAATGCGTCAAAGCCTGCCCGAGGGAGGCAATAACCGTGACGGATTTTCTAGCCTCCATAGATTACACAAAATGTGATGGATGCGAGTTCAGTGAATACAAAAAATGTGTAGAATCCTGCCCCAAAAGCTGCATTGTAAGTTTTGTGTAAAATAGGTGCGAATAGGTGCGAATGTAAAATTTAGGTAAAGAGGTAAAATGATTGAGGTCTAACAGGTTCTGGGTAATTTTCCTCGGCGTAGCTGTCCTTATTTCCGCCGCTGTGATTTTCTTGCAGGAGCGGGAGCCGGGGCTTGCCGCCTATGTCTATAGCGATGGCTCACTTACAAAGACAATAGACCTGCCGCATGGAGGGTTTGAATATAAGCTTCATAGCAGCGTGAGCGGCGGATTTAATATTATAACTGTTGAGCAGGGGCGCATAAGGGTTTCGGATGCAGATTGCCCCGATGGAATCTGTGTCAGTCAAGGGTGGATAAGCGACGGGACACTTCCTATCGTGTGCCTGCCCAACAGGCTTGTAATACGCATCGGGGGCGGTGAGGCTCTTCAGCCCCTTGACGGGGTTACGCGGTAAGAAGGCAGGGCGGAGCTACGCGCACTGCGCTTTTGCTGCGCCACAATGCAGGAGTAAGACATGAATGAAAACCTCAGAAAGTTAATTTTAATGGCGGTGCTCACCGCCATTGCCTTAATTGTGTTTATAATTGAAGCCCAAATTCCGCTCCCGCTGCCTGTGCCTGGAGCAAAATTAGGGCTGGCTAATGCTGTCACGCTGTTTGCCTTGTTCTATGTCAGCACTGATGGGCAAAAGCCTCTTGAAATCGGGGGCAGGGGAGTCTTTGCAATCCTAATCTGCCGGATTTTTCTCGGAGCGGCGTTTACAGGGAGGTTCATTGCCCTTGCGCTTAGCTTATCTGGCGGAATTTTGAGCTTTGCTGCCCAAATCATAATGAAGCGCGTTGTAGCAAAGAAGCAAATCTGGGTCTGTGGCGCAGCAGGGGCTGTATTTCACAATGTGGGTCAAATTGCCGCAGCGGCGCTGATAACAGGCGAAGCAACTGTTGCAGCTTATCTGCCGATGCTAGTTATACTAGGGATTATCTCAGGCACCATAACAGGCCTTGCAGCGCAAACCGCCATCTCAAGGCTACGAAAAGAGCCCTGTCCGTAAGGACAGGGCGTTTGCCTTGCTGATTTGTGCGGTTACCCGCAGTTAAGCGTTAAGCATCTACCACAGTTTGCGAAGGATCGCCGCCGAGCAAAATTTTGCTCTCGTCCACCTGGGCGAGCCCGCCTAGACGGTGCGAGAACTTGTCCATCACTGCCTTTAGATCCTCCACAACCTCAGTATGGGGACTGAGCTTGTCGCAGCCAGCTACGACGATTTCACAGCCGTAATTATTTGCAATGCACTCTATAAGCTCGTATCCGAACCGTGCGAGCCTGTCTTTGTGCGCCACTATAAGAGTGTCTATCTCGCCATTTATTATGTCAGTCACCAACTGAACGAACTCAGGGCGTGACATGTTAATGCCATCGCCGTACTCCGTGATTGTTTCTGCCTCAATATCGCGTCCAAGAGCGTAGTATTCCATGGCTTCAATCTGTCTGTGAAGCTCGTCCTGCATAGACTCGTTTGAAACCCGGCAATATATTACCTTACGCTTTTCCTTAGGCAAAGTCTGTATTCCAAGTGTGTCGTCAATGTCCTTTTGGGTGTAGCGGCGGTGCCCGCCGCGTGTCCGCTCGGGCTTAATTTTACCCATCCTCTCCCAGCGTCTTACAGTATCGGGTATTACACCTAAATGTGCAGCAAATTCGGTAATTGACATCTTTTTCATCAGCATCTCTCTTTTCACGGATTTTTTTTAAGGATATTGAGAAAGTATTCGCACATGTTAACCCAAAATCAAACGCAGTGATTCCGAGCTGACATTTATAATAGTATTTTTATACATGTGGAATACTATACTATTCTGCTCAAGGTTGTCAATAGATTTTCGCTTAATATAGAGAGCATAATGGACAAGTTATGCCATCTATTGCTTTTTTGATGGAAAAATTAGGACTGTTTTGATACAATTATGTCCGAAAAACTCTTGGAAATGTCGGAAATTACTAAGGTTTTATACAAGTTGCACATATATGGAATCATAAATGTGAACAAAGTTTTAATTTTTGTCAATTGCACACAAAGAGAGCAAAATTTTGTAGGAATATCACAGAAATGACTGGTCAATAATTGTATTAATTTTGAAAATATTCGATATAAACCTTATAAACCTTTGAAATCAAAACTTCTCAGAAATAAGTTCCAAGGTGAGTTTTGACCGGAATTTCAACCAAACTTCAACAAAAGTTAATATTTAGTTGAAGTTTAGTTGAACTTAGTGTTGTACTATATCAGCGGTGTATTCGGTGGATAGCGTCCGGTGCGCACTAAATACCTCGTAAGGGGCTGGTCATTGACATGATTCGAATATTAGTCGTTGAGGACGATCCTAACCTCAGAAGGCTCATGGTGGACGTACTGCGTGACGAGCGTTACATCCCTGTGGAAGCACAGGATGCCCAGCAGGCGCTAGATGTGCTGGAGGAGAGCCGCATAGACCTCATGATTACAGATATCATGATGGCAGGCATGGATGGCTTTACTCTTACCCAGCAGCTCCGCGATGCCGGCTTTGATTTTCCGATACTGATGGTCACGGCCAAAGAAACCGCGAAAGACAAGCATAGAGGCTTTATAGTGGGCACGGATGACTACATGGTCAAGCCCGTAGATGAGGAAGAACTCGTACTGCGGGTGAAAGCTCTTCTGCGGCGCGCAAAGATAGCAAGTGACCGCAAGATATCAATAGGAGGGGTCACCCTCAACTATGACAGCCTCACTGTAAGCCGCGCCTCAGAGAGAGTCACTCTGCCGCAAAAGGAATTTATGCTGTTGCACAAGCTCCTGAGTTACCCTGATATAATTTTTACCCGGATGCAGCTTCTTGAAGAAGTGTGGGGTGCCGATACGGAATCCACAGACCACACTGTAAGCGTCCACATCGGCAGGCTCAGGGAGCGTTTTGGCAACTGGCCGGAGTTTAAGATTGAAACCGTGCGTGGGATTGGATATAAGGCGGTGAGGCATGATGAAGGGTAAACTCCCCAGGAAGCTATTGTTCTTTAAGGAGAAGATTTCCCTGCTGGCGATACTGGTGGTTATGGTTTTCGCCATACTGCTTGTCAGCAGCCTGCTTGCAGGATTCGTTTCATACTTGCTCATCACATACGATATCATGCCATTTCTTCAATTTGAAGAATCTGTCGAAGTGGCCACGCTGTACATGATAATTGTCAGCCTGCTTATCGGCACTATACTTGCCAGGTTTTTCGGAGGCAGGTTTTTGCGGCAAATAAAGGAACTTGCAGATGCAACGAAAGCGGTAGCCGCAGGAAACTTCGATGTCCGCATCAAGGGAGGCGGGACAAAGGAGATAGATTTGATAAGGAGCAGCTTTAACAGTATGGTAAAAGAACTTGCAGATATAGAAACTCTGCGCATGGATTTTGTAAATAATGTATCTCACGAGTTCAAAACACCCGTAGCATCCATAAGAGGGTTTGCCCGCCGGCTCAAAAAAAACTCCCTGACGGCGCAGCAGCGCAACGAATACCTGGATATAATAATTTCCGAAAGCGAACGCCTAACGCGCCTGTCCAGCAATGTCTTACTCCTTTCAAGGCTTGAAAACACAGAGAAAATAATTGAAAGGGTGCAGTTTAGGCTTGATGAGCAGCTCCGCAGGACAATCTTGCTCATGGAGCCGCAGCTTCTAAAGAAGTCCCTGGAAGTGGACATTGAACTAAGTTCGGTAAGTATAGTGGCAAATGAAGAAATGCTCAGCGACCTTTGGATAAACCTTCTTAGCAATGCCATTAAGTTCAGCTTTGAAGCCTCAACAATAAGGCTTAGGCTCACCTCAACTCAAACCGACGCCATTGTGTCACTTTCTGACGAGGGGATTGGAATGGATGAAAAAATGCAAAAGCACATTTTTGACAAGTTTTACCAAGGCGACAAATCCAGGGCCACAGAAGGCAACGGCCTGGGCCTTACCCTTGTAAAGAGGATTCTTGAACTGGAAAACGGCAGGATAGAAGTGGACAGTACCCTTGGCAAGGGAACAACATTTAAGGTGTTGCTTCCAATGATTAAGCAGTAATTATCTACCACAGATATTTTAGGAGGATATGAGGAAATGAAAGTACGTTACACAATCAACACAGATAGCAGGCTTCTGCGGGTTATTGCACTTGTAGTAGTTGGAGCGATTGTGCTTTCGATAGCGGCCTGCGTTGCGATAAACAGCTTAGCCAGTGACGCTGCCGATACAGCCAACGCTGCACAGCAGGACGTGACGGCCGGGTATATCGGTGCCGAGGAAGCTCCGGCTGAGGACATAGCGCCTACAGTGCCTGATACTGTAGCCGAGAGGGTAATAGCCGTCAACACCTCGCCTGTACAGCTTGATGATATCCGCACGGTGCTGTCCTTTACAGGCCAGATAAGGGCATCCTCACAGGTTACTATAATGAGCAGGCTTCAAGGCATTGTTGATGAGGTATTTGTAAATGTAGGCGACTTCGTCTACGAGGGTGACGTACTGTTTACAATGGACGAATCTGACGTGTGGGCAAACATACGCGCACTTGATGCACAGCTAGGTGCAGCAGATGCAGCGGTGAGTGCCGCGCAGACCGGCGTTTCATTAGCCGGCGGCAGCCAAGTTCAAGGCCAGATACTGCAAGCCCGTGGAGCCATCACTCAGGCTGAGGCTGGTGTAGTGCAAGCTGAGTCAGGCGTACTTCAAGCCGAGGCAGGCATACTTCAAGCTGAGGCCAATGTGGAGCAAGCTGAAATGGGAATTGAGCAAAGAGCCCTAGCCGTCCGCCAAGCTGAGATGGCACACGCCGACGCGGTGGCAAACCTTGAGAGCATGGCCATTTTGCTGGAGTTCGGCGACATTTCTCAAATCCAGTATGATCAAGCTGCCTCAGGGGCAAACAATGCCGCAATTGGGCTTGAGCAGGCTAGATCTGCTTACGAAATGGCTCATGTTTCGCTTGCACAGGCCCAAAACGGCGTAGAGCAAGCCAGAAACGGGTTAGATCAAGCAAGGGCAGGTGTGAGCATGGCCCGGAATAGTGTATCCCAAGCCCAGCAGAACTATAGATTAGTTACTCAAAACGTAGCGGGCGAAAACAGAAGGCGTGCCGAGGACGGACTGGCACAGGCCGAAGCTCAAAGAGCCGCCCAGGAAGTAAACCTTGCAGCAGCCCGCGACAGGCTTGACGATGCTGTAATAACCTCCCCAATCACAGGAGTAATAAGCTCACGCAGCGTAGAGCCGCGCACCATGCTGCTCTCCAACGCCCCGCCTATAACCATCGTAAGCATTGATGAAGTAATAGTGCATGTAAATGTAACAGAAACAATAGTAAACAGAATAGCAAACGGCCAGCGCATAAGGGTGAACATCCCCGCTGCCTCCGACGAGCCATTTGAAGGCGAAGTAATTACAGTAAGCCCCACCGCAGACCCCATGACACAGACATTCAGCGTTGAAGTTTCCCTTGACAACTCACACAGGCTGCTAAGACCCGGCATGTTCGCAGAGGCCTTCTTTGTAAGGTTTGAATCCAACAACACAATGGTAGTGCCGCGTGGTGCCGTTCTAATGGATGGCGGGCAGACAGTTGTTTTCGTAGTGGAATACGATGAGCAGGGTGTAAGACGTGCCGTAAGGCGTGAAGTGACCGTAGGAATCGACAGCGGGCCTGAGATTGAAATAGTAAGTGGTATTGCTCAGGGCGAGAACCTTATAGTTACAGGGCAGAGTTTTGTACGTGACGGAAGCCCGGTTGTCGTAGGAGAAGATGGGGGTGCGGCAAATTGAGCCTACCCGAAATATCCATAAGACGCCCTGTTACTACGGTAATGATCACTCTTATCGTAATAATATTGGGGCTTATAGCGCTTACAAACCTAAGGCAGGAACTTATGCCGGAGATAAACTTCGGCATAGCAGTAGTTTTTACAACATATGACGGTGCAGGCCCTGAAGAGGTGGAGAACCTAATTACGCGGCCGCTCGAAACTGCGCTGAGCACCGTGAGCAATCTACAGACCATGACCACCACATCTTCAAGTGGGCAGTCTATGATAGTTTTGGAGTTTGCCGAAGGCACAGACATGGACTTCGCCGCGCTCCGGATGCGTGAGAATATAGACATGTTCTCAATGCTTCTCCCCGACGGAGTTAACCCCATCATCATGCAAATCGACCCGAACCTTCTAAGCGGCTTTACTATGGGCATCACCGGGCCTTACGACATGGTTACGCTTCGCAGCATAGTTGACGACAATGTGGTTATGCGCCTTGAGCAGCTTCCGGGCGTAGGCTCTGTAGGAGTCAGCGGCGGCATGGCGCGCCTTATAACCATTGAGCTTCTTCCCGACAGGCTGATAAGCTATGGGATTAACCCACAGCAAATTGCCGGTATTCTGGCAGCGGAGAACATAAACAGGCCCGGCGGCATGCTGCTACAGGGCGATGTGGAACTTCAAGTCCGTACAACAGGCGAATTTCAAACTGTTGACGAAATAGCAAACCTTCCCCTCACAACCCCCCGCGGGGCACAGATACGCCTATCTGATGTGGCGGTCGTTACAGACGGCTTTAGGGAAGTTACCTCATACTCAATTATAAATGGATACCACGGCATAACTATAACTGTTACAAAGCAGTCAATAGCAAACACTGTTGAGGTATCAGACCTTATAAATGCAGAGCTGATTAACCTGGGCAGGGATTTCCCAGATTTGACATTTACAGTAATCGAAGACGGCGCTGAGTTTATCAGAGCCTCAATAAACAACGTCTGGATGACCGTAATCCAGGCCACATTGCTTGCCATCGTTATACTGATGCTGTTTTTAGGAAACTTCCGCTCACCTTTAATAATCGGAGTTTCGATCCCCGTTGCACTTATAGCAAGCATGGCACTTATGTACTTCACAAACCTTACCCTTAACATGATAACCCTCAACGCACTTGTAGTTAGTGTCGGTCTTTTGATTGACAACGCCATTGTTGTGCTGGAGAGTATCGCCAGGTACATCGACATGGGCATGGATCCCAAAGAAGCCTCACGCAAAGGCGCAAGGGAAGTCAGCATGGCGATTACAGTATCTACCCTCACCACCATCGCAGTTTTCATACCGGTGCTCTTTGTTGGGGGCATAGCAGGGGAGATGTTCGGCCAGCTGGGGCTGATTATATCATTTACTCTCCTGTCCTCACTCCTGGTATCCCAGACATTTGTGCCCATGGCCTGCTCAAAGTTTCTTAGAAAGCGCGACCCGGACAAGAAGGTGAGCGTTTTACGCCGTGCCTGGCTGAGATGGGACAGGGGATATACAGGCTTTAGAGGCTCATACCAAAAAGTCCTTAAATGGGCTCTGGGCCACAAACTGGCTGTAGCAGTAATCTTTACAGTATTCCTGTTTCTATCAGGCTCTGTAATCCTATTTATGGGCATGGAATTTATGGCTGAGATGGATCAGGGGCAAGTGAGCATAACTGTAAACACCCCTCAAGGCGGCTTGCTGGACGAAATCTCCCAGGCTACCTCGGATGTACTGGAACGTATTGACGGCATGCCTGAGGTTGCGGAGATATTGGTAACCGTGGGAAGCGGCGGAGGTTCAAGCTCCTCGATTATCCTGACCCTTGTAGACAGGCAGGAGCGGCCGCCCATTTATGAAGTCATGGAGGACATGCGAAGCCGCATTGGACTTCTGCCCGGTGTTGAATATACAGTAAACGCTACAGGTGACTTGGTAGGCGGAGGCGGAAACTCCATTACATTTAACCTCTTTGGAGATAATCCCGAGCTGCTGGCGGATACAGGTGGGCAAATAGTGGATTTGATATCCACACTCCCCAACATCCGCAACGCCTCAAGTTCCCATCAGATTGGCGCCCCCACTGCCCGCGTCAGTGTTGACAGGGACAGGGCCAGCCACCACGGCCTGCAAGCTGCCGGGGTAGCAACCACTGTAAATATGGCGATCAGCGGCATGACAGTAACAAGGTTTAGGGTTGAAGGAGGCGAGGTTGACGTTCTGATGCGCTTCCAGCAGGAAAGGCTAAACTATGTAGCTGACCTGCACAACCTAATGCTTATGACGCCTATGGGGCTATCAGTCCCGCTGTCTGAAGTTGCAGATATCTACGAAGAAGAAGGCCCCGTTTCAATAATGAAGATAAACCAGCGCAGGTACATCACCATAAGCGCAGAGTTTGTAGACACCGACCTAAACTCGATTTCCAACGAAATAAGCGCACTGATCGGCGATTTTGGCCTCCCGCCCGGAATGACATATGAATTTGGCGGAATGTTTGAGATGATGATGGAGTCATTTATTGACTTGGCGATAGCGCTGCTTCTGGGATTTGTGCTGCTGTACATGGTAATGGCCTCGCAGTTTGAGTCTATAGCATACCCCGCGACAATACTCTTCTCAATACCCATTGCGTGGACGGCAGGACTGTTTGGGATATTCATAATGGGGGACAACATAAGTATTGTTTCGTTTATCGGCCTCATACTCCTGATGGGTATAGTAATAAATAACGGCATCATGCTAGTTGACTTCATCAACAGAAAGCGCAGGGAGGGCATGAACACCGTTGACGCGATTTTGTTTGCAGGGCCTGTCCGCCTACGCCCGATTCTTATGACGACGCTTACAACAGTTATAGGCCTCCTGCCGATGCTGTTTGCAGGTGCAGAGGGCGCAGAGATGCAAAGGCCTCTGGGTGCAGTAATTGTGTTTGGACTCTCATTTGCAACAATGATCACCCTCATCTTGATACCTGTACTATATTTGACCTTGCACAACATACGCAAGAAGCTCAAAATAAAAGGCAGCGGCATAGGTTCGAGCAAAGCGGAAAGCGAAGAAATAGGGGCAGCCGGCGAAGTAAGCGTAGCAGGCGCACTCCCAGCGGTTACAGAGGCTCAGTAGCGCGCACTTTCTCAGCTTTCCTAGGCTTGCGCACCCCGCAGCGTGAACAGCCCCTTACGGGCAGTCAGGTGAAAAACTAAAAACATTTTACAAAATTACAAAGCTGGCCGTCAGAAAAAGACGGCCGGCTTTGTGTTAAATTTGGCTATTAATTTATCGCTCACTTCTTATGATATGAACAAGAAAAATGTGGCAATGCCGGTCATTATGGATGACCAAACAATTCCTGCTACAGAGAAAAACAAAGAACCTAGCATTTTATAAAAGCTCCTTTCTCCTAACTATACAGCTTGGGACTAAAGGCAGCAAAGCTGAGGCAGCAAAGCTGAGGCAGCAAAGCTGAGGCAGCAAAGCTGAGGCAGCAAAGCTGCCTGACGGCCAAAGGCTTACCGGGACACCGCTTAAAGCTGTTATTCGTCCAAAGAAGTTAGGCAGTTAAATATCGCATATCGGAATCTTGAGTAAACAACAGATGTACACCGCTTGAAATTTGCTAAAACAGTAAGATTGATGCTGAATAACTTGTGCATATTCAAGAATGTTTATGCGATTCACCTCAAAAGTCTTGGGCGAAATAAAGAATATATTATTTTCTCAAAAATGTCAACGGTTTTTGAGCAAAATTATCAAACAAATAAACATTTAGTCACAATTGACAAACTAAATGAGGTTTATAACGAAAAACCTCTTAAATGTCATTAGAAAAGCACAATAATCATAAAATTTTATGCATTTTTTTGTCATTTGCAGCTGCTGGAAAAGTTCGTTAAAAAACCACGCAATTTTGCCCCCAGTACTGTAGCGATGTCCGAGTTTTTTTGAGGGGTTTTATGATTTAACTATTGACAAAATTGAAAAATGATGTATTATGCTATTAAATGTTGCTTTATATTGTTTAATTATGCTCAATATAAAGCAGTCTTCAATGTGCTTATATGTAAATAATTGTTTCAAAGATTATTAACATGACATATAAGAATTTATACATAAGGAGGTGTAAGGCATGTTTCAAGGTGGATTAGGTATGTGGCTAACTACAGGTTTGGCGATTCTAGCAAACATCAACGCATTCATTAACTCAGTAACAAGGCCAATTCAATAGGCTAAGAACACAGTTCTGGGTGTTTGGGGTTGCAACTCTTTGAGCATAAACGGTTTGCAGGGTATTTAAGTTACCGTGCTTTCGGTTCAGCAGAGTTGCAGCACTCAAAAAATTTTTGAAAGGAGATATTATTAATGATAGGTTCACTAGTTACTTTCGTAATAGGCACAATGTGGTCAGCTGCACTGACTGCTGCTGCCGCTATCGCTGCACTATTTTCATAAGAAATTATCGCACACAATGTGCTAAAATTGCGTAGCTGCGATTTTAGCACTTAAAATCTGAAGATTTTACCAAAAGGAGGTGCAGAACATGTTCCAAGGTGGTCTAGGTCTGTGGCTAACTGTTGGTTTGACAATTCTAGCCAACATCAATGATTTCATTAACTCTGTAACAAGGCCAATACAATAGGTTGTTTTTTGACTAAAGAGCAATCCACAAGACAGAAGTGTCTTACTATTACTAAAAAAAGGAGGATTCTATAATGATCGGTTCTGGTGTTATCGCTGTTTTTGGCGGCGTATGGGGCGCATTTATGCTCGGCCTTCAAGCGTTCTTCTTGACATTCTCATAAGATTTTATGCGAGTCATCTTTTAAAAAACTACCGCCAAAGACTATTTCTGACTTTGGCGGTAGTTTTTTGCCCTTTGAGGCTAATTTTTTGGTTAATTTAAGAGATTGCGTAAATAGCTTTTCTGTCAGCTAAAGAAAAATGGCTCTAACATAGGCTGCATCTCAGGGAAGTACTCTGGGATTAAATAGAAAATAGATACCAGCGCAAAAATCCAGAATATTATTGCAAATGCGCCGAAAGCAAGCCCTGCGCTGGCTCTAAAGCCTGTATAGCCCAGTTTTTTGGCCCTCAGGCCAGAAAAGATGGCGATGGGGCCGAATATGGGGCCTGCGAATATATTACCCAAAATTCCGAATATAAGTGAGATGGTTGCCACACTCTTGGCGCGCCGGCGGGCAAACTCTTCTTCGCCGCTTTGCTGCCATGCGGGCTGCTCCTGCGGTGACTCCGGATCTTTATAGGGCACGGCTCCGGGAAATGCGTCCCAAGGGTTTACTGGTTTTACAGAATCCCCTCCTATATCCGAAAGGTTTGAGTTTTTTTGGGGCTTGTAACTTTTATTTTCAATGCCGCAATATCCGCAGGCTGCATCGCAGTCGGGATAGCGGGCTCCGCATGATGGACAGACCATGTTCTCCTCCTGTATCATAGGCACTTGCGCCGAAATTAATTGACACCCGTGTTATCTTATAGTATAGTGTAAGCAATCGGGCGGTTCGCCGTGGCTGCGGCGGCTGCTCCCCATTGTCTAGAATATGAGAGAGAGCTGCTTCACGCTGGGGCGGCTATTTCTCTTTTACAAGAGTTTTCACAATGGATACGATCAACTTAGTGATTTTGGCGGCAATCTTCACGATGTTAAGAATTTCCGTTAGTTCCATACGCTGCTCCTTTCTGGAGCAGCGTCCGCCGTCATGCTTACGTTATCATAATGCTATTACTTCGTTTGTTTGTCAACATTTATTTTTCTGCAAGTTTTCCAAATAAATATAATTGCCGTCCGGTTGCTGTAATAATTGTGAAGAATATAATGTTTATCTGTATTAAGCCGTATAACTTATAGGCAAATTAAAAAACTGCCGTAGCCTAAATTTTGGGCTACGGCAGTAGTGATTTAAGTGAAATCTTATGAGAATGCCAAAAAGGCAACCTGTAGGCCTAGCATAGCCGCTGACCATACGCCGCCCCAGAAGGCGATGAAACCAGAACCGATCATTATATAATTCTCCTTTTTTTAGTAATAGTAAGTGGATTGCTCCATAGTCAAAAGCCTAGCCTATTGTACTGGCCTTGTTACTGAGTTTAAGAAGTCATTGATGTTGGCAAGAATTGCAAACCCAACAGTTAGCCAAAGGCCTAAACCACCTTGAAACATAATCTATACCTCCTCTCTAGGTAAATTTATTTACATTGCGCCAGCCGGGGCAAAATAATTTCTGCACCCCGGTAAAGCAAAATCTTTTATGAGAATAGTGCAGCGATAGCGGCAGCAGCAGTCAGTGCAGCCGACCAAGCTGTGCCTACAACGAAAGTAAATAAAGAACCTAACATTAATACTATCTCCTTTCAAAATTTTTTGAGTGCTGCAACTCTATAGAACCGAAAACACAGTAACTTAAATACCCTGCAAACCGTTTATGCTCAAAGAGTTGCAACCCCAAACGCTCAGAGCCGTGCTTAGCCTATTGTACTGGCCTTGTTACTGAGTTGATGAATGTGTTGATGTTTGCTAGAATCGCCAAACCAGTCACCAACCACAAACCTAAACCGCCTTGAAACATTCTTTTCACCTGCCTTTAACTAAAATTTTAATATATAATTGCCGATGTGCTATGACGATATTGTTAAAAATAAAGCATTCACATATTGGTAACCAAATTTACTAAATATATGTAATAAATTTATCAGCAATTGAAGACATAATATATCCGTTTTTATGACTTGTCAATAGTTAATTCATAAATTGGATAAAATTTCCATATATTTAAGTTAGTATGCAATGATGATATTATTGAAAATAATTCTTACATTTTAACAACTAAAATTAGTTTATATTTGTGATAAAATTATGAGTAATTTTGTGCACGGTGACCTTCTTGTCAGCAATTAATTTTTTTTTATAAATCACACTCCCAGTTTGGTTACTGTAACCTTTGTGTAGAATATAACGTGTAAGCCGTGTAACGCACAGGCAAATGTACGGGCAAGTTAAAAAACTACTGCCGGAGCCTAATTTTAGGTTCCGGCAGTAGTATAGAGGTCACTATGCTTTATATTTCTATTATGTTTTGACCCGCTGCTTTTTTTATCCTGTTGGCAACAGCTTGGCCTAGCCCCGACTCAGAGGGCACTTGGGCGTAAATACCTACACTGCCTAGCTTGTCAATCTGGCGCAGGGCCTCAAAAAGTTTTGCTGCTTGAGTCTTGTAGTCACTGCTTGTGCCAAAGGTCACTACGCCTGGGTGGTCGAACTTGCATTCATCAAACATAAGCGCAGCCTTGTCCGCACTTATGTTTGCCCTAATATATTCAGCAGTTGCATCCGGCGGCCCTATTACTGCTGTCAGCGGGGCGTTAGGAGCGTAGTGACGGTATTTCATGCCAGGGGAGCGCGGGGAACCATGGCTGGCTGAGGCCTCAACCTCGACGTAACCCAGCAGGGAAGTAAGCTCATCATATGTGACGCAGCCCGGGCGCAGGATTCTGGGGGTGCCTTCGGATATGTCCAGTACTGTCGATTCCAGGCCCACGCTACAGTTTCCGCCATCAAGTATGAATTTTATTTTGCCATCTAAATCGTTCTTGACATGAACCGCCTTAGTCGGGCTAGGAAAACCGGAGATATTGCTGGAAGGTGCAGCGATGGGGCAGCCGCTTTCTTCAATAAGCGAGAGGGCAACGGGGTGATTTGGCATCCTGACTGCAACGGTGTCAAGCCCTGCGGTGACATTTGAAGGGATCTTGTTATTTTTTTTCAAAATCAAAGTCAGGGGCCCCGGCCAGAATGCTTTTACAAGAATATGAAATAGCTCGGGGATTTCAGCGGCAATTTCGGCAGCTTTTTCAGGGGCTGACACATGCACAATTAAAGGATTGTCCGGCTGCCTGCCCTTTGCAGCGAAAATTGACGAAACCGCGTCAAAGTCCATGGCATTTGCAGCAAGGCCATATACGGTTTCGGTGGGAATTGCCACCAAGCCACCTTGCTTTATGACCTCTGCGCATAATTTAATGTTGTCATTAGTAGCATTTAATATGATTGTTTCCAAAATATCACCATTTAATTTAATAAAATTCATAAACCATTGTACAACAAATATGCCCATAAGAGAAGCGGCAAATTCATAAAATAAGCCTATTGCCGGAGCCTAAAAGAGGCCCCGGCAATAGCGATTTAAGCAAAATGCTTTGCACGCTTCACGCGAAGTCTTATGAAAACGTCAAAAAGAAAGCTTGAAGGCCGAGCATAAATGCTGACCACATGCCGCCGAAAACGGCAATAACACCAGAACCAATCATTATAGAATCCTCCTTTTTTGGTAATAGCAAGACATTCCTGTCTTGGTGGATTGCTCCATAGTCACAAGACTAACCTCTAGGAGCAGTTACTGAGTTGATAAATGCGTGGATGTTGGCAAGAATTGTCAGTCCAGTAGTTAACCAAAGACCTAAGCCACCTTGGAACATAGTCTACACCTCCTCTTCATGTAAGTTTATTTAGAGTGCCAACCGTGCATTGCTGCGTTAGGAAGGCATCTCCGGTAAAGCGAAATCTCTTATGAGAATAATGCAGCGATAGCAGCAGCGGCAGTCAGTGCAGCTGACCATACTGTGCCTACAACGAAAGTAATTAGTGAACCTATCATTAATAATATCTCCTTTCAAAAATTTGTTTTTGAGTGCTGCAACTCTGCTGAACCGAAAACACGGTAACTTAAATACCCTGCAAACCGTTTATGCTCAAAGAGTTGCAACCCCAAACACCCAGAACCGTGTTCTTAGCCTATTGAATTGGCCTTGTTACTGAGTTAATGAATGCGTTGATGTTTGCTAGAATCGCCAAACCTGTAGTTAGCCACATACCTAAACCGCCTTGAAACATAGTTTTCACCTCCCATTAATCAAAATTCTCATATGCTATTCCAAATATTGTTAAAAAGACAAATTCTTCACATACAAGCAACTGAAATTACTCCATATTTGCACCTAATTAATCAAGAATTAAGCTGAGCAATAAGATAACAGTATTTTTTGGGTTTGTCAATAGCTAATTTACGAATTTTATTTTATGAATTTGATTAATACTAATATTATGTGCTTATGTACCATATGTTTACTGTCTTTATTAAAAGTTAAATTCATATAATTGAAGTTGCTGTAGCGTTTATTTTTTGCTTGCTCATGCGTTTTTACTCACGTGAGTGAGGAATCATTTAAGTGCTCATTGTAATCATAAGTTTCAATGCTCACTATTGCGTAGCAGTATTGCCCATAAGAGAGAAGCAGAAATTCGTCAAATAAAAACTGCTGCCGGAGCCTAAAACAGGCTCCGGCAGCAGCGGTTTAATTAAAATGTTTTGTACGCTTTGCGCGAAATATTATGAGAAAGTCAAAAAGAAAGCCTGAAGGCCGAGCATAAATGCTGACCACATGCCGCCCACAGTGGCAATAAAACCAGAACCGATCATTATATAATTCTCCTTTCTATCTCGTGTTTCTCTCCATACATAGCCAAAGGCTAGTCTCTAGGAGCTGTAATTGATTGAATAAACGCATTGATGTTAGCAAGAATTGTCAAACCCGTAGTTAGCCAAAGACCTAGGCCACCTTGGAACATAGTCATACCCCCCCTCTCACTGTAAATTTCTTTCGAGTGCTAACCGGCACAAGATAATCTCAACACTTCACGCTATACACCCTGAAGCATTGTTGCGTTAGGAAAGCACCTTCGGCAAAGCAAAATCCCTTATGAGAATAATGCAGCAACAGTAGCCATAGCAGCCAGCGTAGCTGACAAACTGTGCCCACAACGAAAGTAAATTAAGAACCTAACCCTATAGTCAATCACGGCTCCAAACCGTTGCTCAACATATTTTTCTCAATTTGGAGCAAAATTCTCACATATCATGCAAAAGTTGTTGATAGATAAATTTTTCATATATAAGCAGCTTAAATTGCTTCACATTCATACCGAATTAATCAGAGATTAGGTGGAAAAATAAGATAACAGCATTTTTGGAATTTGTCAATGATTAATTTGTGAATAGTTGATTTTGAATAATAAATTCATGGATTTGAGTAATGTGAACGCTGTATGCTTACCTGCCGCTTGGTTGTCATTTTCACGGAGCTGACCGAAGAAATCAAAGGCCTACAGCCTAAGTCCGGCGGATGGCTTATTAAAGGGATGGGGACTATTAACCATTTTCGTTTACTCATACGTTTACCGGCTCATGGGTTTGCTGTACAGAAAATGTTGACGTAAGTTGATTTCTGTGGCACAATATAATAAATGAACAAATTGTGACTAAGGGGTGCTCAGGAAATGTGCGAGCTTTTGAACGGAAATGCCGGATTTGAAGACATCTTCGTGCAAAATAAGGAATCTAACTATTTGCTAACCGCCCTTGAGCAGTCAGTCAATATTCTCATAATTATTGACCTTGAGGGCTGCATAGTCTACGCATCGCACGCCTTTTTGCAAATAGCAAATATAGGCAGGCTTGAGCTAATTTCCCGGGGGCACTATAAGCAGGCACTAACGCCATATATAAAAGGCAGGGCTCTAGGCAGCCTTTCGGATATCTTTGATGAGGTTGACAGGCTCCGCAAGCCCGTGGTCAAACAGGAGTACATTGATTTTAGCGCTGGAATGCCCCCGCGGCTCTACGCTGTAAACGCCTCACGGCTTATTGACAAGAATGAAAAAAGCGTAGGGATTGCAGCACAGTTTTATGACATAACTGAAATGAGGGCTGAAATTGACGATGCAAACAGAGCCAGCAATGCCAAGACCGAGTTTTTGTCCAACATGTCTCATGAAATCCGCACCCCCCTAAACGCTGTAATTGGCATGACCGCCATAGCGCGGGAGTCCACAGACCTCCAGAGGATTCAGTACTGCATAAACAAAATTGAAGAATCCAGCGCACATCTTTTAGGGCTAATTAATGATATTTTAGATATGTCCAAAATCGAAGCCGGCCGATTTGAGCTCTCCTATATGCCCTTTAACTTCGAGCAGCTTATCTCTAGGATGAAAAATATTATGCAGCACAGGTTTGCTGAAAAAGATATCCAATTTAACGTAAGCACAGATAAGCAGATTCCTGAAGTGATTATCTGCGACGAGCAGCGGCTTTCACAAGTCATAATGAACCTTCTCTCAAATGCCGCTAAATTTACCCCAAATGGTGGGAATGTTCTGCTAAGTGCCACCATGGCCGGCGTTGAGGACGGGTTTAACGAAATTCATTTTTCGGTAAAGGACGATGGGATAGGCATTTCCCGGGAGCAGCAGCAGGAGCTCTTTTCTCCTTTTTCACAAGCCGACAGCAGCATCTCCCGGAAGTATGGCGGCACAGGGCTGGGGCTTGCTATTTCAAAGCGCATTGTGGACATGATGGGCGGGAGCATAGGAGTTAACTCTGACTCGGGAGCCGGGGCGGAGTTTACCTTCTCCATACGCGCCAGGGCAGGGGAGAGCGGGGATGCTTCTGACGGCTGCGGGAATGTGAAATCAGATGAAGCTGCGCCCGAAGGCTCTTCCGGCGAAAGCGGCAGCCAGGCGGCGGAGTTTTCCGGCAAGACCATACTGCTTGTGGAAGATGTGGAGATAAACAGGGAAATAGTAATTGCGCTGCTTGAGGATACCGGGGTCAATATTGTACCCGCTGAGAACGGCGAAGAGGCGATAGCCAAGTTCAATTCAGACCCCTACAAATTCGACTTGATTTTTATGGATATCCACATGCCCGTTATGGACGGCTATGAGGCGGCAAGGCGCATCCGCTCACTGGAGATGCCCAACGCCAGGACAATCCCTATTGTTGCCATGACCGCAAATGTATTCAAAGATGATGTGGACAGATGCCTGGCGGCGGGGATGACTGACCATGTGGGAAAGCCCATTGAAATAGGTGCTGTGAGAGATAAGATGAAGAAATACCTGACTAATTAACAATCGGAGGGCGGACTAATGAACGAAATATTAAATATGTTGCACGGCAGAAGAACGGTCAGGGACTTTAAGCCTGACCAAATAGACGAAGCCAGCCTAGGGCTGATCCTAGAAGCCGGGCATCAGGCGCCCAGCGCGTGGAACGGGCAGCCATGGCACTTTACAGTTGTGCAAAAAAAATCACTTTTGGACAGAATTGTGGATGTTGCCAGAGATGCAATGGCGGAGATTAACCCAGGGCAGGTAAATGCTATGCCTTGGCTTGTAGCTCCGGGATTTCATTATTTTTACAATGCCCCGACTGTGATATTTGTTTCAGGGGACAAGTCCAGCCCCACTGCCTATGGCGACTGTGCAATAGCGGCGATGAACATGCTCTATGCTGCTGAAAGCCTAGGGATACAGACCTGTGTGGTGGTTACCGCTCTCGTGGCATTTGAGACAGACCATGCCTCAGAGTTCATAAATGACCTTGAACTCCCGGATGGCTATGAGCCTATGTATGCCTTGGTTTTAGGGTACACATCCAAGCCTCTTCCGCCGGCTGCCCCAAGAAAAGATAATTTCGTAAATTTTATTAGATAATTGACAAATAATTGAAAAAATCGAAAATGGTTGAAAATGAGAAGTTTTTAGTACAATAATACTTGAATCCCACCCGGACGTGATATAAAATAAACAACGCGAAAGGTAAAACTCGTTATAATATTAGCAAAAATTAATGAAAAAAGAGGAGAATTGTAATGAAGAAAGCAAAGATACTTATCGCAATCCTAGTCGTAGCAACTCTTTCGTTAGCGTTGCTCGGCTGCGCACCGACACCTGCACCTGCCGACACAGCACCACCACCCGCGGCTGAGCCGCCGGCAGCACAACCACCCGTAACACCGCCACCACCACCTCCGCCACCACCACCACCCACACCGACACCCGAACCGCCTGTAGAGATTCCTGAGCCAGACCCCACACTCGAAGGCAACATAACACTCGGTTGGTGGGGTAACCCCACACGTAACGCTCAAACAACAGCAGTTATCACAATGTTTAACGAGTTTTTCCCTGACATCGCTGTTGAAGAACTGACTGTGGGCTGGGGCGACTACTGGACAATGCTAGGTACTCTAGCAGCTTCCGGCGACCTTCCTGACGTTGTTCAAATGGACATCTCCACACTTGAAGAATATGTTCAAAATGCTCAGCTTCTCGATCTTACTCCGCTGATTGAGAGTGGCCAGATTGACCTTACAAATGTTCCTCCAGCAGTAATTGAGCTCGGCCGCGTAGGCACAGGCATCTATGCCCTTTCTATCGGTCAAAACTCACCTGCAATGATTTACAACGCAACTCTCATGGAAGAACTAGGCATTGACGTTCCTTACAACATAACTATTGATCAGTTTGTTGAAATCTCACGCCAAGTTTATGCCGAAAGAGGCATCCGCACAAACTTTGCACTTTCAGATCCTTCAAACCCACTTGAGTTCCTCGTAAGAGGTGACGGCCTGAATATGTGGCAAAACCCAACTCCTGAAATGTTCCTACCTTGGTTTGAGCTGATTGCTCAAGCAGCCGACGAAGGCTGGGGCTATGATCCTGCACACTTCATCGGACGCGCAGGCGTAGTTGACCAAGATCCTATGGTAGCAGGCGGCGCGCCCAACACTCAATCATGGGTAACCTTCGGCTGGTCAAACGGTATCACAGGTCTTCAAAATGCAGCTCCAGAAGGAATGGTTCTAGCGATGGCTCACTATCCTTCACACAACCCAGCTCTATCAAACTATGTAAGAGCTTCAATGTACTTCTCAATCGCAGCTAACTCAGCTAATGTTGATGCAGCAGCAGCATTCATCAGCTTCTGGACAAACAGCGTAGCAGCACACACTGTAATGCTCGGCGAGCGTGGCGTTCCTGCTTCAGCAGCAGTTGTAGACGCGATTGCTCCAAACCTAAGCCCAGTTGCTCAAATAATGTTTGACTTCGTATCACTAGTTCAAGATGCAGCAACAGTTCCATATGCCCTTCGTCCGGCAGCAGCAGGCGAAATCAACAGCCAGCTCCGCCTACTCGTTGACGAAGTTGCAGCAGGCATCAGAACTCCTGCCGAAGCAGCAGATACTTTCGCAGCATTTGCAAGCAACCTACTGTAGTTTCTAAACAGATGCGCACTACTATGGGACGCTTTTTAAGCGTCCCATAGGCAAATAAGGAAGGAAGCGCCACTGTCCGAAACACCCTGCTTCCTGCAAATGAGGTAAAAAATGGAGAAACAAAAATTTTCTTTAATCGGGTTTCTAAAGAGGGATACCGTTGCGGCTGTTGTGTGTATGATGCCGTTTATAATCGGTTTTCTCGCCTTTTTGCTTGTCCCGATGATTCAGTCGCTATATTTTTCCTTTACGAATTTTCACATGATCAGGCCAACATATGAGTTTGTCGGATTTGAAAATTTCCAAAGGATGTTTAATGACACCCGTTTTTGGTCGTCACTGCGCGCCACCTTTAACTTTGTGTTTGGTTCTGTACCCCTGAGGCTTCTCTTTGCCTTGATAGTTGCACTGCTTCTGCTCAAAGGCTCAAAGATGTCGGGTATTTACCGCGCAATGTACTACCTGCCGTCCATTTTAGGCGGCTCCCTCGCCGTGGTTATTCTCTGGGGCAGGATTTTCGCCTCAGACGGCCTGCTCAACCAGATTCTAGATTTGGTGGGGCTAAACCAGCACTTCCCGTGGCTCGGTGATGCGAGCACGACTATCTGGACACTAATTTTGCTAGCAGTATGGCAGTTTGGTTCTTCGATGCTGATTTTCCTATCCGCACTAAAACAGATTCCTGATCAGCTTTATGAGGCTTCCGCCATTGATGGTTCCGGCAAAATCGGCAGCTTTTTCAAAATCACGCTGCCGCTTCTGACACCTACTATTTTCTTTAACTTAGTTATGCAAACAATCGCTGGATTTCTGGCGTTTACCCAGGCGTTCGTCATAACACAGGGCGGCCCCCGGGATACAACGAGATTTTATGTGCTGCACATGTATGAAACAATATTCAACTTCAACCGCGCAGGTGAAGGTGCTGCACAGGCATGGATCATGTTAATAATAATCGGCGTGATTACGTTGATTCTCTTTAAGACAAAAAGATTCTGGGTCTATGACGGGGGGTATTAAAATTGGTTGGTAAAAAGAGTAAAACGAGGCGTTTTCTAGGTCATGTGGCTGTATTAGTCATTGGTATCTTGATGATATACCCTCTTATATGGATGTTCATGAGTTCGTTTAAGCCCTCAGATTTAATTTTCCACACAGCAACAAACCTTATTCCCGATCCGTGGACTTTTGAAAACTATGCCACCGGCTGGGAAGGCGTGTCTGGGGTGAGTTTTGGCAGGTTCTTCCTAAATTCATTTACAATTGCAGGGCTTGCAACTGTGGGTACCATAGTATCCTCAGCGCTTGTGGCCTACAGCTTCTCACGCGGTAAGTTCAAAGGCAAGAATTTGTTGTTTGTAGTTATGCTTGCAACTTTGATGCTGCCTGCACAGGTACTTATGATTCCTCAGTTTTTGTGGTTTAACACTCTGGGCTGGGTAGGCTCCTACAGGCCGCTAATAGTACCGATGTTTTTTGCTGTACAGGGCTTCTTCGTATACCTCATGAAGAACTTCATGGATGGCATACCCAAGGAACTTGACGAGGCTGCCAAAATTGACGGCTGCTCATTTTACGGTATATTCGGCCGTGTAATTTTGCCTCTGTCGGTACCCGCACTTATAACCTCGGGGATTTTCTCTTTCATCTGGAGATGGGACGACTTCCTCGGGCCGCTCCTTTATGTACGCGGAACCCAGAACTTCCCGGCATCCCTGGCTTTGCGCATGTTCTCCGACCCCACAGCGGCAACAGACTGGGGCGCAGTATTTGCTATGTCAATCCTTTCACTCGTGCCGGTTGTAGTTATTTTCATAACCTTACAAAAATACTTGGTAGAAGGAATTTCTACAACAGGACTTAAATAACAGCGGGGTATTTCAGATATGACTATTGAATTTAATGAAGAAAAGATACTTGAACAAATTGATAATGTTGTAAAGAAGACCCTGGATATGGATTTGATCTGGGACTGGCCCTGTGGTGTGGCGTATTATGGTGTTTCAAGGGCATATGAGGTCACAGGCAACAGCAGTTATATCGAAGGGCTTCAGAAGGCTGTGGATGCGCGCATTGAAGCAGGCCTTCCCGCATCGTGGACAGTTAACACCTGTTCCATGGGGCATAGCCTTTTGACTCTGTACGCTCACACCGGCGATGAGAAGTATTTACAGCTCATACGCAGCAAACTGGCTTACCTGCAAAACAAGGCTGAGCGGTTTGAGGGCGATACATTGCAGCACACAGTTTCCTCATCTAACGATTTTCCTGAGCAGGCATGGGCTGACACCTTGTTCATGGCGGCGTACTTCATGCTTCGCGCAGGGGTTATGTTTGAGGACAAGAAGCTGGTGGATGATGCCCTAAACCAATATTTCAGGCATGTTGAATATCTCCAGGACAAGACCACAGGCCTGTGGTATCACGCGTATAATCACATAGAAAAAGGCCATATGTCAGGCTTTTACTGGGGCCGCGCCAATGCGTGGGCAGCATATACAATGAGCAGGGTGCGGATTGTGCTACCAGAACCATACCTCTACCCGCCCTACATGCACATTGACTGCTCCCTGCGTGACCAGTTAGCGGCTATAAAGAAATTCCAGAGAAGCACCGGCTTGTGGGGCACTCTTCTTAATGATGATGAAAGTTATGATGAAGTATCAGCCTCAGCAGGCATCGCTGCGGCGATGATTGTAAACGAAAATCCCTTGCACAGCACATATGCGGCTGCGGCTCTCGACGGAGTGCTGCGGAACATCTCGCCTGATGGCAGGGTTCTAAATGTCTCCGGCGGGACGGCTGTAATGCGCGACAGGGATGGGTATATGAACATTCCGAAAGTTTGGACACAGGGCTGGGGCCAGGGGCTTGCACTTGCGCAGCTTGCGGCAGTTTTGGACTTAGGCTCGCAGCAGGGGAGTAAAGCGCGATGAGCAAGAAAACCAAATCCGTTGTTGAACACCGTTTTTACAATATTCCCGCCGACATCCCTGCAATACTCTTGGAGGGTGACAAATGGTATATTTCCGACAAAAAAAGCTCGCGGATGCATTTTCACAACTGCGATGAAATCGGATTTTGCCACTCGGGTGAGGGGACTATTGAGTTTGATAATGGAACTTCGGTGAGTTTTAAGGAGGGGGACTGCACATTCATCCCCCGCCATCTCCCGCACACGACTTATTCTGTTGGCGGAAGCAGCAGTCTTTGGTCGTATATTTTTGTCGATTTCAATGTGTTATTGTCCGACGACTTGATGCATATTGCCGAGGGGCGCGACTTGTCACTGGATGATATTTTTAGAAAAAACTGTGTGATAAGCCGCGATGTTTTCCCGGATGTTTTTTCGTTGTGTCAGCTATTGCTTGATGAAATACGCGGGCGCAGGGATGACTGGGTGCTTGTTTTTAAGCCCTCCGCCGCGGCTCTTTACTATCTGATTAAGCGCATGTACCACACCTTGAGTGTTGCAAGCGGGATATCAGATTTCTCTGTAAGGCAGTGTTTTGAGGTCAGGGTGGCCATAGACTACATCCAGAAGCATTTTGCCGACAAAATTAAGGTGTCAGATTTAGCGGCTCTTTGCCATCTCAGCGAAAATCATTTCCGCAGGGTATTTTTGGCTGAGATGGGAACTTCACCGCTTAGCTATATAAATTTTATAAGAATTAATCAGGCCTGTATATTGCTCAGCACAAGCAACCAGAGTATCTTGAGTGTAGCGGGCAATTCGGGCTTTAATTCCATCGCTAGCTTTAATAGGAATTTTAAGAATATCCTCGGCATCAGCCCGCGTGATTACCGTGGCCGGATCGCGGTGAAGTCGGACTCTACCTTGTATCAGAAGCTGATACGCACCTATAATGGGTGGACAGAGGCCGAGATTAACCCGCATTAATAGTGAGAGTTTTTTGGAAGGAATAAGAAAGAATGACAAATCAGGGCGGTGGATTTACCATTCCGGGGGAATCCGGATACGAGAAGCTGACTTTAGAGCTTGCGAAGAAATGGGGGGCGGATGCCATAAGGGATAGTGACGGCACATCCTTATCGCAAGAGATTAACGAAGCCGGTTACGACATTTATTCAACAGTTTGCGTCATCCGCGGGCATAATGAATGGATTAAACAAAACCCGCAGATGCAGCAGCAGACATTTCTCATAACAAGCCCCGCAGTGGCTACTTCCGAAAATTTGAAAATAGCCCTGCTCGGTGATTTTTTTGAAGATCATGTGTCTGTAAACGATTCCCCTCAGGCCATGGCCTACTGGCAGGTGACAAACCGCACCACCGGCCAGGTTCTAAAAAGTGATAGCTGGTCATATAAAGACGGCACTGTAGTGATAGAAAACGCCGTGCTTTGGAATACATACACCGTCAGCTTCCTCGCATGGCGCATCTGGGAAGAAATTTCCATGTATAACCACACCACAAACAACTGGGATAGTGAGCATTTGATGCAGCTAGACCCGGTGTACCCGCAGGCTCAGGAATACCTGCTGGACTGGATGGATAAATGGTGTGCCGGGCACTCCGCGACTGAAGTTGTGCGCTTTACATCATTATTTTATAATTTCACATGGATATGGGGCAGCCACGAGAGGCTGCGCAATGTGTTTACCGACTGGGGCTGCTACGTTTTTGCAGTAAGCCCGCTCATGCTTGAAAATTTCCGTAAGCAATACGGCTACACCCTCACCGCAGAGGACTTTGTAAACGGCGGAAAATACCGCACTACCCACATGCCGCCAGATTCGCGCCTGCGCGACTGGATGGATTTTGTTTCTGCCTTCGTCGCTGATTTTGCTAAAAAACTTGTAGATGTAGTCCACCGCCACCAAAAGCAGGCATATGTTTTCTACGATGACTGCTGGATTGGACTGGAGCCGTACGGCAAGCATTTTGCCTCGATAGGCTTTGACGGCATCATCAAGTGTGTGTTCTCAGGCTATGAATCGCGGCTGTGCTCAGACGTTAAAGGCGTGGATACCCATGAGATTAGGCTGCATCCATACCTATTTCCCGTCGGCCTCGGCGGAGCACCTACATTTTCCGAAGGCGGCAACCCTGCCCGTGATGCAATGGAATACTGGGTGGCAGTGCGCCGTGCCATACTCCGCTCCCCGGTTGACAGAATAGGGCTGGGAGGATATCTAAGCCTTACACTGCCATTTCCTGAATTTAACGACGCCATCGCCGAAATCGCGGAAGAATTCCGCATACTAAAGCAGCTCCACAGCGAAGGGGCACCCTCAAAACTTCGTCCGGCCATAGGCGTACTCACAGCCTGGGGAAGCCTGCGAAGCTGGACATGCTGCGGACACTACCACGAAAACCCCGAAAATGACTTGATTAACCTCATAGAAAGCCTCTCAGGCCTCGCTTTCGATGTCCGGTTCCTGAGCTTTGATGACATACGCAGCGGCGTACCGGAAGATATTAACGTAATAATAAACGCAGGCTTTGCAGGCAGCGCATGGAGCGGCGGTGCCGAGTGGCACAGCGAACATGTCACAGCCCTGACAGCCTGGACTCACCAGGGCGGTGTTCTGCTGGGAGTCGGCGAACCATCTGCACTTTGCGGCAATGACACATTCTTTAGAATGGCTCAAGTGCTTGGCGTGGATATAGACACGGGTGAGCGCGTAAACCACGGGAGATGGAGCTATGAAGTTTCAGGCAGTGACATACGCTTTGAAGGAGCTAAGCCCCACCAGGGAATTTACCTCACAAACGCAAACACACAGGTTCTCGGCTGCGTGGACAACCTGCCAGTATTCACCACACACAAATTTGGCAGCGGCCTGGGAGTATACCTAGCATCCTACCGCCACAGCGCGGAAAACGCCAGTGCCCTCAAAAAACTTATCCTAGAAACCTGCGGCTGCGAGGATATTTGCTCCTGCCCAGACCCAGGAATAGAATGTGCAACTTTTCCAAACTCCAAGCAAGCGGTGGTTATAAATAACTCACCCAAAGCCACTGAAGCAGCCATAACACACGGAAGCTGCAAAATGCAAGTGAAACTAAAACCCTACGGCATGGCTATCGTCGAAATGAACAGCTAAAGCCAGGGGTAGGGGATGGCTGGCCGTGACTGACTACTCGGTTACGGCCAGCCGGTCCGCAAGGCAAAAAGAGATTGGTTTCCCTAAATTTATCCGGATTATAAAATATTTTTCTTGATATTTTAGGCGAAGCATTGTATAATTGCTCTCGGTCTGATTTTTGCCAGACACGCGCCAGTAGCTCAGCAGGATAGAGCATCTGCCTTCTAAGCAGAGGGTCGGGAGTTCGAGTCTCTCCTGGCGTGCCATAGGAAAACAAATGACAACTCTTAATTTCGAGAGTTGTCATTTGCTTTATAAACATCACAGATTGTTGTAATTACTATGTTTCACATAAGTTATCTAAGCCGTGCCGTAATGGTAGCAGCTATAATATTATTTTCAAAATGGAGATGTTGAAAATAATCAACATTTGTTTAGCACATAAAATTTCTTTAACATGGTAGCAACACTTAAAGGCGGAAGAAATTCAAAATAAGTATTAACCTGATTAATTTAGTAATTTCAGGGAATGCCAATATAAACAACATACAAGAAGAATATTGCTCTTTTAATGCCGAGCTAAGTTTGATATAATTAATTCAAATTAACTGCGGCAACAAAAACACTAGCAGGAGGCTTCTTGATGGTTAACCATATGATTTCCGAACTCCTTGCTGCCCCTGAAGGCGAACACTACCAATTCAAAGAAGCCAAAACCCGCTTCAGCTTCACAGAGGCATTAAAGTGTTGCTGTGCATTGGCGAATGGCGGTGGTGGCAAACTTGTTTTGGGCATATCAGATAAGCGGCCTCGTAAAGTTGTCGGCAGTGAAGCCTTTGAACAGCCGGAGCGCACAATAGAAACTTTATCAAGTAAGCTCCGCATCAAAGTTGAGTTTAAGCTCTATGAATATGAAGGTATGCGGGTACTCGTTTTTGAGGTATCCAGCAGACCGGTTGGTGTTCCTGTTCAAGTTGACGGCATAGCTTGGTGGTATGATGGCGACAGTACCTCCCGATTCTCTGCGAGATATTTTCTTTGAAGCTGAGCCGGATTTTTCAGGGGAAATCTGCCACGAAGCAACATTAGGCGACTTAGACGAAGTTGCTGTTGATGTTTTTCGGAAGCTGTGGGCAGATGATAGCGGCAATAATCGCATTAGGAATATGTCAATTGAGCAAATTATGACTGACTGTGGTGCCGTTATAAATGGTGAAATAACTTATGCAGCACTTATCTTGTTTGGAAAAACCACATCGCTTATGAGATATCTACCCCAAGCTGAAATCATATTTGAATACCGCTCGTCTAATGCGGCAGGGCCGGCGCAACATCGGGAAGAGTTCCGCATTGGATTTTTTGCAAGTTATGACAAAATATGGGCCTTGATTAATTTGCGTAACGATTTACAGCATTATCAGATGGATTTCAGGTGCTCGGAGTTCCTACATTCAATGAGCGAATAACTCGTGAAGCCCTGCTAAATGCCGCAAGCCATCGTAGTTATCGGCAGAGCAGCAGTATATTTGTTCGCCAATACCGAGATAGGCTTGTGATTGACAGCCCGGGTGGACTTCCGTCAGGAATAACAACAGAAAACATTCTGGAAAAGCAGTCTCCGCGCAATCACTTGATTGCAAATATATTTGCGCTTTGCGGGCTGGTGGAACGTGCCGGGCAAGGGATGAATTTGATTTATGAGCTGTGCATCAAAGAAGCAAAATCATTGCCTGATTTCAAAGGCACAGACCCATATTTTGTGAGCGTCACACTAAATGGAATAATCACTGATGAGAAACTTCTTTTGATTTTCAAAAAGATTGATAGTGCTGTTTTAGAGGCCTTTACGACTGAGGATTATTTGGTTATTAACTCGTTATATCATACGCAGAAGTTCTCGCCACATCTGCGTTCGCATGTTAAAAAACTTGTCGAGCTTGGAGTTGCTGAGCATATTGGAAGAGGGAAATATATGCTGGCAAAGCACCTTTGCGAAGCTGTTGGAAATGAACGTACACATTCTCCTGCGGCGCAAATGAGTAGAGAAGAAGCGAAATCGTTAATTTTAAACTGTATTGAGCAAAGTGGAAAAAGCGGAACACCGCCGAGGGCTATACAACAGATTTTAACAAGTAAATCACGTAGGCAAATCCAATTGCTTCTGAGTGAATTGCAGGAAAACGGATATATATATGCCGAAGGACAAACTACCGCAGTCAGATGGTTTCTTACCTCAAAAAGAAGCTGATAAAGATTGACTTTCTTGCACCCGACTTGCACCTGTTTTGATTTGGCAAAAGCAAAAAAGCCTGAGATTTCAGCGGTCGCACGAGTTATAGCTTTAGCAAAGTTGCTCCAACCATACTCCAAACTTGCACCTACTTTGCCTGTTTTACGACAAGCACAAACCCACTCGCCCCGACCTCCCAATAGTTCGCATTTAGCTCAAACTGGCGTGCCATAGGAAAACAAATGACAACCTTTGATTCAAGGGTTGTCGTTTGTTGTAAAAGGAATATCGTCTATCCGTAACTTTTCTAGTATATTGTTAAAGCTTCGTGTTACAATTTTGCTTGACTAGGACAACGACAAACAGAAGTAATCAATTGATATTGCATGCAAGTTCGAAACATTACCTCCTCGTTGTGTTTTAATTGGTTTATGTGTATAATGTTAGGTAAGAATGGAGGTGCGATAAAAAATGCATCAAGTGATTATGGATACAAGTGCTTTACACCTACCACAGGAGTTTGCCGAGAAAATTGGCACTGCAAAAGTTGTTATCAGCGAGGTGAACGGAGGCGTTTTGCTGACACCAATTCAGAGAAAATCCAGCAATCTGCGGGGGATGCTCAAAGGTACCGGATTTTCAACTGAGCGCTATTTTCAGCAAAAGCAAGCAGACAAGGAGCTTGAAGGATGAGCAACGGTTATCTTTTGGACGCATGCGCCATCATTGCATATATAAATGATGAAGAAGGTGCGGACGTTGTTGACGACCTCTTTGCTCGTGCCTTTGATGGCGATGTATTGATTTCGGTGAGTATAGTTAACTTGTTGGAAGTTTACTATGGTATACTCCGTGATTTGGGTGTGGATAAAGCAAATGAAGTTATTGACGAAATTCAGCTATTACCTATAAAAATTATAAGTGATGTGAGTTATGATGCGTTTCGTGAAGCCGGGCGATTGAAAGTTAGTTATAAATTGTCACTCGCAGATTCAGTGGCATTAGGAATTGCTTCCGTAACCACAAACTTTATAGTTACTGCCGACCACCATGAGATGGATGTGGTTGAGCAAAGCGAATCTATAAAGTTCCTTTGGATAAGGTGATCGAAATTATGTGATTGTGGAGGGCGAAACCCAAAAAGAGCCGAAAGTACAGTGCTTTCACACTCTTGCCACTATAACAAACCCACTGGCCTGCACCTCAAAAAAGTTTGCATTTAGCTCAAACTGGCGTGCCATAGGAAAACAAATGGGGCTGTCGCACTAACGTGCGTCAGCTCTTTTGAAAAGGCGTCCAAAATTGAACAGACATGTTAGTCAATGGCAATGCTTAAAAATATAGAGAAAATAAAC
>Ga0209755_10001216_pt1 | contig 41639 bp, 37 predicted proteins | sample TergutCo191P1_FD_187301 | JGI IMG/M metagenome (GOLD analysis project Ga0209755, IMG submission 187301) | Cornitermes sp. P1 segment gut microbial communities from Petit-Saut dam, French Guiana - Co191P1 (SPAdes) (version 2) | ecosystem: Host-associated > Arthropoda: Insects > Digestive system... | reverse complement strand
TTAAATAAACCGAAACCGCCGAAATAATCCCAACACGCCCAGGGAATATTTAATTTATCCAATTCGCCGCAAATAAACTTATACCATTTAACACGATCTTCCTGCGGGCTTTGAATCATAAAAACACCGAATTCACCGCAAAAAACAGGGACATTTTTTTCTTTAGAAAAATCTGAGGCTGTTTTTAAAGTTGCAGATAACTTTGATAATTGAGAATCGTTTTCATAATTTAATATACACGCTTCTACCCATGTACCTTTAAAAGTTTCATGAATTTCATGTTTATAATTTTTTTCTGAAGGGAAAGGCAAAGCGGAAAGTGGCGCAAGAGAAGGTTTATTCCATGTCGCCCCCTGATGAGTGAAAATATGGGGATCGTAAAAATGAAATGTATAAATTAAATTTTCATCGTTATAAGATGTCACCTTAAGCATTTTTTCGATTGAATTATAATTTGTCCCGCCTACAATAAGCAATCTTTTTTCGTCTATTTTTCGTATAGCTTTTAACACACTGCCTTGAATTTCATTCCACCTGCTATCTTCAATACCGTGCGGTTCGTTTAATATTTCATAAATGCAATAACTGCTTCTGTTTTTAAAGTGACGCGCCAACTGTTCCCATACAGGAATTAATATTTTATCGATATTTACATCTGTCGGATTAATCGGATGAAAAGAATGATTATCAATTATCAAATAAATTTGATGTTTTTCCGCCCAATCCATCGCTGTATCAAGGTATTTTAACAGGCCCTTTTCTAATTCAGTTGTATCGCCTGTTAAAAAATTATGAAACGCGACCGGAAGGCGTATAACATCAGCGCCAAGGCTTTTTACATTAATAAAATCCTGTTCATTGAATTTGTTAAAATCAATATCATTAAAAGCGCGTGATTCAAACCATTTAGAAAAATTTACGCCGCGGTTAAAAGGTATTTTTTTCTTCATAAAATATTATAAAATGCTTTATCCTTATAATCAAGACTCTTTGTTCTCTGTTCACTGTTCTTTAAACATGATATACTCATTCCCATGAAGCAAATAATTAAGAACCCTATACTTAGCGGCTTCTACCCTGACCCGTCAATTTGCAGGGCAGGAAGGGATTTTTATCTTGTCACATCAAGTTTCGCTTATTTTCCCGGTATCCCTGTTTTTCATAGCAATGACCTAATTCGCTGGAAGCAAATCGGCAATGCAATCGACCGCCCTGGTCAATTAAATTTTGACGGGCATCAAATATCGCAGGGTTTATTTGCGCCTACTATCCGTGAAAATAACGGGACTTTTTATATTTTATGCACTTTGATCATGAACGGCGGAAATTTTATCATAACAGCGGAGAATCCCGCAGGCCCTTGGTCAGACCCTATTTGGATAAAAGAATGTGACGGAATCGATCCATCAATTTTCTTTGACGATAATGGAAAAATCTGGTTTTGCGGCACTCACCCGGCTCCCGAAGGGGAAGCGTATTCGGGAAATTACGAAATTTATATTCATGAAATCGATGCCTCTCTTCTTTCAAAAGGGAAAAACCCTCTTGTAGGTGATAACATCGGTATTTGGAGAGGAGCGTTACGTGACGTTATTTGGCCGGAAGGCCCTCATATTTATAAAATTAACGGCACTTATTATCTTCTTCATGCTGAAGGCGGTACCGGCATTGATCATGCAGTTTGCATTGCGAAAGCAAAGGATATTAAAGGACCTTGGGAAGGGAAAAAAAGCAACCCTATTTTAACACACAGACATCTTGGAAAAAATGCTGATATTATTAATGTAGGGCATGCAGACCTTTTTGATGATGCAGATGGAAATTGGCGGATGGTCTGCCTCGCATCCCGCCCCATTGAGGGTGTGTGCCCCTTAGGAAGGGAAACATTTTTAGTCCCGTTAATTTGGGAAAACGGATGGCCGAAAGTTGCGGCAAAATCAGGAATGATAGAAGAACAAATATCATTTAACATAGAACAAAAAACACAAAGCAGTGAATGGAAAGTTGAAAGCTGCTGCGATCATTTTTGCGGTAAACTGCCTTTGCATTGGCTTGTGTTACGCATGCCTGAAAATGAAAAAGATGCTGCCTTTAGTTTAACAGAACGAAAAGACGCTTTACGCCTTTATACACGATCTTCTACATTACGCGAAAAAACTCATCCTGCTTTTGCAGGCAGAAGGATAAGGCATTTTAATTGGGCTTTTTCCGCAATGATTGATTTTTACCCCAAATCAACAGAGGAAACAGCAGGTATTGTTTTGCTTCAAAGCGAAGATTATCAATACCGTTTTGAAATATTTTTAAAACCGGATAATTTTCTTTCTCTTAGAATAATATTAGTATGCGGTGATTCAGAAAAAATAATTCCAGCAAATGACGATTTTATTTTAGATTTAAATCCTCTTGTGTTAGCTGCAACTTGCGATAATATGGAAATTAAATTTTTCTATGGAAAAGATCAATATTCTCTAAAAAGTTTTGGTAATAATTACGATGCACGCTATTTAAGCACAGAATACGCAGGGGGCTTTGTCGGCTCTCTTGCAGGCGTTTTTGCAGCAGGCAATGGAAAAAATATTAACCACGCTGATGTTTTATGGGCGGAATACAGAGGGATAGAATGATTTCTCCTTTTATCAGCGATGGAATGATAATTCAGCGAAACGCGCCTTTTCCTGTTTGGAGTGATCAAAAAATTACTGTCTCATTTTTGGGTAAAAAATATGAATCAAAAACAGCGAAGGGTAAATGGCTCATAACACTCGATCCTGTAAAAGAAGGCGGTCCCTTTGAGATGGAAATTACTTGCGCGCAAAATAAAATAAATGTGAACGATATTTATTCAGGCGATGTTTGGTTGTGCGCGGGTCAGAGCAATATGGAAATGCAGATGGCGCGTCTCCGCGATGATTTTACAGAAGAATGGGAAAGTTTAGAGAACAATGAACAAGGAACAGGGAATAAAGATTTAATTTTCGATTTTTCTTTAATTAGGCAGTTTAATGTCCCTCAAACCTGGGATTTTTTCGCTCCTCAAGATGAAATAACAAGTTCTTTAGAAACACGAGGACAATGGCTTTGCGCTTCCGCGCAGACCCTTGATCAATTTTCCGGTACTGCCTGGTTTTTCGCTAAAGAGCTTTATAAAAAATACAAGATTCCTATAGGGCTTATAATGACAGCTTGGGGCGGCACTCCGATTGAGTCATGGATGAGCGAAGAAGCCTTACGCGATTTTCCGGAAAAAATCGCTGAGGGAAAAAAGTATGAAGACAAAGCATTTAGAGAAGAAATAACAAACAGCGCAAACAAGGCGGTGAATGAATGGGAAACAAATACAAAAAATAATGATATAGGGATTGCACAACAATGGCAAAATCAAGAAACAGATATTTCTAACTGGAAAAATATTACACTGCCGGGCGATTTTTCCGCAGTTTCTGATTTGAATAATTTCTGCGGCGCAATCTGGCTTGCAAAAGATTTTACCGCCGGTGTTGATTTCGCCTCTCTTGATTCAAAGGTTTGGCTCGGCACTATAGTTGATGCGGATACAGTTTTTATTAACGGAACGCAAATCGGAAACACCGGCTACCGTTATCCGCCCAGAAAATACATTCCAAAAGGGTTAATCAAACAAGGAAAAAACAGAATCGTTATTAGAGTTACGTGCAATAACGGCGAAGGAAGCGTCACAACAGATAAACCTTTCCAAATTTTTACAAACAATGAAACTATAGAATTATCAGGCCCTTGGAAATATAAAATAGGCTGCACCTCCCCTACCCGCCCCAGTGAATTTTTCTTTCAACGTCTGCCTCTTGGCAATTACAATGCGATGATCGCCCCTGTTTTAAAATTCCCTTTAAAAGGGGTGATTTGGTATCAGGGCGAGTCAAACGAGTCTGCCCCTTATGAATACGGAAAATTGTTTAAAGCGATGATTTCTGATTGGAGAAAAAATTATAATACAAATATATTATACAAAGAACTCAATCCCCATTCCCAAATCCCTATTCCCAAACCCCCAGTCTCTGAACTTCCCTTTCTTTTTGTACAGTTACCTTTATTCTGCCCTGTCTCTGATAATAACGAGCAGCATAGATGGGCTGTGTTACGTGAAATGCAAGCTTCGGCTCTTTCCCTGCCTGCAACAGGTATGGCTGCCGCTTTGGATCTCGGCGAATGGAATGATATACACCCTATCAATAAAAAAGATGTAGGGATAAGGCTTTTCCTTGCAGCGGATAAACTTTTATTCGGCGCTGTTAACTCATCGCCCGGACCTATACTGCATAAATCAGAGATTAGAGATAAAAAGTTATACCTTTACTTTGATAATTGCGCCGAAAGCTTAACAACTAAAACCCCTTCTCTTTCTTTACTTACCGGTTTTGAAATATCTAAGACTATTAAAAAAGAAGATGATAATGTATATTTTACTATTATAGGAAGCGAAGGGTATTTCAGATTACCGGCAGAGAAAATTAACGGTAATGAAATAATCATCAATTTAGCCGGCATTAAAAACCCGAAAAAGCTTTTATATGCCTGGGCGGATAACCCGAAAGACAGGCAGTTGTATAACAGCGAAGGGCTTCCTGCAATCCCTTTTAAAATTGAATTAATATAAGGAGAAAAAAATGTTTGACGCGGTAAAAACAAAAAACGATTTGATTGCTTGGATTCGCGCTTATTTTGAAAAAAACGGTCCGGGTTGTAAGGCAGTAATCGGCATAAGCGGAGGGAAAGACAGCTCTATCGCTGCCGCTCTTTGCGTACAAGCGCTTGGAGCGGACAGGGTTTTCGGCGTTTTAATGCCTCAAGGGCAGCAGCATGATATCGGCTTTTCGCAAGAGCTAGTCTCGCTTTTAGGAATTAATCACGTAACGGTAAATATCAAAGACACAGTTGACGCTCTTCTTGCAGAAATTAAGACAACAGGATTGATTGCAAATAAAATCGCTACTGTTAATACGCCTGCAAGGATCAGAATGACAACACTTTACGCCGTATGCGCGATTGTTAACGGAAGAGTTGTAAACACATGCAACATGAGCGAAGATTATGTAGGCTACTCGACAAAATACGGCGACAGCGCCGGGGACTTCAGCCCTCTTTCCCATTTAACGGTAACAGAAGTAAAAGCTGTTGGAAGGGAACTAAACCTGCCTTTAAAATTTATTGATAAACTGCCAGAAGACGGTCTTTCCGGTCTCAGCGATGAAGACAATCTAGGGTTTACATATAATGTTTTAGACAGATATATCCGCGAAGGCATTTGCGAAGACGCGCAGGTAAAAGCAAAAATCGACAGATTGCATGAACTTAATTTGCATAAACTTATGCTTATGCCAAGTTTTGAGCTTAACAAATAATACAGCCTTGAACGGATGCTACTTTTTACTTTCCTGCGTTCTCCAGTAACTTGCGTAACCGTTCGATCTCCGCATCCTTGTCAGCAACCACACCTTGCCAAATTTCCCTCTCTTCAGCTCTGCCTTGTTCTAAACCTTGCTGTAAACCTTGTTCTTTGCCTTGTTGCAAACCTTGTTCTATCCCGTAGTCTTTCCACATTTCCATGTCTCTGCGTGCTTTCTCGCGGCGTTCTGCCATGTCCCTCGCTTTCTCGTCGGCAGAAAGTTCCACCAGTTTTACCACCGCTTTTTGCACCTGCGGATCTCTTTCGGCTATCATGTTCAATTCCTCCTCCGATTCAGCGTTTATAAACTTTGCCCAATTATATAATTTCGTCCCGTCTGCACATTCGGGCAGTTTTGATAATTCAAGGGTGTGTAATTCGATCAAATCACTAAACTCTATTTTAGCGTCAAAATCATAAAAAGTAAACCTGTGGTGATACCTTGAAACATCATTGCTATTCTCTCGGCTGTTTTTAATAAGCGGCTCTTCTGTAATTATTATGCTTATTACTTTCTGGATATTATTGTATTTATCACCATTTCCTAATTGCTCCGTTATTAATTTCGCATTGTAAAATATTATCCGTTTAAATGTTTCATGCGTTACCTTTAATTGAATTTCAAAGGGTGCTTGACCGAAAATGAAAAAAAATTACTTTTTTTGATACAAAAATTGTTTTTAAATTTAAGAATTTTTATCGTCAAGACGCTAAGATACGCAAATCCTTAAAAAGATGTAATTTTTTATCTTGCACCTAACAACACTGTAAAAATTTGATGTCAGGTGCTTGGCGTGACCTCTTTCGAAGCCGCCCGCACGTATGCGGGCAGACATATATTTTTAAAATGATGAAACGAGACCAGAATCTATAATGGTAGCTGAAGTAATACCTGTAAAAGAAATTGTTTTTGGATCAGTGTTTTCTCCGCCACGGGGAACATATACAAATTCTTCTCTTCATCTTCAATACCAGCACTACTCTGCCGGTGTAATGGAAACCGATATATTGCTTATTTTTAAAAAAACCTTTCCTACATCTGAGTCAGAGATTTCTTTCTCGCATACCTGTATTCCAATACGGTCATTATTTCTGTTTGTACCTGTAAATTGGTTATTTGTAGTAACAGTAGCTGTAGCAGTACCCGCGCCGCCTAGATCTTCTGTTATTGTTGCTTTTCCATTTTCAGAAAATCTAATGAAATTCCAATCCGGAGCTCCGGTATTTAAAAAATAAAATTCAATATCACTATCTCCCAATTCACCGGTAAGAGTACCGGAAACTGATACTTTATATTCTGTGTCGGCGGCAAGAGTAAAACTATTAACAACATCGCTGATTTTTATTGCGTCACCTGTTTCCCAAACACTCCATGTTGCTCCTTTATCGGCAGTTAAATAAGCAGTTTTTGTTGTTGGATTCCAGCGCTTTAACCAAAAAGAAAAATCTTTTGTAAAATCCTGACCAACAGCGGCAGCAGTGAGTATAACTTCACCCCAGTTTGTTCCGATTCCAAATTCATTGGCTTTGAGCGTGGTTCCGTCAACTGTTGCGCCTGTACCTTTGGCATCTTTAATTTTCCAAGTTATTTCGACACCTTTAACTTCTTTACCATCAACAGTAAATTTAGCAGTTGATAAATCAAAAGTTGCGCCTAAAGGCAGTTCGTCACTTCCTTCCAATGTAATGTTTTTTGCATCGCCGCTGTCATCATCATCCTTGCAAGCGGCAAACGAGAAACCGATTATTACTATTAGAGCAATAATCCCCAGAAATTTAATTGTGTTTTTCATCTTTTTTTTCCTTTTCGGTTTTTAAACCGTAAATTGATTTAGACTTTCATACGAAAGTCTTTTGAATAAAAAACATTAACATTGAAAATTCAAGTTGTCATGAGTGTTTTACTCACGAATTGAAAAATATTTAATATTTTTTTTTGGAATAAAATTAAATATTATGGTTGAACTTACCGCAGATAAAAACGGAAATATATTAATTGATAAGAAATTGCACTCGGAAGTATATGACTGGGCAAAGAACGGTTAATGAATTCGTTTGAAATATTTATAACCTTTATTTCATAGGGAAGCGATGGGAAAAACCGTCCGATACCGTTTATTCAAATTAATAAAGTGTCATCAGTATGACGTACATTTAAAGATTGGTCTGATACTGTATGTCAGACCAATCTTTTTTTTTATAAAATAATAATTTTTTAATTCTTTATATAAGTTCCATTCATTAAGTATGATGCAGGAGAACAATTTGAGATAGTGAAAGATTTATTATCTTTATTAAATTTATAATCGCCTGTAATAATAACAGGAGGGTCTTTATTAACCAACGCAAAATCTGCCCCACCTTCATACATTTTTGTTAAAGAAAAAGTAATTTTTTTATTAGTAAATGAAAATGTTCCAGAGCTAACTGTGTTAGTTGCCATTTTGCTTTCAAATTTACTGTCTGTAAAAATAACAACAGTATTAGGGCTTGTAGGATGTTTCCAACTCCCCTCAAACAGATCCTCGGCAGGTTCACTGCAACTTACTGCCGCCATTGACAGAATTAAAACTGCCAATCCTAAAAATAAAGTTTTTTTCATCTTTTTTTCCTTTTCGGTTTTTAAACCGTAATTTGATTTAAACTTTCATACGAAAGTCTTTTTAATAAAAAACTTTAACATTGAAAATTTGAGTTGTCATGAGTGTTTTACTCACGAAATGTAAAAATTAATTAATTTTTTGTGTAATAAACAGGAATTATTTGCAATTTTTTAAGACCCTTTCTACAAATCCCGCAGTTCCGCTCTTGATTTCACGCCTGTTTTATCGTAAATACAGCAAAGAATATTTTCTACAGTACGGAAACTTATGCCCAGACGTTCCGCTATCTGTTTATTGGTTAAATTTTCTTTTATCATGGCGAATATTTCCATTTCACGTTTTGTAAGCATGTTTAGAGTGCCGGCGATTTCTTCTAATTTTGATTGAATGCTATCGTCAATATAATTGATTCCGGAAAGCGCGTTAAAAAGAGCTTTTTCCAGCTCTGACACGCTTGCGCGTTTGCACATATATACATTTACATCTTTAGCGATTGCCGCGCTTACATGAACAAAATCATCATAAGCCGTATAAACCGCTGTAACAGGTATTTTTTTATTATTTGCTTTCAGCCAGGGGATAAGATTCAAACCAAGCCCATCCTCAAGCTGTATATCAATAAGCAATATATCCGATTCAGTTTCAGATAAAAGTTTTTTTGCATTTTCCAGATTGGACGCTGTTCCTATTATGCGCCATTTACCTGTTTTTTCAAAATAAGAAACTAAGCCTTCCTGCACAAGCGGATGATCTTCAATAATAATGATACTTGTACAAAAAGAGTTTGTAACTTCAGTTTTAAAAGTTTTATCCAAGAGGAAACTCCAAAATTAATTAGGGAGGGTAATTTCAATTCTAACCATCAAACCATTCCCGCTTTCACTGATAAAATCAAGTTTCGCGCCGATAATTTCCGCTCTCTGGCGGAGGCTTCTTATCCCCAAACTTTCGCACCCGGCTAAGGTTCCGTCTTTATTTTTTACCAAACCTATACCTTCATCTGAAATACAGATTAAAATACCGTTTAAATTTCTCCTGACAAGCAATGATGCTTTCTTTGTTTTTGAATGTTTCTCAATATTATTAAAAGCTTCTTGAACCATACGGTAAAGATGAAGTTGGTTTTCCGCGCAAAAAGGTGAGAAATTAATATTTTCATCTATCGAATATACACATTCAATTCCTGTTCTTTCGTAAAATTTTACACAAAAATATGAAAGCGCGTCTTTTAGCGAAAGACATGAAAAATCAGGAGGCATAAGGTCAATACAGATGGATCGAATTTGATTTGAAATTTTTTGATCCTGCATTTGCGGGAGAATATTATCATGAAGTTCACGTGAAATACGCCTGCGCTCTGTTTCAAGCCCTTCTATCATTAAATATGAAAATTCACGGCTTTGCTGTTCTTGCCCGCGTGTTTTTTGTATTAATAAATAAAGGTAACATAACAAAAGCATGAGAACAGTATTAAAAATAACAAAAAACCAAACAAGAAGAATATAAGTTTCAATCCCCCCTTGTAAGGTCACGCTATCAATCATTAATAAAATATGATATATATTTAATTGGATATGCGCAAGATAATAAGTGTAATAGTTTTATGCCTTACAGGTATTTTATTAAATATGGGTATTTACAGATTCTTTAATATACTCGGTATTCCTTTTTATATGGATACTGTCGCAACGATAGCTGTAACCTTTATAGGCGGTCTTTTATGCGGCGTTTTATGCGGCGCGTTTACAAATATTATCGCTAATTCAATCATATTCTGGAGCTGGGAAGGTTATTTGTTCGCGCTTTGCAATATAGCCACCGCTGTTATTACATGGCTGTTTTGCCGCTTCTTCCCGAAACAAATGAACTTAATTGGAACTAAAACTGATTTATATATAAAACAAAGAAGTAATAAAATAAGTGATTTAATGGACAGAATAGTGATATTGATCTTACTGTCTTTCACGCTCTGCCTTGTTATGAGCATACTCGGTGGAATTATTTCAACTATCATCATAACAATTAATCCACCTCTCATAAAAAGATCTGATCTTCCCGGTATTCTTTCCGCTACAATGTTCGGACAGCAAGTTCCATTAATTTTAAAAGAAATACTTTCACGTATCCCGATTAATAGTATAGACAGATTAATTTCCGCTTTCGGCGGTTATGGGATTGCTTTAATAATAAGAGGTTTATTAAAAATCATTAAAGTTCTTTAAATATACTGCAATTTTTTGTATTTTTTATATCTTAGCACCTTTTCTTAAAAATAATAAAAAAAAGTGTTAATGTTTTACACTTTTTGCCGAAAATGTATATGAGCAAACAATAAGATTTTAAAATGATTCAACAGTTGCTTTAAAATCAATTAGTTAGTTTGCCAGGCAGAAGCACGGATGCTTTTGCCCCACAGTATCAAGGAGGATCAAATGATCATCAATCACAACCTCAGCGCAATGTTCGCTGACAGGTCACTCAAGGTAACACAAGTTTACCTCACCAAAAACATGGAGAAACTCTCCTCGGGTCTCCGGATCAACAGAGCCGGCGACGATGCATCAGGTCTTGCGGTTTCTGAAAAATTAAGAAGCCAAATCAGAGGACTTAACCAAGCTTCAGCCAACGCTCAGAACGGTATCTCTTTTATCCAAGTTTCAGAAGGCTATCTTCAAGAAACACAGGATATCCTGCAGCGCATAAGAGAATTAGCTGTTCAGGCTGCAAACGGTATCTACAGCGAAGAAGACAGAATGTACATCCAAGTTGAAGTATCCGCTCTTGTTGCGGAAGTTGACAGGATTGCAAGCCACGCTCAGTTTAACGGCATGAACATGCTGACAGGGCGCTTCGGCAGACCAATCGGTGAAAATGTTATAACAGGTTCAATGTGGCTGCATATCGGTGCAAACATGGATCAAAGGACACAAGTTTTCATCGGCACAATGACAGCGAAAGGTTTGGGCATCCGCGAAATGGACGATAGGTTTATCAGTCTTGAAACACCTGATAGCGCGAACATGACTATCGGCATTATGGACAGAGCGCTCAAAATGGTCAACAAACAAAGAGCCGACCTCGGCGCTTATCAGAACCGTTTGGAACACGCAGTACGCGGCTTGGATGTAGGAGCTGAAAACATGCAGGCATCTGAATCAAGAATAAGGGACACCGATATGGCGAAACAGATGGTTGACTATGTAAGGGATCAAATCTTAAGCCAGGCGGGAACAGCAATGTTGGCGCAGGCAAATCAGAGATCAACTTCAGTGTTATCATTATTACAATAATTGAACTGAACCATTAGGGACGCTTTGCCGTCCCTAGGGTTGGTTTGAAACTTAACTGTTGATAAGTTTCGAACCAACCCTTTTTTTTAATTATGTAAAAGTTAATAATTTAATTATCAATTTTTGTAAAGTAAAATCTCTTCCGTTATATTGTTATCTTCTTTACCTTCATATATAGAGATTTCATTTTTATTTATATCATTCTTACCTTTAATTTTAATAACACCGTTTTCTAAATCAGCAATAAAAACAGCTCCGGGTTTCCAGTTTCCTTCAAGAATTAAATCAGATAAGGGAGATTCAATTTCTTTTTGAATAGTGCGACGTAAAGGTCTGCCTCCGTATTTTGGATCCCATCCGTTTTCTACAAGATATTCTTTTGCAGTTTGTGTTATCTTTAAAAAATATTTTTGTTCAGCCAATCTTGAATAAAGTAATGCGATTTCAATATCAAAAATTGATTCAATTTGCTTTTTATTTAAGGGGTTAAAAACAACTATTTCATCTATCCTGTTTATAAATTCAGGGTTACAGATTTTTCGTAATTCAGACAGAGCTGCAGCTTCAATTTCACTTGAACTCATAAACCCTGAATTGGAAGTAAACCCAAGTTTTGATTCATTGGATATTTCTCTAACCCCTGCGTTACTTGTCATGATGATTACAGTATTGCGGAAATTTACAGTATGCCCAAGACTGTCTTTTAATTCTCCTTCTTCCATCACTTGTAAAAGAAGATTAAAAACATCATGATGGGCTTTTTCAATTTCATCGAATAATACAACGCGGTAAGGATTGCGTCTTATCTTCTCCGTTAACATCCCGCCTTCTTCATAACCGATATAACCGGGAGGTGCTCCGATAAGGCGGGATGAATTGTGTTTTTCCATGAAGTCTGACATATCTATGCGTACAAGTGATTCTTCGTTTGTAAAAAGATACTGTGCAAGTTTGCGAGCAAGAAGAGTTTTTCCTACACCTGTAGGACCTAAAAAAATAAAAGAGCCCATAGGTCTGCGCGGGGATGAAACACCTGCTCTCGCTCTCTTTATTGCAGAAGCGATTTTTTTAATAGCTTCATCCTGCCCTATCACATATTTTTGCAATTCAGATTCTATAGATAAAAGCCTTTTTGATTCTTTTTCTTCAAGATGCATTACAGGAATTCCTGTCGCCTCTGTCACTACAAATCGTACATCATCATCTGTGACCACGGGTAAATCATTTCTTGAGGCATATTCCCATGCACGGTGAGCTTCTTCAAGACGCGCTCTTAATGCGCGTACTTTATCACGTACATTAGCAGCTTTTTCATAATCCTGCGCAGATACAAATTTATTTTTCTCGTCGCATAACAAATTAATTTCCGCTTCAAGGCTTGTAATCTCAGGCGGCTGTTCGCGGTTACCGAGTTTCCTTAAAGCGGCAGCTTCATCAAGAATATCTATCGCTTTATCCGGCATAAACCTTCCTGTTATATACCTCTGCGCCAATTTTGCCGCAAGCGAGACCGCGCTGTCTGCAAATTTCACCTGATGATGTTCTTCGTATTTTTTTTGTATGCCTTTTAAAATTTCCAAGGTGTCATCAAAAGCCGGTTCATCTACTATGATTTGCTGAAAACGTCTTTCTAAAGCCGCGTCTTTTTCAAAGTGTTTCCTGTATTCTGAAAGAGTTGTCGCTCCTATACAGCGTATTTCACCTCTTGAAAGACCTGGTTTTAACATATTAGACGCATCTAAGGTACCTTCAGCTCCTCCCGCTCCGATTATCGTATGTATCTCATCAATAAAAAGAATAATATTTCCCGCTTGATTTACTTCTTTAATTATTTTTTTTATCCGCTCTTCAAATTCACCGCGGTATTTTGTTCCTGCAACAATTAAACCCATATCAAGACTTAAAATTCTTTTTCCTGCAAGTGTTTCTGGAACAAGCTCGCTGACCAAAAGCTGAGCAAGCCCTTCGACTATCGCTGTTTTTCCAACACCGGGCTCCCCTACCAAGATGGGATTATTTTTTGTGCGGCGTGTTAAAATTCTTACAGCACGATTGATTTCCACTTTACGTCCGACAACAGGATCCATCTTTCCGGCTCTTGCAAGCGCTGTAAGATCTCGTGAATAGGTATCAAGGGTTGGGGTTAATACAGGGTATGATGCCGGTCTTACTCTCGGAGGGCGTTCAGGATCAATATCGCTTTTATGATGAACTGCTGTTCTTTCTTTTTGCGTCAAATAAGTCTGCGATCTGTCGGTCCCTGTCAATTCTTCATTATTTCTTGAATTAGATTGATTGAATGTAGTTTGAATAATTACACGTAACATATCAGTATCTACAGCGCGTTGATGTAAATAAACCTGCACAGTAGAATCCTGTTCGCGCATAGAAGAAAATAAAAGATGCTCAGTTCCTAAAAAAACGCTTCCCATCGCTCTTGCTTCTTCTGTCGCTGTATCAAGCATATTTTTAGTGCGTTTTGACGGCGGCACTTCTCCGCTTATAATTAAGCCCGGTATACGTGGAATTGAGCCTTCAAGGACATATAAAAATTCTGAAATATCAATTCTTAAATAGTTTAAAGCTTTGCAGGCAGTCCCTCCGCCTTCTTTTAACATTGCTATAATAATATGTTCAGGCAAAAGCTGATCTGAATTAAACCTTTTTGCTTCTTCTTGTGCATTTACAGAAAGAAGTTTTTCAACACGCGGGGTTAGTCCTTTAAACACAAACATACCTCTTATTATCTATAATTTTTCATTTTTCGGCAATTACTTAATAATTACTAAATCCCCTGTTTTTACCCCAACATTTGTAAACCATCCTTGAGGAACTTCCAAAGCATAACGGACGGAACGGCTTGATGTTACAGAATTTTTATTATTAGGATACATATCTTTAATATCGATTATTTTCCCGTCATAAGAAATAAAAGCGATAGATAAAGGGATAATTGTATTTAACATCCAGAACGACATAATCTGATCATGTTCATAAACAAAAAGCATCCCTTCTCCTTCCGGAAGGTTTTTTCGATGCATAAGCCCTTTCGATTTTTCTTCCTGACTTTCGGCAATTTCAGCTTTAACTGTAGCGATAAGCCTCCCTTCCCTCTCGATAGATAATTCTTTAACGGGAAGCTTTTGCGCTTCACAGGAAGAAATTAAAATAATTATTAAGCACAAAGGCGCACAAAAGCGCGTAAAGGAAAGATTGAAATTAGAATTCATCAAGGAAATCCTGACGTAATTTTACCTGCCCTGATTCGGCGACACCTGATTCATTTATAATATCGTTAAAAACAATTTTATCAATGTATTTAACTGTCAGGGGGCGTTCAATTGCTATTCTTGTTTCTTCTGTTTCCCAAACGGCAGAACGAGGATCAAGATATGAAGGTTGCCCGTATTTATCTACAAATTGCATGAAGATAGAATAATGATCAATTACTTCTGTGTTAAGTGTAAATGCCATAATAAAAAGCTGTCCGTCCCTTAACTGGAAAAAAGCTCGTTTAATAAAATATGTACCTGTGGTTTCTACAAGGCTCTGTTCCCTTGCAGGCAGGAAGGAAACATCTCTGTCTCCTCTAAAATTAAAGTAACTGTCACCTGAAAGATTGGATTTCAAATCATCAAGGCTCATCCCTAAAACAATTTGGCGGAATTGACGCGGCAATTCAGTTTTTTCTTCAGTTTCAGATGTATCTTGCGAGTAAATATTAAAAGAAAAGAGAAAAAATAAAATTAAAAAGAGAAAAAATAATTTATTATGGTTCATCTTTACCATTATCGGTATTTTTAAGTTTTTTATAAAGATACCAAAATTTAAAAAAAAGCTGCTGTTATACTAACAGCAGCTTTAAAGTAAACAACTAAATCTTAGAAAACGTAAAGCCTTATTCCCATGACAATTTTCGGTAATACAACATCAACATTCTGTTTATCAGCTTTTACGTCTGTCGGTACAAACCAAAGCTGCCCTTCTGTAAATAAACTGAAGGTTCTGAAATATTTTGCCTTTTTAATTGTAACACGCGGGAATTCAATTTGCAGTAATAAGGCACTTAAAATTGTTGGCTTACCGCTTTGGGTATAATACTTAGGACCGTCGCTTGATTCGGTTACATCTGAGTTAATCATATTAGTCACGTTAAAGATCGAGAAATTAGCGCCTATTGCAAATGTTGCGGATAACCATTCCCAATCAGGTCCTGCAAATGAACCGAAAGGTAAGGTATAAATGTTCGCTAATATTTTTAACCCTATAACATGACCGCCGTAACGAACCGGCTCGCTTCCGCCGCCCAGAGCTTGATATAATTTCTGGAACATAAAACCGTATTGAAATTGAATCTTTACGTTATCATCGAAGAAACTCAAGCCCATACCGACATCCATGAATGTCGCGCCGCCGTTAAAGATACCGAATTTACTAGAAATATCCGGCTCATATTTATGAATTAATAATTTTATATACGGAGGGATAATAGCTTCAAAGTATAATCCTTGCAGGAAACCCGGGATTGAATACCTTGCTTTATCTCCGATACGTAAATGATATGTAAATGATTCTAACTCTATATCATCTGTCGCGCTCGCTGAGAATGCAATTTCCTGATTGTATCTTCCACCCATTTCAGGAGAGATAACCCTTATCACAGGGAAGGTTTTATCAACCTGTACCAACATACGGGTAAAGGCTGTTTCACCGTTTTTCATGGTTGATTTAATAAGTATGTAGTGCATACCTTCTATCATATCGCCTGTTTCAAGACGATAACGGAAATCCTGATCACGCCCTTTACCCTTGTCTGTTTTAATAAATGTTCTTCCGTTATCAAAACTTATCTCTATTAATTCAGGTTGCTTTGCTTGAATTCTTGCCTTTACAGCTCTATCTGTACTTCTGTTTGCAAGAAGTTCGATCTCTTCATCGGTTAATGAGTATCCTGTACGTCCGAAAACATAGGGTCTGTCATAAGCAAAGTTACCGAAAGTAAAACTGTCTATCGTAACCCAAGGACCGCCTATTTCATAATGCAGTTTATAATTTTCGCGTGAGAGCACTGTCAGTTCGCCGCCGAAATTACTGTGAATTCTTATATCATTTTCACCTTCAATTAAATCTTCTTTATCTAAAGTGAAACGGAAGTACCCTGTTTTATCAACTTCCTCTGTCTTTGCGTCTGTGCCATTAATCCTTAAAGTAACAGTTTCTGCTGTATCAGCGCCTCCTGCATGACCGTAAATATAAATACTTCCAGAAACAAGTTCATTATTTAATGGATATAGAATTTCTATCGTATTTGTCTTTTTACCGCGGGCTAATTCGACATTCCTTGAAATACGGGTTTCATTTCCGGCAAGGTCTACGGCAATAACTGCAATGTTATAAAAACTGTCAGGTTGCGCAGGGCGGCCTTGAATAGCCGATAAATTAAAGTCACGTCTTATGGTAGTAGAAGGTGAGATACTTGATTTTTCAAGTTCGTATGATCTTAAATCCAAGGGAAGCGTTCTTCCCTGAAGATCGCTTAATTCAATTCTAATTTCTTTTAAGTTAGGGTCGAGTGCCCTCCCCATTACAGAAATTGTTCCTACCGTGATCGTTCCATCCCCCGGAGAGTCTAAAATAATTTCAGGAGGTGTATTATCAATATTGATCATGTCGGCATAAGTGGCGGGGATATCGTAATTATCCCAAACTCTTACAAAGATAACATGTGCGCCGTCTTTTAATATTTTTGTATTAAATCTGTAATACCAGTTTACAATCTCCGCTTGAGTGCCGAAGCTTTCTGCTCTTTCCGGGGTTCCTGCAATTACATTATTAAATGTATTACCGTTATCAAGAGAAACTTGAATCTTTTTAATACCGTTGCGGTCAAAGGTGCTGCCTCTTATAATAACAGAATCCTTTATTACAGTTTCAACTTGCGGATACGTCATTGTTAAAGGGGCATAACTGTTCATTACCCTTATCTCCGGGTTTACCGCCAGAGGCTCTGATAATGAAACTCTAAAAGGTGTTGTTACAGATTCACTTCTAACACCGTAAATATCTTCTGCAATTACAGTTATAGTATGTTCGTTATCTGTAAGAGATGAAATGGGAATAGGGATAGAGAAACCGTTTTTCGCTTCAATTGTTTGAAAGGGATTGTTATCGATTCTCCATTGAATATGAGAAATTTCATCATCATCGAACATAATGCCGGAGACGATAAAATCATTTGTGATTACTTCATTTTCAAGAGGCAGGATGATATGTACAATCGGAATATCCATTTCACTGTCGATAATAAAGTCCCATGTTGAAATAATGCTTGAGTTCCCCGCTCTGTCTGTAAAAGTAAAGCTCATGTTTTCATCAAGAGGCATTTCTGTTGAATCCATTAAAACTTCAAAGAATCTGGGCTGGAAGTTTTTTTCCCAATTATTAATATTAAAAACTTCTCTTGTTATCGCCGGCACTCCGACTCTTCCAGTCCTATTATATGTTATTGTATTGATAGAACTAAAATCTTCAACAGAGAAGGCCATGCGTATTGTTCCGTTTACACCTGCTTCGGCAATCGGCATTACTACAGAAGGAACCGGTTCCTGTGTATCTTTTAATACGGTAAATTTTTCTATAGTGTATTTTCCATTATCATTAGCCGCTTTTATTAATATATTAATTGATCCGTCTTCAATTTCGCTAAGATCGATAGTGCTGTTATAATCCGCGCTTACAGCGCCGAAACTAACCCATGTATAACCCATATCAAGCGAATATTCAACAGAAGTGATTCTGTTTCTGCTTGTTGTATTAAAACGAACCGGAACGTTTGTTCTAACCCAACTGTTATTTGTAATATTTTGAAGATTTATAGTAGGTCCGTTAAAGTCGGCTATTATTCGTGCAGGCGGGCTTTGCAGGAAGCCTTCATCAGTTTGAATTCTAAGGGTAATCTGCCCAAGATCCCCTTCCTGTAATGCGCGTAATATAATACGTCCGTTATTGTCAATTTCCGCGCTAACATTGTTTGAACTCGCTGTTACCCCCCTGGCGCGCACCGAGCTTATACCCATCAAAACTTCATCTTGTGAAGCTATTAAAAAACGTCCGTCATCAAGGGTTTTCGGTCTTACCCAGGTAAATTCAAAAGGCACAGGAGGATATACCAGCCTGTCAACAACTTGAATGACATTGCCTTCATCGTCCCTTATATAATCCTGCACTGTAGAAGGGGTTTGAAAACTCACATAAAGATATTCTTCATATACGGCTTCACGCCCGCTGCGATCTGTCGCTGTAAAACGAATAGTTGTTAAACCTTCGGGAAGGTTCTCCGGGAAAGGTACCGCCGCTGTATAAATATCTCTTGAAGCTGTCAGGCGCAAAGGAATAGTTGTTCCATGCCCTATAGCGACAGATGCTGAAACCGGAGCCGCGCTTGCTTTGTAAGAAATATTCATTGTCATTCTTGCTTCGGGTTTAACTGTCATACCTGTATAAAAAGTCTCTGTTACAGGGGTTCTGCCTGCGCTTTTTGTAAATGAAACAATTGATGCTTGCGGAAGTGAAGGAGGCACTACAATACCTCTTACAGCGGTTTTATTTCCGGTTACGCCTCTTATATCTTTCGCCCAAAATTCAAGATTATGAGTGCCTTCAGGAGGTGTTTGAATTAAAAATTGGAAATACCCGTTAGCTGGGATTTCTATCGCAGCGCCGCCGTTCAATGAATAAAAGATTGATTCTATGCCGTCATCGTCATTAGCGACACCTTTTACAACCAAACCCAATTCATTTGAAAGAACTCCGGGAGTAGGCTCTGTTATCGTAACTGTAGGAAGATCACGGGCTTGATCAACCCTGTATCTTTGACGCGCTGTTGTTATGTTACCTGAAACATCTTCTGCGCGGATTTCAATATCTATACTGGTAATTTTTTGATTCCGTATATCTACGTCCGAAGACCACCATTGATTTCCCGGAAGCAATTCAAATTCACCGCTTGCAGACCCTGCTTTCCATGTTACTTTTTTTATACCTACAGGATGTTTAGCGTATCCTGCTATTGAAAAAATACCGTTAACTACTGTATTTGGCTCAGGGTATACAATTTTAACCTCAGGTCCTGTGTTATTTATAAATAAAAGATGAGCGGATGTACCTTCACTTCCGTTTCCGTCAACAGCTTTAAACCAAATAACGGCAGGCCCATCTTCAAAAGTTTTTGATGTGTTGATATTTATTTCCCAGGTATTAATATTTGACCTTCTGTCAAAACCTATTTTTACAGGGATATATGTTTTCCCTTCATCAATTGAATAACTGAAGGAGTTTATCCCGTTACCATCCGCTACAGTGCCTCTTAAACGTGCGTTTCCGGCAACTAATGCGCCTATTTCATGACTTGTTATAGTAATTTCAGGTTTTTTTCTGTCTAAACGCCAAAAAACCACAGATTTTTTATGTTGTTTTGTTTTAAAATTGGAAGAAATACCGGAAAGCCTGTTTACATCCACAGCCCAGGCGGTAATTGTGTAATCTCCGTCAGTCCATATCTCGCTGTCTGTTGTGTCTAAAAAATATGACCAGAAATCCGTTCCTTCTGCTTGAGTACGGAGAATTTCTTCCCCTTTTCCGTCTATACCGCGGTGAACTGTTAATTCTACGCTTTCAACCCCGTCATCGTCAAAAGCAAGCCCTACGATATTCATATTCCCCTGAACACGCATATAAGGGAGGGGGTTAACAATTGTTACCCTTGGAAGGTCTGATTCAGGGTCTAAAAAGATGTTTTCAGGGCCGGAACGGGTGACATTCCCCGCTCTATCTGTAGCTTCAAGATAATAATTGTATTTCCCTTTTTTTCTTTCCTCTGCATTTATCTTGTCTGTAAAACCCGATGGGTCTTCCGCTGTTAGGGATACATTATCTTTCCCACCACCTGCCCAAAGAACGCCTGTGATAGCAGTAATAATAACAACCGCAAATAGTAATTTTTTCAGCATTACTAACCCCCATCTAGTTCTATTTTTATAAAATTAATACTAATATAACATAAAAAACAAGGAATAATTATAGCTATAACTAATTACTAAAAATTATAATGGAATGGATTTTCAAAGTAAATAGATTACCAAGAAAAAAACGATAAATATCAATATTTCTATTGTCATATATAAGGCTTTTTGTTATAATTACCTAATGTTAACTGTCCGTAATTATATAAAAAATCTTCAACTATCCGCTCTTTTGGGCGGTTTTTTTTTGATAATTTCAAAAACAGGGGGAAATCATGGGTTTAGCACAAATTAAAGGACGATCCCTTGTAGAACCTGAGGATTTTTCCCTTGAAGAAATGGAAAATTTGTTTGTTTTAGCGGAAAACATCGAAAAAGACGAAAAATTTCTTAGGGAAAGCTGCCGCGGAAAGCTTCTGGCAACGCTTTTTTTCGAGCCTAGCACCCGTACACGTTTAAGTTTTGAAGCCGCTATGCTGCGTCTGGGAGGCAACTGCCTTGGATTTGCAGAACCCGGTTCAAGTTCCGCCGTAAAAGGAGAAAGCCTCGCCGATACCATCCGCATGGCTTCAAGTTACGCTGACACTATAGTAATGCGTAACCCAAAAGAAGGAGCGGCCCTCCTTGCAAGGAACTTTTCTACAGTGCCGGTAATTAATGCAGGTGACGGCGGCCATCATCATCCTACTCAAACTTTGACAGACCTTTTAACTATTAAAAGAAAATTAGGTAAAATCGATACTTTAACTGTAGGATTTTGCGGCGATTTAAAATTCGGACGCACTGTTCATTCGCTTGCAAAAGCATTATCACGCTATAATAAAATAAAAATGATTTTTATCTCCCCTTGCGAACTTGTCCTGCCTGATTATATCAAAGGAATTTTACAAAAACAAAACATTGATTTTGAAGAAAAAGAAAATCTTGAAAGCGCTTTAAAAGAAGATGAAATCGATGTTTTATATATGACCCGCGTCCAGAAAGAAAGGTTTTTTAACGAAGATGATTATATACGCCTTAAAGATATCTATGTTTTGAATAAAGAAAAAATGTCCTATGCAAAGCAAAACATGATAGTGCTGCACCCTCTGCCGCGTGTCAATGAAATTTCTGTAGAGATAGACAACGACAGCCGGGCGGCGTATTTTGCTCAAGCTAAGTATGGAATGTATGTAAGGATGGCATTATTGGCGGCGATCTTAGGTGTCGTATAAGGGAGAAACTAAGAATGTTGAATATTGAAGAAATACGTAATGGTTTGGTTATAGACCATATTAAAGCAGGGCAAGGGATACGCATTTTTAATTGGCTTAATCTTGAAAAACTGCCATGTACTGTCGCTTTTATAACAAATGCCTCTTCAGAAAGAAGCGGAAAAAAAGATATAATTAAGATTGATAATACAATATCAATTAATTATGATATTTTGGGGCTTATTGATCCTGATATCACCGTAAATATAATTGAAAATGAGCGTGTTACAGAAAAAATAAAATTATCGCTTCCTAAAAAAGTTGAAAACGTGTTATTATGTAAAAACCCGCGCTGTATTTGTTCAACAGAAAAATATATTTCTAATATTTTCCATTTGGAAAATGAAGAACAAAGAACATACCGCTGCGAATATTGCGATGAAATAATTTCTGCGAAGGATTTTAAATAAGCGCAAAAGGATTTAAAAAATGGTTTATAATATTGATAAATTATTTGACGCTGTAAAAAATAAAGGGCATGTTTGTGTCGGATTGGACACTTGCATTGATTATGTCCCTGCTTCAGAAAGAAAATCAACACAAAATAACGCGGAAACTGTATTAGCGTATAACAAAGTATTAATAGACGCGACCTTAGATATATCAGCTTGTTATAAAGTGCAAATCGCTTATTACGAAGAAATGGGGATAGAAGGGCTTAAAGCATACAGCGAAACTTTAAAATATATCCGAGCAAAAGGCTGCCTTGTAATCGCCGACATAAAAAGAGGCGATATTGCAGATACCGCTTCCCGTTATGTGAAAGCCCATTTTTCAGGAGATTTTGAAGCTGATTTTGTAACTATAAGCCCTTACATGGGCATGGATTCTGTTGAACCTTGGATTAAAGAAGCGCAAGCTTCAGGAAAGGGCGCGTTTGTCCTTATGAGGACCAGTAATCCGGGGATGAGAGATTTTCAATATATAACAATTAACAATGAACAATTAACAGAGAAAAAAGATCTGATAACAATGAGCAGAAGACGTGTTTATAATGTAGTGGGTGATAAACTTTCTTCTCTTGCAGTTCAATATTGCGGTGAATGCGGTTACGGGCTTTTCGGGGCGGTTGTAGGTTGTACGGAAAAAGAAGAAGCGTCTGTTATACGAAATAATTATTCTAATTTATTTTTTCTTATCCCCGGTTACGGGGCGCAGGGAGGCGGCGCAAAAGACGCCGCTCTTTTACTCCGTAAAGGAAACGGAGGCGTAGTTAACGCATCACGCTCAATTATCGCGGCATGGAAAACAGTGAACAGTGAACAGTTAACAGTTAAAAATGAATTTGCGGCAGAAGAGGCAAGGAAAGCCGCTATTAAGATGCGGGATGAGATAAGAAATGAAATATAAAAAATCGGGGTTATTATTTTGAGCGATAACTTTAATATAAAAAGCATAGAATGCGAACTTATTAATAATTCTATTATCACCGATGAGTTTTTTATCTTGCAATTTTACTGGGAATACCAGCCGCCCAGAGCCGGGCAGTTTTTTATGATGAAACCCTCACGCAGTTCTGTTTATTTACAAAGACCTATCAGCGTTTTTGAATATAACAGCCAGCAAAAAATAGTCAGATTCCTAATCGCTAAAAGAGGGAAAGGCACTTGTGAATTGTCAGAACTTCAATCAGGTGATAAGGTTTTTTTAACAGGACCCTTGGGGAATGCCTGGCTTGATTTTTTGCCTGAAACCGGCAAGTTTGCCCTTGTCGGGGGAAGCGTGGGGGTTGCCCCCCTGTCCGCTCTTGTTGCGGAAAAGCCCGATGCTTTTTTCCATTTTTTCGCAGGTTTTAAACAGGGATTTCGCGGAAAAGATGAAGAAAACGCGATAATGGGGAATGCCTTATACGCAAAAAAACTTGTTATATCCGCCGAAGACGGAAAAAACGCCTTGATAGGGAGGATCGTGGATTTTATATACGAACCTCAAGATTACGACGCTCTTTTCGCCTGCGGCCCTATCCCTATGTTACGCGCATTAAAGAAAAAATGCGAAGCGAAAAACGTGCCTTGTTTTATTTCTATGGAAAGCAGATTTGGCTGCGGTGTCGGCGCGTGTCTGGGCTGTACTATCAAAACTGTAAACGGAAACCGCTGTTGCTGCAAACACGGCCCGATATTTCCGGCAAATGAGGTATTATTAGATGAATGATATATCAAATGATACAGTAGATATGTCTGTAAATATAGCAGGTGTAAATTTTAAAAACCCTGTTATCGCGGCTTCCGGGACATTTATTTCAACAAAGAGCGGAGATGACAATTACAACTGCGATTATTCAAATATAATTGATGTATCATTGCTTGGGGGAATTTGCACAAAAGGTTTAACAATGACCCCAAGGTCGGGAAACACCGGTATTCGAATTTGGGAAACGCCCGGCGGATTGTTAAATTCGATAGGTCTTGAAAACAAAGGTATAGTTTCTTTCTTGGAAAACGATCTCCCCTACCTTAGCTCTTTCGGCACTGTAATTATTGCAAATCTTTCAGGCGGCGATTCAAACGAATATGTGAAAGGCGCGTCTTTATTAAATGAATCTTCTGTCCACATGATAGAATTAAATATTTCCTGCCCCAATGTAAAAGCAGGCGGGATGATGTTCGGGCTTGATCCTGGGACTGCCGCCGCTTTAGTCGCCGCGGTACGGCGTGTTTGTACACACAAACCCTTAATCGTAAAACTTTCGCCTAACTGCCCTTCCCTTTCTTCTGTCGCTCTTGCCTGTATAAGAGCCGGAGCGGACGGTTTTTCTTTAGTAAACACAATTAAAGCGATGGCTATAGATATCGTTAACCGCAAACCGGTCTTTGATTATATAACCGCAGGGCTTTCAGGGCCTGCAATAAAACCGATTGCTTTGCGTATGATTTGGGAATTGGCAGACACATTAAAAGACGCAAAATTACAAACCCCGATTATTGGTATAGGCGGTATATCTTGCACAAACGACGCTCTTGAATTTCTCATGGCAGGAGCGCACGCAATACAAGTAGGTTCTGCAAGCTTTACAAACCCTCATACAATGATTGAAATAATAAAGGGATTACATGATTATATGCAGAAAAATAATATGTCAAAGTTACGTTATATTTCCATTAGAGATAAATAAAAGGAAAATATTTATGCAAAAAGTAATTGATTTGTTACGCGAAACCGGCGCAATGCTTGAAGGGCATTTTTTATTAAGCTCAGGAAGACATTCTGATAAGTACTTTCAATGCGCTAAACTTTTACAATATCCTGAAAAAGCCAAAGAAGCCTTTGAAGAAGTATTAAAAAAAATCAAAGATGATATTGATAAGGGAAAATTAAAAATTGATATTGTAGTAGGGCCTGCAATGGGCGGGATAATAGCCGCATGGGAAGTCGCGCGTCAATTAGGCTTGCCTTCTATTTTTACAGAACGCGATGATACAGGCGCGATGGTTTTACGCAGAGGTTTTGAAATACAAAAAGGGCAGAATGTTTTAATAGTTGAAGATGTAGTCACAACAGGAAAATCTTCGATGGAGTGCGCTCATGCGCTTGTTGATGCAGGGGCTAAAATTTCGGCTTTAGCTTGTCTTGTTGACAGGCGCGCCAAAGAGGCGCAAGATATCCCTTATCCCTTTTACCCTGCCGTAAAACTTATTGCAGGTAATTGGGATGTTTCGCAATGCGATCTTTGCAAACAGGGGATTCCCGCTGTAAAACCCGGGTCCAGAAAAATAATTTAATTTTTTTGTTCACAAGCGCATAAGGATTTTTGAAAATAAAATGAAAACTGCATTACTTTATAATATTGTTTTTCAGGATGAGCAAATCATTGTTGTTAATAAATCTTCAGGGGTTTCCATAGGAGGGGATCGTTGGGATGAATCTAAAGAAAGGCTTGACAGAATCATTTTACAGGATTTAAATATCTCTAAAATATTTACTGTGCATCGTATTGATAAGGATACATCAGGGCTTGTCATCTTTGCGAAAAATAAAGATACGCACCGCATTTTATCTATACTTTTTGAACAGAGAAAAATTTTAAAGCGTTACACTGCAATAGTACACGGGCGGCCTTCATGGAAAGAAACAGAATGTGATTTACCTCTTGTTCCAAACGGAAATAAAAAGCATATGACTATCATCGATAAATACAGAGGGAAAGAATCCTTAACTCAATTTACCTGCCTTTTCAGCGCGGGAAATTTCAGCGTGTTGGAAGCCCGCCCGCAAACAGGAAGGATACATCAAATAAGGGTGCATCTTGCAGCGCTCGGACACCCTGTAGTTTGCGACAGCTTGTACGGTAATAATCATCCCATAAAACTTTCTTCTTTTAAACGCGGCTACAGAGGCGACCCTCACGAAGAGCGCCCTTTACTTTCACGCTTAGGTTTACACGCTCTGGAATTATCCTTACCTAAAGAAAACGATAACTATCAAATATTAAACGCGCCTTTACCTAAGGATATAGCCAGCCTTATAAATCAACTTGAAAAATTATTACAGCTATCCCGTTAATCCGCGGATCATGTTAACCAACTATCTTAAAGAGCTTTCGATAATTAATAATTTTTTATTTTACTTGATTTTTTCTTTTTCTTTATTTCTGATAACTTCTTCTACCCATTTTATACATTCTTTTGCTATTTTTACAGCTCTTTTGTATTCCTTTTTTGTAATTTCTGTATATTGTCCTGGATATCTTGTTTGAACAGCATAATTTGTTAAATCCATTCCTTCTTTTATTTTTTCATTTATTTCTACATTCTTTTCAATTCTGCTTAATAATGTTCCAATATTATGAGTGAAATCTGGTTCTTCTCCAAAATAAATTAAAAGCCCTTTTAATGCTTTTTCTACAGCTTGTTGCGCTTGATAACATAAATCTTCATAATATACATATTTATTAACGATTGCTTTTGAATATTCATAACTACTTTTTGCTCTATCAATCCATGACTCATACCGTTCCATATATTATTTTACCTTGTTCTTTTATTGTTTTATATATGTATCCTATTTCATTATTTAATTCCATATATTTATTATAATCTATTGAAATTAAATCGATTGGAATATTAATTTTATTTTCAAAAAATGCTTTATACAATATATTGTTTATTTCTCTCTCATTTCTTAAATTCTTTTTAATTATTAATAAATCAATATCACTTTTCTCTTTATAGTCTCCTCTTGCATATGAGCCAAAAAGAACAATTTGATCAGGGGACACAGTTGATACTATTATAGGTATTATTTTATCTAAAAATGGAACATTTAAATCCATATTTGAATATTAAAGCTTCTCATTACGATTGTCAATATAGAAAATTTGACGAAATTTACAAAATATTCAACATTTTTATAGTATTTTTAAGGATTTTATACTTTAATATTTTTGCGCTTAACGTTCCATTAAACACAGGTTTGATATTAGTTAATTAAATTTAATAACATTTTTTAAATCTAAAATATTGGCAATTCCCATGAGAAAGAACAAAATACCCATAATAGGTTTAACAATTTTTGTAAGTTTTTCTTTATTGATATGGCTGAGAAAAATCGGAGCGAAAAACGCTCCAACTAAGGAACCAATCATAAGCCCGATTCCGTTAACCCAATCAATATTTCCTTTTATATGAAAAATAATACCTGTAAAACTCATTCCAACTAAAATGAAAGACGAGGTTGCAGACGCTGTAACCATGTCTAGCCCCATTATAAGCAATCCTGCAACAATGGGTCCGCCGCCGGATAAACCTCCAATACCGACCATTAATCCGCTTAAAATGGCATAGATAACCGGTATAAATGGGTGAGACTCTTTTTTTTCTTTATCCATTTTTTTTCTTTTTAAAACTTGAATAAAAATCTGAACTCCAAGAAAAGCTAAAATTACACCGATTAAAATATGCAAAATATTAATCGGAATATAGGGGGCTATAAGTGAACCAATTACAACAGCGGGCAGCGCTGAAAGAAGCATACGCCAAGCTAATTTGAAATTTATTTTTTTTTGCCGGTAATAGGAAAACGCGCCTAAAACAAGTGCGGGAAATGCTGTTACAAGGGAAGTCGATACAGCTTCTGTACCTTCAAGCCCGACAATGCTTGTCAGAACGCCTAAATAAACAGCGGCTCCGCCTCCGCCCATAGATATAACAAATAATCCGACCAAAAAGCCGATAAAAATTAGTATTAAACTGTTCATAAAGACGAAATAATTATTTAATATTATTTAGAAAAGCATATCTCTTTATTTCATCATGCTGAGAAATTCTTCTCTTGCTGCAACCATAATATTGATCATACGGTTAAGATGTAATTTAAAATCATCAGGTTTTGCAAGGAAGATAAAAGTGTCTATGGCGATTCTATTGCTTGAAGTAATATAAACCCTGACTACCTTTGTTGTACGGGTAACAGCGCTTGCCGCATCTAAGGCTTTAAGTCTGTTTGATGCAGCTCCTATATCTAAAAAGCCTGAAAGTACAAGATGGAAAGAGGATAAATCATCATCGATTACATCAATATAAAATCTCTGACCCTGTGCTGTAAAATTGACATCCCCGTCTGAATCAACTGTAGGGGTGTATCCTTCGCTTCTAAGATGGTTAAGATACATATTTTGTAATTGTGTTTTATTCATTTGAGCGCTTAAACCTGTAAGCCCAAACAGCATGAGGATAAAAAACAAGCAAACTATTTTCTTTTTCATTTATCATTCCTTCCTGTGTTTAATGTCCGCCGGTTTTATAAACTTTAAAAGATTTTTAAAACCGGAAATGTAATTTTAAGAAAAATTTTACCACGAAGGCACGGAAGAAATTTATGTAAAATCATGTCTTTCTTGTTCCTTCGCGGTAAATATTCTTTCTTCTAATATGCTATATACCGATTAAATTTCAGGTCTATAATAATCACCGGCAAAATCATAAAAATCATAATTATTAATATCCGTCATCCACATTACTTCAGAGAATATACCCAATTTCGCAATGTATTCTTCATCCGTTTTTACAGTAAATTGAAATTCACTTCCATTATATTCAACAAATATAACTGAACCGTTATACCAAATTATATTAAAAATAATTGTACTAGACCCATATGTAAAGCGTATCTGTTCGGAATCAATAAAAACACTTATATTACCATCTTGATGAATCCAATCGCCTATTAATTTATCCATAGGATAAAAATGTTCAGAACCGTCATATACAACATTTAAAGTTTTACCTTTTTCTAATTCGAAGTATTGACTGGAAAGTTTATCTCCATCTTTATCTGTTGTTATAAAATATAAATTAACACCTGCCGGAATATTTGTAAATGTCGCTACATGACCAGTCTTGCAATCGATTCCGATTATAAATGTATCATCGTATTGGTAGTAAAGCCCGATATAAACAGTACTGTCCCAATCATATGTAGATGTATTTAAATATTGAATTTTTCCTACACCGTAACTAATTATTTGTTTGTCATATACATAAATAAAAGAAGTAAACTGTATTGAATTACCTCCTTCACTGATATTACGTCCTCTTTCTATAAAGTCAATATCATAATATCCTTCTTTTTCAAACCAAAGTACAATATCGTAACTCCCGGCTTTATAAAAAGGATTATCGGTTGTAAAATCAAGCATAGAAAATTTCAGAGAAGTTGTAGAAGATGTTACATCCAAAGGCTTTGCATAAGCTTTTGTATCTGTTGTACCGGGAGCGGTAAATGCTATCCACGCTTCCCTTCCACTTTGAGCACTGAAATTCCCATTTATAGTTACAGTGATAGGATCTGGATCGGGATCGTTTTTAGGTTCATAATCACAAGAGATCATCATGAACCCTAATACCGCAATAAGAGCGATAAACCCTAATATTTTAAATTTCTTTTTCATAAAAAAACCTCCTTATTTATGAAACTTGCTCATAATATAATATGAAAAGCAGCAAGAACCAATGAAAAAGGTACATGTATTACTGTACTTTTGGATATGTTTAACTGTACTTTTAGACAGGGGTTTTTGGCACGATTAACCCTTGGCTAACCGCATAAATGGCGAATTTTGATATGCTGTCAAAACCTGATTTATTAAGTATTGATGTTATGTGCTGTTTAATCATTGATTCTGATATGCCTAAATTTTTCGCTATTTCTTCACGGGAATTTCCCTTACATACATAGTTGATAATAGCAAGTTCTTTTTCCGTAAAAACATTGGCAAAGGGAGAAATATCAGCAGGGCTTGGATAAATTCCTGAACCTTTCATTGTGCTTCGGATGACATAAACAAGATGCTCTATCCCGGAACTTTTATGCAGGTAACTGTGCGCTTTTATTTTCATCGCTTCTTCTATAAAAGTTATCTCCGGGTAACTTGTCATTACAATTACTTTTATATCCGGCATTTCTTCGCGTATCTGTTTGGCATTTTGTAAACCGGAGCAGCCTGACTTTGTTACAATATCTATTAATATTAAATCCGGTTTTAACTCGCTGCATAACTCAAGAGCTTTTGAGGCATCGTCTGTAACACCTACAACTTCCATATCTGATTGTTTACCCAGATGCCCTTCCAGCAAGTCGCGCATTAAAATTTGATCTTCTACAATTATTATTCTAACCATTCTTTTATCCTTTCCAATGCTTTTTCTTTATTATCATCCATAAGCGCGTCATATATATTAAAATACCTCTCGCGTTGTTCGGCAGAAAGCGCTGACTTTCCAAGTTCCTTCAGCGTTTTTCCGGTTGTTTCTTTATCGCCGTCAAGAATTGCTTTTTGTATACGCTTTGCAATCTCCGCTGCTTCAGGCGCGTTTTGTCTTTGGTTTTCCGCCCACAAATTTAATTTTTCACAGCAGTCTCGGAGTATACTGCAGCATTTTTTATATTCATCGTCATTCTCTTTTCCTGCCTCAAAAGCGGCGCAAATATGATTCAACTTATCTATCCTCTGTCTTATAATTTCATCGGAAAAAACCGCGCTAAATTCTTTAGTTTCTATTCTTTGTTCATTATTAATTTTAAATTTTTCACTGTTCTCTTTTAAGCTTTTCCTTATTACTTCGTTCAAGGTTTTCCGGTCAACCGGTTTCGCAATAAAATCCGTAAAACCTTGCTCTAAATAATATTCTTTCATACCGCGTAAAGCGTTGGCGGTTAAAACTATTATCGGTATATTCACATAACGATCATTTTTTTTGATTACTTTCATGGTTTCTATACCGTCCATTCCCGGCATCATGTGATCCATAAGAATCAAATCGTAAAGTAATTCTTGTCTTTCCATATCTTGTATTTTTTCTATGGCTTCCTTCCCTGAAGCGGCGGTATCAACCTGTATACCGTATGGTTTAAGCTGTTCCCTAATTAATAAAAGATTGTTTATATGATCATCTACCGCAAGAATCTTGTATAAAAAACGATCATATTCCTCTTTTTTTTCTGATATAAAATTTGTTTGAGGAATATACTGACAAAGACTTAATGCGGCTGCTTTTTCTTCCCCTATGATCGAATTATCACTTCTCTCTTGAATAATATATGCCGTAAAACTTGAGCCTTTGCCGTATTCGCTTTCAACAGTAATATCGCCGCCCATCATATTCGCTATTTTTTTTGAGATAGATAAGCCAAGACCTGTCCCTTCAACTTCCCTGTTAGTCCTTGTATCAAGCTGTGTATAGTCATCAAATAATTTAGCGATATCTTCAGAGCGTATACCTAATCCTGTATCTCTTACATTAAATGTTAAAAGAACTTTTGGATTTGCATCTATGTTTTCATTTATTTCATTGCATTTAATTGTTAATTGTATTTTTCCTTCTCTTGTGTATTTTATAGCGTTTGATAAAAGATTATTCATTATTTGTTTGATACGCAGTTCATCGCCGATTAGTTTTGCCGGAAAAGAAGCGTCGATTTCTAAAATAAATTGTATTGATTTTGAACCTATACTAATAATATTCATATCCACTGTACTGCTGATTAAATTTACTGTATCATATTCATCAGGCGTTATTTCAAATTTTCCTGAATCAAGTTTTGACAAATCCAATATATCATTGATGATTCTTAAAAGATGCAAACCGGATTGATGTATACGGGTGACATTTTCACTTGAGTGTTTTATTAATTCTGTTTCCTTTTGCATAGTTTTATTTAATTCAATCTCTGCAAAACCGATAATCGTGTTAAGAGGCGTTCTCAGTTCATGACTCATTGCGGCAAGAAAATCGCTTTTCGCCCTGGAAGCGATTTCTGATTTTTTATTTGCTTCGATCAATTGCATATTTTGTTTTTCTAATGCGGTTTCAGAACGAGTAATATAAATATTAATTATAAATAATATGAAAAGAATTAAAGACAGCATACTAAAAAAAACAATATTTAAAGAGCGATTAATCGCGAAAAGACCCGGCAGAGGGTAACTTACCGTTAAAAACCATTCCATTTCAGGGATTGAACTGACAAGAAATTTTTTATCTTCGTAAATAAAAAATTTGCTATCCCCTCTTGAAAGACCGGATGCCGCTTCTAAAATCTCTGATCCTGTTTCTCCCAAATGTTCATCCAGATGAACTTTATTATAAACCATTTCATAATTTGTGGCGGATGTTATTTCGTTAAATTTATTAAAAGTATATGTGGTGATATTTTTATCGAATTCCTTATATGAGTTAACTATAAAATTGGAGAATTCACTTAAATTTATTCCTGTACCAAGCATCCCTAAAGGATTATCCTTACCTTCTTTTTCATTAAATACCGGAACGTTAATCCAAAGATTTATTTGCTGCATATTAGGGTTATAATTGATATTAAAATTGTATCTTTCTGTCCTGTAAAGCGTTAAATTATACCAATAAGATTCCGGATCATCGGGATCGACAACATAGGGATCATTTCCTGTAGAATAAAATATTTTATCAACATTATTTACCCAGAAAACTACTTTTAACTCAAAATGCTCCTGATATAAATCAAATTCAACACGCGCTAAATATTCCAATTCCGGATCAAAAGGATTTACAAAATATTGACGGATTATCGGCGTATTGGCTAATTTAAGTACAAGCGCTAATTCGCTGTTTACTATAGACGCAAGCCGCAATCTGATTGTTTCAGATGCGATAGAGAGCTGATTTTCAATAAATGTATGGTTAATTTGACGGACTGAATTTGTATATACTGTAATGGCTATTAATGATATGATCAGGAAAAATATTAATGAAAAAAGAATAAATGTTTTTTTATTAATAATCATGTTAAATCGCCTTGCCATGAAAATATATTAACATTTTAATGGTAATTTAACAAGTTATATTATATTTTTACATTAAATTAGATATTTATTTATTAAAATTAATCTGCGGGATAACCGGTGCAGACTGAGATGCCGCTTTATTTTCCACTTTAATCGCGTCAAATACTTCCTGTCTGAATACTTTTACTATCTTTGGCGCGTCAATTCCCAAACGTACTTGATCGCCTCTTATTTCTATTATGGAGACTGTTATATCATCGCCTATTACAACTTTTTCATTTACTTTTCTTGACAATATAAGCATGATTAATTCCCCTTGCCGCTTTTATATTCAGCCATAATATCATGTTTTGTACGCCATTTACTGTCAGAAAGAACAGCCTGCATCGCTGTCATATTCGTTTTATTAATTACAAGAGGACCTTGAAGGTTAGCCGTCATCGGCCCTCCGTCCTGAGGAATAGTAACTATTACAAAGGTTAAGGCATTTTCAGGGGAGCTTAACCCGATTTGCGCTTGTTCATCGTCACTTAAATGTATTATATAATCTTTTCTAAAAACAAAGGGGTTAATTAATATAAACGCGATTTCCGGAATTTCGATTGATTGAAGCCAGACAAAGGGTTCCTGTTCCGCATCCATAATTACATAATCCCTGTAATCTTCAAAACCGAATAAACCGCTAGGTATAGTAACTTTTTGTTTCTCGTCTACTTCAATTGATCCGTATGCTTTAGTATCTACTTTCATTTTTACTCCTTAAACTTAACGCAGAAAATCCAATAATGTAGAAGGCAAAATACGCGCCGATGTTTGCAATGCCGCCTGATGCGCGAAACGCGCCATATTTAAATCCATTGCAGCCTGCTGCATATCAAGACCTGTTTCCCTGTGAAGCATCGCTGTTACATCGGGTATTTGCTTGTTAATTCTCTGCCATGCAAACTCAGCTCTTTCCTGCCTGCTTCCTACATCCGCTATACGGAGTGTAACATTATTTATAGCTAAATCCATTCCCGCAATACCCTGACTGCCGATAAACTCATGATCGCCCCTCAGCATACCATCTCTAAGACGGATAACCATATCAAAAACAGAGCCGCCTGAAACCATCGCGCTGGAACTCCAGTTAGGTGCATTATTTTCCATGTTACCTTTTATTATGCCTAAATCGCGTAACACCGCAGCCCCCCCTTCTTTATCTTCCGCTCTTATAAGATGAGCGTTTGTCCCTTCAAGCGCAAGCCCTCTTGTGGTCGGATCGATAAAAGCTTTTACAGGAGCGGCGGAATCGTTGATCTTTGCAACTATCGAAGGCAATGTATCCCCTACGCCTACATGAATTTCAACGCCGTCAATATAAAAAGCGCCTGCTGACTGCACCCTGTAATCTGTCCCATCAAGCGTTGAATAAACCTGCATTTTTTCAGCCCAGAACGCTATATCGCCACCAAGGTCTAATTCAATAAACATATTGTCGCCGATTTCCACATTGCGTGTAGCACCCGATCCTCTGTACTCGACACGGGTAATCATTGTTTCAAGACCGCCTTCCACAGTCCCTTCTACAATTCTGAAAGGTTCTGTAAAAACTTTATCTCCTGCAAAAGCCTGTTTTGAATCAGGACCTATTGCATTTGAAATTGAAACAAGTTCTTTTAATAATTCATTAACTTCAACTCCCATGATTTTTAATTCATCAGGAGAATAAATACCGTTCCCGCCGGCTACGGCAAGTTCCCTTATCCTTTGAACAATTTCATTTGTTGAATTGAGGTAATCGTAAGTGTTATTATAATGTTCCATTGCGTATTTTGTATTTTCTTCAAAACGGTTAAGGCGGTTGATAAACGAATCGTATCTTACAGCATGAGAAGCGGAAATAGGATCGTCACGTAACCTGTTAAGTCTTGTTTGACCGCCAATCCTGTTTTCAATCTGATTTAAATGCTCCTGTCTTCTTTCAAGATAAAACTGCATGTCTGTAAATGACATATCACTTGATACTCTTCTCATTTTTTACTCCTTCCCAAATTCATTTTAGTAATTAAACTCCCATCCTATTGATCAATGTATCTAACATTGAATTAACCGTTGTTATAAATCTTGCAGCCGCGTTATATCCATGCTGGAAACGAATCATGTTTGAAAGTTCTTCATCAATATTCACGCCTGATATTGACTGCCTCCAATCTTTTAAATATTTCATAATTTGATTTTCAGTCGCAAGCGCCCTGCCTGATTGTTCCCCCATTAAACCTATATTACCTGTTGAATTGGCAAAATAATCATCAAATGTCGCGTAACTGCCGACCATGATGATATTATTCCGTATCGAAGCGATTGCGGCAGCCGCATCCCCGTTCCCCGGATTGGCGGGTCTTCCGTTAACGCCGAAGCCTGCGGCGACATTTGTCACATCACGGGTTAAAACAGGGTTCACTTCAATCCAGCCTGAAGGATGAGCGATAGGAGCAACCGCGTAATCCTGCGCCCCCCCTCTAAGATTTGAAACAGCGTCTGCCTGAGTCCAAGTAAAAGCGCCGTCAGCTCCTGATTGATTTAATAAACCGGCATAACCTACAAGAAAATGACCTGAATCTTCGACATGACGTATAACAAAATCTGGGTTAATTCTCTGCCCGTCAAGCAATTCCGCAGGCGTGCCTTTTAAAGAAAGCCTCCCTTCCCTGTTAAGACGTGCGACAACCTCCGCGCCTGAATTGTTAATGCGCGTAACAATATCATTTACCGTATCCGTTGAATAATAGGGAACCTGCACCTGCCTGTCAGAAGCGGAAAGGGTAATCACGCCTTCAAAACCCGGCTGCGCCTGAGGCTGAAGTTCGTTCTGCCCGTTGATTCTGTAAATATAACTTGAATCAAAGACCCCGTCGCCTGAACGGTCATAATTTCCGTTTACGTTTAATACAAAGGGATATTCGGAAAAGAAATTAATCCCTGTGTTTCCGTTCGCCCCGTAACCGTCACGGTGAATTTCATTTACAAGGTCTGTAAAGTTCATGGTCATGTTATCAAGGTTTTTAATTTCCTGCTGAATTGTCACATCACGCAATTCCATGAGAGCGCCGAGTCTTCCCCTTGTAAAAACCATTTGCGAGCCTGTATCACGCCAATGTATATATGCGAAACTTTCAGCATCGGTATCTTTGCGTAAATCAAACTGCCTGTCGAATTTTCCCTGAACAAGAATATGTCCTGAAGTATGCACCATAAATTCATCAGGGTCTTTTTGTGTGACCGTTATATCAATTATTGATGATAATTCATCGACAAGTAAATCGCGCCTGTCTTTCAAATCGTTAGGATTGTCACCTAATGCCTTTATGCGCTGTATATCATGATTTAAAGCCGCAATCTGACGGGTTATTTCGTTTACTCTTGATACTGTCATTTCAATATCATCATTAACCTGTGTTTGCAATCTTGAAAGCCCGTGATAATGATTGTGAATACCGTCAATTAATGTTTTCCCTCTTTGAACTACCGCGGTGCGGAATTCGTTATTCGATGCATGCTGTGAAAGTTCCTGCCACCCGTCCCAGAAACTATCCATTTTACTTCTGACAGAATTTAAACCTGTTTCAAGATAAAGCTGTTCCATTTCATGAATATATTGATCTCTAACGTTCCAGTAACCTTCGCCTGAAGACTGAGCGATAATGCGCCTGTCTAAAAGTTCGTTACGAATACGCTCGACCCTTTCAATACTGACGCCCTGCCCTATTTGCCCCGGAGTTTGAGCGCGGTTCAATCCCGGCAAGAAGATCGGTTCAAATGCGGACATCTCAACCCTCTGTCTTGAATATCCCGGAGTGTTTACGTTGTCCAGGTTATGTCCGACTGTGGCAAGCGCCCTTTGGTGAGCCTGAACGCCTCTTCTTCCGATTTCTAATCCCATAAATGTTGAAGTCATATCTTCCCTCTTGTTTCTCTTAAAAACTTTGGTTTAAAACCATGCTGCTCATTTCGTTTGAATAATGGTTTCCGTCTTTTGTATACACTTTCCCGAACCTGTCAGGGAAAGCCAGCGCGAAAAAATCTTTAAGTGTTGATTTTATTTCGCTCAAATATGCATATAACGCATCATTTGTTATGCGTAATTTTAATGCTTCAAGTTTGAGGCTGCGGTAAATCGCAGTTAAATCATTACGTTCATTTTCAGGCAGCATAGCGACAAGCGCGTAAAAACGCCCCTTATCATCAAGGTTTTCCGAGAAGCTTCTTTCATGTAAAAGCACTTTAAAAACCGTAAAAAGCTGTTCTCTTTCATTTTCAAGAATTTGCATCTTGCTTTCGATTGAGTTCATCGCGCTCAAATGGTCCTCAAAGATCGTCCATTCATGCTGCCCTACCGCAAGGCGGATTTTATCCTGTATTATCAGGGCGTTTTGTATTAGCTCGCATTCCTGAAGAAGGATGGTTCTGCATTTTTCATAAATCATGATTTTACCTCTCTATATATTTCGGTGTTTTTTTGAGGGGATTTTAGAGAAAAATAAAGAAATCTGGTTAATATTCTCTGCGGATTTGCGCGGTTTTAAGGGATTTGCGCGAATTTTTTATTTTTTGTTATTACAAGCACATTTTTACCGTTTTTTCTTGAATATTCCATGCTGTTCATCATTTTTTTTACCATGAAAATACCTAAACCGCCTATTTCTCGCTCTATTATAGGTTTGTTTAAATCAGGATCGGGCTGTTCCAGCGGATTGTAAGGGCGACCCTTGTCTTCAAAACAGATTATTGTTTTTGTGTCAGCCGATATTTTAATTTTTACTTCCCCGCATTGATTGTTTTCAAGGTCTTTGTAAGCGTAATTTACAATATTCATAAATACTTCTTCAACAGCGATGCATATTTCATTTTTTTCTTCTGCGGAATAATTTTTTTCTGTCAGTTCCTCATCAATAAAGTTTATTACTTTATCTAAATCGGAAGAAGAAGCTGTTATTTTTAATTCTTTAAAATTATTATCAGTTATTTCTGTCGTTTTATTTTGTTCATTTGTAATTGCAAAGGCAAGCATCGTTAAATCATCGGCTTGCTCCGCCCCCTCTGCGAAATTATCAACTTCGTTTTTTATTGCAGATAACAATCCGTTAACCGACATGTTTGCATTATTATTAACAGCGTCTAGCAGGCGCTCTTCGCCGAATAAGTCCCTTGATTTATTCATAGCCTCTGTTACGCCGTCTGTGTATAAAACAAGCATATCGCCGGCTTCTAAAGTAATTTCTTCTTCGATATATTCTGTTTTATCCATGAAACCTAAAACCATACAAGGATGTGTTCTTAAATATTCAAAAGATTTATCTTTTTTCTTTAAAAGAGGAGGATTGTGTCCGGCATTAACAAATTTTATTTTTCCTGATGTTAAATTATAAAAACCTATAAAAGATGTTACAAACATTCCGGCTTCATTTCCTTCGCATAATTTTTTATTTACAGAATCAAAAACAGAAGCGGGGTTCCTGCAGGAACTGCAATTTTTAATCAATGTTTTTGCAATTACCATAAAAAGAGCGGCAGGCACCCCTTTCCCGGAAACATCAGCAATCAATATAACAAGATTATCATTATCTATAAAGAAAAAATCATAAAAATCGCCGCAAACTTCTTTTGCAGGAATCATCGATGCGAATAATTCAAATTCTTTTCTGTCAGGAAAGGGAGGAAAAATACAGGGGAGCATGCTTGCCTGTATACTGGCGGCAACATTTAATTCCGCCCTTATCCTTTCTTTATCCGCATGTTCGTTTGTTTTTTCTTCGATAGCTGTTTTTAAATCGCTTGTCATTTTATTAAACACTTGAGCCAATAAACCCATCTCGTCTTTTGATGATACTTTTATTTGCGCGTCAAGATTTCCAAGCGCGATATGAGATACATCATTTGTTAATTGTTTTATCGGCGCATTTATCAACTTTGAAATTAAAAAATAAGCAATTAAAGTCATCATTGCGGAAACAATTAATACAAGCGCCGAAAAATTTTCATTTTGTTTTTCTACATCTGCAAATATTTCTTTTTCCGGGATTTGAATTGATAATAACCAGCCGTTATCCATATATTTACCGAAACGCATATAATCAATACCGTTAAAATTAAAAGCGTCTGCTGTTATATCCCAGGGGAGGTAGGACATCGGTAAACCTATTGTTTCACTTGTACGTGTACTGGAAATTATATAATCTTTTTCAGGGACGCATAATAAAACAAAACTGTTTGCAGTCGGTTTTAATGCGATAAGTTCTTTAATAAGATCTTCTATTTCCCAATCCGCCGTTGTTATGGCGATTAGTTTTCCTTCCGTATCAAAAATTCCAGCCCCTGCGGTTGTCATCAAAGCGCCTAAATCATCAAGATAAGGGCGCGTCCAAACCACGTTATAAATTGAATCTATATTTTCGATTATTTCCCTATACCAGCGTTTAGAATGATAATCATATTCTTCGAATATAAATCTGTCGTCTGTTCTTACTATACCTGTCGCCTTATCACGAAAAGCAAAAAATCCTGTACGCAGAACATCGTTCTTGAATGTATAAGGTTCAAACCAATAACCTCCGCCTGAAAGTATAGGAATAGTTTTTACTGATTCAATTATCAAATCTTCTGATAAAGCTATTGATTGTGATTTAAAAGCCAGCATACCGCTTATCGCGTAAAAAAGAGCGCCTTGTTCTATCTCCGCTATTAATTTATTAACTTTTTCTGTTTCAAAGGCGACTGTTTTTTCGATTCCTTCAAGACGGAGTGATTTATAGTTAACAGTTGTTCTAATAGAATATATAAAAAACGCAGCCCCTAAGAAGGCGATAAAAATAAGACCGATTAATAAAATTTTTGTTCTTATTGAAAACATGTACTTTTACGCCTTTGCGGTAAAACTTCTAAAACGACGCTTAAACACTTATTAAAAAATGAATAATTAAAATTGTATCAATTTGTGTTTACAGACCCTGTTTGCGCTACAAGCATTTCTTTTAAAGCGACCATACCAAGTACATTTCTTACTATTTCAGAAGGCCGTTCAACATTAAAAGTGCCGCCGTTTTCGCTTGCTTGTTTAAAAATTTTTAACATTACCCTTATCCCGATTGAGCTAAGATATTCAACCTGTGACATGTCAAGAATGATGGATTTCTGCCCGTTGTTAAGCGCATTTTCCAGATTAAAAAGCAGGACATCGGCAGTATTGGAATCCACGCGCCCTTTTGCAAAAAAACGGCATATTCCGTCAGCAATATTTTCTGTAATTTTCAGGTCTTCTTTAATCATAAAAATATTTTATGTTAAATTTACAAGGAAAGCAAGAAGAAAATATATAATTTTATGTTTAATAATTAAATTAATAGTTGATAACTAATAAATAATATTAAAATCTTATACTGACAAGCGTTTTTTTTTATGTTAACATCATTTAACATGGACATAATATCAAACTTTATAGTACTTGAAGGAGGAGACGGCAGCGGCACTACAACCCAGTTATCCCTGCTTGAAGAACGTTTTAAAAATATAATAAAACCTGTTTTCTTTCCGACATTCGAACCGACAGGAGGGCAAATCGGAAAAATAATCCGATCTGCTTTAAAAAAAGAAATCACAGTGCTTCCCGATACGCTTGCCATGCTTTTCGCCTCTGACAGAAACGAACATCTTAACGGGGAAGGCGGCATTAAAGCGCGGATAAAAGAAGGCGCTCTTGTTGCAAGCGACAGGTACGTCTTATCATCGCTCGTATATCAGGGCATAGAATGCGGCGATGAATTGCCGGTCTTTTTAAATTCACGCTTTCCCGCGCCTGAAATCACATTTTTTTTTGATATAAGCCCTGAAATCGCTGTTGAAAGGATGAATCACCGTTACAAAAACGCTGACTCCTCTCATGAAATGTTCGAAGATATCGGTTTTCAAGTTAAAGTACGTGAAAAATACCATTCCCTTATTGAAATTTACCGTTCAAAAGGGGCAAGGGTGGAAATAATCGATGCGGAAAAAAAGCCTTCCGAGCTTGCCGATCAGCTATGGAGCATAGTCAGTCAAATGCCGATATTTAAGTCATAGTGAAAATAGCTCTAAAGACAGCTTTGATCCTCATCCTTTTGTCTGTAAGTCTCCCTGCAAACTCGTATTTTGTCACTTACAAAGAACAATATTACAAGCTTTTCCATGTCCACTATATTCAATACCCAGATGATACGATGGAAAATATCTATTGGCTGGAGCAAGCTTTGAAAGCAGATTTCTGCAATCCCTTATACGCCCTCGCTCTAATTGAAAATGAAATCCAATGGGAAAAATACCGCAATCTTTTTACTATGCATATCTACATAAAAATGATAGAACAATATCTTTTTCTTGGAAACAAATGGAACAAACGCAATGCTTATTTTTACAACGCTCCCTGGAAAGAGCAAAATTTGAAAAGCCTTGAAACCGCCGAAACCTGCTACCGCACCGCTCTTTACTATTGGGAAGAAGCTCTAAGCTGGGCGCAAAAAGCAAACGAAAGACGTTTCCGCTGGATAGATTTACCGCGAGTTCAATTCTGGCAGGACGAAGCTTTCAGGATAGAAAACGGCACGCTAAATTACGGCAGAACGATCAGACGCGAATTAGACTTTTTACAAAAGGTACGAGAAAAATTCCAAGAGATGGATAACTATTACTAGAAAATTATAAAAACATAAAGGGTCTGCAGGCGGAAAAATGCCTGCTTTTCCTCGATAGTAAACACTCGGACAGCAGTCATTTTTCC
>Ga0209755_10001215_pt1 | contig 41657 bp, 39 predicted proteins | sample TergutCo191P1_FD_187301 | JGI IMG/M metagenome (GOLD analysis project Ga0209755, IMG submission 187301) | Cornitermes sp. P1 segment gut microbial communities from Petit-Saut dam, French Guiana - Co191P1 (SPAdes) (version 2) | ecosystem: Host-associated > Arthropoda: Insects > Digestive system... | reverse complement strand
TAAACCTCCACAAAAGTTAATGTCCAATTGGTACCCACAATATTCAGAGTGTAGGTACTAGAACCTCCAGGCCAGGTATCCATGAATACCCATGTTCCCACAAACGGATTTGCCGGAACCTGCCCGCCGGGTTGCTGGTCACCGGGCTGCTGAGGTGCCGGCGCGGGATCATTCGCCTGATCACATCCCGTAAACGAAAACCCGATTACCGCGGCGATTGCGATAATCCCGATAAGTTTGAAAGCCTTTTTCATAAAGACCATCCTTTTGCGACTACCCACCTTGCCTATGGCGGATAGCCAGGTTAATTTGCCCGCCCATACGGGCAGGTATACAAAAGCCGTGCCAAGAACCCGGCCTCTTGCCATAGGAATAGCAAACCAGATGCCTATCAGATATGAGCTTTCTCCTATTGTCCGGAGTATATACCCAATATTCTCATATTGTCAATCGCAAAATACGAGATTTCTCGTATCCTAAGGCCATGGGTTTTAGGGAGAATTTGAAGTCCCAACTGGAATATTCGGGTATGCTGGTCAAGGAACTGGCCGCCCTTTCCGGAGTGAAAAAGACAACCATCGACAGTTACCTGGGGGCACGTTGTTACAAGCCCTCGGCGGAGGCCGCCGTCAGCATAGCAAAAGTCCTGGGGGTTACCGTTGAATACCTGGTGGCCGGCGACGACAAAAGGAGCCGCCCCCTTTCCTCCCTGCATAGCGACGTGCAGGAAATCGTGTTTGCCTCGGAGTGCCTAAACAGCAAAGACCGCCACATAATTCTTAGCCTTGCGCGTTTGCTTAAGGATAGGTGAAAGCAAGAACGATCTTGGAGAAACAGGCCGGGGATCTCGCCCGGAGATCCTGCCTCCGGAACCCGGTTCCGGGGATCCTTCCCGGGGATCTATCCGGGAAACCCGGTCCGGGAATCTTACCCGGAGATCCTGCCTCCGGAATCCGATTCCGGGGATCCTTCCCGGGGATCCTGCTTCCGGAACTTCGTTCCCTTGTGGAGTTTGACCTTCGCGTTCGAATGCCCTACAATGAGCCATGAAAAGGCGTTTGCGCCCACAGAGGGGAAAATGGACGAAACTAATCCGGCCTTAACACCTAAAAACGGCGAAACCGGTTTTTACAGACAGGTCGCGGATTTGCTGGCGACGGCGCGGCAAAACGCCAAACGGCAGTTGGACAACACAATCGTCACGACCTATTACGAAATCGGGCGTATGATTGTCGAGCGCGAGCAACAGGGGCAAAAAAGGGCGCAGTACGGCGCGAAACTTATAGAAGGCTTGTCCCAGTACCTGACGGAGCATTGCGGCAAGGGTTTTTCGGTCGTAAACCTGAAAAGCATAAGGAAATTCTATCTGGCGTACGCGCCACCAATTGGGCAGTTGCCGACTGCCCAATTCAGCTTGAGCTGGACCCATTACCAAGTTCTGATGAGAATAGAGGACGAATCCTCCCGCCGGTTCTACGAAATCGAAACCGCAAGCCAGCAATGGTCGGTCAAGCAGTTGCAACGCCAAGTCGGAAGCTCGCTTTATGAAAGGCTTGCACTTTCGCGTGAAAAGGACAAGGTTCTGGCGTTGGCAAACAAGGGACAGATCGTGGAAAATTTCCGCGACATATTCAAAACGCCGTACGTGCTGGAATTCACCGGGCTCGAGGAACGGGCGGAGTACAGCGAGACCGAACTGGAACAGGCTCTGGTGGATAACCTACAGAAATTCCTGCTTGAACTTGGCAAGGGCTTTTTGTTCGAGGCGCGGCAAAAGCGGTTCTCGTTTGACGAAAAGTCGTTCTATGTGGATCTCGTGTTTTACAACAGGCTGCTCCAGTGCTACGTCCTGATCGACCTAAAGGTGGCCGAACTAAGGCATCAAGACCTGGGGCAAATGCTTATGTACGTCAATTACTTTGACCGCTACGTTAAGCAGGATTTTGAAAAGCCCACGGTTGGCATTTTGCTGTGCAGCCGCAAGGACGACAATATCGTCGAGTTAACCCTGCCAAAAGATTCCAATATCCATGCATCGGAGTATAGTCTATACCTGCCCGACAAGGCGTTGCTGCAACGCAAGCTGGCCGAATGGGTGGAGGATTTTCGCGCCGGATGCCCAAGCAATTGCCTAGATTGACGACCCGCTCCCCGGCGATCTAAAGCCCCAGCACAATCCCGGCGATTGCTCCAAGTGCGATATAGATTACCGGGTGCCATCCAAATCTTATCAACAACAGAAACAGGGCAATCACGACAAGGCTCTCGCGCCAGCGAACAATCTCGAACCACGCCGTGCCGTCAGCATCGTACAGGGCCAGCTTCCAAACGCCAAAGCCCGCGGCGGAAAGCAGACCCGCAGCCGCCGGGCGCAGACCCGAAAACACAGATGCCGCAATCCTGTTGTCCTTTAGCGACCGCATAGCCTGCGACAGAAGCGTAATGACAATGATCGCGGGGCTTACAAGCCCAAGCGGTGCGATAACACCGCCGGCTATCCCGGCGTACTGAAAACCCGCCTGCACTGCAATGTTCACGCCGATTGCCCCGGGAACGCACTGGGCGATTGCGATAAAGTTTCCAAGGGCTTCCGTGCTTAGCCATCCCGTTTGCCGCACGAACACAAACCGGTCGTTGGCCATAAGAAACAGAAACGGCAAAGTGGCAAAGCCGCCACCGACCGCGAACAGCCCTATGTGGAAAAACTCCAGGTAAAGAAGCAGCAGGTTCAGGGCGCGTCTCCTTCCGGGGAATCGCCCCCCTTCGAAGGCGATCCGCCTTTGGGAACCGCCCGCTTGGGCGAGTATAACAAAAGACCCGCAAGCCCCGCGCCAAGCACGACGAACACCGGGTTGGCACTAAACACCGCCGAAAGCGCAAAGGCCGCGACGCTGATAATTACCGCCTTGTAATCCCTGAAAAACCCTTTGAAAAGTTTTACCACAACGTCCAGCATCAGGGCGCAGACCGCAAGGCGTATGCCGACCATGGCGTGCTGCACGATTCGGTGTTCGGCAAAGTGCCTGAAAAACATTGAAATAATCAACATCAGGAAGATCCCGGGCAGCATCATACCCGTCGTGGCTACGATGCCGCCCAGAAACCCCTTGCGCTTATATCCGACAAAAGTGGCAATGTTAACGATAATAACACCCGGGGTAATCTGGGCGATGGTGTAAAAGTCCAGCACCTCGTCCATGCTGATCCAGCCGCGTTTTTTGACCAGCTCGCGGTCAAGTATCGGCACCACCGTGTAACCGCCGCCGAAGGCCGTCCCGCCAATGACGAAGAAGGTCCACAGAAGCTCCAGATATCCCCGCACGATCTCCTAACCCTCGCCGTCCTTTTTGGGAGGCTGCCGCACCGTGAGGCAAAGCTCGTCAAGCTGCTTTTGGTCAACTTCGCCCGGGCAGTCGTCCATTGGGCTGACCGCGAAAGAATTTTTCGGAAAGGCGATAACCTCTTTTATCGAAGTCTGCCCGGACATAAGCATGACCAGCCGATCCAGTCCCGGCGCGATCCCGCCATGGGGGGGGGCACCGTACCTAAACGCCCCGGTCAAAAACCCGAAACGCTTTTCCGCCTCGGCGGGATCGAAACCTACCACCGCGAAAATCCGCTTTTGCAGTTCCGGATCGTGGACACGGATGGAACCAGAGGCAAGCTCGTAGCCGTTAAGAACAAGGTCGTACAGGTCGCCTTTTACCGCCCCGGGATCGCTTTCCAGCGTCGCGTGGTATTTTTCCTGCGGCATGGAAAACATGTGGTGCGCCGCTTCCCAACGGTTTTCATCCTCGTTGAACTCGAACATGGGGAAATCGACAATCCAGGCAAACTCGAAACGCTTGGGATCGCAGAAGCCCAGATCCTTACCCAGCTTCGACCGCACCGCGCCAAGGGCGGTGTTGGCAACACGCCTGTTGGAATCCGCGACAATCAAAATAAGATCCCCGGTCGCGGCCCCAAGCCCGCCGATAATATCCCCGGCGTTTTCCGCAAAAAACTTTGACACGCCGCCTTCAAGGGCGGATTCCCCGGTCACCTTCATCCAGGCCATTCCCCTGGCCTTGTAAATCTTCGCGTGGGCTTCCAGCTCCTCAATCTGTTTGCGCGAATAATCCGCCTTGCCTTTTACCACCAGAGCCTTTACCCCCCCGCCTTGGACGGTGATGCCCTTTGCCTCGGCCTTTTGCCGTTCGGCCTCGCCGGTGGCAAGCGCGTCCTTGAATGCCTGAAAACCGCCGGCCGCGACGTAGGGGGCAAAATCCTGCAAGGGCATGTCGAAACGCAGATCCGGTTTGTCCGTGCCGTAGGTCTCCATGGCTTCCTCGTAGGCCAGCCTGCGGAAAGTCGCCGGCAGATCAAGCCCCAGCGTCTTTTTAAACACGTGGGCGAACAGCCCTTCGATAACCGCCAGAACGTCGTCCCGGTCAACGAAAGACATCTCGATATCAAGCTGGGTAAACTCCGGCTGGCGGTCGCCCCGGGCATCCTCGTCCCGGTAGCACCGGGCGATCTGGAAATACTTGTCAAAACCGCTAACCATCAAAAGCTGCTTGTAGATCTGCGGGGACTGGGGCAGCGCGTAGAACTTCCCGGGGTACAATCGTGAAGGCACAAGGAAATCCCTGGCCCCCTCCGGCGTGGAACGGATGAACGTGGGGGTTTCGATTTCGTAAAAACCCTTGTCAATCATCCATTCGCGAATGGCAAAAGTTACGTCGCTTCGCAGACGGATGCGATCCTGCATCGCCCCGGATCGCAGATCAAGATAACGGTAGCGAAGGCGCAGATCCTCCCCCGCGTTCGATTCCTCGTCCACCTGGAAAGGCAAAACCTCGCAGCGATTCAAAACCTCGATCTTTGCCGCAAGCACCTCGATCTCGCCCGTAGGCATCGACGGGTTTACCATGTCGTCCGGTCGCGCCCGCACCGTTCCCTCCACGGCAATGCAGAACTCGTTGCGAAGCTCCATGCAAATATCCGCAAGCCCGCCGCCGGCCTCGGCCACCGTGTCAACCGTTACCTGGGTCACGCCGTAGCGGTCGCGCAGGTTGACGAAAAAAATTCCCCCGTGGTCGCGCTTCCTGTTAACCCATCCGTTCAAAACCACATCGCGCCCGGCATCGCCCTTTCGCAGCGAGCCGCAGTCAATCGTTCGTTTCATTTGTTCCCCTTCCGAGTGCTCAAGCCGTTAAGCCTTACCCTGCCCGAAAGTATATCGGGTTCTGGGGGTTTATTCAACAAACCGCCCCCGAAAGGGCACCGGGGTTATCTATAAATCAGGTCGAGCATTTTTTCGGCGTAGCGTCTGCCAAGCTCCTCCAGATCCGCCGAGCCGAAATGGATATTGTCGGGCTGGCCTTGGCCGACCCTGCCTTGCGTTAAATCGGCGGTGCCTATTACCCAGGCGTTGGGAATGTGATTCTGGATCCTGTTGTCGGCGTTCAAAAAACCGCCTGTTCCGCCGCTTCCGCCGTTCCAGGTTTGCCCCAGCAAAATAGGAATGGAGTTGGGTTCAAGGCCAAGCTCGTAAAGCATGTCGTCGTATATCTCCCTTAGCATTTGGGGCCAGGTGGTATAGGTAAGCCCCCTGCCGCTTTCGCCCTGGTGAAAAACGATTCCCTTTATAACGCCCCCCTGTTCCTGGGCAATTCTGGCGTTGGTAATAATCGCGTCAAAAAGGCTCGCGTAACCGGCGTTTCTGTATCTTGTCCAGCCCTGCCTCTCGGTAGTGCTTGGCCTGTTGGCCTCCCTGCCAGCGCCGCCGGAACCAGGGGCGAAATATTCCTCCGCCCGGGTTCTGTGGAACGCCGCAAGGGCGAGATCCCCGTGGGCAACGGCGATCACGCCCACGGCTATGTTGTCCGGGATGTTAGCCGCGAGGGTTCGCCCAAAGTAATCCAAGGGCCCAAGCCCTATGGTGAACGAATTTGTCCAATGGCTCAAACTATTGTCCGGGATGATAAGCGGCGGCACCGCCCTGTACCATTGCCCCGGGGTCTGGGCCACGCCGGCATATGTTCCAGCGACGACGTTCATAACCCGCCAACGGTCGCTTGCACCCGCCCTGTCCTGTGCCCGAATGGTGCCCGGCCCTTGCATATTCGACTGCCCAAAGGCGATAAACACATGAAGCTCGTCCACCTCGGGGGTTTCGACAACCCTTCCGGGGGCTACCCTGGGTGCCTCCGGTGCCGACGGAGCCATGCCTTGGCATCCGCTTATCCAGATAACGACGATGAGCGAAAGAACGCCTAAAACACCTAATTTTTTCATACACCCTCCTGGTAAATATTTTCACACGTCCCAAGGGATCGGTCAAGCTTTTTTTGCGGGCAAGGGCAATGTCTGAAAAGTGCAAGAAGCCGTCTGCCAGGGTCGAAGCATCCATGAGAACCTTTGTTTATCCATATTTGCGCAAGGAGTACATCTATGAGAAAAACGCGACCCCTCTGGCTGGGGGTGCTGGCGGCCCTGTCCCTGGCGGGATGCCCCACCGGCAACGAGGACACCTCCGTACCGTGGATCCCTTACATCACCCCGGATCAACCGACGGTTACCGTGGGCGAACAACTAACCCTTACAGTAACGGATATGCCCAACGGCGTTGCCGTCAAGTGGGAGAGTAGCCGCCCCGGCTATGTCAGCGTTACGGGCGAAGGTGGCACGGCGACGGTTCATGGATTGCTGGCGACGGGAGCAAGCCCGGCAAGAATTACGGCGCGGGGCGGGGGCTATTCCGCCTATGTTGACATTGACGTGCGGGAGCTGTTCGCCTGGACATTCGCCACCCCTCCCCCCCTGGGTTGGCCCGATGCCCTAAACGATACCGGCGGGGGTGCGCCTGTTCCGCCAATGGGCGCAAATGATTTTAGCATTTTAAACAACATGCCCACGGGAAACGCCGGCAAACGCGCGATGCGTATATTGGGGAGCCATACATCCGGCATAGCGTGGGGATCCCATGCGGGAAGGTTGCAGGTTCGCGGGCTTAATTCCGGCGAGACTTATTTTCTGGAAATTCCTGACGTGCAAAAACCGTTCAGCATTACCGTGCACTATGCCGACACCGGAAGCAACGGCAATCGCTTTGTCACGTTTTATGACGGCGACGATAGGGTATGGCAGGGACGCGGAACCGACTTTAACCAAAACCAGATTTCCTCCACGGCGGATTTCCCCGGCACGGGAACGACCACCGCGCGGATAGGCATTAGCGGCGGTGCGCTTAGGATTTACGGAGTGGTGCTGTCCACGACCCTGTCGCGCCTTCCCCCGGTTGGCGACATTGCGCTGGGGCCCGACTTTTCTATTGAACAGGGATTGACACGGGATCTCGACGTAACGGTAAGCCCCGAAAACACCGACAACCCGGATCTGGCATGGACAAGCAGCAACCCGGATGTGGCAATTGTCGGAACCGCCAACGTCGGCGGGGTTCGGATGCCGAGAGTGACGGCAATTGGCGCGGGAACCGCAACCCTTACAGCAAGCTCGGTAATGTTCCCTCGACATTCCGCCAACGTACAAGTAACGGTAACAAACCCTCCCCCCGTGGCCTCGCTGGAGATTACCGGAGCGGGAACCGTTTTGGCCGGCAGGGAGCTTACCCTTAACGCGGTTGTTCTGCCTATCCATGCGCACAACACGAATGTTATATGGGACGTTACCAGCGTGCCGGCGACGGGTGTTTTTAGTATCATTAACGAGACCACGACATCCATAACCCTGCGTGCCGACGCCCAGGGCGAGATTAACGTGAAAGCCATCACTATTGGCACAAATGCGGAAGGGCAAACAATAAGCGCAACGCACACGGTGGAAATTGGGGGAGCCAGGCTGTACAGAAGGGTGTTCAGTTTCGGGCCGGCGAATACGTCCCACGTGGCGGGACCACCGCCGACCTTTGCCGACGGCAGGCTTACCGTCCAGGGGAGCGGAACCACGGACGGGAACAATTTCATGGGACACCTTGTCTGGGTTAGCATTCCGGCAAGCATCGCCACGTTTGACGCGGAACTTGATCTGGTGGTAGGGCCGGGGGGAAGCTCGTTTGGCGGAAACGGTAACAACACCAAGATAAGCCTTTTCGCCGCGGTCGGGGATCCGGCTAACGGGCTTGCAAGCGAGGCGGCCTTTAACGGGTGGTTCAACGAATTCGCGGCCTCGCCACGAACAAGCCGGGCAAGCAGGGTTTTCGACAACACGGGAGCCGGCGGAACGCTGGGCGGATTCCAGCATCGATCCGAACTGATGCCGCCCGCGATATCCGATTTGGCCAATCCGCCGGCGGGTGCCACGATTGCGACCATGCGCCTGCGACACGGGGACCCCAATCTTAACGGATACCGAGCCTCGATTTTCTTTAACGATGCCAACACTACGGGAGGTAACGCAAATGTCGATAACTCGGCGATATTTCCGATTAACCCAAGCGATCAGGTCTACATCGGTATATTCGTTTCGAGTAACAACGCCAACCTGTCAACTGCGGTTGTCGATGCATTGAGGATTAGGTTCGACGGCGATACCGAGTTTACCACCGTCAATCTTGGTGGCGAAATAACGCTGGTGGAGTAGCGATAATTATTTTGGAGGAGAAAATGGGCAAATTCGCATTGTTTTTACCGCTGGTTGCCATAATCGGTTTACCGGCAATGTTTGTTACGGCTTGCCCGGGAATCGACGATTCGCCGGCAACGCTTCAGGTTGCCGATAGCGCATGGGTTTCGCTGGGCGGCAATAGTTCTATAGATTTTACCGCCACGCGCTTTGGTGGCGGTAATGCCGACATAAGGGTCGAGATGGAAGACCCCGGCATAATCGGCGTGGTAAGTTCCTCGGGCGGCAGAATCGTTATAGAGGGGCTGTCGCTCGGCGGCACCGTTATGACCATTACCAATGCCTCCGACGCAAGGCAGAGCGCAAAGGTTGCCGTAAACGTCTCCGGCTTTTTCCCGGCAAGGGAAACCAACAATGCCCACATCGACGGCGAGCTTGTCATTGCCTTTGACAACGTTCCAGTGCTGAACCACGGCGGTTCCGTAAGGATTCACCAAAAGGAAACCGGCACGATGGTTGACGAGATTTTCTTTGAGGGCGAAAGGCTGGCGACACTGGCAGGGAACAATCTTAACGTTGGCCCGCAACTGGTGCGGGTCGAAGGGAACAGGGTTCACATCATTCCCCAGTTTGTCACACGGAACGGCGTGTTACAAAACGTATTGCAGTATGACAGCGAGTACTATGTCGTTATACCCCCCGATGCCATCAGCGCAAGGCTTAACGGCAATGCCTTTAACGGTATCCGCGACATCGAAGGCGAGAGGGATACATGGCGGTTCGCCACCCGCTCCGCGCCGCCCCTGAACGCCGCAATCCCAGTTACCGTTGATCGCTCGTGGAATTCCACCACAGACTTCCGCAGCCTGAACGGCGCGTTACTGGCCGTCGCCGGCAGGGGAGGAGACTGGACGATAAACATTACCCCCGGGGTTTACAACGAACTTGTCAATTATGTTACAAACCAAAACACGAACATCACAATCGTGGGGCAAGGCACCGCGCCTTTCGGCAGGGATGTCGTAATCCGGTGGACGAACAACGAGCAGATGAACCCGGGGACACACACCCGCGCCTCGTTCCGCTTCTCCGGCGCGGATCTTGTGCTTAAAAACATCACCCTAATAAACACGACCGAGCGCACGGGATCCGGTAACTGGCAGGCGGAAACGCTTTTCTTCGCCAACGGTGCTCACGCGAGTGCCGCTCCCAGGGGAAGAACAGTGGCGGCCTTCAACAGCTCTTTCCTTTCGCATCAGGACACGATCCAGACCAGCGGAAGGGCGTGGTTCTACAGGTGCTACATTGCCGGGGATGTTGACTACATCTGGGGAACATCAACCGCAGCCCTTTTCGAGGACAGCGAGCTTGTCAGCGTCAGGGATCACGCAAGGGTCGCGGATGCGGTTATCTTTGTTTCCCGCACGCCAACGATTGACAATACCGTTGGCAAGGGCTATGTGCTTCTTAATTCCACGGTAACAACGCGCGACACCGTGGTTACCTGGTTTGGCAGAAACGCGGGGGCTTTCGCCGGTTTTGATCAAGTCGCGATTATTAACACCAATTTTGTCAACGAAGGTTTCCTAAGCCGCATAGGCGTTTCTGGCTGGAGGCTCGACGGCGGCAGGTATCAGTTCGCAGCCGGCAACAACCGGCACGCTGGCTGGAAGACCTACGGCCTCACGCTCGAAGGCCAGCCATGGGAAGTTCCCGCACCACTTGCCGATACCACAGTAATGGAATCGACCCTTGTCAATACCGAATACAACGGCAGATGGACGATACTGAACCGGGTGTTTAACCTTGCATCGGGGAATTATGAGACACTTGCCCCCGGTGCTATTTGGGACACAAGCGCACTGGAAACGGCCTTTGGGGCAATCAGCGATCCAAGCCAGCCTTGAGAGGCGTTGGATTGTTAGAAAGCCCCTCCCGAGGATTTAAGGGAGGGGCTTTTTCGTGGGGTATTGACATGTATGGAATAGAAATATCATTATAAATCGTAAGAAATAGATTTGGACACATTATACTGGATTAATGGCGTGAATTTTGCACCAGAATGTTTACATGAAAAAATTAAGTGAGGCAAACCATGTTCGAAAAGGACGACAAGATTCTGAAGGGTATTCCCCCTTCATACGAGGACGAGACGCTCTACGAAAAATACAGATGGTTCTGCCAACAATACCATTGGGACAAATCCCAGACGTGGAAAGCGACATCGGATCTTGACGGCGACGGCCATGTGAAGCCCAGCCCCAAGCTGTTTCTGTACAATCTATGCAAAAAAACATGGAACTGGAATCCCCTATGGCGATTCAGGCAGTGGTGCCAAGCCAAATTCAGGAAAAACGGGCTTTCGGACTCTATGGTATGGGATGCCCTAAGCTCAATGGCGAAATACAATTTGAAGGTTCTGAAGGCCTTCAGGGAATCCGAAAGGAGCGGATATCCCAGCGTTTTCGAGGGGTATAGCGCAGGGGGGAGGTGGAGGTCGGTGCAGAGGTACGACAAACAGTTAGACGACGGCGAGATACAGGGAGAGGGCATGGATGCGTGGAATAGGATTCTCGACCATATAATAATGTCCTTGGAATATGTCGTGAACGAAGGCGACAGCAAGTGGGAAGAAAAGTGGTTCATGAAATGGTTCGGGATGGCACCACACGACGAGGCCAACGAGTGCAATAAATATATAACATACAGTTACAAAATGATAAACGAGAAGAAGGGAATCGCCAGCACAATGTCTAGCAAGATGCCTAACTTAGACGAGGTTGAATGGTGTACGGAAAGTATATCGTTCCATAACACCGAGCTTGTGTTTTACGCCGAGGAAGTCGTGAATTACGGCTTGGAGCTGTTGGGTAAATATTTCAGAAATTTTTGGGATTGATTTCTTCTAACGGCATTTTTCCAAAAAACAGGAAATTTTGCTGAGAATGGACGCAATGGAAAGGGATTGGGAACGATGAATATGTCATACTTTTTCGGGTAGTTCGGCAAAGACCATATTAAAGGCTACTGGCAAAAACCAGTTTGCCATTGAGTTTGGTAAAGGACAGGCTCTTTACGTTCTCTCCAGATACATCCATGTATTTCTTCCATCGTCAGCTAAAAAACAAACCCAGCTCCTAGCGTGAATCCAAGACTGGAAAATCCTCTTACAGTGGAAGATACATAAAATAGATTCCCTAAAATCAATTGAAGCCCCGCCTCCATAATAAACCTTCTGTTTTCAAGAATACCATCAGGTTCTCGCCATGTTATTTGTCCACCATGACTATATTGATGAAGTGTGTCGGTTAGACTCATACCTACGCCTATGGGCAACCTTAGAATACCAGGTATCAAACTAAATGCCCAGCCAACCGTAAATTCAAAACCGCGCTCCACAGTTTCCCCTGTGGGAATTCCCTGTGGACTGGTTGATGATGCTCCCCCAGGAGGAAAGAGGCGAAAATTCAAGGAAGTATACAGACTGTTGCCTCCTATGGTAAATCCTATTGGCATTTCACTGGAAAAATTATAGCCCATCAAGAAATCTATAGAACTTTGTGATCCTGCTGGAACATTTCTTGGTGGAGGTGGTACTGGACTGACTTGAGCTTGCGGAGCCTGTGTTTGTGGGAAATCTGCAAGGAACCAAATAATATCTTCTTCGGCCATGCGTCTATTTTGTACATTTCGTGTAGACCATGTTGTTTCCATTTGCAAAGGTGTCATGTTATTGAAGGATATTACCTTAACAGTATCACCTATGACAAAATGTATAGTTTCATTTCTATACCAATTTATTCTGCCTCCCCCAAAGCTAGGCAGATGGCTATAACGTGCAAAGACAAAATTCCTATGGCTATCCAGCCAAGAAATTATTTACTGATAATGCTGGCGAAGGAAATTGTCACTAGGTTGAGCGTGGTTCTATCCATAAAATGACCTTCAGAATCCCAACAAAAAGTACCCCAATTAAATTGGTCGTAAATCTTCATCGTCTCTATCTTCACAGTATTCATTGGTATTATCCTACCTCTGGATCCACCCACAGTTGACCATATAAATTCCCCAAAAGAATACCCTGCACAAGTAAAGACTAAAATGCCGACCAAAAATACCCTTTTGCCAAACAAATAAAACATACTTCTCCTCTCCTTAAATACAGATTACTGAAAACCGAACTCTTTCTTTAACAGTTCGATAAATCTTGCCGCCGTTTCTTTATCGAATTGCAACTTGTGGTTTGACTGCACGGAAGGCCCTATTTCCTTGATGTCGGTATTTTTATTATAGCAGTCCAGTTGAAAATATTTCTGGCAGCCAATGCTGAATACCTGATAGGTTGCAGGCATAGGTTCATGCGCACGATTTGACTCGCGCTCATATTTGGAAAAGTATTTTTTGTCAAAGGACAATTTCATCTTTATCTCCATGTTTAACGCTGGAATGCCAAAGCCTCTATCCAAAGCTTGTCCCACTCGTAGAGATCCCATCTCCGAAACGTTCTTCCCCTCATGCCCAACAGTATTTCCTATTGGACGAATCGTATTCTAAGCGATTCATAACCACCTCCTGGAAAAAAATATACCGCCATACGCCTAGCCGGATTTACATACATTGTGCCACGCGTAGGGCGACGTGCAGATTCTCCGACTGATTCCCAGTGACCACCATGGGCACGTCGCCAGCCAAAATCTTGCATTAATCGCATTAATCGAAGGTAAAAAAAACGGGCATCCTCGAATGATAGACTTCGATCAAAGAAAACTTCCATCCTAGTTCCGTCTCCAAGCCTATGCCACATGACGGTATTTCCAGGATTGTTAACACCACCTCGAACACGAGAGGGCTCTATAGTAAAAGACATCCATCTGTTTGTATTACGGCTTGTTGCCGGTGGTTGCCGTGCCGGTGCTGGCGGCGGTGAAGCACTGGCTATACCAAGTACGCCAAAAATCACGAAAGCCATTATCGCAATAACATGGGTTATCCATACCTTTTTCATGCAATTTTCCTCTTCATAAATTTGTTATATAGTAAACCTTCAGCGGAGGCACCTATACCCATAAAAAACAAATCCCACAAGTCAAATGTCCCGGGAATCCTTTCTGATAATTGGCTTACTTCAGGGATTGTTCCTGCTCCATAAAAACACCCGATATAAATTCTTTGCATTTTTATTCTATGAAACCAGATAAACCAAAAAAACAAGATTCCCGACAGAAACCAAAACATACCAGCCAAATTGTATTTCAGGACATAAGAAAAAATTGGTGGTGGTAATTGTATAACTACACCTCCAACAAATTCGAGTTTTGGTGCCCATGCAAATAATAATAGGTTATCCAGATTCCTAAAGAGAAGGTATATACATATACCTACAATGAGAAACGAAAGAGATAGCAAACCATAAATTGCTTTGAACTTTTTCAGTTTACCCTCCTTCTGATCTTTAATACCCACCAAAACTGCAAAAGACTTCAATACATTGTTTGTGCCTTTTCCAGCGAGTGGTAACAGAAGGTGAAAAATACCACCCAATATTAAAATGATATGCACAAACGAGAGAATTATAGGATAGTATCAGCTTTAAGCTATGTATATATTGAATTATACCATAGCTTGTGGCCAATTGTAAAGAGATTTTATTGGCTATTAGCTAAAAAAGATGTGTTTGAAACAAATTTTTATCCAGAACCTAAAACACTTTCGTAAAAAAGAGAATATCACACAAATGAAACTAGCTGAATACTGTAATACCGCTCCCAGCTATATTGGCGAAATAGAGATGGGTCGAAAATTTCCTTCTACCGAGATGATCGAAAAAATAGCCGGAGCGTTAAGGATAGAACCTTACCACCTGTTCCGGGACTGGACGAAAACAGGCAACGATTCTAATCATGAAGGCTACTACCCTCTTTTGCCAGCCTCTATGAAAAATGAGATTAAAAGTCAGATAGAAACGTCAATCAGCGAAATCCTTGACAAATACTAAAATTAAGCGCTTTGGCTTTTACATGAATAGTATGGAAAAGACCCTCGCGGTTTATGGAAACAGGTTTATCCAGGTTGCCGAAATTTCCTTAACAAAAGGGTTGTCGTTTTGCATTTCGGCGGTCTCAAACACGACTGGCTCGAAAAAAGCCCCTCGGTACTTTTTTCCGCCCCTGCCTTGCTTATTTGTTGGCTTGACCCCTTTGCAAAGTCTGGGTAACGGTTTGTCAGGTAGTGTGCCAAGAGCGAATCAAACAAGGCATATGTTTCTTCATCTATTAGCCTCTGTTATCCCCGCAAAACCCTCTTCTCCGCCTCTTCCTCAAACTGGCTGGTGTAAAGCTTGCGGTAATGTCCCTGCTGCCCCATCAGCTCGTCGTGCGTTCCCCGTTCGATAATCTTCCCTTCATCCACCACAAGAATTATGTCGGCGTTGCGTATCGTGGAAAGACGGTGGGCAATGACGAAACTGGTGCGCCCTTTCAGTAACGTCTGGATTGCCTCCTGCAAAAGCATTTCCATCTCGGTGTCAACGGAGCTGGTCGCCTCGTCGAGAATGAAGATGCGCGGGTCGGCGAGGACGGCGCGGGCAAAGGCGATAAGCTGCTTCTCACCGGTGGACAGGCGGTCGCCGCCTTCGCCGACATCGGTGTCAAAGTCCTTTTCCATTTTGGCGATAATCTTGTCCGCATGGACAATCCCGGCGGCGGCCTCCACCTCCGCGTCGCTCGCCGAAAGCCTGCCGTAGCGGATGTTATCCCTAATCGTTCCCGTGAACAGATGGGAACTCTGCAACACGTAGCCCATATTGCTGTGTAGCCACAACTGGCTCCTTTCCCGCGAGTCCTTCCCGTCGATTAAAATCACGCCGTCGGTGGGCTCGAAAAAACGGCAAATTAAATTCACAATCGTGGACTTGCCCGCGCCGGTTTCCCCCACGATGGCGACGCACGTACCCGCCGCCACTTGCAGACTGAAATTCTCCAGCACGTCCTTGTTCGCGCCTGGGTACCGAAAAGTAACGTCCCTGAATTCCACGTCCCCTTTCAGCACCTCCCAGTTTTCCTTTTTAGGGCTAAACGCGTCGCCGTACTTTTCGACAATATCCGGATTGTCGGTAACGTCCGGCGCGTGATCCAGAAGGCCGCTGACCCGTTCGATGTTCGCCTGTGTCGCGACAAACTCGGTAAGAACATGGGCGATGTTCTGGATGGGATCGAAAAAGCCCCCAGCGTACTGTAGGAAGATCGCAAGCACGGCAAGATTCGCGCCCATCACCGCGATCTCCCATCCGCCGTAACCCAGAAGCGCGGCCGTCGCGGCGGTGCCGACGAAAAGAAGCGTGGGAATAAAAATCGAACGCAGCCGCGCCATACGTTTCGCGTTGCGCCGATACTCCCCTGTAATCCCAGAGTACTCGGCCAGGCTTTGCCGTTCCGCGACCAGAACCTTGACCGTCCGCGCGCCCGTGATGCCCTCGTTCATCGCACCCGTTATCTTTGAGTTGAGTTTTTGCAGGGTGCGGTTCACCCCGAAAATCCGCTTCTGGAAAAACCAGGTCAGCAGCGCCAACGGCGGAATGGTAACGCAGACGATAAGCGCCATCCTCCAGTGAATGACGAACATGGCAATGACAACCCCGACGCAGTAAAAAACCGCCCAGCTAAAATCGATAATCCCCCACGCAACGATGTCGCCGATGCGGCTCGTGTCCGATGTCGTCCGCGCCATCATAAACCCGACCGGGGTTTTGCTGTAATAGGAAAGACCCAGTTTTTGCAGATGCAGAAAAACCGCGTTCCGAATGGCGCGGCTAATCGCGGACTCCGCCCTGATTCCCCAGTCGATAAAAAAGCGCACGCTAACCGCCTGCACCGTTATCATCGCAAGCGAGATCGCCATTAGCCGCCACATGCCATCGGTAGTGCGCGGCTCGATGTTGTTCCTTATGGCAAGGCCCAAAATTAACGGGAAGAAAACGTCAATCAGGGCGTTCAGCAGCATGAGCAGGGCGCAGAGTACCAGCGTTTTTTTCTGGGGAAGGATAAAGGGAAGCATCCTTCCCCAGGTTTTCAGGGACATTGGCTTGTTGTAGTCGAGATCGTCGAAACCAGACATGTTATTCCTCTTGTGTTGTGGCGACAACTATACCATGTTTGGGGAAATAAGGTAAAGGGGGATAAGTCCTCCCTATGTGGAATATACGTCATGATTTATGCAAATTCAAGTCAAATTTTGCGTCAGATTGCTTTGAAAATGCATCCGAACAAAAGATGTTTTTGATCGACGAGCGCTGGTGCTTTATTACGCACAGTGACCCAAATGCAAATTGTACGAATTATATTTTCAATAATTTAGGATTTGGGCGTTACAAAAACGATGCTCTGTCCAGCTCGTTTTTTCGGTTATCGGCAGACATCTCTATGTTCAATCCATACAGAGCAAGTCAAACCAACCTTCTTTGCCCCTTGCTAACGCGGTTGGGAATGGGTAAAGTGGGTGTATGGGCAAGAAACTATACGCACTGGTGGGCTGCGGCAGCAGAGCCAAGATGTTCTACGAGGCCGTGGCGGGCGTTTACGGGAAAACCAGCCAAATGGTGGCTTTCTGCGACATTTCCCAAACGCGGATGAATTACGCCAACAGGCTTCTGGAAAAGTGCGGCGGCACGGCCGTGGCAACTTACAGGCACACGGATTTCGGGCGGATGGTCACGGAAACCAGGCCGGACTGCGTTATCGTTACTTCGGTGGATCGCACACACGATTACTACATTATCAAGGCGATGGAGATGGGCTGCGACGTCATAACGGAAAAGCCCATGACCATAGACGAGGAAAAGGCCCAGGCCATAATCGACGCGCAGAAGCGCACGAGCCGCAGTCTGCGGGTTACCTTTAACTATCGTTACGCCCCGCACAACACCAAGGTTCGGGAACTGGTAATGAGCGGCACCATCGGCGAAGTGCTTTCCATGCATTTCGAGTGGCTTTTGGACACCAGGCACGGGGCGGACTACTATCGCCGCTGGCACAGGAACAAGCACAACTCTGGCGGGCTGCTGGTGCATAAATCCACCCATCACTTCGACCTTGTGAATTTCTGGTTGGGGGACACCCCCAAGCGCGTGTTCGCGATGGGCGACCTCATGTTCTACGGCATGAAGAACGCGGAAAAGCGCGGCGTGACGGACTTTTACCACAGGACACACGGAAGCGAGGCCGCGAAAAACGATCCCTTCGCCATAGACCTTTCCGCCGACGAGGAAATGCGCGAGATGTACCTTGCCGCCGAGTCCGACAGCGGCTACGTCCGCGATCGCTCGGTCTTTTCCGACGACGTGGCGATAGAGGACGTGATGGCGGTCACGGTGCGCTACAATCGCGGTACGATTCTTACATATTCGCTTAACACGTACATGCCCTGGGAAGGCTTCAACGTCGCGTTGAACGGCACGAAGGGTCGCATAGAGCTTGCGGTGGCGGAAAACTCCTACGTCAGCGGCAGGGACAAGATCGAGCACCAAGGGGCGACCGAATCGGAACGCCTGACGGTAAGGCCGCTTTTCACCGCACCTTACGAGGTCGAGGTGGAGAAGCAGTCCGGCGGGCACGGTGGCGGCGACACGGTTTTGTTAAACGATATTTTCGGTACACCTGCCGACGGCACGTCGATCGCCGATCCCTTTAACCGGGCCGCGAGCCATATCGACGGGGCAATGTCGATATTGACGGGCATTGCCGCGAACAAGTCCATCGCTAGCGGCATGGCGGTGGACATTGCCGATCTGCTCAAGTTTTAGATGATAGACCGCCACGCGCTTGTAGACAGGCACAGCCCGCGTTACGTTTCCATGCAAAAAAACGCGCCGCTTTCCGTGGGCAACGGCGCGTTTGCATTTACCGCCGACTTTACCGGTTTGCAAACTTTCTTTGACGAATACGCGGACGGCGATGATGCCTTTCCGCTTTGCACCATGGCGGAGTGGGGTTGGAATTCCTACCCGCCGTTCGACGGGACTTTGCGTTTAACGCCTTTTGACACATACGGGCGGGACGTTTTTTACGCTACCGATCACACCGGGCAGGAAAAGCTATTCACGAGGGTGCGGCACAACGCCCACAAATTTCATTTGGGAAAAATCGCCTTTCACGATTTGCCGCCAAGCGACTGCAAGCCCGTGAGGCAAACGCTTTCGCTTTGGGAAGGGGTTCTAAGGTCGGAATTTTTGTTCAAGGGGGAACAAGTCTGTACGGAGACTTTTGTGAACCCTGATGAGGATGTTTTGCATGTGCGAATACAATCCCCCCTGCTAAAAAGCGGCGGCTTGCGCGTAGCGGTGGATTTTCCGTACAGCAGCCACAGGAAGACGGGCGCGGATTTTGCTTCGCCCGAAAAGCACCGAACCAAAGTTGTGTCGCGGGAAGATGGCGTTTTGAACGTCGAGCGCGATCTTGGTTTTGCCGTTTACGCTGTGGAGATAGCGGGAAAGGGCTTTTCGGTTACGGTGGACGAGGAAAGGCACGGAATGGTTTTGTCGCCTAAAATCGAAAATGAGGGAAGCGAGGGTTCCTTTGAATTCAGCGTTCGCTTTCATCCCATAAAAATCGCCGCCTTTGACGAAATTGGCGGACTGCCAAAAATTTACGCAAGTAAAATTGTCGATTCTTTTGGCACCGCGCTTGAAAAGTGCAAACGTTTCTGGGAACACTACTGGAAATCCGGCGGCGCGATTGACCTGTCCGGTTCCTCCGACAAGCGCGCGCACGAGCTTGAGCGCAGAATCGTGCTTTCCCAGTACCTTATCGCGATTCAGAGCCGTGGGCATCTCCCACCCGCCGAGACGGGGCTTACCTGCAACAGTTGGTACGGAAAATTTCACTTGGAAATGTGGTATTGGCACCATGCGTTTTTCCCGCTTTGGGGCAGGGCGGCGGAACTGAAAAAAACGCTTGCATATTACAAAAAGATATTGCCGCTTGCCAGGGAACTGGCGGAAGGGCAAGGGTACAAGGGGGCGCGCTGGACAAAGATGTGCGATCCCTCTGGGCGCAACACGCCGTCCTCGGTCGCCGTGCTTCTTCTTTGGCAGCAGCCCCACCCGATTATGCTTGCGGAACTGTGTTACCGCTGCGACCGCGATTCGCGGGACGAGGTGTTCCTTCGCGAATATCGTGAGGTTGTCGTCGAGACGGCGGAATTCATGAAAAGTTTTGTTCATTGGGAGGAAGGCAATTCCCGTTACGTTCTGGGGCCGCCCTACATTCCCGCCCAGGAACGCCACGATCCTAGAGCCGTCCTAAACGCGCCTTACGAACTCGAATACTTCCGCTGGGCTTTGCGAAAAGCCGACGAGTGGCTTGAAAGGCTTGGCGAACGGGCTTTGGGCTATGCGGAAATCGCGGAAAAGCTCGCCTTGCCCGCGCACAGGGACGGCGTGTATCTTGCCCACGAAAATTGTCCCGACACTTTTTCCAAACTGCCTTTTTACACCGACCACCCTTCCATGCTGGCAATGTACGGTGTTTTGAACAGTGACAAAATCAATCGCGAAATTATGTCGGCCACCCTGGACAGGGTTCTTTCGGTTTGGGACAAAACAACTTTCTATGGCTGGGATTTCCCCATGATGGCCATGACCGCCTGCCGCCTTGATCGCTACAAGGACGCGATTGACATACTGTTAATGGAAAGCCCAAAAAACACTTACCTGGCAAACGGGCACAATCAAATGATCGGCGACGACGCCCTACCGCTTTACCTTCCGGGCAACGGTGCCCTCCTAATCGCGGTCGCGATGCTGGCCTGCGATGCCTGCGGCAAATTCCCCGGGGGATTTTCCGTAAAAGCCGAGGGGATTAATGCCTATCTCTAAGGGGTAGGTTTCCGCCCCCCTTGTTGACAGCCGCCTTTACGTGGTAAAGTCCAATTTTAGCAGGAGGACAAAAACGTGAAACACGTCGAAAAGTACGGCCCTTTGTATTACATGCCGCCGGGGGAACATACCGACTGGGTAAAACAGGATCGGATCACCAAGGCGCCAATCTGGTGCAGCGTCGATCTGCGGGACGGCAACCAGGCCCTTATTACCCCCATGAGCCTGGACGAAAAACTCGCCTACTACAAATTCCTGCTGGGCATCGGGTTCAACGAGATCGAGGTGGGCTTTCCCGCCGCGTCCGAGACCGAGTATGCGTTCATGCGAACGCTTGTCGACGGGAACCTTATCCCGGACGACGTTACCATCCAGGTGCTTACCCAGTCCAGGGCGCACATAATAGAAAAAACCTTCGACGCCATTAGGGGCGCGCCCAGAGCCATCGTGCACCTGTACAACTCCACCTCGCAGGCCCAGCGCCAGCAGGTTTTCAAGCTGTCGGAGGACGAGATTATCGCCATCGCCGAGGAAGGAGCCAGGCTGTTCGACAAGCTCGCCGGGGAAATGCCCGAGACGAAGTTCGCCTTCGAGTACTCGCCAGAGAGCTTTACGGGGACGGAGCCGGAGTTCGCCCTTAGGATATGCAACGCGGTGATCGACGTATGGAAGCCCTGCGCCGAGCGCCCGGTGATCATAAACCTGCCGGCCACGGTGGAGGCCTCGATGCCCCACGTCTACGCCCAGCAGGTCGCCTACATGAACCGGAACCTGAAATACCGGGAGCACGTGATCATCTCGCTGCATCCCCACAACGACCGGGGAACCGCGGTCGCCGCCGCCGAGATGGGGCTGCTTGCCGGGGCCGACCGTGTCGAGGGCACTATCCTGGGCAACGGTGAGCGGACGGGCAACGTGGATCTGGTTACCCTGGCGCTGAACCTGTACACCCACGGGGTGGATCCGGGGATCGACCTTTCCGACATGCCCCATATCGTGCGCACTTACGAGGAGGCGACCGGGCTTCCGGTGGGGCCGCGCCATCCCTACGCCGGGGAACTGGTTTTCGCCGCCTTCTCCGGGTCGCACCAGGACGCGATCGCCAAGGGGATGCAGTACCGGAAGGAAAAGGGGGAGAAACCCTGGACGGTGCCTTACCTGCCGCTGGATCCGGGCGACGTGAACCGGGAATACGAGACGGACGTTATCCGCATAAACAGCCAGTCGGGAAAGGGCGGCATCTCGTACATCCTGGAAAACAACTTCGGCTACCACCTACCTAGGGAACTCAAGCCGGAGGTTGGGTACTTCATAAAGGATGTTTCCGACAAGGCGCACAAGGAGCTTACCCCCCAGGAAATCCTGGAGGCGTTTACCTCCGGCTACGTCAACGTGCGTTCGCCGGTTTCGCTGGAAGGCGTGGACTGGAGGCGGGACGGGGAAAGGACGGTCGCCGACCTGGCGCTTACGTTCAAGGGCGAGCGTTACGGGCTAACCGGGACGGGCAACGGATCCCTGGACGCGGTAAGCCACGCGCTGCGGCAGGGCAAGCCAGAACTGGAATTCCGTTTCGTCGATTACGTCCAGCACGCCCTGGAAAGCGATTCCGACGCCAGGGCGGCGGCTTACGTGAAGATCCACGACAAGGCCGGCAAACCCGTTTGGGGCGTCGGCGTGCACAACGACATTACCATGGCCTCTGTTCTGGCCCTGGTTTCCGCCGTGAACCGGGGACTGGAAAGCCTGCTCGTTTAATCGTTACGACGCCCGGCCGCCACGGCCGCGACCCCTGCCACGGAATTCGTCGCGATCCGTTCTGCGGTGATCGCCGGACGCTCGTCGGTTAATTAGCCGCTCCCTTCTTTCCTCGGTTATAAGACCCTCCGCAACCGCCTGGTTCAGGCGTTCGGCAAACGCCGAATCGCTTAGCGGTTCGCCGTTCTCGTCAAGCAGCCAGCGCAAGCCGCCCCTGCCCGGGTGGCCGCCGCCCCTACGGTGCCCGTCGCGGGATTCGCCGCGACCCGTCCTGCACTCGTCGGACACTCGCCGGCTAACCCTGGCTTTCCCGGTCTCCGCGACCAAGCGCTCGGCAGACGCCGGCTCGAAAACCTCGCCCACCGCCTGCCTTTGAAGGTTTCCCGTCGCGGATCCCTCATTGCCCGCGTAAGGCGAACACGCCGTAAACGCCACAATGGCTAGAACCAAAACTATCGTCATCGTTTTCGTCATCGTACCCCCAGCCACTAATTATAGAACATTTTTGCGGGGATGGGGAGGCACGGGACACGATTTTCCCCTTGCGCCATCCCGCCCGCGCCGGAGAGCGTGATGGATCGGCTGGTTCGCTTTGACATCAACTGCCGGGCAAGCGACGGCGAGCCGATCGACGTGGAGATGTGCCTGAACCCGGACAAGTTCGAACCGGTGCGCCTGGAGTTCTACGGCGAAGCGATAGGCGAGAAAAGGGGTGAAAGAAGAGGCGCAAAGAAAAATCGTATGGAAGTCTTGGAGCTTATTGCCAAGGGCTGCTCGACGGAAGAGATCAAAAAAAGGCTTGAGGCTCGCTAAAGCGACGATCTGAACGATAATCCCATTCCGTAGGATTGCCCACGGGGCAAAAAACGCCCGGGCATCGTAGTTTTTTTTGAATGCCCGGCGTATAATTTTTCATACACGGCGGAAACCCGCGCCCACGTTGCTCCTGGCGGACGCGACGGGGCGGCGACGGGGCGCGGCAGGACGACCCGCGTCGCGTGGAATTCGCCCTTTTCGAAAAAACTTTCGGCAGAAGCCCGCGCTTGGCACGGAAATTGCTTCTTAGGTAACTACCAGTAGGAACCGGAATGACCACCGATAGGAGCCAGAAAATGGCTGGTTTGAAATTTTTTTCAACCCCCTGACTATTATTTGCATATCGGTGGAATGGCGGTATAGGCGTGTTGAAACACTGGTGTGTTGGGAACGCAATTTGTCGAAATAAGGCCCAGGAGTTAAAAATTTGGATTTAAATATCCCCGAGTGTTACTTGGAGCGGGTTTTGGCTGCGAAGGTTTTATATAGGGATCCCGTACGGGGATCCCAAAAAAAGTCCGCGGAGACTTAAAAGCCGCGAAAGGAAGGAGACAAAAGTCATGATTAAGAGAATTGTTTCGTTGCTGGCCACCGCCTTGGTTGTCGGCGGCATGGCCTAGGCGCAGACCCCTCCCGCGCCGCCGTCCTTAAATGCCGGGTTCATCGGCATACGGGATATTGCCGCGTCAACGCGCGGGTCGGTAGAGGCCCGTTACAGCGCGAGCAGGTTCAGCACGCAGGTGGACTCGTTTATTAACCCCAGGTTCTTTAACCCGGGTCTCGGTACGATGTTTTTCGTGGGCGGCAACTACAGGATAGGCCAGGACCTTCCCGAGCAGACCGTTCACGCCGGGTTTGCCAGGGATTTCGGCGCGTTTTACCTGGGTCTCTACTACGGCGGCCGGCTTGTGAATGCGGTCGGCGGCAGAATGAGGCCCTTCGAGCCCGAAATCGGGTTCGCCGACTCGAATGCCATATGGTATAGCCAGGCGGCCTGGAACAACAATATCGCGGTGCTGGTCGGGCTGCTCGGTATGGGCTTCCGCCTGGACTTCGTCGTGAGCCATAATGTCGAGAGATTTAGGCATGAATGGATAGAGGATGAGTCGCTCCCCGGTGGCGATGCCGGCCTGACCCACGAACGCGACTGGGCAGAGCGAGCCCGTGTTCTGGAAGGATCGCGGAGAATTGCCCTGACCTGGGGCGCCAACCTGCTTGACGGCGGCCTGTTCCCCTGGGTCAGGCTTGGCTACGAGTTTGCCACCAGTGTCGATACGGATTACGTTTCGGTAAGCGACCAGTTCGGGAGCGCCAGCATGACGCGGACCCTGGACACGGGCGGGGCCTTCGATGCCCTGGCCGGCGCCAGGCTAAGGCTCGGCGACGCGTCGGTGGCCGGCGCCACGCTGCGGTTTACCACCACCGCCGGGGCCAGGGAAAGCTACGCCTTTACGGCCAGTGGGGTGCGTCCCGACCCCGACGACTATAGGCACCCGATTGAAACGCCCGAGGATTTCTCGAACAGGCACGGCGGCATGACCGGCTTTGGGCTGCTGACCTACTTCCAGCAGTCGATCAACCTGGGCCAGGTCGCGTTCGGGATCCGGCCGACGCTGGACGCGGGCATGACCCTTATTTCCAACAGTTGGTACGGGGACACCGTCAACTGGCAGGAGCCTGGGTACAGGCTGTTTACCCTTCGTTCCGGCGTGGATCTGGGCGTAAGGATGCGTCCCAGCGAGGAGTCCAGGGTTACCTTTTTTGCCGGCACCGTCGTGCGGGTGTTTAACTGGAACACGTGGAACCAGACCGGCGGCAACGACGGCGCGCCGACGCGCATTAGCACCTGGAGCTTCTTCGGGATCGAGCCCACCTCCCTCTTCGCGGGGAACCTGTCCTGGGGCATGACCTTTAACCCGACCGAAGACGTGGTAGTCGCGCTTGGGCTTAACAGCGTCGTCGGCGCGTTCTTTAATAGGACGCCGGGGCCCAATGTCCCGACGATTGACCTTACCGTTAGCATGAGGCTGCCGGGCAACGGCCAATAAGGCCGCGCGATTGCCGCGGTTTGCGGCAGGCCCGCGGGATCGGGCGGATCGGGCTTTTCCCCGATCGCCGGGTGTTACCCGGACGCGACCCGAGCCGACGGTCATGCCGTTTTACGCACCCCAAGGAGGGTTGGAAAAATGATGAAGAAACTTTTTGCGATACCGGCCGTGCTGGCCGTGCTTGCGCTGGCCTTTACTGGCTGTAACATCAGCGCGGACGGCAACTACGGCAACATCGGACAGTTGCTGGCTCGAATTGTATGTACATGTGATGATTGTGACTGTGCCGATGATCCTGCTGATTATTGCTACTGTCTGGAAGGCTTTCCGAACGACCGGCGTGTGGAAGCCATAATTATCGTTTCCGGGATTAGCGGCGAAACCGCGACATTGACTTTAAGGGATATCCGCCCGGCTCCCGAGCCCGACCCCCCCGCGGTTCCGCCGATATGCGTTACGGATGTTTTAGAAAGGGAGGACCCCACGCCGCCGGGTTATGATGTTGCGGTTCATAGCGTGGATGCTTATATTGAGGACGGCACGGCTGTATTTAGGTTTGAGTACGTTGAGGGGGATGGTGGTCCTAGTGAAGATAATAGGATTTTCTCCAGGGTATTTACACGCATTGACCTGGAGATTTATAACCCCGATGCTGATGCTGCGAACGTGAATGTAACGCATCGCGCGACCGGAGAGTTCCTGATCGGCAGGGGACCAAAGAGCATAGTGTTGGCCGACTTTGGCTTTACGGTTGTTCAACCCTGCAATTGTACAGGGAGCAACTGCACCGAAGCCGTGAGCCCCTGCGACTTAGGTGGCTGTAACTGTGCATGCTGTTAGGAAGTCTTCGACTGATAGGTAATGGCCGCGTGGTTCAGCTAACCACGCTGGCGTAAAGCCAAAGGCCGCCCGGGGTTCCCCGGGCGGTTTTTTTTCGTGGAACGGGAACTAACCGCAGTCCCCTGCCCCAAGCAGCGCCCTAAGCCGCTCAATTTCGGCTTCCTTCTCGGCAACCACGGCGTCCCTGTCGGCGACCGCCGCCTCGACGGCAAAGGCGATCTCGCTGCGACGATCCATCTCCGCCTTCTGGGTCGCCTCGTAGGCCTCCCGCGCCCTCCTGCCACGCATCACGACCCTCTGTCTGCCGTCCGCGTGCGCTATCGCGATGTCCATGCTCTTGACCTCCTCGATTGTCTCCGGCGGGCTTTCGGGATCCAACCACGCCAGCCAGCGGTGCAGCGGATCCCCGGAAAAGTCCTTCCTTACCTGCCTCCTCCACTTTACCACATTCAGGAAGTGGATTTCCATCGCGCCGGTTAGCTCCAGGGTGGGGTCCGTCACTTCCCTAAGTCGAAAGCGCGTGTGCGCGCCGCCCCCGTCTGGAAAGTCGTAGCCCACGATGTTTATCGCGATCGTGTCGGGGAGATCCCTGTAATCGTCCCCGCTTTGCAGGGTCTCGGCGTACATCTTTCCCCAGTAGAACAGGCTTCGGCGGTCCATGTTTTTCTTATCGCGGACCTGCACCTCGATGTTTACCCGGCTTCCGTCGGCGAGGGCGGCCCTAACGTCAAGGGAACAGGACTTGCCGCTGATTATGTCCTTGACGTAGATCTTCTTGTCCAGGATCTCGACGGTGTCGATTGGCTTTCTTCCCGAGGGCACAAGGACGGCGTTCAGGAAACCAATGAGCTGCGGCTCGTTGCCTTTCACTCCCATTGTTTTGTGGAACAGGAAGTCGTTGAGCGGGTTGAACCTTCGTAAAGGCTCGGTGTTTTCGTTTGTCTTCATACCCTTATTAATGGCGCGAACTCGCGCCTTGCTTGCGTTTGCGGCGGGTTTTCGGGATCTGGCCTTGCCGGCCGCTTCCCGGCATGGAACGAAAATCCCGTTCCGGGGGATCGCTTGTAAACAAAAATTGATTCCCGTGACTTCCGGCACCCCATATTGACAGGCAGGGAAGATACAAGATACGCTTGAACTCCACAGCAAACGCTGCAATACCTTTATGTGCAAAGGGCAGGATTCAGCATGACTTTAAACGGAGCGGGAATAATCATCGAGGAACTGGTGGCGCAAGGCGTTGACACCGTGTTCGGGTATCCTGGCGGCTTTGTCATCCACATATACGACGAGCTGCACAAAAACGCCCACCGGATAAGCCACGTCCTTACCGCCCACGAGCAGGGCGCGGCCCACGCCGCCGATGGGTACACCAGGGTTTCCGGGCGTTCCGGCGTGGTAATCGCGACAAGCGGCCCCGGGGCGACGAACCTGGTGACCGGCATCGCAAATGCCTACCTGGATTCCGTGCCGGTGGTGTTTATAACCGGCAATGTCCCGGTACCCATGCTGGGCAGGGACGCTTTCCAGGAGATCGACATCGCAAGCGTCACGCTTCCCATCGTAAAGCACAACTATGTCGTAAAGGACATAAAAGACCTTCAGTACACCCTGAAAGAGGCCTTCCTGATAGCCCAGTCCGGCAGGAAAGGCCCGGTCCTTGTCGATATACCCAGAAGCGTACAGATAGACACCTACGAATATGATCCCAACCTAAAGGTGTCGGTTCCGACCCTGTCGAAAAAGATCCGGAACGTCGCGGCCCTGGACGAGGCGCTGGCGGCAATCGCGAAAAGCGAGCGTCCCTACATATACTGCGGCGGCGGCGTTACAGCGTCCAACACCGGGGCCGGGGTGCTGGAGCTTTCCAAGAAGCTTGGCGCGCCGGTGGGTCTTAGCATGATGGGAATCGGCACCATACCGGACAGTTACGAGTTTAACCTGGGCATGTGCGGAATGCACGGCAGGTACGCATCCACCGTGGCCCAGTCCGAGGCCGACCTTGTAATCGCCCTTGGCGTGCGTTTTTCCGACCGCGCCACCGGCAACACAAAGGAATACTCGAAAAGCTGCACGGTGATACACGTCGATATCGACGCGGCGGAGATCGGGAAGAACGTCGGGCCGCAGATCAGCCTGTGCGGGGATCTTGCGGAAGTGCTTCCCATGCTACTTGGCGGGGTCGCCGCGAAACCGGAAGGTTCGTGGCAGGCCAGGGTGCGCGAACTGAAATCCATGGGGAAAGTCACGTCGGACGAAGGTTTTACGCCCTGGAAGGTCATAAACTGCGTGAACTCCCATTTCGACGACGACACGGCGGTTGCCACGGACGTTGGGCAGCACCAGATGTGGACGGCCCAGCACTACAGGTTCGAGAACCCCCGCAGGTTCATAACTTCCGGCGGGCTTGGGGCGATGGGCTTCGGCATGGGAGCGGCAATCGGTGCATGTATGGCCAACGGGCGAAAGCGGACGATCCTTTTCACCAGCGAGGGCAGCTTTGGGATGAACCTTAACGAGCTTGCCACGGCGGTCACGCAGAAGCTTCCCATCGTAATCGTGCTTTTGAACAACGGCGTTTTGGGGATGGTTAGGCAGTGGCAGACGCTGTTTTTCGGGGAGCGGCATTCGCAGACCACGCTGGAGCGCAGGACGGACTTTCCCGCGCTTGCCCGGGCTTTCGGGGCGCAGGGTTTTTCGGCGAACAGTCTTGAGGAACTGGATGCCGCCATGAAGACCATCGCCGCGGGCGAGGGGCCTTGCCTTATCGACTGTAGGATCGACAGGGACGAAAAGGTTTTCCCGATGATTCCGCCGGGGGGTTCGGCAAAGGATATTATTACGAAGTAGGGCGGGTTTCCTGGGATCGCCGCTATCTTCTGGAAATCTATGTCGCACTTGGGCAGCACGCGGGGTATGCCATATGTAGCATACCCCGCTTTGTTAGGGTCTATGTGCCTGGGTAAAAGTCAGCGTTATGTCGTTTCCGAAAGAAATGCCGCTCATTACGTAAGATACCCCGTGCGTGTCGTCAAGCCTTACGTCAAACGTCGCGGGATCAATATGACCATGAAGATGTCCGGTCCAAAACGTATGGTTATCCCCGTTTGTAATACTTCCAACGAGATCTCCTGGTGGAGTTCCCATTCTATACACGGTACCATCGGGGTTCACACGGAGACCAAGTATGTTCACGCTACCCCATGGTAGGCTTCCTGCTGAGTTACGAATGAAAACATTGTTAATGGTAACACCAGTGCGGTTTGCTATGGTTATATTAGGCGGTCTCCTGGTCAAATTAAGGGTCACATCACTGGTAGTGACGCTTACTTGCTCGGTGAATGGCATCCCGGAAACGCCCACCGTGTAAGTAAATGTATGCACGGGGTTTGCGGTCGGGCTTTGTTTGAAAAAAGAGAAATTCCCTCCATTGGAAAGAGAACCCCGACCTGTAACTTGTATGGTATGCCCCGTGCCGTTAACCACGGTAACCCTGGGCGGCACCCTGGTCAAAGTAAGAGTTACATCGTCGTTATTGATGGTTACCTGTTCGCTAAACTGAAATTGCGATGTATCAACCGCATAGGTAACCGAAAGCTGATTGGCGGTTGGACTTTGCTTAGGAACATTAACCCTTCCACCATTAACAAGAGTATGACGACCGGGACTTGTAATCGTTATGGGAAACCCGGTGTTGTTAATCACGGTGGCTACCGGCGGTCTTTCCGTAAGCGTAACCGTCATGTCGCTCGTTACGGTAATTTGACTTCCAAATGGAAACAAACCTATGTGGTATTCCACATTTACTTGCCTGGCATCCGCATCCAGCGACGGTATAGAAAACGTGGCTCTAGCACCATGATCAAGACTGCCTGGAACTGGACTTGAGAGAAAGATTGGGAGGCCTGTTGCATTTACTATTGTCAGGACCGGGTGCCTGTCAAGAGACACGGTTATGGTATACCGCCTGAGTGTATCACAAGATACAAGGCCAACCAACAAAAAAGCAGTTGTAAAAAACAGCAGCGATTTTTTCATTTTTATCACCATCCTCCTAGATTATTCTGCTGGTGCCAAAACGGCAAGCAGCGCTATTAATCCACCCAGAAGTGCTAAAGCCCCCAGTAAATTACCAGCCGCATTCGCCTCAGAGCGGCTATCCGTCTGAACAAAAGCAGAAGCGAAAGGTATGTTATACCTGCTGTGAATAACACCATCAGTGCCTACGACTCTTATGTCCACATTTCCTGGAAATCTCGATACGTCGATATCGTTTATGCTTCCTGCCAAATTCGCACCCCAACTAGCCGTCCCTGCATTCCTGATGTAAAGTTCCCTAACATTCGGAACACCCCTGACTCCTACGGCATACGCTGTTGTCGTCCTACAGGAAGTAAACATGGGAACAGTGATACATAGGAGTATCACTGCCGAAAATTCCCTTAACTTCATCAAAAGCTCCTTTCTGGTATTTAACGTCGTCCCCGACAATATTAAAACCCCATACGGGATTTCATTCGCAATTTATCCAAAATACCCAAGCTTATCTGAATATTGCCTATTCTGTCATGATAATGACACATTGGGCAATTTGTCAAGCGATCGAAGGTAATTATAATTGCTTAACAAGCAAATGACGAACATTCGGGAAATCTTGGCTCAAAACTTAAAGGAAAACAGGCGGCGGCTTGGAATTACGCAGCCAGAACTGGCTGAAAAGGCGGGTTTGTCCACCCATTACCTTGCGATGATTGAAACAGCGAAAAAATTCCCCAGTGCCGATATGCTTGAAAGACTGGCCGCGGCGCTGGACATAAGCCCCAATGGGCTGTTTTCTGTATCGGTTTCACCCGAAAGGGCTATTGAGGAAATGCAGCAAAAGATTCTGGAGAACCTGGATCATGCAATCGAACAGGCCTTGGACAAAGCCATAGCGAAACGGTGTGGAATTGCCATTTCCCCGGAGGAACGATAAACGGCAAACAGCAACGGTATTGACGGGCAAGGAAAATGCAAGATATGCCTAGACTCCATGGCAGACCCTTATGGTGCGGGCGGGTTTCCGGGAACCGCTTCTTCAGCCCTTAAAATCAAACTCCCTTATCTTCCGGAAATCTATGTCGCACCCGGGCAGCACATCCACGCTTATCGTGAAATCGTCGTCAAGGTCGTACACGGTTTCCCGGTACTCGCCATCCGCCGGCACATACTTGTAGACCGCGCCGGCCTCCACCACCCAGTATTCCCGGACACCGGCCTTTTCGTACAAGGCTTTCTTCTCGCGGAAATCCTTCCCCCTGGTTCCCTTCGAGACGACCTCCACTACGAAGTCCGGCGCACCTTGGCAGGCTTTGCCGTCGGATAGCTTCTCCCCGTCGCAGATCACCAGAACGTCGGGCTGGACGACCATCCTGTCGGATTTGTCCGCCTGGGGAAACAGACGCACGTCGAAGGGCGCGGGGATAACCTCGCAGGGTTTGTCTTCCAGCCAGTTCCCCAGTTGGCCTAAAATCTCGCCGAGAACTCGCTGGTGCCATACTGTCGGAGAGGGCATCACGTGGGGTATTCCGTCCATCAACTCGAAGCGAACGTCGTCGCCCCAGGACAGGTAATCCTTATAGGTATAGCCTTTTGCGGGAATATCCCCCCTGCGAAAAGCCCGTGGTTTTTCCCCGTGCGGTTCCGGTAGTTTCTCGCCTGCCATGTTCGTTTCCTCTCTGCGAGTTATGTAATGGGCAGAGTAGCACAAACCAGGGCGATTAGCCAGGGTGAAACTGGCCGGCTTCGTGTCGGTATTGACACCCCCTGGAAATACAAGCTACCCTTAAGGTGGCTGGGGCTTCATCACTAAAAGCAGGGCGGTAAAAAATGAGCGAGAAATTCACCGTTGGCATAATCGTTTCGAACCATTTCGGCGTGCTTAACCGCGTCGCGGGTCTTTACGCCAAGCGCGGCTACAACATCGACAGCCTTGCCGTCGGCGAGACGGAAAATCCCGCCTATTCGCGCATGACCATCGTCTCCACCGGCGACGATTACATGCGAAACCAGGTGGTGCGGCAACTGGAGAAGCTGCATGACGTTAAAATGGTGGTGCTTTTGGATAAAGGCAATTCAGTTTCGATCGAGCACATGCTGATCAAGCTGAAGGTCAACGGCACCAGCAAGGCCAGCATAAGCGAGAAGATAAACGACTACGGCGGCAAGGTCATGGATTTTTCCGGCGACTTCATCACCGCCGAGCTTACGGGCAGCTCCGACAAGGTGGAGCGTTTTATTGACGAGGCTGGGAATATAGGTATACTTGAGGTGTGCCGTTCCGGCTTGATTTCCATGGCCCATGGCGTGGAAAACGTGCTGAATATAAACAATCTTGGATGACAAGGAGGCGAAGATGCCGCAAATCTATTACGAAAAGGACTGCAACCTGGGGCTTATCAAAAGCAAGAAGGTTGCCGTCATCGGCTACGGAAGCCAGGGCCACGCCCACGCCCAGAACCTGCGCGACAACGGCGTTTCGGTCGTAATCGGGCTGTACGAGGGCTCGAAAAGCGCGGAAACGGCGAAGGCCGACGGCTTCGAGGTGCTGAACTCGGCGGAGGCGACCAAGGCGGCGGACGTGGTCATGCTTCTGGTGAACGACGAGAAGATGGCCGGCATTTACGAGGCGAACGTCGCGCCCAACCTAAAGAAAGGGATGACGCTCTGCTTCGCCCACGGTTTCAATATCCATTACAACCAGATTGTGCCGCCCGGCGACGTCAACGTCGTGATGATTGCGCCGAAAGGCCCGGGACACACGGTTCGCACCCAGTTCGCCGAGGGTCGCGGGGTGCCCTGCCTTATCGCGGTGTACAACGACGCGACCGGCAACGCCAAGGAAATCGCGCTGGCCTATGCCGCCGGGGTCGGCGGCGCAAGGGCCGGCGTGCTGGAAACCACTTTTAAAGAAGAAACCGAGACCGACCTGTTCGGCGAGCAGGCCGTGTTATGCGGCGGCGTTACGGCCCTGATGAAAGCCGGGTTCGAGACGCTTGTCGAGGCGGGCTACCAGCCGGAAAGCGCGTACTTCGAGTGCGTGCACGAGATGAAGCTGATTATAGACCTTGTCGCCAAGGGCGGTCTTTCGTACATGCGCTACTCGATCAGCGACACGGCCGAGTACGGCGACTATTCGACCGGGCCGCGCATCATTACCGAGGAAACCAAAAAGGAAATGAAGAAGGTGCTGTCCGAGATCCAGAACGGCGAGTTCGCCAAAAACTGGATTCTGGAGAACAAGGCGAACCGGGCTTCGTTTCTGGCCAAACGGCGGATGGAATCGGAGCATCTTGTGGAGAAGGTTGGCGAGGAACTTCGCGCCAAAATGAGCTGGCAGAAATAGCCGGAATGTATTTTCCGGAATAAATTGAAGGAGGGATATCCCAATGATTAGAGTGAAGAGAACGATACTGACGGGGCTGGCCGTGGTCGCGGTGGCCCTGGTGGCTTGCGGAACCAACGTGGCGGTTCGCCATGGCTTGCCCACGGCGACGGCGACATTTACCCCCGGAACCTTTACCGCCACCTATGGCGAGGCCGGTACCCCGGGCTGGCGGTTTGGGCCGCTGGTTGTGAACGTAAGCTTTTCGGAAAACCAGATCACCGGCATCGAGGTTGTTTCGCACGGCGAAAGCCTCTTCGGTTCGGGCTGGTTTTTCCGCGCCTATCCGGCGATACCCGACCAGATTCTGGTTCGGCAGTCCACCAGGGACATCGACGCTTTTACCGGCGCGACCCGCACCAAGGAGGCCTTTGTCAGGGCCGTGAACGACGCGATTGTTCAGGCGGGGGCGAACCCGGCGGATCTTGAACCCCGGTTTATCGACAGGCCGATAGACGGCGACCGTTTTATCCCGGGGTTTCACGAGATAACCGTTCCCGCCGGCACCCTGGACATTGACGGCGCGCCCCTGACTCCCCTTACCCCAGCCGACCGCGTTATGCTTTACAATCCCGATGTGAGCATGACCCTGCGGGTGTCCGTCGGCAGAAACGAGTTCCACGTTTATGAGGGCGGTGCCTTTGGCTTGGGCCAGGGTGCGGGCGGTCACGGCGAGCCGGTCGTGGTCAACCCGGTTGGGATCGGCGACGACACATGGGGCGGCTGGTGGTTCAGTCAGGTTGCCTCACAGCAGATAAACGATTCCCAGGCGACCCGGCATATCGATACCTCGATTGGCGCGACCCGGTCCGCGGCAGCCGTTGTCTGGGGGGTTGAACAGGCGCTTATCGCGGCCGGGGGCGATCCCGCGGCTTTGACACCAAGACAGGTTCCACCGGTGCAAAGGGAACGTCACCCGGACACTCCGGACGCGCCCTTCTTCGTGCCCGGCCACTATACTGTGACCGTGCCGGGCTATGCCGGCGATATTACCCTTACGGTAACCGTGGATCGCGCCCTTATCCGCCGCATAACCGTTGATTCGCACAGCGAACCGGGGAACCTGTGGGATCAGGTTTGGCCAGCTTTGCGCGACAGCATTTACCAGACGCAGGATCTTGCCGGGGTTAGCCCGATTGCGGGTGCGCCCGCGACTTCCGCCGCGATTATCGACGCGGTTAGGTTGGCCCTGGATATGGCCGATCCATATCGCTAAAGGGGGATGTCTATGGAAACGACCACGGCGCAGGACGGGGTTTTCTGCCAGTCCTGCTATATGCCCATGAACAAGCCGGAGGATTTCGGCACGGAATCTGGCGGCGGCGCAAGCGGCGACTATTGCTGTCACTGCTATGCCGACGGCGGTTTTAAGTACGAGATGACCTTCGAGGAGGCGGTGGAGGCCAACGTCCCCTGGTGGCGAAGCGAGGGCGACGAAAGCGATGACCAGGCGCGGGCGCGTATCAGGGAGGTTTTCCCAAAGCTTAAGCGATGGGCGACCCGGTGACGGAAGGCGAAGTTCCCGGGAAACGGGAACCCGACAGAGGCGGGAGTTTGCTTAGGAAGATTTGCCAAGGGGTCGTTGTTGGTATCATCGTTGGGGTGACGGGAAGCCTACTTGTCCACGCGACCGGTTTGGGCTCGCCCCCTGTGTGGGTTTTTGTGATTGCCGGGGCGGTGGCGGCTCTTGCCTGCGACTTGATTGTGCAGAGGGTGAGACGTGCGTCGCAAAGGGGCGGCTGACCGATTTAGCGGTTGCCTTTTTTGATAATGACTGGATACTGGCCCTGGGACAGGCAACCAACGCAACGTAAGAAGCCTTGAAACCATCCTGCTTTCGCATTATTCTTACATGCAGGATATGCAACAGTGCGAGTCTTCAAGAATACTCGGTTTACCCGATTTGCCGAGAAGGAAGGTATTACAGACAAGGATTTAAGGGAAACCGTAGGCCTGCTTGATGCGGGGCAGTTTAATGCGGATCTTGGCGGGGATGTCTACAAAATGCGTATGGCCCGCGATGGCGAGGGAAAATCTGGTGGCTATCGTGTGGTCGTGATTTTCAGGCGCGGGCAGAGGACGTTTTATGTTGAGGGCTTTGCAAAGTCCGGGAAGGGCAATATTAGCCAGAGGGAAAAAAGAGACTACAAGGAGCTGGCGAAGGATTACCTGAGTTTATCCGAGGCTGTAATTGATAACGCGGTGAAGACTGGTAAATTTGTCGAGATATAGGGGGCGGTATGAGAAGAAAATATTACAGCGAAATCGCCGAGGGAATCCACGAGTCGGCCAGGGATTTATTTGAAATAGGTGCTATTTCCGAGGCCAGAATGAGGGAATATGACAAGCGGTGCTTTGTCGAGGAACCCGAAAATGATACGGTACCCGAGTTTTTGAGTGCCGGGATGGAGCCATTGGAAATGGAGCGTATTACCGCTTAGGAGCAAACATGAAAAGCGATGCGATAAAAACCGGGGTGGAAAAAGCCCCCCACCGGTCCCTCATGAAGGCCATGGGCTACACCGACAACCAGCTTGCCAAACCGATTATCGGTGTCGTCAATTCCTTCAATGAAATTGCCGCTGGGCACATACACCTGAACCAGATTGCCCGGGCGGTAAAGGACGGCGTTCTGGCAAGTGGCGGCACACCGGTGGAATTCAACGCGATCGGCGTGTGCGACGGGCTTTCCATGGGGCACATCGGCATGAGGTATTCGCTGCCGTCGCGCGAGATTATCGCCGACAGCGTGGAGTGCATGGTTCGGGCGCACGCTTTCGACGCGCTTGTGTTTATCCCCAGTTGCGACAAGATTGTCCCGGGAATGCTGATGGCGGCGGCGCGGCTGGACCTGCCCTGCGTGTTTATATCCGGCGGGCCTATGCTTTCTCTGGACGGGCTGGATCTTAACAGCGTGTTCGAGGCGGTTGGAGCGCACAAAGCTGGGAAAATCGACGACGCGGAGCTTCTGCGTATCGAGGACAACGCCTGCCCGGGTTGCGGTTCCTGCTCCGGGATGTTCACGGCCAATTCCATGAACTGCCTGTGCGAGGCTCTTGGCGTGGCTCTGCCCGGAAACGGATCCATGCCGGCGGTGTACGCCGAGCGGGTAAGGCTGGCCAAGACCGCCGGCGAAACGGTCATGAACCTTCTTGCGCGGGACATAAAGCCCTCCGACATAATGACCGACGTGGCCTTCAGGAATGCCCTGACGGTGGATGTCGCGCTTGGCTGTTCGACCAATTCCGTCCTGCACCTTATCGCAATCGCCCACGAACGCGGCATTAGCATCGACCTTAACATGATAAACGAAATCAGCGGGAAAACGCCGACCCTTTGCAAGCTTGCACCGGCCGGCCCGTTCCACGCGCAGGACTTGTTCCATGCCGGCGGCGTTTACGCCGTTGTGCGCGAGCTGCTGAACGCCGGGTTGCTGGACGGCAAGGCGATGACGGTTCTGGGAAAACCAATGGCGGAGGCGACCAAGGACTTCGCGATTCGAAACGCGAACGTGATAAAGACCGTGGCGAGTCCGTTCTCCCCCACCGGCGGCCTTGCCGTGCTGTTCGGGAACATCGCCCAAAACGGCGCGGTGGTCAAACGCAGCGCGGTGCGCCCCGACATGCTGTTCTTTACCGGCAAGGCTAGGGTGTTCGATTCGGAGGGAGAGGCCATTACCGCGATATATGGCGGCAGGATAAACAAGGGCGAGGTCGTGGTGATACGCTACGAGGGCCCGGCCGGCGGGCCAGGGATGCCGGAGATGCTGGGGCCGACATCGGCCATCGTTGGGATGGGTCTTGACGGCGACGTTGCGCTTATCACCGACGGGCGTTTTTCCGGGGCTACTCGCGGCGCGGCCGTGGGGCACGTTTCCCCGGAGGCCGCGGCCGGGGGGCTTATCGCCTACGTCAACGAGGGCGACACGATTAGGATTGACATCGACAACTACTCGCTGGAGCTGCTTGTGGATGATGCGGAACTTGAAAAGCGGCGGGCGACGACGGAGATTAAGAAGAAGGACCCGCCGGCCGGGTATCTGCGGCGGTATGCGCGGAACGTGCTGTCTGCGGATAAGGGCGCGGTTATTCCCTAGGGAACAGGAAAGCGCCGAATAATTTGGCTCTTTCCTGGCAGGAGCCGTTCCGGGCTACGAATCCCGGGCGGCCATCTTAAATTCAGTGGACGGCGTGAGTTACCTGTACGAGACACATCTTCATACGGTTTTCTCCAGCGCCTGCGGGCGTTCCAAGGGTTCGGAGTACATAGGCCTGTACCAGGATCTGGGCTATTCCGGGATCATCGTTACAGATCACTTCTATAACGGGCACACCGCCGTGCCGCGCCGACTTCCCTGGAAGGAATGGGTCAAGCAGTTCTGCCGTGGCTACGAGGAGGCCAGGAACGAGGGCGAACGCCGGGGTTTCGACGTTTTCTTCGGCTGGGAGGAAACCTTCGACGAATGCGACGATTACCTGGTCTACGGCCTGGACAGGGATTGGCTGCTTGAACACCCGGAGGCGCGAAAGTGGACCAGGGGCGAGCAGTACCGGGCTGTCCGGGAGGCCGGGGGTTGCGTGGTGCAGGCTCATCCTTTCCGCCAGCACTACTGGATAAAACGGGTCGTGCTTTCCGGCGGCTGCGTCGACGCGGTGGAAGCCGCCAATATGGGAAACGCCGAGCGTTCCTATGACGCGCTTGCCATGCGCTACGCGCGAAAACTCGGCCTGCCCGCTACCGCAGGTTCGGACATACACACCGTGGAGCAGGTCTGGAACGGGGATGTATTCGGTATCTATGTCGAGGAAAAGCTAAACAGCATCGACGACTTTGTCCGCGCGATCCTTGGGAAAAAAATCACCGACATCAAAACAACCGATGGGCGTTGCGATTGGCACGGCGACGAAAGCGCAACTATTCCCGTCGAGATACGCGACGACAGGGATCGCAAAACGGGGAAAAACTGGAAGGATCTTCTTTACTAAACTGACTGACGACTTTCACGGGATCCCTACGGCATCACTCCGTATTCCCGTATAATCTGTATCTCGTTCCGCACCGTCGCCGAATCCACCATCTCGCGGGCCGCATTTACCGCCGCTTCCAGCAAGCCCTGGGAATTGGTCGCGCCGTGCAGGGTAATATGATCGCCGGAAACCGATACCTCCAGAAAACGTATGGGGAGTTCCTTTTCGTACAGAATGCGGTGCTTTATCTGGTGCCCAAGAAGCATTTCCCTAAGAACGGTAATGTTCTGGGCCTCCGTTTCGGGCGTAAACATCTTGCCCTTGATCACGCCGACAACCTCCGCGCAATCCGTGGGACTGAAAATCCCGGTGTTAAAGGAAAGATGGTAGTTCCCTGGGTGCCTCCATTCGATGTCAAAGAAAGAGCGGTAGAACCCGGCGCGATCCCGGTCGCTGCGCTCGATAATCTGTGCCGCCCGCTTTTCGTCGCAATGGAAATAGCTCTTTACCCGTTCGACACGGACTTCGTTCGGTGAGGACAAAAATATGGAAATTATGGCCGGCAGGTGCTTCAGTATTATGTTCGCTCCCCGGCCGACAATCACGCAGTTTCCATTTTCCGCTTCGGAAAGAATAGATGTTTGCAAATAGTGCAGATAGTCGTCCCTGTCCTGGGAAAGCGCCGCAAAAAACGAGGGCTTGCGCTCGTCGTACTTCTTGAACTTCTTTTCCTCGATTCCGAACGACTGTATACGTTCTTCCAACGTGTCCTTGTCCACAAGGCGAAAGTTCAAAACCTTCGCCAACTCGCGAGCCGTCTCGTCGCCCAGGGCCGCCAGTTCACGGGAAACAGTAATAATAGCCATTCCTAATCCTCCATTATCTGAATATCTGTATCTCGTTCCGTATTACGGCACCGCTTTCCGCCGTCTCGCGAGCCGTGTTCACTACCGTGTCCAGCATCGCCTGCGAGTTGGTCGCGCCGTACAACGTGACGACGTTGCCCGAAACGGCTATTTCAAGGAAACGGATGGGGAGTTCCTGTTCGTACAGAATGCGGTGTTTTACCTGGTGCTCAAGCATCATGTTTTTCAGGATTGCGCGGTTCTGGGCCTCTGCCCCTGGCGTAAAAATCCGGTTCTTGAACGAGTCCACGATCTCCGCGCAGTCCATGGGGCTGAAAATCCCGGTGTTAAAGGTAAGGTGGTAGTTCCCTGGATGCCTCCACTCGATGTCGAAAAAGGAACGGTGGAAACCAGCGCGATCCCTGTCGCTGCGATCAATAATCTGCTTCGCCCGTCGCTCGTCGCAGTGGAAATAGCTCTTTACGCGCTCCGTGCGAACGTCGTCCAGGGTGGAAAGGAACATGGAGACAAGGGCCGGCATACTTTTAAGGATTACGTTCGCCCCACGGCCGACAAGCACGCAGTTTCCGTGGTCAACCTCGGCGAAGATCGCCTTCCGCAGATAGTGCAGGTAGTCGTCCCTGTCCTGTGAAAGCGAGGCGAAAAATGACGGCTTGCGCTCGTCGTATTTCTTGAACTTCTTGGCCTTGATTCCGTACGATTCTATCCGTTTTTCCAGCGCGTCCTTGTCGACAAGACGGTAGCCCAGAATGTTTGCCAGTTCGCGGGCGGTCTCGTCGCCCAAAGCCGCCAGTTCGCGGGAAACCGTAATGATTGCCATGCTTTCGCTCCTTTGGTGTGTCGTGTCGGGCGTTTTCGTACGGAAACGGTGTTCGAAAAACCCCTTACCTGACTATAAATTAGTGCGGCGGATTTGTCAAAGCGAATTTGTCGCCGGCCGGGACACCGGCCAAGGCATCCTGGGTCATCCGTCCGGGATTATCCCCCAGAGATCCCCCGGCAAAAAAAAACTCGCCCGGCACCTGTTTTCCAGATACCAGGCGAGCTTTAAGCCGGAACCCTAGGCGAGGGAAACTCGCCGGTTCCTTCCATAGATTTCCTAGGGGACTAGTAGTCCATTCCCCCCATGCCTCCCATTCCGCCGCCGGGCATCGGCGGGGCTTCCTTTTTCTCCGGAATGTCGGTAATCGCGCATTCGGTGGTCAGAAGCAGGCTGGCGATGGACGCCGCGTTCTGCAGGGCGGAGCGGGTAACCTTCGCCGGGTCGATGATACCGGCCTTCATCATGTCCACCCATTCCATCTTGGCGGCGTCAAAGCCCACACCCTTCTGCTCTTTCTTGGCGCGTTCGGCGATGACCGCACCGTCCAGACCGGCGTTCTCGGCGATCTGGCGGATGGGTTCCTCAAGCGCGCGCCTGACGATTTTGAAGCCCACCTTTTCGTCGTCGGTAAGGCCAGTGGTGTCGGATTCCTCAAGGGCAAGGGCCGCCTGTATAAGGGCGATTTCGCCGCCGGAAACGATACCCTCGTCGATGGCGGCGCGTGTGGCGGAAAGGGCGTCCTCCACGCGATGTTTTTTCTCTTTCAACTCGACCTCGGTGGCCGCTCCCACGTTGATTACGGCCACGCCACCAGCGAGTTTGGCAAGCCTTTCCTGGAGCTTCTCGCGGTCGTAGTCGCTGGTTGTGTCCTCGATCTGGGCCTTGATCTGGGCGATGCGGTCCTGGATGTCCTTCGCCTTGCCGCCGCCGTTGATGATCGTGGTGTTGTCCTTGTCGATTTTAACGGTCTTGGCCTTGCCAAGGTGGGAAAGCTCGGTGTTCTCGAGCTTCATGCCCAGCTCCTCGGTAATGACCTGGCCGCCGGTAAGAATCCCGATGTCCTCGAGCATGGCCTTGCGCCTGTCGCCGAACCCGGGGGCCTTTACCGCCACGGTCTTGAGCGTCCCGCGCAGGCTGTTAAGGACCAGCGTGGAAAGAGCCTCGCCATCGACGTCCTCCGCCACGATAAGCAGGGGCTTGCCGCTCTGGGCGACTTTTTCCAGCATCGGGAGCATGTCCTTCATGCTGGAGATCTTCTTGTCGTGGATCAGGATGAACACGTCCTCGTAAACCGTGGTCATGGTGTCGCGGTCGGTGACGAAGTACGCGGAGATATAACCGCGATCAAACTGCATACCCTCGACAAAGTCAATCGTGGTGTCCATGGTCTTGGACTCCTCCACGGTGATGACCCCGTCCTTGCCGACCTTTTCCATCGCGTCGGCGATGGTTTTGCCGATTTCGGTGTCGTTGTTGGCGGAAACCGAGGCGACATGGGAGATTTCCTCCTTGTCCTTTATGTCCTTGGAATTCTTCTTGATTTCCTCGACGGCAATCGCCACCGCCTTGTCAATACCGCGCTTCAGCTCAAGGGGGGTCATGCCGGCGGCCACGGACTTGAGGCCTTCCTTTACCAGCGAATAGGCCAGTACGGTAGCGGTGGTGGTCCCGTCGCCCGCCACGTC
>Ga0209755_10001214_pt1 | contig 41663 bp, 40 predicted proteins | sample TergutCo191P1_FD_187301 | JGI IMG/M metagenome (GOLD analysis project Ga0209755, IMG submission 187301) | Cornitermes sp. P1 segment gut microbial communities from Petit-Saut dam, French Guiana - Co191P1 (SPAdes) (version 2) | ecosystem: Host-associated > Arthropoda: Insects > Digestive system... | reverse complement strand
CGTCATATCAACGCAAAAAGGAAGGCTGTATTTGCCCGGAACATAAACATGATGTCGGCTTTTACCCACCTTGGACTCTTCGGCAGGTATATGAAGTTCGCCATTTTCCACTTTAACTTTCATCGAACTTTTTTTCATCGTACCAAATTTTGTTAAACCGTCCGGCGTTATTGATTCCAGTGATATATTGTGAGTTTTCATTTTTACACCGCCTAATATAAATTTTTGTTCGCTTGCCTTTCAAAATTTTAGCACAGTTTTGAAGGCTTGTCCGTCCAAGCCGACAACCCCACAAAACCTTAAAATATACCCAAAACCGTCCCCCCCCCAATTAAAGTTTTGGTCGAGCTTTTTCAAAAGCTCGTGGGGTTTGGGGCAAAGCCCCAAGGTCTTAATCTTTAGTCTTTAATCTCTCATCGCTAATCTTTATACCCCCAACCCCTGCGCAACACAAGATAAAACTTATTTATAACCAACTATTCCCTTAACCGCACGGCATTTGCGGCGCGTCGTCTGTAATTTTCGTCCATTTTTGCGTAATGCTTACGGGTGGTGTTTACATCGGCATGGCCCAGTACGTTGGCGACCAGATAAATGTCTCCCGTTTCGGCATAAAGCTGGGTGCCGAAGGTAGAGCGCAGCTTGTGGGGAGAAATATTTTTCAAGCGTGTTACGAGTTGGGCGTATTTTTTCACCATATTTTGAATGGCGCGGTCGGTGATTCGTCTGTTTTGCAGGGAAAGGAACAAGGCATTTTCATGTCCGTCTAAAGTGATAATTTCCTCGCGAAGGGCTAGGTATTTTTCCAGTGCGGTGGCTACTTCTTCGCCGAAATACAGCACCATTTCATCGCCACCCTTGCGGGTTACTTTTATGCCGCCTATTTCGAAGTCGATATGGTGTAAATCAATGCCCACGCATTCCGAAACCCGCATTCCCGTGCCCAGCAGCAGGGTGATGATGGCGGCGTCGCGCAACTTGGTACGCTCGTGGAAAACCTTTTGCCGGGGCGTTAATTTTTCGCCGCCGTCTACCTCGTCCAGTAGCTTGGCGATTTCGTCCGTTTCCAACGTGGTAATTACCTTGTTGTTAATTTTGGGGAAGCTCACAAGCTCCGCAGGGTTGGCAGGTAGTTTTTTTTGCATGTAGAGATAGCGGAATAACCCACGCACCGCCGCCAGCTTGCGTGACTTGCCCAGTGCCGCGTTTTGCAATGCGTCCTCATTTTCCCCTGCGGGGAAATAGTATGTAAGGTATTCCATGAAGCCTTGCAAATGCTCGCTTTCGACTGCCTTTAAATCCTCTACCACAATTTCGCGCAGGGGGCGATTGTCCAGTATTTCCTCGCAAAGATAATTGAAAAAAATACGCAAATCGTAGGCATAACCCACCCTTGTGAGAGAGGATGTCTGGTCACTCATGCTTGAAAAATACAACCCCAAAAAGGGGGGAAGCTCGGCGAGAATTTCGCGCAGGCGCTGTATATCCTGCGCCTTTTTTTGTTCGTGATATGTAGCCATTGGGCACGTCCCTTCGGCGCGCAGTATAGCACGATTTGCAAAATTGACAAAATCTTAGAAAATGTCAAAACCGCTGTGCTATAGTACCCCTTGCCAAGAGGCGCCCCCATGGGTCGCATCAGGGCACAATCGGATAATCGCGTTTTGTTTTTGTCAAAACCGAGCTTGCGTTGCTTATATTTATGCGCGCGGTAATGCAGGCGAGGTTTGCACTTTTCAACTTCGAAGCGGCAGATTATCCAACACGGGGAAGCACTTCCCGCATCATATACCGCATGGGGATATTCCAGCCGACGGGTAAACTGTACAGCGTGTGTGTATATGAAGAAATGCGATAATTGCCAACCGTGAGCAGTATAAGAAATGAATGTTTTGTGACTTAGCCTTAATTAAACGCACCCTGCGTAAGTGTTTTATTTGCTTGCGTGGGGTGTGTTTTTTAATGAATAAAATTAATTGAAGAATTGTAGGATAATATGTTACAATGTGCTATAGCGTATGCATAATAACGAGAAGGGGCAAATAATTATGGCGAGCAAGAACTTTACCTATTTTCTAATGGATGACGTTCCTAATGGGCGTGTAAAATGTACCTTTGCTAATTGGACGGGTGTTGCCTATAGGATACCGCGTATAGACTTGAATAAATGTAAAGACCGCCCCGACCTGCAGCAAAGTGGTATTTATTTCTTATTTGGCATAGATGAAGTCACAGATGAACAAGTGGTGTACGTAGGGCAAGCAGATGTAAGAAAAAACGGTAGCGGACTACTCGGAAGATTAATTGAACATAGAAATAAATTAGAAAGCGATTATTGGACAGAAGCGGTGGTATTTACCACAAAAGACAAAGATAATTGGCTGGGTGCTACAGAAATAAGCTGGCTGGAAAATCACTTCTGTACGTTGGCAAAAAATGCCAAGCGATATGTGATTAAAAATAACAATGAGCCCGCCGCGGGAAAACCTACGGAAGAAGAAATAAGCGACCTTGAAGAATTTGCTAAAAACGCAGCTATTATAATGGGTGTACTGAGCCATCGCGTTTTCGAACCCAAGGCAATCCAAAAAACAGAAAATGATTCTGTAGTAACCGACATTGTTAAACCACAGATATATGAAATTAATACCAACAAGGACAATAACAATAAAGGTGTAAATGTTAAAGGATGCGAAACCAGTGACGGTTTTGTGCTTTTTAAAGGCGGTAAAATTAAGCTGGAAGTTGCCGAATCACTTCGTTATAGCATTAAAAGGCTACGAGATACGCTGGCTGATAAATATGATAAAGAAGGGATTTTACTGGAAGATTTATTGATGCGAAGCCCAAACGAAGCCGCCAATTTTGCCACCGGGTACCCGGTTAATGCGCAAATATATTGGAAAACACCGGATGGTGTAACGTTAAAAGACTTTACAAGCATGGACTGATGTTATTAGCATTCAATTCCGCAAAACCCATCGATATTGAATAAAAATGGAATACAATGTGCATAATCTACGTTGTTTATAATATCACCAAATTTTAAGCGGTTTTACAAAACGCGACAAACATATTTAAGGTTAGCGTTTGTTCGTTCCCGTTGAGATATTGAAAAATGCGCCAATCATCTTCTTTTAAAATGGGAAGGTAAAAAATATGCTCCGTTAACTTAGATGCTTGCCTATATGCGCTTTTTAACTCGTTCAGTTTTGCCTCGTAGCTTGGGCCATCAACCCCCCCTGCCATAGACGAAGAAGCATTAACGCTTTTTACTTCAAATATATGGATTCGATTATAGCTGTCCTTCATTACAAAGTCGGGATAGGATGAATGTATAGCATTTAAATAGTATTCAAACCTGATGGGCGAGTTGTGTACATAGTTTTTGCCCCAAAGATAAATTTTCTTGGTTTCGCCAATAAAATCGTCCACTGTTTCGTTTGTGATATTTATATGTGCGGGGTTTTTAATCCCCACAGTTACGCGTTTGCCAATTCTTTCATCGTTGCTATTTTCATCTTTTACTAAGTCCTTCAATATTTCCGCCCATTGTTGCTCGGCTTCACTATCGAAGGAAAATCTATCCCTACCGTCACTTCGCTTCCATATCCAATCGGTTATGTTCATGTAATTTCCATTGTCTACATAGAAGGAGTCGGGCGCAAACGAAACCTCGGCGGCTTCATCGTTTTTGTTTGTGACCAGCTCCATGCTATTTTCGTAGTTACAGGTAAATCGCTTGCTTTCATTTGAAATGGCTTCAATGTGTTCGGTAAAAGTTTGCCAATTATGATAATTTGTTGCGTAGTTTGCACCCATTTCCTGTATGTGCGCTTCGGCTTTTAAATAGTTGCCGTACAGCTTAAAAATGCCGGTAGGGGCAGATATGGGAGGCAGCGTGGTTAAAAATGACGCGATATTAAATGAGGGTTTTTCGATTAATGTTTTTAGGCGTGTTGTTTTTATTTTAATTTCGTTGGTAATAATGTCGCTGTCTTGCCATAATTTTACGCGGAAGCTTTTTTTCATTTCATCGGGAACAATACCCCATACCCATGCTGTCATTGCTAAATCCTGTGCTTCTTGGGAAAGTGTTTCAAAGTCCATGAGTCTGGGGTTGCGTCGTACGCGCCCCATTACTTGCTCGTCTAATTGCTTGCTTTTACTGTCCCGCATTTGGTAAAGCATACAGGCGCGGGGTATATCCCACCCTTCCGTGATAACCATTTTAAAAATAATAATATCAACGAGGGAAGCGCTGTCTTTTGCATATTCCTTCCATTTGCTGATTGAAGTCGTTCTTTTACCCAAGTCATCGTTAGTTTTGCAATGCTTGTTATCGTTGACAATAAGCATCCACTTTAAATCCGCATTTTGCGTTTTGTCTAATTCGCGGTAAATTTTTTGCAACTCGTTATCCGCTTTATCTTTGTTTGAAATTTGAATAATTAAGCAAGGGTTTACGCCCAGTAGGTTACGATATTGCTTTTTAACTTCTTGAAAGGTTTGAATGGCATCGCCAACGGTAACGTTGTCGTCCGTTATTATTTTTACTTCTTTAATTAATTTTGCGGTTACGGCGTTTTCGTTAGTAATTTCAACATCAGGGTACTGCCCGCGTGATAATTTGGGGGTTGCAGAGAAGTTATATATTTTTGAAAAATACGCTTCAGACAAAGTATCAAGATTGTTGGTTGCAATATGGCATTCGTCTTTAATTAAGTATACTTTTTTACCCTGTCCCTTTATGCGCTCGTGCCACGTTAGGTGTTGTAAAAAATTGTCCATTGCACCCTGCATTAGCCGCCCGCCTTTTTTATATAAATCGCGCGGAAGTAAATACACATTGTAATTTGTGGGGACATATAAGCGTTCTTCACTGGTTACTTCACTGGAAATTAAGTAGGGCAATAGGTTTTTAAACAGGCCTCTTTCGGCATATTCGATAAATTTTTCATAGTTTTGCTTTGCAAGCTCACCCTTCGAAAGTGTAGAAACCAGAAAAATAACATCAGAATCCTGCGATAGGATTTGATGCATCATATCCGCCATCATGTAGGTCTTGCCGCTACCCGTCGGCGATTTAAAGGTAATTTCCTTTTGGGTGCATTCGATTAAACGTGTTACCGCATTCTCTTGGAGTTGCTTTGCCGCAGGAAGCATTATTTTGTACCTCCGGCGACATATTTTTGCGTACCTTCAAAATTTTCGCATACCCATTTAATTTTTTTGTTCGTGTCCAGCTTGGGTTGCCCGTAAAGGGTTTCATCAATTACATCGAAGGGGGACTGCCCTTCTGTAGCTTCAAAGTTTGCTACCGTGGAAATATCATATACGTCTAAGTTGCCGCCGAGGGGTTTGTTATTTTCTAACCATTTAAAGTTATTTGTGCCATCGTAGCAGGTGCCTGTCATAGTGCGTTTTAATCGCTTGCCGGTAATTTCATTAACAATGCCGCCAGGGGTAAACGGCGTTTTTTCATCTAATGTAGCGAGTATGAATTGACGGTTTCCTTTATCCTTTTGGTTTAATTTTAATACTGCTTGTCCTGTTGTGCCACTACCTGCAAAAAAGTCCAGCACTATTGAATCCGTTGCGCTTCCTATTTGCAAAAGTTTAACGATTAAATCAACAGGCTTGGGGCGCATTTCATTTCCGAGCGTGTCACCGCTTAAAATATCGTCCAATGTTTTTGCACCCAGCGTAGTTGTCATTTCGCTATAGTCTATTAATGACGAAGTAGAAACGCTACGCTCTTCTTCAACAAAAATTTTTACGGCAGGTACTGCGTCGCCGTTGCGCCCCCAGTAAATTCGATTATCGGAATTTAAACGGTCAAACGCTTCTTGCGATACGTTAAATTGTCGGGTGAATGTTTTCCCGCCGGGGGAAGTTACGGTGTAATAATTTTCCGAATCGGGGTTTGAAGCTTCTTCTTTGTTTGAAATAGAACCTGCTTTATAGCCACCGCGGGGGTCATTATCAGGGTTGCCGTATTCATTTTCCCACTGTGGTTTTTCAAAGGATTTGTTTAATTTACGTTCTTCTTTATATCCTACGATAATATATTCATGGTCTTTTCTAAAGGTTTGTGTATTTTTCATTTTTCCGTCACGCCCTGCACCGCTTTTGCGCCATACCATAATATCTGTATTGCTTTCTTTGAATATTTCATCAAATAAACATTTTACATACGCTTGGTTTCGGTCATCAATGCTGCAAAAGATTACACCATTATCACTAAGCAGTTGTTTTGCTAATATAAGTCGTGGATATAGCATTGATAATAAATTGTCGCGTGTTATTGCGTTATCATAGTTGGTTATGGCAAAAGTACCCATACTATCCTTGCTGTAAGGCGGGTCGATATAAATAGTATCAATTCTTTTTTTATACGTAACCAGTAAATTTGTTAGTGCATTAAAATTGTCGCCAATGATAAGTTTGTGTGTTATCGCGTCGTTGTTTGTTTTAAATGAAAGTGATTCATTTTTCTTAAAATAATAAATTTCATTTTTCGCTTCGACTTTTGCCAGTTGTTTGTCAAAATGAAAGCCTGTTTGTTTATAGGTTGTCCCCAGCATTGCTATAGAAATAGCTTCGTTAATATTCTCTGCATTGTTTATTAATTTAACTAACAAATCGGCATTAGTTTGTTCAATTATCTTATCTTCAACGCGTTTTATAATTTCTGTGACTAATGTTTGTTTTATGGATGCAAGGCTATGGGTCATGTTGAACTCCTCGGTTTATACATTTTTTATAATGTTCACTATTTTACAGCAAACGGATATTTTTGAATAGAGATTTATTTTAAGGAATGAAATGCAAAAAACCTGCTTGCCATAGAGAATACTACGGTAAGCAGGTTTTTTTATTGTGCGAGTTTATACAATAAGGAGCGCGTTACACAACCCCGCTAATACTCGCGCCGCGAATGCAAATCATCTCGGGGCATAGGAATCCGCCGTGCTGTTCTTCTGTTTTGGTCATTTTTAGTGAGCCATGCACCTTTTCCATATTGCCCGAAATAGAGCCGCCTGTAACGGGAATGGTTTTTTCGCCGTCAAAGTAGTAGCCTAGGCGAATTTCACTGCCAAAATCGCCCGTTATTGTGTCGGCTTGGAAATCGGAGAAGGAAACAAGCTCAAGGTAGGGGGCACTTCGCAGTGCTTCTACGGTTGTTGTCCCGCCCGTTACGTGTAGGTTGGGCAGCACGCCCGTGGGGGGAATATTCAGGTAGTGAGAGAAGCGCACATCGCCCCATAGCTTGGTAAGCTTGCCATCCTTTACTATCTCGTGGCGGGTAAGGGGGAAGCCGAAGTCATCATACGGGGCGGAGTTTTGGCTGCCCTGCATGAGGGGGTCTAGGGTTAGGGTTATTTTATCGCCGTCGCCGCTTTGTATTTGGTCGCCTTCCTTGTAGGTGGAAAGCTGCTGGTACACCATTTGTGTGCTGGCGCGGTTTTTGTAATAGAAGAAAAAGGTGCTTAACGCTTCGCCGCTGATTAAAATATTAATGTCGCCCACGCCGGGGGTAGGCTGTGCGAGCGCCTTATTACGCGACGCGGTGAATAGCTTTTCCATACGGCTTTTTAGGAAAGCGGCGGGGTTTTCCATATCTAACGAGAATCGGAACGCCTCGCCAACTTCAATTTCGCCGCCCTCGCGCTTCCAGTGTACTGCCGTTTCTATAAACGCGTTGTACGTGGTGTAAGAAACGTCCACCCCATTGGAGTTTAGTATGCGCCTATCGGTTTTTGTTATAAAAAATTCGCTGTAGCTTACATGCCCTTCTTGGTGAATGTCGGTGGCGTTAAAGGCGGCTTGTAAGTCGTTTAATACTTGCGGCATGTTTTGCGGTTTTACCGTGGGAGCGCTCCCATCAGAAGGGGACACCAGCGGGTAGTAGGCGTTTTTTACAAAGCCTGCCGCGTATACGCCTTCTTCGATGATTTTTTTAAGCGCATCTTCACCGGTGGCGGGGTGTATTTCGGTGCTAAATGAGCCGCGGTATTTTTTCATTTCTCCGTCGGGCGCTTTCTCTTCAAAAACGGTGTAAAGCACTAACGTAATGTCGGTGGTTTGGGCTTCGCGCTTCATTTCGGGTTGCTTTTTAATGTTATAGCACTCGAGGCGGTGGGTTTTTGTTTCGCGTATTAAATATTCAACGCCTTCAAATTGTGCCAAGGTTTGCTGTAGTAGTTGTAACATTATCCCAGCCTCGCTTTCGTTTTAATGTATGGACCGCCGCAAGAAACCTTAACCCATTCCTTGTGGCCTTTGCCGCAACCGCCGCCGCCCGAAAATTCAACTTCTTTGCCCATCATTGTGATGTTTTTAAGCAACTCGGGTACATAGCCCGTCATTACAACGGGGGAAACCCAATTATCCGTTAGCTTGCCGTCCTTAATTTCAATCGCGTAGGAAAACATGCACTGTATGCCCCAGTCCTTGGGGTCCTCCATACCGCTGGAGGCGTCCATAATCATGTAACCGTGCGAAATAGAGGCTATCATATCCTCTACCGTGTCGTTACCCGCCGCAAAGAAGGTATTTGTCATGCGGCTGTATGCCTTGTGGTCGTACTTTTGGCGCTTTCCATTGCCTGTGGGAGCGCTCCCAAGATGGGCGGCAGCAAGCGCGTCGGAAATACCCGCCTTTAAAATGCCGCCTTCGATAATGACGGTATCGCTCCCAAGGTTGCCCTCGTCGTCGAAAAGATAGGAGGACATATGGTTAGTCGCGGTTGCCCCGTCGTGCATTTTAACCATGGGGGAAGCTACAGGCTTGTCCATGTATTCCTTTGCGTTTGCGCGGTTTTTAAGGAACATATCAAGCTCTACGCCGTGACCAAAGGCTTCGTGGGCGATAATGCCAACCGCGTCGGGCGAGCAGATAACATCGTATTCCCCGGCGGGTACGGGTTTTGCGTCCAGCATTTTAACTACGGTTTGTACCGTTTCGGTAATGCCGACCTCTACCTCTTCAAGCAGTTCAAAGCCTTTTAAGCCTGCGTAGCTTTTGTACGCATTCTGCGTGACTTCGCCCCTGCGCGCAACGGGGATAATGTATGCCTCGCTCCAAATGTAGTGCTGTTCCAGCTCTTTCTTTGCAGAAAGGAAAATTTTACCGGTTTGCGCGTAGGCAACTGTGGCGATGGCTTCTACCAGCAGTTCGGATGTTTCGTGCATTTTTTTGTTAATTTGCGTGAGCTTTGCAATAATTTCCTCGGGGCTAACGTCGGTTGGCAGCGTTTCGACCTTGCCGTGGAAGGTTTGGGTAATTTCTTCTTCCACAGGGGCGGGGTAGGTGAATCCTTCGCCCTGCATGGCGTCGCGTGCGTTATTGGTAATGGTTTCGCACAATTTTTCTAACGCGGTGTCGCTGTCGGGCAGTAGGTTAAAGGCGTATTCATAGTAACGCCCGCCTTCAAAAACACGGATAACAAAACCGCGTTCCCCCCATGTGGTGTCGCTGATGCTTGTCACGCGGTCGGAAACGCGGTAATTTTTGCCCGAAACGTCTGTACCCAGTACAGAAACGTAGGTAAAATGCCGTTGCAGCAAAGCAATCAGCTTCTTTAGCACGGGCTTTGCATTGCTAAGAAATGGTGAAGCGGGGACATTTTGCATGTAAAATCCTCCTATTTTTTTGTAACGTTATTGTATTTCCCGTGGCAAAAGTTGTCAAATGCTATATAAGTCTGGTATACTCGCACAAAACACATTTCGATTGGAGGTTCTGCATGAAACTGGACAAATTGGTAATGGCTATCATCCAAGACGAGGATGCCTTTCATCTCATGGATTTGCTTAACGCAAAGGGCTTTAGCGTAACAAAATTGGCGTCAACGGGCGGCTTTTTGCGTGCGGGTAACACAACGTTTATCTGCGGTGTATCCGACGAGCGTTTACCCGAATTTATTGAAATCATTGAAAAGAAATGTAAGAGCCGCAGGCAAATTACGTCTGTAAACGCGATGAACGTAAACGCAAACGAAAGCTTTGCCCCCTATCCTGTAGAGGTAACGGTAGGCGGCGCAAACATCTTCATCTTAAATATCGAAGAATTTAGGAAGGTGTAGCGCGTGGAAATGAAAATTTCCGAAATGCTGACCGCGCGCTTTGCCGAGGCGCAAAACGTAAAAGAAAAGCCCCCGCAGGTAGACTTTAGCTTTACGCTAAAACGCCTAAGCGACGAGGGGCTTGCTGACCGTTTGCACGCTTTAATTGGGGAAATTACAACCCAAGGCAAGCGCCTTGCCGAGCATATGGACTTCAGCGATTTAAAGCGCTACCGCGGTTTAATCACGGACTTTATTAACGAAGTAACCACCCATGCCCACGAGTTTAGCCGTGAAAATTATTTAAACCGCCGCGGGCAGCACCGCGTGTTTGCCATCGTGCGTAAGGTAAACCAAGATTTAGACGATTTAGCGCAGGAATTGCTGGAAAAAGAGAAGGACCACCTGGCAATACTGGACAAAATTGACGAGATTCAAGGAATGCTCTTGGATATGATTGTGTAATGCGTGTCCCCCTTGGCAATGTAGGCCACGCCTATATTTTTGCGGGCGAGGGTACGCTTTTGGCGCAAGCAAATGCGTTTGCGAAGGCTTTGAATTGCCTTGAAGGCAATGAAACCCCTTGCGATAGCTGTATTTCCTGCCGTGTTTTTGCGTCGGGCAACCACCCCGACACGGTGTATGTTACCCCGTCCAACGCGACAGGTTATTCTGTAGAAGATGTGCGTAACCAAGTGGTAAAACCCATGGCGACCAAGCCCTTTAGCTATCGCTATAAAGTATTTATACTTGATAACGCGGAGAAATTAAACCACCAAGCGCAGAACGCGCTGCTAAAAACCATTGAAGAACCCGCACCCTATGGGGTTTTTTTATTGCTTACGCCTGCAATCGAGGCAATGCTTCCTACTGTAATTTCGCGTTGCGTAGTGGTAAAATATAATTCGAATGCACAGGCGCAAATAAATGAAGCGGACGAAGCAGTACAAACGCTGGCGCGCGAGGTGGCAGAAACCGCCCATAAGCAAGACATTTTAGGCGCCCTTGCGTTGTATAAAAAGTTCGAACCCTTTAAGGAAAACAAAGAATCGCTTCAGCGTTTGCTGGACATGCTGTACACTTTATACGGCAAGCGCATTCGCGAAACGGGGGAAGCACATGCCTTCCGCGCAACAGAAGCGATTATGTATACCAAGCAGGCGCTTGCGGCAAACGGCAATTTTCAACTTGCGATTGAATTAATGTTACTAAAAATATGTGGGTGCGATATACCCCAAAAGGTTGTGGAATTTTGATTATTATTGGCGTACGCTTCAAAGATGTTGGGCGCATATATTATTTTGACCCGGTAGATTTTGACCCGCCGTTAAACGCCGCCGTTATTGTGGAAACGGTGCGCGGAGCGGAATACGGCATCATTTCTCTTACAAGGCGCGATGCGGACGTGAGCAATTTACAGCCGCCTATCCGCAAGATGCTCCGCCTTGCCACTCCCGAGGACGAAGCGCAGGAAATTAGCAACCGCACCCGCGAAACGGAAGCCCGTGCCATCTGTGCGGAAAAAATTAAAGCCCACGGGTTGGAAATGCACCTTGTTGATGTGGAACTCACCTTCGATTTAAGCAAGATAATCTTTTATTTTACCGCCGATGGCAGAGTAGACTTCCGCGAACTGGTCAAGGATTTAGCCGCTACCTTTCGCACACGCATAGAATTGCGGCAAATCGGCGCGAGGGACGAGGCAAAAATCGTCAACGGCGTGGGCATTTGCGGGCGCAATATTTGCTGCGCGTCTTTCTTAGACGAATTTCAGCCCGTAAGCGTAAAAACGGCAAAAGACCAAGGGCTTGGGCTTAACCCTACTAAAATTTCGGGCGTGTGCGGTAAGCTAATGTGTTGCTTAAAGTACGAAGAAAGCACGTACATTGAGTTAAACAAAAACCTGCCGAATGTAGGTGACAAGGTACAAACCCCCGACGGCGTAGGCGAAGTGCTAAACGTGCAGGTATTGCGCCAAACCGTAAAGGTTGCCGTGCAAAAAAAGGACAAAAATGAAGTGGAAACCGACTTCTACCCCGTAGAAGAAATAAAGATACAAAGCCGCCGCCCGCCCTGCGGGCAAAATTGCAGCTGCGGCGGCTGTAAAAAGAAAAACGACGATAAAAAAGCCGAAGACAAAACCCATGAAAAAAACTAAGCTAACCGAAAATGACCGCGCTTCCCTTGTGCAATATGGCTTATCGAGCCTTGATTTGTCACAGGGGGCGCGGTTTTTCCTTGCACCCGAGGAGTATTTATCCAAAGCAGGGGATGCAATGGACGCGCTGTACTTTGTTGTATCGGGCAAGGCGAAGGTGTTTATCAGCCTTTCCGACGGGCGAGAACTATTGCTTGCCTATTTTACCCGGCAGGGCATCATCGGCGAAATTGAGTTAATGACACAGGCGCGCAACACGCAAACCACGGTGCAAGCGGTGACGGAGCTATCGTGCATTGCGCTGCCCCTTGCCGCATATTCCAACGTACTTAAAAGCAACATTGTTTTTATCAATTATGTAGCAAAGGACTTGGCAGAAAAACTGGCACAGCGTGTGGTAAACAGTGCCATCACCGCGCTACAGCCCTTAGAAACGCGCCTGTGCGCCTACATTTTTCAAACCGAAGCCCACGGCGTTTTTCGCGAAAAACTCACCGACGTCGCCCATGTAATGGGTGCAAGTTACCGCCATTTACTGCGTTGCCTTTCCAATTTGTGCGCACAAGGCGTACTGCATAAAAAAAACGACGGCTATCATATTACCGACCGCCACGTGCTGGAAAAGCGGGCAGGGGACATGTACGTATTGAAATAATTTCCATTTAGGCGTACAATGCCACTATGTTTGACATAGACCTATTATTATTCATCGCCATTATCCTGTTCTCCACGAAAGTGCTGGCGATTTTTATGAAACGCATACACCTGCCGCAGGTGGTGGGTGCGTTAATTGCAGGCGTGCTACTTGGACCTGCTGTTTTTGGTTTGATTGCGCCAAACGAGGTAATTACCGCCATTGCAGAGTTTGGTGTTATTTTGTTGCTCTTTACCGCGGGTATGGAAACGGACTTTAAAGAGCTGAAGCATTCGATAAAATCGTCGTTTTTTATCTCGTTTTCGGGGGTTGCGCTGGCGCTTGGCGGAGGCTTTCTTGTAGCGTTTGCTTTTGGCAAGCCGTCCTTCGAAAGCTTTTTCATCGGCGTGGTTATTGCATCCATGTCCACCAGCATTACTGTGGAAGTCTTGCAAGAAATGGGCAAACTAAAAACCCGCGTGGGTACGTCGCTAATGGGCGCATCACTCTTTGACGACATTTTGGTTATTGTATTGCTTGCGGTGCTTATGGGCATGGGCGGGGCAGGGGAGTTTTCCGTCCCCTCATTATTAATTTTGTTATTAAAAATAGGCGCGTTTTTTGCCTTTGCTATAGTCACGGGCATTCTTATTAACAAACTGTTCAATTATATGCACAGTCATTTGGGCGAGCGGCGGCGACTCACCATTTTTGCCATCGCCTATTGCTTTGCCATGGCATACCTTGCGGAATTATTTGGACTTGCCGACATTACGGGCGCGTATATCGCGGGTATTGCTCTATGCTCTACCCGTTGCGTAGAAACGCTGGAAACCAAGACCCACGGGCTGTCCTATATGTTTTTTACACCCATTTTCCTAGCAAACATTGGCATACACACGTCCTTCGACGGCTTAACGGGAAGCCTAATATTATTCACTGTTTTCCTTATTATTGCGGCGGTGCTGTCAAAGCTCATTGGCTGTGGCTTAGCCGCGCGGCTGTGTGGTTTTACACAGCGCGAAAGCCTGCAAGTAGGCACGGGCATGATTGCCCGCGGCGAGGTTTCATTCATCGTCGCCGCCAAGGGCATTGCCGTGGGGTATATTAGTACGCTCATTTTCCCAAGCATTATTGTAGTCGTGCTGGTTACGGTACTTATCGCGCCGTTGTTATTAAAGTTAGCGTTTGGGGAGAATTCCGGGAAAAAGAAAGTAATCAAATAAATTTTGCGCCTTGTGGGGTTGGGCCATGTCATAAGTTGGGGGGACATATGTTGGGACAAAATACACATATTAAAGACCGCAAGCCATATGTTGATGAGAGAACCGGGCGTTTGCGTTTTGCTTTAGGGGTTTGTCAACAGGTTAACGGCAATAAAAAATCCGCATCATATGCGGATTTTTAAAATTATTCTGCCTGTTACTTCTCAACTCCGCTTGGCGGAAAGTGGCTAACCGTAATTAGCGTTTCTGCACTGCGCAGGTCTTTCTTTAATGCGGCTTGCTCAGCGGGGTCGGCTTTTTCCATTTTCACCAGCGTTTCGTCACGCCATGCGGTAGCGCGGGCACGTTCAATATCCTCGGGCCATTCGGCGGTTTCGGTTACGATGGTGATGATATTATCATCCATCTGCGCAACGCCGCCTAAAACTGCCAGCTTTAACTCGGGGTGTTCCCCGCCAAGGATAATACGCGCAACGCCCGAATCTAACACAACGGAACAAGCCTCATGCCCGTGCAAAAAGCCACGGTCACCCGTAATGGTGCGTACAATTACCATGTCTACTTCATTGTGGTATTTATACTGGTTTGCTGAACGCACCGTAGGCGTAAGCAAACGCACTTCAATTTTTTTATCTGCCATAGGAAGCCTCCCTTACTGGTTGGCAACCGATTGATTATGCCGTTCCACTACCTCGTCGATGGTACCCGCATACAGGAAGTGCCCCTCCGCAATATGGTCCAGTTTGCCGGACACAATTTGCTCAAAGCCTTCAACCGTATCTTCGATTTTTACGAATTTACCTGCATGGCCAGAGAATTTCTCCGCCACGGTAAAGGGCTGCGACAAGAAGCGTTGAATTTTACGCGCGCGAATAACGGTATTTTTGTCTTCCTCGGAAAGTTCATCCATACCCAAGATATTGATTATATCCTGTAGGTCCTTATATCGTTGTAGTGCCGATTGTACGCTACGCGCCACTTCGTAATGTTTCTCGCCCACCACGCTCTTTTCCAAGATACGCGAGGTGGAGGCCAGCGGGTCGATAGCGGGGTAAATGCCCAATTCCGCAATGGCGCGGCTTAGGTTGGTTGTCGCGTCCAAATGGGCGAAGGTGGTGGCTACCGAAGGGTCCGTATAGTCGTCCGCAGGCACGTAAATGGCTTGGATAGACGTGATAGAACCCGTTTTGGTAGAGGTAATCCGCTCTTGTAGCATACCTACCTCGGTTGCCAGCGTGGGCTGGTAACCTACCGCCGAAGGAATACGCCCAAGCAACGCCGATACCTCCGACCCCGCTTGTACAAAACGGAAAATATTGTCGATAAACAACAACACGTCTTGGCGGGACACATCACGGAAATATTCCGCAATGGTTAAGCCCGTAAAGCCTACACGCATACGCGCCCCGGGGGGTTCGTTCATCTGCCCGAACACCAGCGCCGCTTTGTTGATAACGCCGGACTCGGTCATCTCGTTGTACAGGTCAATACCCTCACGGGTACGTTCGCCTACCCCTGCGAAAACGGAAAGTCCGCCATGCTCGGTAGCGATATTGTTAATCAATTCCATGATAATAACGGTTTTACCTACACCTGCGCCGCCAAACAAGCCAATTTTACCGCCCTTTGCGTAGGGGCAAAGCAGGTCTACAGCTTTTATCCCCGTTTCCAGGATGTCGGTTGCACCCGCTTGGTCTGCAAAGCCCGGGGCTTGGCGGTGGATGGGCCATTTTTCGCCACCTGCCGCAGGGGGTTTGTTATCAATGGGGCGGCCCAGTACGTTCATCATCCGTCCCAATGTTTCCTGCCCTACGGGAATGCTGATGGGGCCTCCTGTGTCGATGGCACTCATCCCACGGGAAAGCCCGTCGGTCGAGTCCATAGCGATACAGCGTACAACGCTATCGCCAAGGTGCTGTGCCACTTCCAGCACAACAGAATCGCCCTCGCTTTTTGGCACTTCAACCGCGCTATATAGCGCTGGCAGCTCGCCCTCGAAGCGAACGTCGATAACCGCGCCAATAATTTGTAGAATTTTGCCTGTATTTGACACCTGAAGCCTCCTACTGCAACGCGTTCGCGCCGCTTACAATTTCGGTTATTTCCTGGGTAATTGCGCCTTGGCGTTGGCGGTTAAACATCAAGGTTAAATCCTCGATAATTTCCTGTGCGTTATTGGTTGCCGCGTCCATATTTAACATACGCGCCGCTTGTTCACACACCACCGACTCCATCATCGCCCCATAAATATAAGCACTTAAATAATCATGCACCATGTAGTCGATAAACCCTTCCGGGCTTGGGTCGTATTCCATGGCATTGCGTTTTACGTCGCCTTGCCCCGCTACGCGTGCGCTTAACGGAAGCACCTGCACCACGGTGGGCTCGGTCGCCAAAATAGAGGTAAACTTTGTATATACAACATATACTTCATCTACTTCGCCGAAGGGGCTTTCGTCCCCTGCGTTGGCTTTTTCCGTATCGCGGTATAGGTTTAGCAACATTTCGCCCAATTGCTTAGCCTGCGAAAAATCGGGCATAGACTTGGGCGCGGCTTCGTATTGCGCAGTTTGACCGCGGGAAAGGAAAAACTCCAGTCCCTTTAAGCCCACCACAATAAACTTGGCATTTTTGCCATAGTCGCTTGCGTGCGCCGCCGCCGCCTTGGCTACGTTTAAGTTGTAGCCGCCGCATTTGCCGCGGTCGCTGGAAATGACCAAGTAAACGGCGTTTCGGGAAGGCCGCCCCTGCACGTAGAAATGCTCAGCCGCGCGTTTATCTGCCGCGGCAGAAAGGGTGATATTATCCGCCCCTTCAACATAGCTACGGATATGCTGCCATTCTTGACGGGCCCGCTGTAGCTTGGCCGTTGCCACAAGGTTCATGGCGCGCATGGCCTGCTGCATATTTTTTACACTGGCGCGCCGTTGCTTAATTGCCTTCATTGATGGCATATACGGCTCTCCTTACGCTTTTTCAAACTTCTCAAAAAGCTCTACAATTTCGTCCCGTGCCAGCATATTACGCAGGTCGTTAACCAGTTGCGCTTTAAAGTCGGCGGGTAATTCTTTCCCTTGGCTCCTTAACTCACGAATAGTAACGATATGCTCGTTAAAATGCGTGAAGCGTTGGTCAAGCAAACGGGTTAAGAAGTTCGTCGTTGAACGAATTAAATCTTTAAATTCGGCGTTAATACCGCTGTCTACGCGCTTTGCAAATTGGCTGTACGGCGAAATTGCCTTGAAAAGACGTTCTTCCACTTCCACAGATAGATGTCCGTCGCGTTTGCACAGCGTCCGAATATCTTCCCGCTCGTTAAAGTTGTAAATGAACAGCGCGTCTTCCGTTTGGCGCTTCCGTTCGGCGGTCAAGCCCAGCGCAGACTGGTTTTCCGCATCATTTAAGATAAGAAGCAATTGTTCATACGGCATCCACAAGAAATCCTCGATGGCGGCGGTAGCTTTTTTCGCCAGTTCACCCGCGGGGGCAATGTCCTTTTTCTCACGAATTTCTTTGAGAATGTCCACGCGTTCGCCCTCGGGGCGAATTTCAAGGTACTGTCCGCTGCGGAAGTAGTTCAATAAAGACGCTTCGGTACGTACCACGTAGCGCGGTAAAATAGGACGGAAAAACTTCTTCTCGATGGGAATTTCCTTGCCCTCTTTGGACGTGTAGGTTTCCTTACGGGTTACGGCTACGGCAAAGAGAAGAAGTACTTGCTCTTCAACTGCCAGCGGTTGCCCTTGGGGTTGCTTTAGCACCTCTACGATACGTGCGCCGTGGCGCAATTGAAGCATCGTGTCCGTTGAAAGGTCTGAGCCGAATTGCGAGAACGCAGCAAGCTCACGGTACTGTGCCAATTCAAGGCGCAGCGGACCAGCCACCTGTTTCATTGCCTTAATTTGTGCCGCACCGCCTACGCGGGATACCGACAAACCGGGGTTAATCGCAGGGCGTATGCCCGAGTTAAACAACTCAGTTTCCAAGAAGATTTGACCGTCCGTAATCGAAATTACGTTGGTGGGAATGTAGGCGGAAATATCGCCCGCCTGCGTTTCAATAATGGGCAGCGCTGTAAGGGTACCACCTTTTGCAAGACAGGCGGCGCGTTCCAGCAAGCGTGAATGCAGGTAAAAAACGTCGCCCGGGTAAGCCTCGCGACCCGGCGGACGGCGCAGCAATAACGATAACGCACGGTATGCAACCGCGTGTTTTGAAAGGTCGTCATACACAACCAAAACGTCTTTGCCCTGTTCCATCCACTCTTCACCGATGGCGCAACCCGAATAAGGGGCGATGTATTGCATTGGCGCGGTATCAGATGCGTTAGCAGCAACGATACAGGTATAATCCATTGCACCCGCTGCTTCCAAGGTCCGCTGAATACGCGCTACCGTGGATGCTTTTTGCCCAATGGCTACATACACACACAACACGCCCGTGGTTTTTTGGTTAATAATCGTGTCGATAGCAATGGTAGTTTTACCCGTTTGACGGTCACCGATAATCAACTCGCGCTGACCGCGCCCAATAGGTACCATCGAGTCGATAGCCTTAATACCCGTTTGCAATGGAACGTTTACTTCCTTACGCTCAATTACGCCCGGGGCAATGCGCTCAATTACGCGGGTGCGCTCGTATTTAAGCGTACCTTTGCCGTCCAATGGGCGACCTACGGGGTCAACTACGCGCCCTAACAGACCGTCGCCTACAGGTACTTCGGCAATGCGGTTGGTGCGTTTTACGGGGTCGCCCTCTTTTACAGTTGAGTCGGGACCCAGCAGTACCGCACCGATGGAGTCTTCGTCCAAGTTTAACGCGATGCCGAACAAATCGCCCGGGAATTCAAGCAATTCGCCGCTCATTGCGTTAGAAAGGCCGTATACGCGGGCGATACCGTCGCCGACATGAATAACGCTTCCAGCCTCGGCCACATCCACCTTGGTAGAATAGGCCTGAATTTGTTGTTTTATGATGGAGCTTATTTCATCAGGCTTGAGTATCATTTGCCGCTCTCCTTTTTAACAAGTTGGTTCACTTCTTCTTTCATATTACGTAGCAGATAGCGTAGAGTACGGTCTACAAAAAAACCGTCTACCTGTATGCTTAATCCCCCAATTACAGCGGGGTCAACCACTACGTGCACATCTACTTCTTTGTTTAGCTTACGCGCAAGCAACGAGGACATGTTTGCCATCTGTCCCTCGGAAAGAGGAACGGCAGATACGACCTTTGCTGTCGTCTTATTATGGTGGGCGCGAATCATTTCCACCAGTTGATTTAACGCAGGCAACAAGAATTCTTCGCGATTTTTATTCACTGCGAGGTGCAAAAAGCCCATCAAATGCGGGTGAATATGTTCTACGAAAACCCTGTCAAAGAACGCAATTTTTTCTGCCCCCGTAATACGCGGGTGCGTAAGAAATGTCCTGCATTCTTCCTCTTGCAACGCGTTGCGCAAGAAGGTCGCCTGGTCAAGATACAACGCAAGCAAATTTTGTTCGGCAGAAAGTTCAAAAAGCGCGGTGGCGTAGCGTTTGCCTAAATCAGCCATATGTTTCGCCCCCCCTTATACAGCCGCAGGCGCGGCGGAAGGTTTAAACACGGTGGCTTCAAGTTCGGCCATTGCCTCGTCATACAAGCGGCTGTGAATGCTCGGGTCTATAGAAACGCCAAGCAATTTGCCCGCCATTTCGCTGGAAAGCTCTACAATCGACTGTTCAACTTGGTCTTTAACGCGGGCAAGCTCTGCGGCAATTTCAATATCGGCGCGGGCTTTTAACGCATCGGCTTCTTTTTTCGCCTCGGCCATATCGCGGTTACGCCGCTCCATGGCTTGCTTACGAGCATCATCTAAGATGGCAGTACGCTCAATCTCAATGTCCTTGAGGCGTTGCTCATACTGTTCTTTTAATGAATACGCCGACTGGCGTACGCTTTCGGCTTCGTCCAGTTCTTTTGCTATCCGCTCGGCGCGTTCGTTTAAGAAGTTACGAACGGGCTTATACAGGATAAAGGTCATTAAAATGGCAAGCACAATAAAGTTCAACAGGTGCGGTGCAACCTGTAAGAACGTCTGCTGGTCCATGCCAAATAACCTAGGCTCAACTGGGGTGTTAAGTAAAAATAGGAATCCTTGGTTCAAAACAATCATCCCTCTCGTTCCCGTTTAGTTTCCCGTGGAATTACAGGGGTAAGCAGGTTACTAATTCACATACAGTTTGTACAACGGGGAAGCGGGGGTTGGTCAAATATTCGAGGTAAGGACCGATAAGCGGACGAACGAACAGAATCAAAATGGCGATAACGAAACCATAGATACCGGACGTTTCTGCCATTGCCAAACCAATGAACATATTGGTGGTAATGGGACCGCGGGCTTCGGGCTGACGGGCAATACTTTCGATGGCTTTCGCCGCTACGTTACCTTGCCCGATTGTGGTAAGAATACCGTTGAGCAACGCGATGGCTGCTGCGATGTGTGCAAATGCGAGCACAAACGCTAAAGGATGATACATGTTTGTTTCCTCCTAAAATGTTTTTCTCCCGACTACAGATTTTCTACGACTCTGCCGCCGCTAAGCCTACAAAGGTGAGGCTAAGGATGGTGAATATGAAAGCCTGTAAGGCGCCGAAAGCAAGGTCAAAAATGAGGTGAAGCGCTACGGGAATGGCAAACCGTGCAATTACGGGCGCAATCCCATAGATAAGTGAAACCAGAATTAAACCGCCTAAAATATTACCGAACAAACGGAAGCTAAGCGAAATAGGGCGCGAAAACTCGCCAAGGATATTTACGGGAAGGAACACAGGGTGCGGACTAAGATAAGTACGCTTTATGTAACCCCAGCCATTGTGGCGAATGCCCGAAAATTGGATAAAAAAGAACGAGGTTAGCGCCAGTGCAAAGGGTAGTGGCCAGTCTGCCGTTGGGGGGCGTTGACCGGGCAACAGTCCAAAAATATTTGAGATTAATAAAAACGCAAACAACGTGAAAAACCAGCCGCCCATCCATTGGATTTTGGGTGTACCGTTGCTTTTCATAAAGCCGTCGAATGCGCCTACCATCATTTCTACAACATTTTGAAAGCCCTTAGGCTTATCGGTAAAGCTTTTCAATTTAATACGCGCGACAATTGCAAAGGTTAACAAAATAGCAGAAACAACCCACGAAACAACAATGGTGTTGGTTATCCACAAGTCAAACCCAAAAATGTTTACCACGCCATGAATAGGTACGGCTACATCAAACATTGGTATTCGCTCCTTCGTTTTCCTTGTAGTCTTTACGGGCAAAAAATCCCATAGAATACGTAGCAATGGGCATGGTAAGCAACCCAAATATTGCGCCCGTTAAAAAGGGAAGACCCAGCATTTCTAATTGTGAGAGAAAGCCTGCGCCTACCAAAACTGCCAGTGTAAAGAGCATCCGCAACATGCCTTGCCCGCGCACATAGTTTGCGGCGTAGGTTACGTCAACTTCGGCGGCTTTTTCTACCGAATTTCTAAGCCAGTAAACTTTAAGTACATTTGCGGCGGCAGTTACAGCCGCACCAAGGCTGAAGATAAGCGCTTCTGCCGAGCGGAAGAAAATGAACCCGCCTGCAGATATGATAACAAACATAATGCCAATAATCAACGACATGCGCCTTGCGTATAACTCCATGGAAGGAAAATTGTCCAATTAAGCCGCCCCTCACACGCGTTTTGCGGTGTCGTACATAAATTTAAACGCCGAAATAATACCGATAAAGGTGAAAATAAGTACAAATAACGGGCTGGTTTCAAACCGATTGTCTAGAAAAAGCCCAAAAAAAATGGCAAGCCCTATACAAGCTATCGTACCAATTGCCAGTTGTGTAAGCAAAGACGCGGCGCGTAAAATCCGTTTGCGTTCCTCTTTGCTCATTTTCGGCATATGCACCTCGTGCGCTTTTGAAGATTAGTAATAATACCCTTAGGTGGATTAAAATGTCAAGCGCATTTCAAAAAAAATTTACAAAGTAAAAATAAGCTTTGTTTATACCTTGAAGTACGAAACTAATTCCTGCAAAACTTCGGCTTGGGAATTTAACAGAAAAAACCTGTACACAAAAAGGACTGCGTTGTTGCAAGACCATATGCGTGTTATATGGTCTTGCAACAACGCAGTCCAACGGGAAGTGTATACCCTATACTTTAAAGAACGAAACCAACTGCTGTAGCACCTCGGCTTGAGAATTTAACTCCTCGGAAGCCGCCGCCGCCTGTTGCGATACGGCAGAATTAGACTGCACAACGCTGGAGATTTGCGCAAGCCCAATGCTTACTTGGGAAATAGATTCCGCCTGCTCCTTGGACGAGCTGGAAATATTGTTAATAATATCCAATATTTCCCCCGCGTTGGCAACAATAACGGAGAGCGATTCGCTGGTGGTTTCCGCGATGGAGCTACCCGCATCCACGCGGGAAATGGATTGGTTGATAAGCTCCGTACTTTCCAGCGTAGATTGTTGCGACTTGCTTGCAAGGTTGCGTACCTCGTCCGCTACTACGGCAAAGCCGCGCCCATGTTCTCCTGCGCGCGCCGCCTCTACCGAGGCGTTAAGCGACAGGAGGTTGGTTTGGAAGGTAATGTCTTGGATGGCCTTAATAATTTTACTGATTTCGTTGGACGAATCCTTGATTTGGTTCATGGCGTCCAGCATTTGCTTCATCGTTTGACTGCCTGCGTTGGCATTTTCCGTTGATTTGGCGGAAAGGGTGCTTGCCTCGGCGGCAGATGCGGCATTTTGTTGAGTTTGTTGGTTAATTACGTCTATGCTTGCGTTTAATTCCTCAATACTGCTGGCTTGTTGTTGTGCGCCGTTGGCAAGGTCGGTAGCGCTGGTGGAAATTTGCTTCGCCCCGGCAAGTACCTGTGCCGATGCGGCGGTAATTTCCGACATGGTTTGGGTTAATGTGTCCGCAATGTTGTTCACCGAACGTTTAATTAAATCAAACGCGCCTACGTATTCGCGGTTGATGTGTATGCGCAGGTTGCCGTTTGCCACTTGCGCCAGCGTTTTTTCAATTTCGCCAATGTAGGAGTGGATGTCCAATATGGTAAGCTCAAAGGACGCGATATTGTTTTTAAATATGCCGCGGTAGTCATTTGCATCCGACGATATGCCCTTGGCGCGTATTTTGCTGTCGATATTTTCTACATCAAAATTACCTACGCGCATTTCTTCTATGGCTACATTAATAACCGAAAACGGCTCGTCTACGGCTTTACAAATATCGTTAAGCCCTATCGCAATTTTTTGCCAGCCGCCGGAGAAATTGTCCGTATTTATGCGGTAATCCAACTCACCCTTTTCCGCAACATGGTGGATAATGGTAGAAACTTCGTTATTCACCGCGCTCAGCTTGTTAATCACATTACGCATAGCGTTGGTTTGCATTATAAAATCGCCGGGCAGTTCGTCAATTTTTACGTCGAAGTTACCGTCGCCAATGTTGTTAAGCAAACCGCTCACCGTTTTAATGTTGGCAACCTCTTCGTCCAACACGTTATTTACGGACTCTACCATTTCGCGGAAAGAATTTTCATACTTGCTTTCGTTTACGCGGTGAGACATATTCCCCTTCACGTTATATTCCTTTCGAATGCCCGAAAGGTCAAACACTATGCCCTTAATCACGTCCACCAGCGAAACTACGTCCTTTGTTAGCGCGCCAATTTCGTCTTTGGGCAAGGCATTTTTGTCCACATTTGTGTTTAACCGCCCTTTGGAAACGTCTGCAACCAACGTCACCAAATTACCGATGGGCGCAATCATTTTGCTCACCAGTACATACATAAGCGCCGAAGCAAACACAAGCCCCACAACGCCCATGATAATTAAAACGGTGCGCATGGTATTAACGGCACTTTCCATATATTCGTTGGAAAACCCTGCAAAAAACATGCCGATAACATCATCCGCCCAGCCGTGAAGCGGGAAGTAATACACGCTAAAGGGGCGGCCTTGTAAATCCAGTTCCCCCCAATGGCGGTTATTGCCTTCGATAACGGTTTGAATTACGTCATCGGGGGCGTAAATGCCCACTTCGCGGTTGCCGCGTTCGTCCCGCAGGGTGGTGGCTACACGCTCGCCCGTGACGCTAAATACGGTAATTTCCGCATTTAACGCCTGAGAAAAGCTGTCCACAAATGCATCGCTGCTCATAACCGAGTTGGTGGACAATGTACCGATTATCCGCCCATCTTGCCAAATCGGCACCATGTACGAAAGTGACATAGGCACCGCCGCCGTAGCAGAAAAACTGGGCACCATCTCGCCCGAACGACCGCGCATAAATAGGGGAACACCATGCACATTGTCGCCATAGGTTTGCGGTGCATGGGTACGTAACATTACGTTAAAGTGATAATCCACGATAACAATTGTGTCTATACCCAAGCCGGGCATAACGGAATTAAAGTGGCGCAGAAGGGCTTGGCGGTTTTCTTCTACGTTAATACCCGCGTTCCAGTTACTAAGGTGCGTAACCACTTCGGAAGCGCCCGCCGCCGCAATTGCCGATAAGCGCCCCTGTTCCCAAATGCTTGCCATGTAGGCATCTGTGGTTTGGATGGCCGTGTCCAGCCTGTCCTGTGCCAAGTCGGATTGGAAGTTGCCCATGCTAATGGCGGTATACACCACCAACACAGCAACCAACGTGACAAGCACGCCCAAAATGGGGATAACTAACTTTCCTTTCAAACTGTTAAACATGTGTTTCCCTCCTAAGTGATATTTTTTGTTGCCCTGCAACCAAACAAAAAAATGTGGCTCCCCCGCGCCCAAGGCGCAGGGAAGCCACATTTTATGTACGATTACGAGGCTGCCGACGCATTCGATGTGGGGGTTTAAATAACATATTAAACATCCATTCATCTCATTTATTAGTCCATGCAATGATTGTAACGACAAAATGTGCGCATTGTCAAGCACAAATTTCCAATTGGTAACAGATTGTTACCGGTTGGTTTGTGTGAAAATTTACTGCATCGGCTCTATTTGCCCCGTCCTGTCTTTTGAATAGCGGGAGATATTTAACAAAACCCCCGCAAGCGCCATACTAACAATTAATGATGTACCGCCGTAGCTTATAAATGGAAGCGTTACTCCCGTGTTGGGGATGGCGTTGGTCACCACGGCAATGTTAATAATCGCTTGGAAGGCGATAGCAAACACAATGCCCACCGCCGCCATTGCGCTAAAGGTATCGGGTGCATTAAGGGCAATTTTTATGCCGCGCCATATGAAAATGCCAAACAAAAGCATGACCAAGCCCGCGCCGATAAGCCCAAGCTCTTCCGCGATTATTGCGAAGATAATGTCATTGTGTGCCTCGGGTACAAAGGTGGCTTGGCGGGAATTTCCGATACCCAAGCCAAACACACCGCCGCTGGCAATGGCGTAAAGGGATTGGATAATTTGGAAGCCTACTGTATCGGCATAGGCAAAGGGGTCTTGCCATGCGGCAACGCGGGCTATGCGGAAGCCCTGCCCAAACATAATAATGCTAACCGCCCCTGCAATCCCTGCAATGCCAATAATCAAAAACCGTAAAATATGCGGGCTTGCAATAAAAATCATGCCAAAGCCGATAACGGCGACAATTAACCCGGATGAGAAGCCCGTTTCAAATACCAAGGCGGAAATTAGCCCCGCCACAGCACAGTAAATAAGGAAGCCCACCCAGTTGCGCAACCCGTTTTCATATTCGCTTACCATCCATGCCATAATAAAAATGGTCGCGGCTTTTGCAATTTCTGAAGGCTGGAAATTTAAGTCCGTTCCCGGGATAGGCAGCCAGCGCGTGGCACCGCCCGCCGTAACGCCCCACACTAACAACGCGAGCATTAAGCCCACCACAATCACGTACAATGTGCGCGCCCATGTTTTGTAATGCCCGTAGTACACATTTGCCACAAAATTCATCACTATAAAGCCGCCGATAGCCATTAGCCCGTTCCTGCGCAGGAAGAAAAAGGCGTCGTTGTTTACGCGCCCCGTGCGTACATAGCTGGCAGAAAAAACCATAATTACGCCAATGCACACCAGTACAATTACCACAAGGTACAGCGTATAATCCATCGACCCTACATTTACTACCGTGGTGGGCTTGGTTTGCTCGGGGTTATTGCGCGGTTTTAACCGCGGTCTGGGAAGGGCGCGTGTATTTGTCATGGCAGTTTCCTCACAAGTTCTTTAAATTTTTCGCCGCGTTCTTCAAAGTTGTTAAACATGCCAAAACTTGCGCACGCGGGGGAAAGTACAACACAGTCCGCCGGTGCGGCAACCGCAGCGGCGCGCTTTACGGCATTTTCCATACTGTCTGCATATTCATACGCGGTGAAGCCCTGCGCATCGCAGGTTTCGGCAATTTGTTGAGCCGTTTGCCCAATAAGTATAGCGTGTTTTACTTTTTTGGGGAACATTTCCACCCATGGCGTAAAGTCCGTTTGCTTGTCGTACCCGCCGCCGATAAGCACCACGGGGCGCCCCATTGCCTTTAGCGCCTGTATTGCCGCGTCGGTATTTGTTGCCTTGGAGTCGTTATAATAATCCACGCCGTACAATGTTTCAACAAATTCCAGGCGGTGGGTTACGCCTTTGAAGGATTTTAGCCCTTCTGCAATAACTTCAATGGGTACGCCCGCGCATAAACAAATGGCGGTAGCGGCAAGGGCATTTTCCGGGTGGGCGCGAATATGCATAAGCTGTGCGATAAATTGCTCTTCATCGTCTTCATTTAATTTTGCATAAATAGATGCGTCGCGCAAATATACCCCCGTGGAAATACGGGGAAGGCGCATGGAACTAAAATGCACGACCTTAACCCCTTCGGGGGGTGTCATTTCGCGGGTGATGGCATTTTCGTAATTTAATACGGTATAATCCCCCGCTTGTTGATTGGCGAAGATACGCGCCTTCATTGCTATGTAGGTGCGCATGTTGCCGTGGCGGTCAAGGTGGTCTTCCGTCATGTTTAAAACGGCGCTGATTTTTGGGCGGAACGCTACAGCCGTTTCTAACTGAAAGCTCGAAATTTCCGCAACTACGATATCTTCTTCGCGCAATTCATCTACCAGCCCCGCCATGGGAATGCCAATGTTGCCTGCCACTTTTGTACCCGTGTTGTGTTTTTTTAAAATTTCGCCCACCAGCGTGGTAACGGTGGTTTTGCCGTTTGTACCCGTTATCGCAATCATAGGGCAGGGGAAACAACGGTACGCAAGCTCCGCCTCGCCCCATACGGGGATACCCAATGCCTGCGCCATTTGCACAAAGGGCTTGTAAATTGAAATGCCGGGCGAAATCACTATCAAGTGAAATTGCTTGATATGCTCGTCGGGTTCTTGCCCCACTATGTAGGTGACATTGGGTAGCGGGTCGGCGGAAAGTTCTGCCTTCATGTCTTGCAATGTAACGTGTGCGCCGCGTTTAATAAGCAAATTTGCCGCGGCAATGCCACTGCGGGCAATACCGCACACCAGCACATTTTTCCCTGCAAAATCCATATTTTACACTCCTTGTAATGCGAGATACCCCAGCAAACATGCCATGGCGGTAATTACGTAGAAGAATGCAACCACTTTTGTTTCGGGCCAGCCCGAAAGCTCAAAGGTATGGTGAATGGGCGCCATTTTGAAGAAGCGCTTGCGTGTTAATTTAAAATATCCCACTTGAATGATTACGCTCACCGTTTCTATTACATATACAATGGCTACGATAAGCAAAAATAATGGCATTTGAAGCATAAGCGCAATGGCGGCGACAAAGCCCCCCAAGGCAAGGGACCCTGTATCGCCCATGTACAACCGCGCAGGGTGGGAATTAAATAGAAGGAAGCCCATCAACGCGCCTACCGCCGCCCCCATTACGGGTAAAAACGGCGCGTCAAAAATCCAGGCGGCAAACATGAAAAATACTACAATTAAAGCGGTTACGCCCGCGGCTAAGCCGTCCAGTCCGTCGGTCAAATTTGCGCCGTTGGTTGAGCTAAGGAAAATCAAGCACGCAAACGCGGGGTAAAGTATGCCCAAATCGAATGTCATTTCCGGGAAAAACGGGATTAATATTTCCGTAGAATATCCGGGCAGTGTACGCCAGTAAAGCACAAAAATGACCGAAACAATGATTTGCGCCAAAAATTTTTGCCATGCCCGCAAGCCGAGGTTTTGCTTACGGATTTTCTTTTGAAAATCGTCCAAGAACCCAATGAAGCCAAATGCCACCGTAACCGCTACAATTGCCATGGCTTCGGGGTTGCCCCGCATAAAAATAAAGGCGGAAATTAAAAAGCCCGAAATAATTATTAAGCCGCCCATGGTAGGGGTCCCCGCTTTTTTCTGGTGGGATGAAGGCCCATCCTCACGGATATATTGCCCAAAGCGCAGTTTAATCAAATACGGGATAAGCATTGGGCACAAAATGATATTGGCAATGAACGAAATTAATATCGCATAGATGGCGGTATTCATGGATTTTCCTCCGTAATTGCGGTTACGATGGCTTCAAACGCCATGCCCCGCGATGCTTTGATAAGTAAAATATCCCCCGAAAAAAGGAGGGTTTTCCACTGGGAAAGAAAGGCATCTGTAGTAGGGAAATGCAGTGCCGAAAATACGCGGTCGGTAGCGGAAAGGTAACCCTCGTGTAAATGCCGCGCCATTTCCCCAATGCTTATTAACAAGTCTATGCCCGCCTTTGCGGCATAAATGCCCACCTCGTGGTGGCGGGCTTCGCTTACATGCCCAAGCTCGTTCATGTCCCCTAGGATGCATACGCGGCGGCAGTTGCTACGGGATTCAAGCAATAATACTTTAATCGCCGCCTTGATGGAAGCGGGGTTGGCGTTATAAGTGTCGTTTATCACCGTCATTCCGTTGGCTTCCAGCACGGCAAGGCGCCCCTCGGGCATGGTGAGAACGTCAAAACCATCGGAAATTTCCTGTGGTGAAAGTCCCATTTCAATGGCCACGGTTGCGGCAAGCAGGGCATTGGTTACCATGTGGTGCCCCGGTAAGGGCACGGTAAGGTGAATGTCTGTGTCATTTATGCGGAAGTGGCATCGTGTGTCGGTTAAGCCGTTGGGTTGGGCTTCGATGATGTGTGAAGCATTTAGGTAATGCACAGTGAAGGGACGGGTTTTTTCTTTGACATAATCCCCTGTAAGCAGTGGGTCCTCGCCGTTTAAAACCACAATGCCATTTTGATTTAAGCCGTCCACAATTTCCAAGTTGGCGTGGAGTACCCCCTCGCGGTTTGGGAAATTTTCCATATGTTCGTCGTCGATAAGGGTAACTACGGCAATATCGGGTGCGCTGATTTTACTGAGGGGGGTAATTTCGTTGGGGCGGTTCATACCCATTTCAAGTACAATTGCTTTATCCTCGGGGGTTAGTTGAAAAATAGAAAGGGGAAGCCCAATGTCGTTATTATAATTCTTGTAGGTTTTTTTTGTTGTAAACCGCTGGGAAAGTAGGGCAGCAACCATTTCCTTGGTGGTGGTTTTTCCTGCGCTTCCCGCAACGGCGATTACCTTTACGTCATGGCGGCGGCGGTAATAGGCGGCTAAGTCCATAATTGCCTTGCGTGTAGAGGGCACAAAAATAAGCGGAATGCCCACGTTGGGGCTGTCCTCCCGCTCGGTAAATGCGCATGTTGCGCCTTTTTCGGCGGCTTGGGCGATAAAATCGTGCCCGTCCACCCTTTCACCCTTAAATGGGAAAAATACCGCACCCGCTTCTATTTCTCGCGTGTTAATGGAAACGGAGGTAATTTCCCCTTCGATATTTTGGCTATAAAGTATTTTCCCTTTACATGCTTCCGCTACCTCTTGGATGCTAAGTCGCATAAAGCCTCCCGTGCCACCTCGCTGTCATCGAAGTGGTGTTTTGTCGTGCCTATAATTTGATAATCCTCATGTCCTTTGCCCGCGATGATAAGGGCATCGCCCTCTTTTAACATTGCCACACCCTTGAAAATGGCGGCTTTGCGGTTTTCATATATCTCGTATAATGTTGGCGTTGCCTTCACGCCGTTTTCGATTTGTTGAATGATTGTATGGGGGTCTTCGGTACGGGGGTTGTCGGAGGTGAGGATAAGATAATCGGATAATTCCCCTGCGATGCGCCCCATTTGCGGGCGTTTTTCCGTATCGCGGTCGCCGCCGCACCCGAATAAGGTAATAACCCTATTCGGAACCATTTCCCTCACGGCTTTAATAATATTGTCCAACCCGTCGGGGGAGTGGGCATAATCCACGATAATATGTGCGCCTAAGGTATTGGGAATTGTTTGAATACGCCCGGGTACATGGGCGATTTGCGCCACGCCCTGTTGTATTTCTTCCATGCCAATGCCTAGCAAATGCGCCACGCCAATGGTGGCAAGGGCGTTGTATACATTAAACTTCCCCAGCATGGGTAAGGTAAAATTACTTGAAACGCTGTTGAAGAGAAGGTCAAAGACCATACCCTGTGCCGTGGCTTGGGCATGTAGCCCACGTAGGTCTGATTCGGCTTGAAGGCTGTAGTATAAACAGGTTTCCCCTGTGAAAAACTCGCGCATAACGGGGGTGTACCCGTCGTCGGCGTTAAGTATGCAGTTGCGGCTAATGGCGAAAAGCTGTGCCTTGGCTTCTGCGTAATTTTCCATTGTACCGTGAAAGTCGAGGTGGTCTTGGGTTAAATTGGTGAAGGCACCTACTTCGAAGGTAAGCCCTTCCATTTTATATAGCGCCAGGGCGTGGGAGGATACCTCCATTACTACGTCTTGCACGCCCATGTCCAGCATTTGGGCGAAGATTTGATGTAATTCCAAAGGGTCGGGGGTGGTTGCCGTGGCAAAGGGAATATCAAGTGCTTTTCCTTGAACCTGTACCCCCGCCGTACCGATTAACCCCGTAACGCGCCCTGTAAAGCGTAGCACATTTTCAATAAAATGGGTGGAGGTGGTTTTCCCGTTGGTGCCTGTAACGCCGATTAAGCGTAGCTTACTTGCGGGGTTGCCGTGGAAGTTGGCGGCCAGCGTACCCATGGCTTTGCGGGCGTTTTCTACGTAAATGGCGGTGGTGTTTTCGGGCAGTGCTACGGTTTTATCTTCTACCAGAAATGCAACCGCTCCCTGTTGCGCCGCTTCCATAATATACCGATGCCCGTCTACATTCAAGCCCCGAAGGCAGATAAATAACGCATTTTCGCCCACTTTTCGGGAATCTATGACGGCGTTTGATACAAAAACGTTGGTTGTGCCGCGAACAATTTCGTGGGGGATGTTTATTAATAAATCGCAGAGATTTTTCATAATTCGTCCTTTCACTGGGCGCGCAGCAGTATTCGCACGCCTTGGTTCACCAATTCCCCATGAATTGGAAATTGGTCAATTATAGTATCACCTACCCCTACTATGTCAAACCCCAGGCGCAAATCCGTGAGGATTTTCTTGGCTTCTGCGGTGGGGATGCCCCGTAGGTTGGGTACAATAACGGGGGCTGTACCCGGTACGGCAAGCTCCGCTTCATTATATATGGGGCGAATGCCCAGGTAGGGTAAAACATTTTCTAAGAGGACTTGCATGACAGGGCCTGTAACCTGCCCGCCGTAATACGCGCCCTGGGGCTCGTCAATTAAGACAAGCGCCACAAGCTGCGGGTTTTCTGCCGGGGCAAACGCCATAATGGAGGAAATGTATTTACCGCTGCCCCGCGGAAGCTTTTGGCTGGTGGCAGTTTTCCCCCCAATACGAAAGCCGGGTATGTAGGTGCGCCGCCCCGTGCCTTCGCTTACCACGCTTTCTAAAATGAAGCGCATGGTTTCGCTTACTTCGGCGGGTAAGATTTGCTCGCCGCGGGGTGGGGTTAGCTCTTCTACGATGCGCCCTTCGCTGTCCAGCAGGCGCATTCCCACATGGGGGGTAACGAGATAACCCCCGTTTACTACGGTGGCGGCGGCACTTACCAACTGAAGGGGCGTAATAGTAAGGCTTTGCCCGAATGCCATGGTCGCCAGCTCCACAGGACCGATTTTATCCGCCGCGTACATGATGCCCACCGCTTCCCCCGGCAGGTCGATGCCCGTTTTACGGTGAAAGCCAAAACGCATGAGATAATCGTGGAATAATTCCGCCCCCAGTTGCTCCCCGATGGTCATAAATACAGGGTTGCAGGAATTTTGTACCCCTTGGATAAAGGACTGCACCCCATGGGAGCGAGGGCTTCGCCAGCATTTAATTTGCCGCCCCCCGACGGTCATACAGCCCGAACAAGTAAAAATACTTTCGGTGGTGATTAGCCCTTCCGCAAGCCCTGCGGCGCTGGTGACAATTTTAAAGGTAGAGCCGGGTTCGTAGGTGTCGTTGATGGCGAAGTTGCGCCACATACGGTTTAGGTGGTTCATTTGCTCCTGCTGGGTGAAGGTGTCCCATACTTCGGCAAGGGCGGGGTCGTTAATGGTGAAGGGCGCGTTAAGGTCGAAGTCGGGCTTATTGGCAAGGGCGTAGATTGCGCCGTTTTGGGGATTCATTAAAATAATTACGCCGCGCAGGGCGTTTTTTTCTTGTACGAGGAGTTCAATGGTTTGCTCGGCGTAGGCTTGCAACATGGCGTCAATGGTAAGGACGAGGGAAAGCCCGTCGGTAGGGGGGATGCGGTAGGTGCGCCCGTCTTCCAAGGCACGCCCTGCGACGTCGGTTTCCGTAAGGATGCGCCCGGGTGCGCCGCGCAGGTGGCTATCGTATTTCGCTTCCAGCCCGATAATGCCTTGATTGTCCCGCCCTACGAAGCCAATTACCTGGGAAGCCAGCGAGCCAAAGGGATAAATGCGGCGAATGTCCTCGTCGATGACTACGCCCGGTAACGCCAGCTCTCGCAGGCGGTCGGCGGTGGCTTTGTCTACCTGGGTTGCCACCCGTACCAACGCCACACGGCGGGATATTTTTTCCAAGAGTTCCGCTTCGTCCAATTGTAACTCGCGGGCAAGTACGTGTGCCGTATTGGGTAAATCGCGGATTTGGGCGTAGATGACACTGACAGACGCCACCGTTTCCGTTAACGCCAAACCCACCATGTTGCGGTCGTATATTCCGCCGCGGTTTGGGGCGATTAGGCGGTCGCGGGTTTGCTGCTCGAAGGCGAGGGCTTGCAATTCCTCTCCGCGAAAGGCTTGTATATAAAAAACTTGCCCCCATAGGAATACGAGGGCAAGTAGCATACAAAGCATGGTGTAAAAGGCTTTTTTTCGAATGTTTAAGGATGCGTGGATGCGTTTCATTTGTTACCCCCGTAGCGCGTGATTATTACTAGCGTATTCACAGGCGGGGGGGAAAATGCTTATTCGACAAAGGCAAACTCGCCCATAAACAAAATATCGCCTGTAACATCGTTGCGGATAAAGTAGAGGAAGGGGCGGTCGCAAAAGAAGGGGCGCGGCAGCGGACTAACGCAAGCAGAAACGGGTGCTGCGACCATAACAACCGCTGTAACCGCGGCGGCTTCCGTACCTTCTTCGTTCACTTCAATGAAGGTTTTTTGCAAGATATTATTAATATAGGCGTAATAATCCGTTGGCAGGTCGGTAAACATGGGAATAAATTCGGCAGTAGTGTAATGGAAGGCGCATGTAATACCCATGGCTTGTAAGATTTCCACCAAATTAGTAAACAAACTGCGGGTGGTGAAGCGTGGAAGGCGCAGACGAATTAATTCATAAGACATGCGGGGGATAGCGGCCTGTAGGTCGCTAAACAGGGGAAGCTCGTCACCCGTGGGCAGTACAAGATACATACGAATATGCGGGTCGGTATACGGTTTTGCCATCATTTGAAAATATTCGTTTGCGTAGAAGGAGAAGTGTCTTGTTTTCTCCATCATGTCAGTGTAAATTTCTTCGCCCAAGCGGTCGGTGAAGATGCGGGGCTGGGTATTTTCTAGGTTAAACGCGTGCGCCCAATCGCCAAGGAAATGGATTGCGTTTACTAGGAAGGCAAGATTTTCCTCCACGGCGGTTTCGTCAATAATATCGCGGATGCGTCCGTGGGTTTGCGCTTGCACCCATGCATTAATTTTGTCTGCTCCGTTAGAATTATTTACCCGTTGTGCCGTGCCGTGGAAGTAGTGGCTAATGGTTTCATAGAAAGGCAAATCGAAGTCTATCGTATGACAGTCAAAAAAATCGTGGTTAAGCCAAATGGAATTTGCGACATTTATTTCCACCAGCTCGTTGGTAATGGCACTTTCTATGAAGGCGCGGATATCGGCATTAAACTGGGTCAAACATGCTATGTCCAGCACCGTGAGGATTTGCGCGAGGGTTTCGCCTTCTGCGCCGTTTGCCGCCATGGCAAGTGCCATACGTAGGCTAAAGGGGGATATCATGTAATTTACATCGGTGGGCATAGCGTGAAGCAGGTTTGTTTCAAACGTGCCGTTGAGATTAAACTTGGGGGCGGGGGTGCGGATGATGGAGGTGGGTTGGTAGGGGGCTTCCGCATGGGCTTGAGGGGTGTTTGTCCATAAGAAAATGCCTGCCGCGCCCGCCAGTAAAGCAAGGGTAACCAATGTGATGAAGAAACGTTTCATGTTCATTTGCGTACCGCCTTTCGGATGGGGTTTGATTTATAGGACGTATTTTCTTGCCAAACGTTGCACGCTGTGCGATATTGTAGCAGATTTGGAGGAAAAACCATGTATAAAATTCTCATCGTAGAAGATGACATTCATATTAGCGAAATGTTGTGCGAATTGCTGGGGCAACACGCTTACGCCGTTGTACCCGCGTTTTCGGGCACGGAGGCGTTATTGCGTTTGCAAGAGGGCGGTTTTTCGCTGGTATTATTGGATGTAATGCTTCCCGGTAAAGACGGCGGGCAGGTGCTGGCAGAAATGCGCGCAAGCATGTCCCTTCCCATCATTATGCTTACGGCAAAAACGGACAAGGAAACCACCGTAAAGCTATTACAAATGGGCGCGGACGATTATATCGCAAAGCCCTTCGATAATAATGAATTATTGGCGCGTATTGCTGTGCAACTGCGCCGCACCGAAGGCACATCGCCCCCCGCAAACACATTGCAATACAAGGATATTATTTTGGATGATGACGGTTACGACGCTGTAATAGCCGGGGAACGCGTTGGTTTATCCAAGCGCGAATTTGAAATTTTACGCATACTCATGGCGTTTCCCGAAAAGGTTTTCTCAAAAAACAACCTCTACGAAAGCGTATGGGGCGGAGAGTTTTTTGGCGACGATAATACCGTAAACGTGCATATGAGCAAGCTGCGCAGCAAGCTAAATGCCATCAACCCCCATGAAGAGTATATACAAACGGTGTGGGGGATTGGGTATAAGATGGGGAAGTGAAGTATAAAGGTTAAGGGGTAAATGACATGAACACACAAACGTACACAATTGAAAAATTAAAGGAACTGCTTTCCCCCATTGCTACGGAACTGGGACTGGAGCGTATTATCGTTTTCGGCTCATATGCGCGGGGTGAGCAAGGGGTCGCCAGCGATTTAGATTTAATAATAGACAGCGGCGGGCGGTTGAAAGGAAAGCACTTGTTTAGTGCAATTTACAAAATTGACCGTCTTATTCCCATGAAGACAGATATTTTTGAATTATCAGAAGTGAAAAAGCCTTCGCAAACGTATACTGCAATTCTTAATGAAGGGGTAACGATTTATGAAAGATAGGGATAGACGAACCCTTGAGGGTATATTAATGTTCGCGCATCGAATTTCCAAGCGAACGGACAATTTAACCCGCGAAAAATTCATTGCAGACGTAGATATACAGGATGCAATTTTATACGCATTGGGGCAAATGGGCGAAAAAGCAAACGCGCTAAGTGACGCATTTAAAGAAAACCACCCCAGCGAGGAGTGGTATAGTTTAATTGGTTTACGCAACCGCTTATTTCATTCCTATGAAGATATTGACCTAGACAATGTATATGAAATGGCGAAAAATGATGTGGACGGAATAATCGTGTTCATTAACTCGCTACTCAATCACCCCGCGCCATAAAAACGTGCCTTCGGTGCGCAGGGCGTAGAATTCCTCGGGGGTTAGACCCACCGTATTGCGGAAGGGTGCGACGAGGTAATATATTTCCACGGCTTGGGGTTGAGGTGTGTTTTCACCCACGCCCAGCAATTGTCCTTGGCGAATGGTGGCGAGGTTAATGTATTGCCGTTGCATATTGGGGTTGCGCTGCATACGGGTTGCAAGGGTTTCTGTTAGGTGGATGAAAATTACTTCTGTGTCAACGCCGTCTACATTTACGCGCCTAACCATGCCTACCGAGCCGTAGAAGTCGCGGCTGGAGAAGAGGCGAACCGTAGTTTCGTCCGTTAATGGGTTTTCGCTTACTTGCACTTGTTTTGTCCAATGGGAAAATTCCATGGGGCGGGCATTGTGGAAAGCGAACCAGTTGATGCCTATGCCCACGGCAACGGTTAGCGAGCAAGCCAACACGCTAATGAGGATTTTTTGGCGGAACATTTTTGTTTTCATGGTTTTTAGGATGGTCACTTTTTCGTGGTCGGTTTCTTGGGCGCGCGCGCTTATTTCTCCCTGCATTTGCCGGTGTTCACGCTGGCATGTTTGGCAGGTTTGCAAATGCGTTGCCACCAGTTGGGTGCTTTCTGGGCTTAGAGTTTCATCTACATATAATGGCAGTAGGTCTTTAATTATTTCGCAGCTAATCATTGGAAAAACCTCCTATTAATCCCGTGGGGATTCGTCTGTTTTTGCAATTATTTTACTTTTCGCGCGGTGGAATGTGACCCGCGCCCAGCTTTCGGATTTGCCAAAGAGTTCCGCAATTTCCGCGAAGGAGAGTTCGGAGAAAACCCGCAGGGAGAACACTTCCTTGTACGGCTCGTTTAGCGTGTGCAGGACTTTGTGAATTTCAAATGCCCGGGTTTTGTCGTGCAGTCGTATGGTGAAGTGTTCGCCCTCGGGTAAGTCATCGGGCATGGGGGTGGTGAATTTATTCCGCTTCGCCGCGTTGAAATATTTATTCTTGGCAATTTGGCACAGCCAAACGCGAATGGTACAATCCCCTTTAAATTTGTGGATTGATTGTATCGCGCTTAGGAAGGTGTCGCCGGTTATGTCCTCTGCCATATGTTTGTTGCGGCACAGCGCGTAGATGTATTTGTACACATCCATGGCGTGTGTGTCGTACAGGTCGTTAAAATCCACCACTTCACCTCCCTTGCATGGATAGGACAATCGAAAACGCAAAACGTTACAATTAACTTTTACGTAAGAAACATTTAAGAAATAATTAAGGATTTACTCACACTTAATTAAGTTTTGCAAATTATACTCTCCTCATAAACAAAAAATTATTTCGCCTACGGTGCGGTGGTAACCGCCTTTGGCGAAAAACGCTACGGCGAAACGCGCTTGAAGCATTGCGCGAATCGCCTGCGCTAACAGGAGGCAAAAACACATGGCAATTTTACGCACGGTAAACCTCACCAAGCGGTATAAGGATAAAACCGCCGTGGACAACGTGAGCCTGACGGTAGAAAAAGGCGACATTTTCGGGCTAATTGGGCAAAATGGGGCGGGTAAGTCCACATTTATGCGCATGGTCACATCCCTTTCGCGCCTGGACAGCGGTACAGTAGAGCTGTTTGGCGAACGCGAAGCGGGCAAAATTACATCCGCCCGCACCCGCATGGGGGCGATGATTGAAACCCCCGCGCTTTTTACCAATCTTTCCGCCGAGCAAAATTTGGAGTATTATCGCCTGCAACGGGGCATTGTGGAAAAAAATCGCATCCAGGAAGTGCTAAAAATCGTAAACCTCACCGACACAGGCAAAAAGAAATTCAAAAACTTCTCACTGGGCATGAAGCAACGCCTAGGGCTTGCCGTGGCAATGCTAAGCCACCCCGACTTTTTAATCTTCGACGAACCCACCAATGGGCTAGACCCCACAGGCATTGTGGAAATGCGCGACCTGATTAAGCGCCTAAACAGCGAGGGCATAACGATTCTTATTTCCAGCCACATACTTACGGAGCTGGCGCAGGTGGCGAATAAATACGCCATTATCCACCATGGCAAATTGCTCAAAACCCTCACCCAATCGCAACTGGACGAGGATTGCAAACGCGCGGTGGCACTCAGCGTGGATGATGCATCCAAAGCCACCGTTGTTTTGGAAGAAAAGTTGGGCATTAAAAATTACAAGCAAACCTCGGCAAACGAAATACGCGTGTATGATATGTTGGAAGACACGGCAGAGCTAAGCTACACCCTTAACCAAGCGGGGGTGCGTGTGTCTGCCATGGCAGAAGTAGGCGATTCGCTAGAGGAATACTATACTAATCTCATTAGAACCGCTGAAAGGGGTGCTTTATAATGATGAACATGATACGTGCAGATGTATATAGAATTACCCGTGGTTGGGGTTGGTGGGTTACGTTTTTAATCGCGTTTGCACTGTCTGCGGGCATTGCGGTGCTGGGCATTCTTGACCTTGATGGTGCATCCTTGGGTGGGCAAGGCGCGCCTGCGTTCATTGTAACGGGGGCAAATATGCTGGAGTCCATGGGTTATTTGGGGCTTGTATTAATGTTATTCGCTGCACCTGTTTTCTCGATAGTTTCCAGCCCTATTTTCCAAGACAAAACGGAAAAAAACGAAGTCACATGGGGTATATCGCGCACTACCTTGTACGTGTCGCGGTTGATTGTTTCCGCCGTGTGGTGCTTGCTGATTATGCTGGTTTTATTTGGCACAGCTACAGTAATTGCCACCCTGTATGGCGGTTTGGGCGACGTGGAAGCGGGTTTTTGGATGAACCGACTCACATCCTTCGGCGCACAATGGTTTATGCTGGTTGCCGCGGCATGGATAGGCATATTTGTTACCTTTGCTGTAAAAAATCCCTTTGTTTCCTTTGAAATTTGGGGCGCGATTGTTGCACTGCCTACGGCAATGGGCATGGGTGCGGCAATGGGGGGCGCAGGGGGGCGTGTTCCATTCATCATGTACTTTGACATTACCACCGCTATGGTAGCCTTCTCAGACCTTGGCGCGTTGGATACCCGAAGAATCGCCATTGGCTTGGCGGTGGGCGTTTTCTGGGCATTTGTCCCCACCATTGTTGGGTTAATCCGCTACCAAAGTAAGGAAATTTCATGATAATTTTACTGGCTATCGCCTGTGGCATTTTTGCCATGGGCTTTTTTGCCGTTTTATTCAAATGGCGCGCTTTGAAAAAAGATCTACGTACAACGGGGAAAAAGCTGGCTTCTATAGCCGTCATTGATACGAATGAACAGTTGACCACCCGTACCTTCGACCGAGATATTTCCGCATTAACAAAAACCATCAACGAAGTGTTGGTGCGTAGCCGCGACGAACACATAGAGGTACAGCGAATCGAGTCGGTATTAAAACGTGCCATCACCAATATTTCTCACGATTTGCGCACGCCTATAACCTCTGCAAAGGGCTTTATTCAAATGCTGGAGAGCGTATTTGCGGCATCGGATGGGGAAAGTGCAGCAGAGGGACTGTATTATACGACTAATACGGTCACAACCTGTAAACGTTATTTGTCGGTGGTTCACGGGCGGTTAGACGCGCTGGCAATTTTGATGGACAATTTATTCGCCTTTACCCAAGCGGTAGAGGGCAATATTTCCCTTACGCGGGTGAACGCGGGCAATGTGCTGCGCGACGCGCTTTCGGGGGCGTATGGTGCATTACAAATGCGTAACTTTGCCGTAGAAAGTAATATCCCCGACGCGCCGCACTTTGTAGAGGCCGATGAGGATGCGCTAAAACGCGTGGTGTTAAACTTAATTTCCAATGCCTATACGCACGGGTGCGATGTGCTTCGCATATCATTGGAAGCGGGCGTAATCACGGTGGCAAACCGCGTGCATGACGGCGCAAAAATCGACACTTTGCAGATTTTTGACCGCTTTTATACGGCAGATGCTTCCCGCACGCACAAGCATACGGGATTGGGCTTAGCTATTGCCCGTGAGCTGGCGGAAAAAATGGGCGGCACAATTTCTGCCGAAATAACGGGGGAAGATTTTACAATTCGGGTAGCCTTGCGGTATACTGGGGACAACACAACAAGATAGGGGCGATATTAATGGCGGCGAACGTCGATTTAATGAAGATTTTAAGCACCAACGCGGCAACTTTTCGTTTTAGCGCCGGGCAAGTAATTGTAAACGAAGGCGACAGAGGGGACGAAATGTTCCTTGTGCTTTCGGGCAAGGTAGGTGCGTATAAGAACTATCATGCCGCCAACCGCGTTACCGTAGCCGAGTTGGGTCCGGGAGAATTTTTCGGCGAAATTTCAATGTTTATGAATAAGCTGCGCTCTACCACCGTGGTAGCGCAGGATAATGTAATCATCATGTCTGTAAACCGCGGCGATGTAATGACCTTCTTGGAAACGCAGCCCCAAGTGGCTTTGTCGTTAATCCAGTCGCTGTGCCGCCGTTTAGATGCGGCAAACAGCCGCGGTACAGGCGCACCCGCACCTGCGCTCGCAGGGGCAGCACCCGCCGCCGCAAAGCCTACTGCACCCGCCGCACCTGCGGCAAAACCCGCGCCTGCGGCGCCGTCCTCCGCACCCCTTGCATCAACCACGGGCTTGTTCCCCGAAGGGCATAAATCCTACACCTTAGACATTCCCGCCGCACCCGACGATTTGGTATACGAAAAGAAATACGAATGCCCGCTGTGTACCGAAAACTTCAAAGCAATGACCGCGCGCGAAACCAAACTGAAGGTGCTTTCCAGCGGGAAGGACTTCCGCAAAACCTATGAAGGCATTGACATGACGCACTACGAAATTATTACCTGCCCCAAATGCTTATTCTCCACATTTGACGCTTCTATGAAGGGCGCAATCGCTTCGCGCTTCTATTCAAACCAGTCGAAAATAACGGCATTCAAACCCGATGCAAAATTCACCTTTGCCAAGGAACGTAATATAAACGAAATTTTTGCGGGCTACTATATGGCGCTTAAATGCTCGCCCTTGTGCTACGCAAACAACCATTTAAACGACGCAAAATCATGGTTGCGTTTGCGCTGGATGTACCAAGACGTAAAGGATACGGAAATGGAAGCCATGGCAACCCAAAAGGCCTTCGACGCTTACAACGCCGTATTTGAAAATGTTGACCTGCCCCCAAGTGCCGCACAGCAGATATGTATTATCGTGGGCGAGCTAAGCCTGCGCATCGGCGATATTGCTTCCGCCAAGACCTTCTACACCAAGGCGCGTATGCACCGCGAAGGCGGCGCCGTAATGCTAAAAATGGCAGAGGACGGCATTGAAGAAATTAAAAAAGTAGAAGCAGGGGAAGCGTAGGGAATAGATAAAAAAATAGGGATAAAAAAACCGTGGGGCTTGCGCTCCACGGTTTCAGAGCGAAGACAAACCCCCAATCGAGCAATCGACTGGGGGTAAAATTTTTGATTTTGGAAAAAAATGTGAGGAAAAGCGTGAAAGAGGAAAAAAGTGTGAAAACAAAGTGTTGTTATGCTTCCATC
>Ga0209755_10001213_pt1 | contig 41724 bp, 37 predicted proteins | sample TergutCo191P1_FD_187301 | JGI IMG/M metagenome (GOLD analysis project Ga0209755, IMG submission 187301) | Cornitermes sp. P1 segment gut microbial communities from Petit-Saut dam, French Guiana - Co191P1 (SPAdes) (version 2) | ecosystem: Host-associated > Arthropoda: Insects > Digestive system... | reverse complement strand
CGTGGCTTCGTCCAGCTCCGGCATTACGTCGCAGGAAGCAAAAGAAGTATGACGTCGCCCGCCGCTGTCAAACGGCGAAATCCGCACCAGCCGATGTATCCCTTTTTCGCTGCGAAGATAGCCAAATGCATTTTCGCCGCTTACTTGGAATACAACGGATTTTACCCCCGCCTCATCGCCGTCCAACAGGTCGAGGATTTCGAATTTAAAGCCGCGTTTTTCTGCCCATTTGCCGTACATGCGCAAAAGCATGGCTGCCCAATCGCAGGATTCTGTGCCGCCCGCGCCGGGGTGGAGTGTTACGATTGCATTGTTGATATCGTACTCGCCGCTTAGCAGGGTGTCTGTGCGTAGCTGCTCGTAGGCTTGTATAAATGCCTCGGCGTTTTCCTTGGCCTCGGGGATAAGCTCCTCGTCGCCTTCTTCCAGTCCCATTTCCGTGAGAGTTACGGCGTCATCATAAAAGCCCTGCACCCGCTCAAAGGACGTTATCTTGGATTTTAGGATTTTAAGCTTTTTCAAAACCGCTTGAGAATTTGCTTGGTCGTTCCAAAAGCCCATGCGCAGTGTTTCGTTTTCGAGTTCTTCCATTTCGACTTTCGCGTTGGCGAGGTCAAAGAGAGTTCCCCATTTCGATTAATTTTGCCGCGTACGGCGCGAGCGTGCGTTTTAATTCTTCCATTACTATCATTGTCATTTTCCATCCTTGTGCCATATGATTTTTTGCTTTGCTGCGGGGTCCTCCACTTTGAGAAGGTCCATGCCTTCGGCGGGTGGCATTGGCTTGCCTTGTTTTTTCATGTCGAGTTGTTCTTTTTTCGCCTGTGCTTTTCTTAGCATTACGCCCACGCGTTCGCTGACTTGGCCGTCCGCGTTTTCGATATTTACCACTTCCAGCAATCCTGCGTTGATATATTTTAAAATCGCTTCCATAGGGATTTCCGTACACTGGTGTACCTCCAGCGCGCTAATCCCCGGATGTTCTCGCACAAATATACGCACAATCTGAAACTGCTCCTCGCGCTCCAGCTTGCAAGAAGGGCATATAGGCCCTACAAGGCCTTCTACCTCAAACATATTGCCGCAGCGGCGGCAGCGGATTACATTAGGCTTTCTTTCCTTTTTTTTAATAAGCGGCATACTGCTAGGCATAATTAGCCTCCATTCTAATGGGGGCTACGCCCCCAAACCCCCTCGTTACGCCGGGCGAAGCCCTGCTCCACTCCGCTCCCGCGCACCGCGCCGGGCGCGGTGGATGGAATTTATGTTTTTATACAACATTGCTTAAACTTTTTGCCGCTGCCGCATGGGCATTGGTCGTTGCGACCTACTTTGGCCTCTGTGCGGCGTGTAGGTTTTTTTACGGCGGCGGTTTCGCTGCTGTTTGTGGAGATTTGATTCATGTCTACGGCTTGTTGCATTTGCGGCTGCTGCTCCGTGATAATCGCCACGTTAAACAGCCCGCGTACTGTGTCTAGTTGGATATTATTGCTCATTTCTTCGAACATATCGAAGCTTAGGAATTTGTATTCCACCAGCGGGTCGCGCTGTGCGTACGAGCGAAGGCTTATGCCCTGCCGCATCTGATCCATCTCGTCAATGTGGTCCATCCAGCGGCGGTCTATGGATTGCATCATTATTACTCGCTCTATGTCGCGCATACGGTCGGGGGTTACTTCGGCTTCTTTTGCCTCGTATTTTTTATTTGCCTCGGTGATTAATTTTTCTTTTACGCCGTCCTTTGTAACCGTCTCCATGTCCTCGGAAGAAAGAACAAGCGCGTCCCCACGGAAAATAGGGGACAGGAATTTGTTAAGCTCCGGCACATCCCAGTCCTCGGGGATGTCGCCTTCGGCGGTATGCTCGTCTACGGCACGGCCGATTACGGCTTTTATCATATTAAAGATATTGTCGCGCAGGTTTGCGCCTTCGATTACCTTGTTGCGCTCGCTGTAGATTATTTCGCGCTGCTCGTTCATTACTTGGTCGTATTGCAGAAGGTGCTTACGTATCCCGAAGTTATTGCCCTCTACTTTTTTTTGCGCGTTTTCGACGACTTTGGTGAGCATTCCGAATTCGAGAACATCTTCGTCCTCCATTTTTAGCGTACTCATTATGTTTTTCATGCGGTCACCGCCGAAAAGCCGTAACAAATCATCCTCGGCAGAAAGATAAAACCGCGAAAACCCGGGGTCGCCCTGACGCCCCGCACGTCCGCGTAGCTGGTTATCGATACGCCGTGATTCGTGCCGCTCGCTGCCCAGTACCTTTAAGCCACCAACTTCTACGACGCCTTCGCCAAGGCGGATGTCTGTGCCGCGTCCTGCCATGTTAGTAGCGATGGTAACGTGACCCTTTTCCCCCGCCAGCGCAATTATATCTGCCTCGCGCTCATGCTGTTTTGCGTTAAGCACCTCGTGCGGAATGCCGCGTTTTTTTAATAGCGCGGAAACAAGCTCGGATTTTTCTATGCTAACCGTACCTACGAGGACGGGCTGGCCTACTTTGTGGCTTTCTGCGATTTCTTCTACAAGGGCGTTGTATTTTGCTTTTTCTGTGCGGTAAATCAGGTCGTCCTTGTCGTCGCGTATCATCGGCATGTTTGTGGGTACGGCAATAACGTCCAACCCGTAAATATCGCGGAACTCACCCTCTTCGGTGATGGCTGTACCCGTCGCACCCGCTTTTTTTGCATATTTATTAAAGAAATTTTGGAAGGTGATGGTGGCGAGTGTTCTGCTCTCGCGCTGTACTTTTACATTCTCCTTGGCCTCAATGGCTTGGTGAAGCCCGTCGGAATAACGTCGCCCCGGCATTAAACGCCCGGTAAACTCGTCTACGATGATGATTTCATCATCTTTGCTTACATAGTTTATGTCGCGGTGCATGTTGTAGTTTGCTTTTAGCGCGTTGTTAATATAGTGCTGGGTATCAACATTTTCAGGGTCGGAGAGGTTTTCTATTTGGAAGAATTTCTCCGCCTTTTTTACGCCGTCTTGGGTGAGCGTTACGGCTTTTTTCTTTTCGTCTACGATGTAGTCGCCTTCTTCTTCTACTTGCTGGCGGAGCATGGGGTTTTTCATTTCTTCTTCATTAAGAATACGTCCGCGTTTGAGTGTTTTTACAAAGTTGTCCGCGACACTGTAAAGCTTGGTGGACTTATTGCCCGGCCCGCTGATAATAAGCGGCGTACGCGCCTCGTCTATGAGAATCGAGTCTACCTCGTCGATAATCGCGTAGTGCAGACCGCGTTGCACTTTATCTTTTTCAAACACGACCATGTTGTCGCGCAGATAGTCAAACCCAAGCTCGTTGTTTGTGGCATAGGTGATATCGCAGTCATAGGCGGCGCGGCGTTCCGGCGGTTTTAGGTCGTGGACGATACAGCCTACGCTAAGCCTAAGATACTCGTACATCACACCCATCATCTCCGCGTGGTATTTTGCTAAGTATTCGTTAACCGTAACAAGGTGCGCGCCCTTGCCCTCGAGTGCATTAAGATACAAAGGAAGCGCAACGGTTTGGGTTTTACCTTCACCCGTTTTCATCTCCGCAATACGCCCTTGGTGCAAAACTGCGCCGCCCAAAAGCTGCACGCGGAAATGCCGCTGGCTGATAAGCCGCTGCGTAGCCTCGCGGAACACAGCAAAAGCCTCGGGCATGATATCGTCCAAGGTTTTTCCGTCTGCGAGCATTTTTTTAAATACATCTGTTTTGCCTCGTAGTTCGCCCTCGGACAAGCGTTGCATTTCCGGCTCAAGGGCTTCTATGCGGTCTATCGTGGGGTTTAGTCGTTTTATTTCCTTATCGCTGTAATTGCCAAATATTCTTTCTAAAATTCCCATTTGCAAAAAACACCTCTTTGTAAAATTGACAAATTCCTAAACTTTGTCAATTGCTAGTGTAACAGTTGTATGTATCAGGCGCAAGGGGTTTGTATAATCAAAAACCGGGGCGGCAATAATAGCATTAAAATTAACCGTGGAGGAAATATAATGTCAAAAAATTTAAAAGGCACAAAAACCGAAAAAAATCTGTGGGAAGCTTTTGCGGGAGAATCCATGGCACGCAACAAGTACACATATTTTGCGGCGAAGGCAAAAAAGGATGGCTACGAGCAGATAGCGGGGATTTTTGATGAAACGGCAGGCAACGAAAAGGAACATGCCAAGATATGGTATAAGCTACTATGCGGCGGGGAGATACCTTCGACACAGGAAAATCTAAAAATAGCAGCAGAAGGCGAACACGAAGAATGGGCAGAAATGTACAGCCGTATGGCCGAAGAAGCCAAAAAAGAGGGCTTCGATAACATCGCCCGATTATTCGACGGGGTAGGGAAAATAGAAAAGGAACACGAAGAAAGATACCTAACGCTCTTGGAAAATATAAAAACGGACAAGGTATTTACAAGAAGCGAAAAATCCGTATGGCTATGCAGAAACTGCGGGCATTTGGTAGACGCAACAAGTGCGCCTAAGGTTTGCCCTGTATGCGTTCATCCGCAGGCGTTTTTCGAGTTGCGTTCTGTTAATTATTAAGGTTTTTTTCTTGCAATTTATTCTCATGTGAATTATTATCTTAATACTGTGGCCGCTTTAAGCTTTGGCTTTGGGCGGTTTTTTATTGCAAAGCAGGGATATTTATGGATAATAAGAAGCTTTCTCTTTTGGCCTTAACTTGGCCTATTTTTGTGGAAATGTTGCTCTTTATGCTCATGGGCAATGTTGACGTTTTTATGTTGAGCCAGTACTCGGATGATGCCGTGGTTGCTGTTGGTGTTGCCAACCAGTTTGTGATGATGGCCATTACGATATTTGGATTTGTTTCTGTGGGGTCTGCGGTGATTATTGCGCAGTATCTGGGCGCGGAGAAATATAATGAGGCTAAACGTGTATCCGGCGTTTCGCTTTATTGTAACTTTGCGTTTGGGCTGGTGCTCAGCCTTGTTTTTGTGTTTGGGCGCGGCGCGATTTTGGGGATAATGCCCGACCTTTATGACGATGTGCGCGACCATGCGAGTATCGTGCTTTTGCTTGTTGGCGGGTTTATCTTTTTGCAGGGGCTTCTGACCGGTGTAAATGCGATTTTGCGAAGCTATGGGCATACCCGTGATACTCTCGTGACTACGGCTTCTATGAATATTTTGAATATCATCGGTAATTTTATCGTGCTTTTTGGGCCTTTTGGATTGCCTGTTTTTGGCGTGCCGGGGGTTGCTGTTGTGACGGTAATAAGCCGCGCCGTCGCATTGGGAATCGGATTTTATTTGTTACATAAGCGAATAAGCAACCCGTTTAAGGAAATCGAATTGCTTGCGTTTCCGTTTAAGTATGCCAAGCAGATTTTTAAGATTGGTGTACCCGCCGCAGGGGAGAACTTATCGTACATCGGGTATCAGACGTTTTTGACTACCGTTGTCGCAGGGATGGGGTCTGCCGCGCTTGCCACGCGAATTTACGGACGGGCGTTAAATGTGTTTATGTTTGTACTTACCATATCGCTGGCACAGGGCGGGCAAATTATTATCGGCCATTTAATGGGCGCGAAGCAGTATGACGAGATTTATAAAAAATGCTTTAAGATACTGCGGGTGGCGACGTTTTCTTCGGTTTTGGTGGCCATTGTGTTTTTTATTTTTTCCGAGACCTTGCTTGGGATTTTTACCGACGACCCTTATGTTATTTATGCGGGGCGGCAGGTGTTGTTTGTATTTATTTTCTTGGAAATAGGACGGGCGTTTAATATGGTTATTATTGGCTCGCTACGCGCCGTGGGGGATGTTAAATTTCCTGTTTATGTAGGCGTTTGTACCATGTGGGGGCTGGGTGCGCTTGGTGGATTTTTGCTCGGCTCGGTGTTTGGCATGGGCGTTGTGGGAATCGTTATCGGGACGGCCTTGGATGAATGCGTAAGAGGCGTGATTATGTTTTTTAGGTGGAAGTCGCGGGTTTGGCAGGAGAAGGGGGTTACTTAGGGGTTTGTTTTTACGTAAGTATCAGTCTTTTTTTGTTGCAGATAGGATTAGTATGGGTGTATACTCAATTATAAAGGCAATATTTGTGGTAGGGAGGTTTCGTTATGTATGAAATTCTTCAAAATCCTAAGCGCATGTTAATTCAAGAGATTGATAATAGTTTTGACGGCAAATGGGTGTATATAGTCCATTGCGAAAAATCCGAGGGGAATAAAACAATTGCGGGTGTTCCTGTTGTGATAGCAGATGGGCCTTTTGAGGGTGTAGAAGAGGGGATATACAACCAATACAAAGATGGTGCTTATGGGGAGACCCTCTCATATACTCTGTTGCCGTCACTTAATTTTTATGCGTCATTGAGCAGGTGAGTATGGGGAACTATGTAGATATAACCCGCATAGAGGGTCATATATTTCTTGAAATAGAGTTTGTGGGCTACGAGCAACCGACGAATGATTTTACAAAAGTTATGTTGGATTCGGGGGCTTATTTAACTGTAATTTCTGCAAATACTGCTGTTAAATTCGGCTTTGATAAATTGCCGTATAAAACTCTCGATTTGCACGGCTTTACAGGCTCTACTCCTGCAAAGTTGATAACTGTACCCGCGATTAAAATAGCGGGCTGGGTGATAACTCAGGTAAATATTCTTGTTCCCTTCGATAAAGAAATTAAGCAGGAGGTTTTGGGGCAAAATGTGTTGGAGTATTTTAACTACGATGTAAGGCATGATGAGGATAGAATATATTTTACAAAAAATCCAAGCCCAAAACCTCAAGCCAAATATATAGACCTTCTTGGTTGCGGAGAGGTATTTACGTCGGGTATCACTCCGTAGCCCGCATAAGTGCGTCGATGATTTCCGGGAAGGGGAAGGTGTTTGTTCTTCTGTCGAGGATGGCGAAGTGGTCGCCGTCTGCGCGGCTCAGGGATGTGCCGAAGCGGCCGTTGTCCCACCAGATACATACTATGTCACGGTTTCGGGATTCTGTTACATAGAAGTAAGTCCAGTTTGTGCGGGAGTCGGTGTTGTTTCGGTTTAGTGCGCCCATTTCGCCCATGATTACCGGGATTCCGTTTGATGTGAAGGCGTTGTAGGCCAAGTCGAGGCCGCGGGTTATGGAGTTTACGTCCTCGGGGTTTTGGGTTGACCAACCCATGCGCATGTTGTCACCAAGGGTTAAGGCGAATGTGTAGGGCGCGTACATATGAAGGGATACGATTAATTTGTTTTCGTCGTTGGTGGGGTCTGATGGTAGCACAAAGTCGTTTATCGCTTGTGGTACTACTGCGGCGGCGTAGGTGGGAACCATCAGCATTCGGTTTGTGTTGTTTCCGCCGGTGGCGCGTACCGTGTCTACAAATACTTGGTTTAGGATGTTTACGTTGTTGCGTTCTTCGGGTGTGCCGCCGTTCCACTCGGCGCGGCTGCCTATGGTGCGCGGCTCGTTTAGGCCTTCGAAGATTAACTTGTGCGAGTAGTCGCGGAATACGTATGCGATTTGTTCCCAGAGGCGCGTGATTACGTGGATGGAATCCTCCATGTAGTCGTCGAAGAGACTAAACAAATACTCATCGTGGTGCGTGTTTATTATCACAAAAAAGCCTGCGTCTAGGCCGTAGTTTATTACTTGTACGACGCGTTCCATCCAGTCCTCGCGGATTGTATAGTTATCGCAATTGCGAACGAGGCGCGGATACCACGTCACGGGTATGCGGAGTACGTCGAAGCCCGCCTCACGGATGGTTTCGATGTTTTCGCGGGTGGTGAAGGGGTTGCCCCATATTGTTTCGTGGGTCTCGATGGGGCGTCCGAATGCCGTTACATTGCCGTGCGGGTGCGCGTCCAAGGTGTTGCCGAGATTCCAGCCGACACGCATTTGGGATACCATCTCCCAGGCGTTTTGCCATGGAGAGGGGGATGGGTCGGGGGCTTCCGTTAGGTTTATGACAAGCGGTGGGTCGTTGACCGGTGGGGGTGATGGGGCGATTATCGGCTCGGGGGTTGGCGTTGGAGTAGGGGAAGGCGTCGGTGAGGGAGTAGGCACGATTGCTTCTCCCGGAGTTTCCGGCGGCAAAGCCGCAAGGTCTCCCGCTTGATTTGATTCGCCTGCGCACGCGGAAAAAATTAAAATAAGCAAAAAAGAAATTAGCAAAAGTTTCATATTTACGAAACCCCTTTCGTGGTTTATTTGTGCAAAACTCACAAATATCACTTCATTTTATGCATAAAATATCGACGGTGTCAAACAAAAAACTTGGTCTTTTTCTATTCCATACATCAAAATGCTGTGATATACTCCGTGGTGGTTAAAAAAAATTGTCGAAATACACAATACGTGAATAATAAAGGAGCTGTCTTATGCAATACGGGAAATTTGACCCTCAAAACAGGGAGTATGTAATCACAAAGCCTAACACGCCCGCTCCATGGGCCAACTATCTTGGCTCGCCCGCATACGGCGCGATTATCACAAACAACGCAGGAGGCTACAGCTTTGTAAAAAGCGGTGCGGCAGGAAGGCTCAACCGTTATCGCTTTAACGAGCAGGATCGCCCCGGCCGTTATGTATATTTGCGCGACGAAAAAGACGGCGATTACTGGTCGGCGTCATGGCAGCCCGTCGGCAAGCCCTTGGACAAGTACAAATCCGAATGCCGTCACGGCACGGGTTATACAGAAATCAGCGCGGAGTACGGCGGTATCGCTTCCAAGGTAAAATATTATGTGCCACAGGGCGCGGAGTACGAGGTTTGGAATGTTTCCGTAACAAATAACGATAGCAAGCCCCGCGAGATTTCTGCATACGGCTTTGTGGAATTTACCTGCGACGGTAACTACGAGCAAGACCAGGTAAACCTGCAATACACGCAATTTATAACACGCACATATTTTAAAGACCCGCTGATAATCCAAACGATAAACGAAAATAACGCGCTGTTTAACAACCACGCCCCCGTGACCCGCTTCTTTGGAATCGCAGGGGCTAAGGTTAGCGGATATTGCGGCGACAAGGCCGCGTTCATAGGAAGATACCGCGACTACGGTAATCCGCAGGGCATTGAAAACGGCAAGCTTTGCGGCACTTTGAATTACAACTTGAATTCCTGCGGCGCGTTGCAAACGACATTTAAAATTGCTCCGGGCGAAAGCAAAACCTTCTCATTTGTCATGGGGCAGAAGAACGAAAAAAACGCACGCGACGTCCTTTCCCGCTACGAAAACCCTGCCGTCGTGGACAGCGAAATTTCTGAGCTTAAAAAATATTGGCATGGCAAGCTGGAAAATCTTCAGGTGCAAACCCCGGACGGTAATTTTAACAATATGTTAAACACATGGCACTCGTATCAGTGTTTTATCACGTTTATTTGGTCGCGAGCCGCCAGCCTGTCGTACTGCGGCCTGCGAAACGGCTATGGTTATCGCGATACCGTGCAGGATATCCAAGGCATAATCCACCTCGACCCCGAGGCCGCGCTGGATAAAATTAAGTTTATGCTAAGTGCGCAGGTACACCATGGCGCAGGCCTGCCGCTGGTTAAATTTACGCATAATCCCGGCCACGAGGACAAGCCCGAGGATGCAAGCTACCGACTATCCACAGGCCATCCGTCATATCGTGCCGACGACATGATGTGGATGTATCCCACGGTTTGGAAATATATCGCAGAAACAGGAGACACCGCATTCCTCGACGAGGTTGTGCCATACGCCGACCAAGGCGAGGACACCGTATATGCGCATTTACTAAAAGCGATTGACTTCACGTTAAACCACCTCGGAATCCACGACCTGCCCGCAGGCCTTCACGCAGACTGGAACGACTGCCTTCGTATGGGCGAAAAGGGCGTATCCGTGTTTGTGGCGTTGCAATTTTACTATGCCTTCGAAATAATGGAACGCCTTGCAACACACAGGAAAGACAGCAAAACATTGGAAGAGATGAAAAACCTAAAAACCCGCTTTGGCAAAATAATAGAAGAAAAATGCTGGGCAGGCGACCGTTTTGTACGCGGCATAGCCGAAAACGGCGACGTAATAGGCAAGCCCTCCGACCCGGAAGCTAATCTATGGCTAAACCCGCAAACATGGGCTGTGTTGTCCGGCTATGCAGACGATAAACGCGCAAAGGATATCTTGGATTTAGTCCACCGCGAGTTAAACACAAAATACGGCGCACGAATAATGACGCCTTCCTATGAAAAACACGCTTTTGACGGCGCGTTGGCACTTCTTTTTAACCCTTCCACCAAAGAGAACGGCGCGATTTTCTTGCAAACACAAGGTTGGCTGGTTTTGGCAGAAGCTCTGCTTGGTCGTGGCGACCGCGCAATGGAATACTACTTGGAATCCTGCCCCGCTGCACAAAACGAAATCGCAGACACCCGTCTGCTGGAGCCATACGCCTACTCTCAGTTTACAGAAAGCGTAGACAGTCCCTTCGAAGGCCGCTCGCATGTACACTGGCTGACAGGCACAGCAAGCACGGTAATGGTAGGTTGCGTAGAAGGAATCTTGGGCTTGCGCCCCGATATCGGCGGCCTAAGCATTTCCCCCTCAATCCCCGCAAGCTGGAAGAGCTTTTCCATGAAAAAATCCTTCCGCGGCAAAACGCTTAACATCACAGTAAATAATCCCGACGGAAAACAATGCGGCTGCACCAAGCTAACCCTAAACGACAAAGAAATGCCGGGCGGCTACATCCCCGCCGACGCATTGACACAAGATACTAATGAAGTAATCGTGAATATGTAACAAACCGAGGGCGCGTTAATTATTACGCGCCCTCTCCTTGTAATTTTTTAGCTTGGTCGTGGGTAATACATGTATCTAAAATCTCATCTAAGTCGCCATTAAGCACAGAATCCAGCCGATGAATCGTAAGCGAAATCCGATGGTCGGTAACACGGCTTTGCGGGAAGTTGTACGTGCGGATTTTTTCCGAGCGGTCGCCGCTTCCTACTTGGTTGCGGCGTTCGGCACTTTGTTCTTTTTGCAGGCGTTCTTGCTCGGCGTCGTATATACGGGTACGCAAGATTCTTAGTGCTTTTTCCTTGTTTTTTAACTGAGAGCGTTCGTCCTGACATGCAACAACTATGCCTGTCGGGACGTGGGTAACGCGAATCGCACTGTCGGCGGTGTTTACGCTTTGCCCTCCCGCGCCGCCGCTACGGTAGATGTCTATGCGCACGTCGTTCATATCTAGGTTTACGTCTACTTCGTTTGCCTCGGGTAAAACGGCAACGGTTACGGTAGATGTATGAATCCGCCCCTGTGATTCCGTCTCCGGCACACGCTGAACGCGATGTACCCCGCTCTCATATTTAAGCCGCGAATACGCACCCTTGCCCTGTATCATAAACACGACTTCTTTGAAGCCCTTTAGTCCGTTTTCGTTCGCGCTCATTATCTCGGTTTTCCAGCGGCGGCGTTCTGCGTAGTGGCTGTACATACGGAATAGCGTATTTGCGAAAAGTGCGGCTTCGTCGCCGCCCGCTCCGCCTCGGATTTCTACTATTACGTTTTTTTCGTCGTTTGGGTCTTTTGGCAAAAGCAATACTTTTAGGTTTTCGCTTATTTCTTCGAGGGCTTCTGTGCCCTCTTTTATTTCGTCCTTGGCCAGTTGGCGCATTTCTTCGTCGGATTCTTCGTTTAGCATGGTTTTTGCGTCTTCCACTTGCGCTGTAAGACGCTTGTACTCACGGTACGCGTCTATTATCGGCGTTAGGTCGCTATGCTCCTTCATCAAATCGCGAAATCTGTTTGTGTCGGAAATTACCGCAGGGTCTGAGATGGCCTCCGATAACTCCGCAAATCTTTTTTCCAGCTCGTCCAGTTTGTCAAACATCTGTATTTCCTTCTTTCTTTTCGTCGTCTGATAAAAGCGATATGCTGTATCGGTCTTTTTGATATTTTATAGGAAGCGGTTGTTTTTCCAGCGTGATAACTCGGTTAAGTGAATCCACGGTGATTAAAAACTCGCGCAGGACGTTCATGCCGAGTACACAGCGGACTTCCAGCTCCATCGGCAGCTTGGTTATAGAGATGGGTACGTTGTGTATTTCTTGTGTGCCGATTTTTATTTTTTGCAGCTTACCCGTCGGGAGGGAGATTAGCCCTGTTGCGGTTATCGTTTTTGCGACGGTGTTGGATTTTTCTATGCAAAGCAACTCTGCTAATTCTGTATCAATGATTGTTTTTGACGCCCCTGTATCAAAAATGGAGGCCATTTTTACATAGATGTTTTCGTTGGGTATCCATAACTGCAAATTTATCCGTAACGCGCTGCTGTGGGCATTAGTCATTTTTAACGTCACACGTATACCCCCGTAGAATCAACATCTCCGAAGTAATTTAAAAATAACTCGCCGTGGGTTTTTAAGCTCATGTATTTGACAAACAATGCCCATATGTCATCTCTTTCGTCGCGGTCGGCAATTGCGACGGGAATACCGCTTATTATATTGCCTTCTTTTTCTTCAACATGGCCTAATAATACGTATTTGTTTGGATATTTTTCAAATCCATCATCGAAAGGTATTCTTTGTTCTGTCACGTTTAACATCATGCACCCTCCTATCCGCAGCAATTGTACGCTAAAAACACGTTCTTGTAAAATATCATAGCATAATGTATGCTTGCAAATATTAAGGGGACGTTTTTGTGAAAAGCGATTTAACGCAGGGAAAAATATTTGCCACTTTGTTGCGCCTTGCGTTGCCGATAGCGGCGAGCCAGGTAATGCAGATGGCGTACAATTTAACGGATATGTTTTGGCTGGGACGTGTAAGCAGCGAAGCCCTTGCCGCCACGGGTGCGGCGGGGCTTTTTACATGGCTTGCGGTTGGGCTTATGATGATTGGGCGGATAGGTGCGGAGGTTGGCGTGTCGCAGGCGCGTGGGCGAGGGGATATCGTCGCCGCCTATGATTATTCCCGCAATGCGCTGTATCTATCCGCTGTTTTGGGCGTGGCGTTTGGTGTATTTTTATTTGTTTTTCGTGTGCCGCTTGTGGGATTTTTTCAATTTGAAGAATATAAAGTAGCCGCAGACGCTGCCCTTTATATGGGCATTATGGCCATTGGCCTGCCTGCGGCTTATATTACGTCCGCCATTACGGGGATTTTTGTGGCGTCGGGTAATGCTCGCACGCCTTTTTTGGTGACTTCTGGCGGATTGATTTTAAATATGATTTTAACGCCGATTGTGATTTTCCCGCTGGGGATGGGTGTGTTTGGTGCGGCGATTTCCAGCGTGGCCAGCCAAATGGTTGTGCTTTTTGTAAGCTTGTATGCCATAAAACGCTTTAAACACAGGCCTTTTGCCCAATTTGATGTTTTTGCAAAAAGCGGTATAGTAACGCAGACGATGAAAAAAATCATCCGCTTGGCTCTCCCCGTAAGCCTGGAAAATACGCTGTGGCCGCTGCTTACCATCGTCACCACCCGCATAGAGGCGTCCTTTGGTGCGATTGCCGTGAGTATCAGCAGGGTAGGGGTGCAGGTGGAGTCGCTCACATGGCTGGTGGGTGCGGGCTTTGGCGCAGCTTTGACTGCGTTTGTGGGGCAAAACTTTGGTGCGGGCGAGTTTGTGCGTATTAATAAGGGCGTGAGATATGCCGCGCTTTCATTGATTGCATGGGGTGCGTTTGTTTCGTTTTTTATGTGGTTTGGTGCGGGCGCGGTTTATAATATGTTTTTTCCTCACTATCGGGATTATACAGAAATTCGCAGTCTTTTCATCACACATATGCGTATCCTTGCGGTATGCCAAGTTTTTGCCAATATGGAATACGTCGCTGCAAACGCATTTCGCGGTAAGGGGAGGACTGTCCCACCTTCTATTGCGAGTATTTCTTCCAATGTAATACGTGTGCCGCTGGCATTTTTCCTTTCGCTTACACCCCTTGGCGTGCTTGGCGTATGGGCTGCGATTTCGTTTACGGCGGGCTTGCGTGGCGTGGTGGTTAGTTTGTGGTATTATTTTAGCCTAACCGACAATCCCCTTACGCCTAAACACGAGCGCGAATAGCACCAGCAGCACCGCCACATTACCCCACATGATGGCAAAGCTATGCCAAAGCGGCGCGTCAGAAACACCAAAGTTAAGATAATCTGCGATTACATTAAAATGCTGGGTATAAACCACATGCATGACCCTCGCGACATCATCGCTAAACTGTGCAATCATAGGCCCAAAGCCGATAATAACCGCAGCGGGGAAGGAAAGCGCGGAAGCCGCCTGTTGGTTACCCGCAAGCAATCCAAACGTAGACCCCAGCACGATAGAAGCCACAACACCCGACATCATTGCTGCTAAAAAAATCCAAAAATCCATACCGGTAAACCCGCCGATAACCGTAAAAGCAAGAGAAGAACAAAGTGCGGCGACCAAGATAACTCCACTAATCCCCAGCAAATAGGACATAGGCTTTACACCGGCCATGGTAAGAAAACGCAGGCTTTTTTTGTCCATATCTTCAGCGATGATTCCCATGGGGACCATGATAAGCCCCATACCGGCAAAGATACCTGCTTGCATAGTTACTTGGTTTGGCATGTTTGCAAGGGCTTCTTCTGTTACACCGTACATATTTGTGACAAGATGGTTTATAACAAATGCGATTATCGGGAAGATAATAAATTGTATCAAAATCGCGGGGTTTTTAATCGTGTCCTTTAACTGCTTTTTAAAAATCGCTTTAAAGCTCCTCATTTTAAGCCGCCTCCTGTTAGTTGAATAAATACGCTTTCTAAGTCGTGCATGGTTTTTATTGCATTGTAGCGTTCGCATATTTCTTTTGGGTTGCCTTGCTCTATTATTTTTCCGTCGTGCAGCATTACTACGCGGTCGCATAGGTTTGTGGCTTCTTCCATGTTGTGCGTTGTTAGAAAAATCGTAGAGCCGCCGTCGCGCAGCTCGTGGATTAGCTTGTAAATACCGCGTGCGGTAACGGGGTCGAGCGCGCTGGTTGGCTCGTCGAGGAACAAAATTTTCGGCTTGTGCAGGATAGCCCGTGCGATTACCAGACGCTGGCGCATTCCCTTGGAAAGCTTATCCGCGCCGGTTTTTTTTGCTTCGTAAAGCCCAACTTTTTTTAGCACCTCGTCCACGTTTTTGCGTGGCATCCCGTAAATTTCGCGGAAAACATGCAGGTTATCCGCACAGGAAAGCCTGGCAAACAGCCCGTCATGCTCCAGCATTAGCCCAATCTCGTTGCTGCCTACGCTGACATAGCACTCGCCGTCATCTACACCAAGCTGCTTTGTGAGAATATTAATAATCGTAGTTTTGCCCGACCCGGAAGGCCCAAGCAGCCCAAAAATCTCGCTTTCTTGGGTTTCAAAGGATACGCCCTTTAGCACATGGTTTTTACCGAATGATTTTTGTACGTTTTTCATGCTTACACTTGTCATTTTTTTTCCTCCATTTTGAAATAGATTTCCAATGCTTGCTTTAGATAGGTGTTTTCTTTGCTGCCTTTTGCGGTTGATTTTTCCAGAATTTCTATGTTGTTGTCGGTTAGCTTCATTAGTGTCGTCCAGAAGGCTTTGGCCAGGTGCTGTGCTTCCTTGCTTTCGGGCGGAAGCCCTCGGGCTTGCAGCCTTGTGGCTTTTTTGTCGGCGCGCATTGCCGCTTTTATGATTTCGGCGTTTTCCGGCATCTCTAACCCTTCGCGCTTTAAAAAGTAGATTTCCAGTGCCTGCCGAGTAAAATCACGCGCCGCTACAAAATTTTTGTCCAGCTTTTTGTCGTTTTTCAGGTTTTCAACCATGTCATTCATTTTTTGCATTAGCTCCATGTCGCCGTCGTATACTTTCATCAGGCCTTCCCAGTACGCTTTTGCAAATTTTTGACCTTCTTTGCTTTCCGGTTTTATGCCTTTTTTGCAGAAATCTCTGGCCTGCTTGTTAATACGGTTTGTGATTTCTATTAATTCCAGCGCGGTTTTTTCCGAGCCGAGTATCTCGCCAAAGCTTTCCATCATTTCGTCGTCAAAATGCTTTAGCATCCAGTAGTTGTCGTTTTTCATCTGCAAATTCATCAAAATTGCCGAGTATTTTTTAAAATCCACCGTTTCTATCAGTGCGATTTCTTCTCGCAAGGCTTCGATTGCAGAAAGCGACTCCGATAGCTGCTCTATTTTTTTGCGGATGTTAATGGCCTGCTCGGTGAGAATACTCATTACGTCGGTGGGTGTATCCATGTGTGGCAGTCGCCTTTTTATCTCGCCAAGGTTAAGCCCAATCTGCTTCATCATAAGAATCTGCACCAGCCGCACCGCGTCCTTGTCGGTGTAAAGCCGAAAGCCGCCGTCGCTCTCTGCCGACGGCGACAGAAGCCCTTCTTTGTCGTAATACTGCAATGTGCGTACGGTAACGCCCGCCTGTTTTGCTAACTCGCCCACACGCATATACCCCTCGGGTATCGCCCGATATTTTTCCATCGCGCACCTCCTTGACAGTGGCTCGGGAAATGTTTGCCCTGCTCACTGCGTCCTTACTATAAACCATTACGTAAGCGTCATGGTCAAGACCTTTTTTTGAAAAATTTTATGTAAAAAAAATCCAGCCGATTTTTATGGCTGGATTACCCCACAAACTATTCTGTCAATTTTGGCGTAGTCTTGCAGCATTTCTGCGTCAAAGCCCTCTGATTTCATTATATCCGTCACCGTGGGCGGGCCGATTTCTAAAAGCAACATGCCGTCAGGAGCAAGAAGCTTTTTTGCTTGCGGAATCAGCCGTCGGTAAAAATCCAACCCGTCCGCGCCGCCGTCGAGGGCAAGGTGCGGCTCATGGTCGCGCACCGTAGGCGAAAGCCCCGCGATATCGCCGCTTAGTATATACGGCGGGTTGGAAATTATCACATCAAATTCTCCCGTGACATTTTCTAAAAGGTCGGACTGTATAAAGTTTACCCTGTCGTCGGGAAGGCCAAGCCGCTGTGCATTTTCCCGTGCAAGGGCAAGCGCGTCCGCAGAAATATCCGTCGCGGTGATATCCGCCCAGCCGCCTGTACCGCAGGCCAACGAAAGTGCGATACAGCCGCTCCCCGTGCAAGCGTCCAGCACACGCACGGGCGACTTATCCAAAATGCTCATAAATTTAAAGGCCTCTTCCACCAGAAGCTCCGTTTCCGGCCGCGGAATCAACGCCCGTTTGTCTGTGCTAAATGTAAGCCCCATAAAATCCCATTCACCGATTATGTATTGCAACGGCTCGCCTGTTTGCCATCTTTCCAGATAGGAAATATAACGGTCGTGGTCTTCCGCTTCCATTTCTTTGAGAATATTAACGATAATCCCGTTTGTGCTGTAGCCCGTCGCGTGCGCAAGAAAAAGCCCCGCGTCGCGTCTGCCCGCAATTTTTATCCCCTGTTGTAAGGCTATTTCCAGTGTCATGGGGTATGCCTCCTCTTATACAACAACCTTAATAAAAAGTATTGCGCTAAATATCGCCGCTATGCCCGATAAAATCGCCAAGATTATTAGTATGGTGTGGCTTGGGTCGTCGGGGATTTCAGGCTCTTCGTCGTATGGGGGGTATTCTTCCTCGTCGTCGTAGATGTCGTCGTATGGCTCGTCTTCTTCGGGGATTTCCACCGGCAGATTGTCGAAGTAATCCTCCGGCCATTCGTGGATGGGGGGAATTTGGATTTCTTCCGGGGAGGCTTCGGGTTCTTCCGCGTCATCGTCAGTGTCTAAGTCCGGGTCTTCGTCCGGGGGTGGGGTTGGCGTGGGAGGCGGCGGGGTTGGAGCAGGGGTTGGTGTAGGCTCCGGGACAGCCGTGACAAAGCTTGCGTGGTGAGTGTTAAATATGCTCGAAAAAATCCCCGCCAGCCCGCGTGTGTTAGTCTCCGCGTTTACGATAATGCTGTGGACGGGGACGTGCATACTTGGGTACGAGGTTTGGCGGTTGTCGCTTGTTATTACAAAAACAATGGGGTTATGTGCGGTCGCCAGCATGTTTGCGGCGATTTGCAAGGCCGGTGCAATATCCGCGTTTTCGCCGTGATAATCAATATTTAGAATCACGCTGCGCATTGTTGCTATCAATTCTGTCGTATTAAGCCGAGCAAAGGGCCATGATGTAGCCTGCGCAGAAAACCCAACAACGCCAACCCCGATATTTGCGTCCACATCAACGCCACCAACAAACTGCGCAATAGCAGCAAGCACCTCTCGGTCGGGGTCTGCCTCGCGCATGGCCTCGCTGATTTCTACAATAAAAATAACGTCTGTAGCGTCACTCGCAAAAGCAGGCGACGGACACACGAAAAAAACCATGACAAAAGCCATGGTCGTTAGTAATGTCTTAACCTTCATTTACACCGTAGCCGCCCGATAGCTTTGGCGCGTCGCGGTCTGCGAGTGCGGCGGGCATGGAGTTGTTGCCGTTGACGATGTAGCGGCCGCTTACCTGCGCGCCTTCGTCTACGATGAGTGAGTTTGCTTGTACGTCGCCTACGACTTTTGCGGTTGACGCAAAATGAAGCTGTGAGTTGCACGCGATATTGCCGTTAACTTCGCCCGCTACAAGAAAGTACGACGCCCGTACATCACCTGTCACCGAGCCGCTGTCACCGAGTACAAGCGAGCCGTCGATTTCTATATTGCCTTTAAATATGCCGTCTATGCGTACGGACTCTGTACCTTTCATGCGTGCGGCTTCGAGGTATACGTCTTTTCCTATTACCGTGCTTGGGGAGTCCAGGTCGCTAACCGGGGTTGGTTTTTTAAAAAATAACATGAAATCGCCCTTTCAGATTTTCGGTTCGATTGTGATTATAACATATTCTCAGAAAATGAACAAAAAAATATTGACATCCGCTGTAACAGAATTTAAGGCAAGTGTAAACAAAAAAAGCGTTACTTTTCTGCTTTGTACCAAAATACCTAAACCAGAAAAGTAACGCATGGAGTTGAACCACCATTATAGGAATCCACGAGCTAATCCAACATCATTTATAAACATCCCCTCGATTACCTACTCTCATGCTGATTGTAACTTGTGCTGTTTTATACAAAAAAACGTTACTTTTCTGCTTTGTACCAAAACACCTAAGCCAGAAAAGTAACGCATGGAGTTGAGGGGAAGAACGTTTGTATCCACGAAGACACCGTTTGGAAGTTTATCTTTGCTTGTTTCTTTAATCTAACTTTGTATATCTTCATAGGTTAAACCACATTCCTGCAATACTTCGTCAAGAGAGAATGTATCTGTATCCGTATCCTCGTCGGCTTCTCGTGCCAGTTGATAATCATAATCATCCAAGGGGTACTGTTTCGCATATAAACAGCAGAGATAATCAAACGCGCTATTTAGTCTATCTTCCGCTAGCTTTAATAGGTATTCGACTGACTTTGTTTGTAATGCGTTCAACCTAATCACTCCTCTGAAAAAATTATTAAAAATCCTCGGAGCTAAAGTTGTTTTAATAAACTTTAACTCCGAGGATGCTCCTTATGGAGTTGAGGGGACTCGAACAGCCACGGCCTAAAGTCTATACACTAGTAAACTCTCCCGATTAATGCTAAATAATCCCCATATATCCACGTTTTTCTGTCTTATACTTCCCGATTTATACCCAACAGATACAAGGCAATTTATACCGATTTATCGTGTTTGTGCAACTATTCTACAGTTGCTCTTGCGTCCAGTCAACAAGGGAAATTCCCTCAATATCTGTAAAGTGTTTTGTGTTATTTGTGACAAGCGTATAATTGCTTACAATGCAAAAGGCGGCGATTAATGTGTCTGCGTCCCCGATAGTACGTTTTAGCCCACGATTACCCGCATGAATTTCGGCGGCTTCGTCTAGCATGGCGATTGTTATTTCTCCTATTGGAATTGTTTTGCAAAAATCGTTAAATGCCTCTGTTTGCTTTCGTGCGTCTTTTTTCAAAAGCCCTCGGCGTACTTCATAATATGCTATTGGAGGGATAATTAAACTGTGTCCATCTTCCAAAACTCTGAAGAAGTTATCAACTACACATTTATTTTCTTTTATGAAAAATGAAATTGTATTTGTGTCCAATGCGTATACGCTCATAGGTCAATTTCCCTATCAAAATTTACTCGTTCAAATTCGTCTGGCGATGTTTCTCCCGATTCTCGAATAGCTTTTAGAAATTTATTAACTGCGTCAAGCTGTACATAGTTAGGTGTTGGAGTATCTTCATTTACAAATGTGAGAATTGCTTTCGCTTTGCCTTTTCTTTGTATTGTTTTGTTAGATGGCTGAAAATAGCCATTTTCCCAGTAGCCTTCGTATCTTTCATGTGCATGTAATCCCATGGTTGCCACCTCTTTCTAGTTCTGCTTGCAAAAAACAATAGCATAAAATCAAATCCGTGACAAGGCTCTACCCCGCTATGCATGGTAGACGAGGGCGGGGCGCGAGGAACAGCACGGTTTTAAAAACTACAACTGCCGACCAGCCGTAAGCGTAACAAGCCTAAGTGGCTAAAAATTTCATCCAATACAAAAACCCGCTCAAAAACGAGCGAGCTTTTGCTTGTAAGGGGATATATCCCGTACACTCTATAGTTACCTATATCACAGGCAACTGTCCCTGTAAACTGGCTTTGTTGAGATTAACTATACAGGGGTACTATGATGTAGTACCGTAAGCGTAAAATAAAGCTACGTCTAGGCGTAGCTTTATTTTACGCTTACGGTTTGGTACGGCGAAATGCACAATGAGACGTGTATTTATTCGCGTTGCCTATCTTTTTTCAATCGCTCTTCAAATTCGGGCAACTGGAGCAAACGAAGCGAGCGAATTTCTCGTTTCGTTTGTGGAAGGCGGCAGTAGCAAGCGGTAGCGCGGTAGAAATTGGTGCATATTTACAAGACTTGCCGTCAGCTTAAAATTTCATTGATTTTATCTTGTATCTTTTTTGTGAATACTTCGATAAGTTGTTTCGATGGCTCAACCAAGGCTTGTTCTCTTTCAATTTGTTCTACAATTTGATTTTGAATGTCTATAGACGGTACGGATAATTCAATTTTAGATAGCTCATTTATGTCAAATCCTGCCTGTCCTATCCACTTTCTACAATGTTCCTCAAAATAGCCACTTTCCCATATGTTGTGTAGTTGAATGGCAATAAATTTAGGGTTGAACTTTTCAAAATCAACACGCATTCTCGTTATATGATTAGAAAATAAAGCGTTCATATCTTCATGAATATAACAAGTTTTACCTACAAGTTCTTTGCTGTTTGTATTGTTAAATAATATGTCGCCCTTTTTAAGTAAATATTGTTTTCTTTGTTCCAAAATTTCAGTATCAATGAACTTACTGCCATCCAACGAAAATAACCCCTTTGTTGTTATGTTCATTGGTCTAATATGCAAAATTCCTTTTTCGGTTTTATTATGGACGCCACAAGCAAACCCCGATTTTATTTCATCTGAAATATCAGATATATTTTTTCTATCCCATTGATTATTAAGTTGTATTTTTGGGCTGTAACTTTCTACCACCGCTCTTGCTCCATCAACAATACCTTGGTAGCTATCGAGTTCATCGACGATTTGTTGTTGCATATCAAGCGGCGGCAAAGGAACTTCGAGATTTTGCACTATTCCCTGCGTAATATTTGGTTGCGCGCCTCCAATGCTCAACTCGACCATATAATCAGTTTGCGATGAAAGAATGTAGTATAAAAATTTAGGGTTGTATAACTCACTTGGTAAAATAGCGCATATAGCTTGATTCGTAGACGCTTCAAATTTTAATATTCCAACTTGCCCTGCTGTTGCTCCATACATAGCAACCAAAACAGAATTAGGAGGTACAATTTTTGCAGATGACTTTTGCAATCCTAATTGAGAAATGTATTTATTTGCACTTGTTATTTCTCCGTTTCTTACTTCACTACTATTTATCCAAGGTATCTCGGCAGGAGAATAATATTTGTCATTTGACGTTAAAGGCGTTCCGCCCGATGTTGTTTTACAGACATCACCTAACCTTACTATTGGATATTTTCCTTGATTAATTTTTTGCTCTCTATACCTGCTCCCTACAAATATAAACGAATTATCACGTACTTTATCAAGTGGAATAATTTCAAATCCCACTTTCATCATATCGTCTTTTTGCTCATCATCAAATTTTCTGTATTCTAAATATTTATCTAAATCACCATTGCCATTACCTGAATCGCGCCTGTGATTATCAAGCGTTTTTCCATCGCTCTTAACATCAAAATACCAAAAATCTTTCCGTTTCTCGGCAGACTTTAATTTTTGGTTTACTTTCGTTGCGTAAATAATATTTGTTTTAACACTTGTGTATGGTAAGAAAACGCCCTGTGGCAACGATATAATGCTTTGCAACTGGCAATTTTCCAGCAAATACTCTCTAACTTTCGCTAAATCTTTTCTAAATAAAAATCCTTCGGGAACAACTAACGCCATTCTGCCATTATCGGCGGTGGCTCTAATTGCTTTCATACAATGCTGAACGCAAATACTATCGCCGTTGGTTGATGATATGTCATATAGCTTTCCATGCTTAGTTTTTTGGGAATATGGCATATTTGCAAGCACTACATCATATTCACCGTCTACTGGATTTTGCAGGCTATCTCTCATATCAATGCCGCTGTGTCCATCGCCTGCTAAAATCATATTCATTTTTGTTATTCGTGCTGTGTTGGTGATTTCATTGCCAAAAATAGTTTGTTTCCTCAACATCTCTTCCGTAGTAGGATTTCGCGGCATATTGTTATGTATATGTCTAAAAGTTTCAATCAAAAAGCCGCCCGTTCCACAAAATGGGTCGTAAATTTTCTCGCCAATTTGCGGATTAACAAGCCGTACCATTGTTTTAACAATGTGACGAGGTGTAAAATATTCGCCTAAGTCATTCTTGGATGCCGTGGATGCTTTGAGGAAATACTCGAAAGCATCACCTTTAACATCGCTGTCAACATCGGTAAGGGTTAAGGGGTCGAGCTTATCCATTATTTCTTTTAATATGTCGCTATCCCTTATCAATAAAGGGGTGAAAATTGTTGTTCCATACAATGCGTTCAATTTATCATAAACAATTTTATTTATGTGTTCGATTCGTGAATTAGATTTTAATTTTTTTATATAGCTCCAATGGCACATATCGTCAAAAGCAGACTTTATGCCCATCATTTTTTTATTGTCCTCTGCTTCGCTTATAAGCTTTAGGAAAAGAATATTGGCAAACTCCCCGAAACGCTCAATGCCTGCTCTCAACCCATCGCCACGCAACATATTATTGGTTTCATCGAAAATCTTTATAAGCTCCTTGCGGTCATACTGCACTTTGGGGCTTATCGTGTTTACTTCCCATTGCGTCAAATATTTAAGTGCTAAAGTTTCTCGAATAAACTTGTCTATATCTTCGCCGTTCAATTTAGGAGTGGTATTCCCCATTGTATGATATGATTTACAAAAAACGCCGTCGGTCGCAAAAACAAGCGGGGCTTTAAGTGTTCGAGCGTATAAAATACCTTGTTCTAACGCCGTGTCTATCCTCGCGCCCTTCTTCTTGGTTTCTATAATAGCAACTGGAATTTCAGGGGTTTCGCTATCCTCGGAATATAACACATAGTCAGGGCGTTTGCCGCCTAACTTTTTGCGTTCTGCTTCTGTTTTTGGCTGTTCTAACCAAACATTTTGATTTTTTCCTACGTCAAGCACCCAACCCAAGTTTTTTAGGTTGGTGTCTACTAAATGCCGTGTTGCGGCTTCAAGTGGCATAGTTTCCATTTTGCCCTCCGTGTGTGTTGTTGATTTTTTAATTTGAAACATACTAACCCATTATAATTATAGCAACAAAAATGCAAATTATCAATATATTTTGTTGGATAGTATTCTAAATTTAGTGCCAATGTATGCATGAAAAAGCGGATGAATTAATTTCAACCGCTTCAAATTTGGGTTATAATCGAACTGTTAAGGCGAAACCGCCAACGAAAAAATATAAGTTCGTATAGTCCCCGTGGTATGGAGTTGAACCACCATTATAGGAATCCACGAGCTAATCCAACATCATTTATAAACATCCCCTCGATTACCTATTCTCATACTGATTGTAACTTGCGCTGTTTTATACAAAAAAACGTTACTTTTCTGCTTTGTACCAAAACACCTAAACCAGAAAAGTAACGCATGGAGTTGAGGGGGAGAACGTTTATATCCACGAAGACACCGTTTGGAAGTTTATAAATTTCTGTCAATAATTGCACTCTTTCTTTAGGTGTGCGAGAGAGCAAGTATTTCTTTGCCTGTTTCTTTAATAACTTTGTATATCTTCATAGGTTAAACCACATTCCTGCAATACTTCGTCAAGAGAGAATGTTTCTGTATCTGTATCCTCGTCGGCTTCTCGTGCCAGTTGATAATCATAATCATCCAAGGGGTACTGTTTCTCATATAAATAGCAGAGATAATCAAACGCGCTATTTAGTCTATCTTCCGGTAGCTTTAATAGATATTCGACTGACTTTGTTTGTAATGCGTTCAACCTAATCACTCCTGTGAAAAAAAAATTAATAAAAATCCTCGGAGCTAAAGTTGTTTTAATAAACTTTAACTTCGAGGATTCTCCTTATGGAGTTGAGGGGAATCGAACCCCTGTCCGAAAGCTCATAGATAAGGACTTCTACCATTATAGTTGGTTGTTTTTACCGAGCTTTCTCGGTGCGTTCCCTTGGTCTGCGCTAACCAACACGCGGTGGACCTCGGTAGCTTTATGGTCTTTTACCGCGGCAAAGCAACCGGCGGAAAAGTGCCCTGCATATCGGGGCCGGGATTCGGGTATGCAGGTCTCCCCGAGCCGACCACGGCTTTAATTAAGCCGCAAATGCGTATTGTCTATTGTCGTTTCTTTTTAAAAGGTTGGCTTTTTAACGAAGTCTCCCCTTCGAATGGCTATCCCTATTTTCAAAACCCCCGTCGAGACCGGTACAACCCCGATGGTGGTGCGGATTTAGTATATGCGATTTTTTTCGCATTTTCAAGTGTAAAACTTGGTTTATAAATATCTGTTCACATCTTCTACGGTTATGCCGGGGTGTAGGGAGATGTTTAGGGTGTTGGCTATGATGTTGGATAGGCGCGTGATTACCGCGTCTACGTCTTTTGGCGTTACAAACATGTTTCCGTTGGAGAGGATTTCTGTTATTAGGTGGTAGCGTTCTTCTTCTTGCAGGCCGCCCAGCATGTTTAGGAAGGCTTCTTCTTGGGGGGCGTGGTCTTTCATGGCGGTTAGCATTGCTTCCATTGTGTCGTTTACCAAGGTAGCGGCGTCTACTACCGTGGGTACGCCCAGTGCGATTACGGGGACGCCCATGCTCTCGCGGTTTATTGGGGTGCGGCGGTTGCCCAGGCCTGCGCCCGGATTTACTCCCGCGTCGGAGATTTGGATGGTGGCGTTTATGCGGGAGGTTTTTCTGGCGGCCAGGGCGTCTATTGCTATTATTAGGTCGGGCTTTATTTTTTCTGATACGCCTTTTATTATTTCTGCTGTTTCTATGCCTGTTATGCCCATTACGCCGGGGGCTAACGCGCTTACTGCGCGGAGCTTGCCTTTTAGCTCATGCGGTACTTCGTCCCCGAGGTGACGGGTTACCAGGATTTTTTCGCAGACTTGGGGTCCGAGTGCGTCGGGGGTTACGTTTCTGTTGCCCAGGCCTACTATTAGGATTACGCTGTTTTCTTCCAGTTTGTGTAGGCGGCCCAGTTTTTTGGCTAGGATTTTTGCGATTTCTTCGTGGATTTGGGGGTCGTTTTCTTTCATTACAGGGGCTTCCAGCGTTACATAGTTGCCTATCGGCTTTTGCATTGTGGTTGCGCCTTCGGCGGTTTCTATGCTTACCCATGTTACTGTTATGCCTTGGGTTTCGTCCTCTTCTATTGTTACTTCTACGCCCGGGATTTCGCCTTCTTGGTTTTCGCGCATTTCCAGAGCCAAGTCTGTTCGGAAATTCATCATTTTTATCACCACGCATAGTGTTGACTGTTTTTTCATAAATTATTTATGAGGTGAGCGACGTGTCAAAAACTTCTTTGAATATTCGCAAGAAGGCTTTTTATGTGATGATTATAATTCAGGCGGTGCTTGCGCTGTATTTTGTGCGGGTTTTGTACATACAGGTGGTGCGCGGAGAAGAATTACAGGCTATGGCGTTTGAGCAGCAAACGCGGGATAGGCTGATACGGCCTAATCGCGGAAGTATCTACGACAGGAATATGATAGGGCTTGCGGTAACGGAAACGGTATCGGGCGTGAGTGTAATTTACGCGCAGATGAAGGACATACAAGCCACGGCGCGTGTACTTGCGCGAGAACTTGAATTGGAAGAAGCCGCCGTGTACGAAAAAATCTCGCGCCGCGTCGCGCTGGTACGTGTGGCGCAGCAGGTGGATACGGAAGTCGCTGACCGCATACGCGCTTTGGATTTGCCAGGCGTTGTCATAGATGAAGATATTAGGCGGGTGTATCCCTTTGGGTCGCTTGCGTCGCAGGTTATTGGCTTTGTGGGGCGGGATAATCAGGGAATCATTGGGCTGGAGGCTAAATACGACGGGTTTTTGATGGGGACGCCCGGGCGGATTCTTACGGAGACGGATGTTGCTGGGCGGCATTTGGACGGGTCGCGGCAATATCGGATTCCGCCGGTGGATGGGCTTAATCTTGTGCTTACGCTGGACGCGGTTTTGCAGTCCTACGCGGAACAGGCAATCGAATTGCTTGTGCAGCAGAAGGACGCGGCACGTGGCGTAATTATTCTTATGAATCCCATGAACGGGCAAATTTACGCGCTGGCTAACAAGCCCGATTTCGATTTGAACGACCCTTTTACGATTCAGTGTCCCGAGCTTTCGGCCGTTTGGCATACCTTCTCCAACGAGCAGCAGATGAACGAGCTTAACCGCATGTGGCGTAACTTTGCGATTAACGATACTTATGAGCCGGGGTCTACTTTTAAAATCGTGACATCGGCGGCGGGGCTTGCAGAGGGTGTTGTTACTCTGGATTCGCCGTTTTCTTGCGGGGGGAGTGTTACCGTGGGCGGACGGCAGATAAAGTGCTGGCGAAGCCCACGCTCCCACGGGGCGCAGACCTTTGTACAGGGCGTACAAAACTCCTGCAACCCCGTATTTATGGCGATTGGTGAGCAGCTTGGGGCGGAGCTTTTCCATGACTATCTGCTTCGCTTTGGCTTTCACGAAAAAACAGGAATTGATTTGCCCGGCGAGGCCGTAGGTATCATGTACGACGCCGACAAAATGGGACCCGTGGAGCTTGCCACCATGTCCTTTGGCCAAAGCCTAACGATTACACCGTTGCAGCTTGTTTCTGCCGCCGCAACAGTAATAAACGGCGGTTACCGCATTACGCCACATATCGGAATGCGCCTTCTAAACCAAGAAGGACATGTAGTACAAGAATTTGCACCACCCCGAGGCGAGCAAATTATACCTTCCGAAGTTAGCGATTCCATGCGCTTTGTACTGGAATCCGTAGTTTCTGTCGGAACGGGACAACGCACATACATCCCCGGCTATCGCGTAGGCGCGAAGACAGCTACTTCGCAAAAACTGCCACGCGGCAGCGGAAAATACATCTCATCCATCATGGCATTTGCCCCCGCCGACGCGCCTTCGGTGGTTGCGTTGGTATTGGTTGATGAGCCAAAAGGCACGTACTACGGCGGACAGGTAACAGGCCCGATAATGCAGCTTTTGCTGGAGAATGTTTTGCCGTATCTCGGCGTTACCCCCCTATATGTAACGGAAGAAGAACAAGAAGGCGCACCCGTAACAGTACCCGACATCCGAGGACTACCAAAAGCCGAAGCCCTAAAAATCCTAAAAGAATCCAACCTAACCCACGACATAACAGGCAACGGCGAAAACATCCTTGAGCAGTTCCCGATACCCGGGGAGCTGGTTAATCGCGGCGGTAGGGTGTTGTTGCGTGTTAATTGAGTTGAAGGATTAAAACCGTGGGCTTTGCCCACACCCACAAGGGGACGCGTCCCCTTGACCCCATTCATAGGAGGTATTTTTGTGCGGATTTTTATTTTGGCTTGTTTGGTTTTTGTGGTTTTTGTTGGGTGTTCTCGTGAGGAGGTTGGGGGTAGGTTGCCTGTTGTTGGGTGGCTGGAGTATGAGCCTGCGTGGTTGGAGGCGTCTGATGAGACTTATATTAGGGTGCTTATTGGGACGTCGGGGTTTGAGGGGCTTGTGCATGAGCGGGTGGAGATTACAGGTACGGGAGCTTTTTATGTGCGGGGTGGCGGGAGTGAGCAGAGGTTTAGTGCGGGTGAGGTTTTTAGGGCGCGGGGTAGTCATCATGTGGCTGTGGCTAATCCTAATGACAGGCTGGTGATTGTGGGGCTTGGGCGAAATTGGGTGGGAGGGGCGTATCCGCGGTATCGTGGTACGTTTGATATTACGCGGGTCGATGGTGGGTTTACTATTGTAAATGAGCTTCCGCTGGAGGAGTATTTGTATGCGGTGCTTCCCAGTGAAATGCCTTCGTTTTTTGGTGTGGAGGCGTCTATGGTGCAGGCGGTGACGGCGCGTAGCTTTGCGCTGCACCAAATGCAGCAGAATCGCTTTCGGGAATTTGGGGCGCATGTGGATGATTCTGTAATGAGCCAAGTTTATAATAATATTCCGGAAAATGAGGTTTCTATCGAGGCGGTGCGGGCTACTAGCGGGCTGGTGCTTATGTATAACGGCGAGATTGCTTTGGCAAATTATTTTTCTACGTCGGGTGGGACAACGGCTAATTTTGGAGAGGTTTGGGCGAACGGTGCGGAATTTCCGGCGTATACGCCGCGATTTTTGCGGGCCGGTGCGCAGTTTTTGGCTAGTGCGCCACACCCGGGCGACCTTCGTACCGAGGAGGCTGCAGCAGCGTTTTTTCGCAGTACGGACATCCCTGCCTTCGACCGCGAATTCCCATGGTTTCGCTGGCATGTGACAATGACGACAGACGAGCTTTCTGAGCGTATTAACCAAAATCTTGCCGCACGGCGCGACGTAAACCCCGCGCTTGTATATGTATCGGGCAACCGTGCCACAATCGGTGAGCTGCAAAACCTTCGTGTAACCCGTCGCGGACAGGGCGGAAATATCATGGAAATGATTTTCTATGGCGACAAGGCCAATGCCGTTGTACAAACGGAGTTTAATATTCGTACGCTTCTTAACCCCCGCGAAATCCCTGTTATGCGTCACGATGGTACTACGTCGGGACGGTTGTCCCTTCTTCCCAGCGCGTTTTTTACGATGGAGATACACCGCTGCGCAAAATCTGACCGCCTAGAGTCCGTAACCTTCTACGGCGGCGGAAACGGTCATGGCGTTGGCAAAAGCCAAAATGGTGTCCGCGCCCTGCTGGACTTAGGGATGACTTACGTGGAAATCATACATCACTTCTACCCCGGGGTAGAGCTGATATCGGCTTGGCAGACACAGCAATGAGAGCCTAATTTCCAATTTGATACTTGGTCGGGACAGTAGCAACTCCAGTTTCCGCAAGCGATACACTTGGTCGGAGGGGAGATACCGTCACCCGCAAATCTATAGTCCATGCCGCATGTGTTGCAAAAAACTGTATTATTATCCGACATCGCCGTAAATCCTTGGTTTTTACATGAAATGCATATGCAAAGAGACAAAGGGTTAGATTGTAAATTCATATACTCTCTCCTTTCACAGAGAATAAGTTTAGCATAATAGGGCAAAATACGCAAGTGCGTATACGCTAGTGCGTATGAGCGGTTATATAATGGGCTGTATACTTACTAGAATTCATCCGACAAAGCTGGTGCATAAATGAAAATAAAAGACGTCATAACAGAGCGTTTTAAGCAGATATGCGAAGAACGCAACATCTCATACACAGAACTCGCTAGGCTGTCAGGCGTAACGCCATCAACCGTCTACAGTATGTTACAGCCGCAACGCCGAGATGTGAACATAGTAACAATAAAAAAACTATGCGACGGCCTAGACCTAAACATAGCGGATTTCTTCGAATGCGACCTTTTCCGCACCCTGTCCCCGGAGATAGAGTAAAACCCTACGCCCCAAATTTACACAAACTTGCGCGTAAATTATGGTATGATATATTAAACAAGCCGATGAAAATAAGGAGGCAACCATGGACATAATCAGATACGATGGCACTCGTTTTATAACAGAAGAAGAAGTAGACCAAGAATTTACCGGCAAATGGGTGCTTGTAAGCCTAATCGGCACAGACAACCCATGGGATGGCGGCTACCTTGTGGCGTCTGCGGATGGCAGGGATGAGCTTCGCTATCCGCTATCAGAAATTGCTATGGACGAGTTTAATTCTAATGCAAAAGTAATATACGGGTGCAAAGAGCGAGGGGGAAATCTTCATGTCGAGCTTCTCGGTTAAGCTCAACCCCAAAAGACCCTACAGATATGTATTCGAAGCTGATTTATGGGATAATCGCAAAAATATGTACAGCGACAAAATAAATGTGATGATAGATACCGGCGCATTTAATACAATTGTCCACAAATCGTTAGTAGACGGGTACGGAAAAATGCTAAACCAAACCATGCTAACCAGCGTAGGCGGATACAAAGGCGAAGCAAACCTATGCATACTAAACAAAATAAACATAGGCGGCCACATCCTGGAAAATGTTGTTGCACTGGCCGTGCCTTTTGAGGGCGAGTTAAAAGACCACATACTCTTGGGAGCAAATGTAACCAACAATTGGGATTTTACACTATCCCGAATAAGAAACTCCATGCAAGCAACAGAGCAACTATCAGAAGAAGCCAAAAGCCGAAAATTTCCATACCAATACTGCTACAACAATAAAGGAAAAATTATGGCATTACAAGAAATGGAATAGGCATCAAACACGGCAACTATGCGGGTAAATAATCATAGTTTAAAACTCTATTGCAAATGTAAGGTAAAACATGTTAAAATGCGTTAAGCTACGGGAACGTAGCGACCGCTAAGTGTTCCGAAGCACCTAGCGGCGAGTGTAGGGATACCAGAAACATCACCTACCACACATGGGTAAAACCCACCACTACCGAAACAGTTTATCATTTTTTATGCTATGTTTCAAGAATCAGTTCCTATTAATCTTGTAGTGTGTGGGCATGTATTATTTTTATTTTGATACCCAATGTGCGTAGGTGATGGCAGGATTTTTCTGCCTTCCCTACGTATCTTTTTAATATAGGCAACCCACGGCGGGGAGTGCCGTGGAAGGCTTCCCCCGTGGATGTTGCCGATTACAGCGAAATAATTCTAAATCCATCCCGTTGGGACGGTTTCTCATTGATTTCGCTATACATTAAGGAGTTTTTGAATGGAATCATCAGCTAACCCGCTACCTAACTGCATATGCATTTCCTGTAAAAGCAAAGGCTTTACCGCCATGAGTGATAACAACACGGTCTTTTGCAATACCTGCGGTATGGAGTATAAATTTGCAGGTGGAAAATTTTCGCCACCATCTAAGTGTGTGCATTGCGGCAACTGGAGTTGTTATTGTCCCGACAGCGCAACAAACTGGGCACTAAGTTCCATATGCTGTGTCTGCGATATGGGGGAGGTGAATCCCGACCGGCCCAGCAACCATAAGGGCCGGAACGCTTAATTCAAAAACATCTATACAGGAAAAGTAACGCACGGGCTAAACCACTGCTGCGTCCGCTTACCCCCGATTCTTCCCAATAAATACAAACTTTGTACATATTTGCGCGTATATTATGGTATGATGTAATAGATATACCAAATGCTGAAAACATTTACCGACGACAGCGACAGAGGAGGTTAATGTTTTCGCATTTTGGTACAAACTAAGGAGGTATTGAAAATGGGAGGATTTATGCTGGGTTTTGACCCGCTGTTTTTTGTGTTGGTTGTGCCCGCGTTTTTGTTTACGCTTTGGGCGCAGTTTAAGGTGAAGGGCAACTTTGACAAGTTTTCGAAGGAGCGCACTACGAGCGGAATCACCGGTGCGCAGGCCGCTGCGGAGATTTTACGGAGAGAGGGTATCCACGATGTGCGGATTGAAAAAACGCCCGGCCATCTTACCGACCACTTTGACCCGAGGGGCAATGTGATTAGGCTTTCTGACAGCGTTTATAATGAGGCTACCGTCGCCGCCGTTGGGGTTGCCGCGCATGAGGCAGGACACGCGATTCAGTACGCGCATGGGTATTCGCCCATGAAGGTGCGTGCGGCGATTATTCCGATAACAAATACCGGGTCTAAGCTTGCCATACCGCTTATTTTAATCGGGTTTTTTATGAGTGCGCTTGGGCTTATGTATTTGGGAATTATCCTGTTTAGTACGGTAGTGGTGTTTCAGCTTGTTACCCTGCCCGTGGAATTTAACGCAAGCAACCGCGCCGTCGCCGCCCTAGAAGGCAATGCCATGCTCACCGCCTTCGAAATCGAGGGGTCTAAAAAGGTGCTTAATGCCGCCGCTCTTACCTATGTAGCCGCGCTCGCGGTGTCGCTTGCGCAGTTGCTTCGTTTTGTTATGATGGCTCGTCGGCGGTAATTATTTTTTGTAGTTGCCGAGGGTGATTTCTCCGTCGCCCAGATTTGTTTCGGACTTTGTTTTTTTGTAGAATCGGGTGGCGTGCTTTAGGATTCCTTCGAATTGATAGAATTCGTCATCCTTGGAAAGTGGCAGGGAAACGGTTTGCTTTAGGCAGCCGGATTTGTAGATTGCTGTGATTAGCTCAACTGTTTTTCTGCCGTCCTCGCCTGTGATTAGTGGGCGAGTGTTTGTTTCTATCGCGCCGAGTACGTTGTCTATTTGGCCGTCAAAGCCTTCGTGGGAGCGGTTGGGTAGGGCATTGTATTTGTCGGTGATTTCTTTTTCAAGAGCCTTGTTTGGCTCTCCGAAGCCGTTTGGCTTTGATACTTCGGCCGCTACCGAAAACGGGGCGGCTATTTTTGCGTTTTCGCATTGCAGTACAATGCTCTGCTCGCCGCCATGGTGAACTACCGAGCTTGTGACAGAGCCGAGCGCACCGTCGGCGTATTTTAGGATGGCGAAGGATAGGTCTTCGCATTCGGAATTGTCGTGCATTACGTTGGATAGGACTGCGGTGACTTCTGCGGGCAGCTCTTTTTGTATCCAGTTTATCATGTCTATCTGGTGGACTGCGTGGTTTAGGGTTGGGCCGCCGCCTTCTTTTTCCCATGTTCCGCGCCACCATAGGTCGTAGTAGCAGTGACCGCGCCACCATAGGGATTCTACGTGGGCGCAGCGTACCTTGCCCGCTATGCCGCTGTCGGCCAGGGATTTTAACTTGCTTATCATGTTAAGGTAGCGGTTTTGCGCACCGCAGGATAGGATTACGCCGTTGCGCTTTTCGGCCTCCAGCATTTCGTCGCATTCTTTTAGGCAGGTTGCCATTGGTTTTTCTACGAGGACGTGGATTTTTTTGTTCATGCAGTTGATGGCAATGGTTGCGTGGACGTAGGGCGGGGTGCAGTTTGAGGCCAGGTGGATTTGTAGGTCGGAAGCCAGCATTTCTTCGTGTGACGCAAAAACCTGCGCGTCGGTTAGGCTGTATTTTACCTTGGACGCCTCCGCTTTCTCAGGGAAAATGTCTACGAGTGCCACGATTTTACACCTGTCCGAAAATTTGAGGTAACTGGCTATGTGCGCCCCGGAAATATTTCCGCAACCGATGATTGCTACGTTAATCATTTATATCGCTCCTTTTGTTATAGCGAATTCAATGAGAAACCGTCCCGGCGGAGCGGCGGCGAAAAACCGTGTTTTTCGCGATTTTGCCGCGACAGACGGGACGGATTTCGAATTAATTCGCTGTAAGATATGTACATAGTTTAACATTCGCATTATAATTGCGCTATAAAAATTATTTTTGGAGGGATTTTATGGAGTGGAACGAATTACGCGATAAAGTGCTTTCTTTACCCGCGCTGGAAAGTAATATGGAGCAGTTGGAAAATATGATTGTCGAGGCGGAAAAAGACGTAGACAAATCGCGCCGCGCCCACAGCAAAGAAGCCGCCGACGTAGAAAGGCTGGAAAACTCGTCGTTTTCCGCATTTCTTTTTACTCTTTTGGGCAAGCTGGAAGACCGCTTGGAAAAAGAGCAGCAAGAAGAAATCCATGCAAAGCTGGAATACGACAAGGCGGTAACTCATCTGCAAAATCTGGAAAGCGACCGTGACGAGCTTAGCAAAAGAATCGACGAGCTAAAGCTTGCAAAAACCTCATACGACACAGAGATGCAAAACCTGCGTACAAAGCTTGCCGCATGTGCGTCGTACAACGGCCAAAAATATACCGAAATCGAGCAAGAACACAGCAAACTGGTAGTCCAATTAACAAAGCTCGTAGAAGCCCGCCAATCTGCATTTCGTGTGATTTCTACGGCAAAGGTTGAGGTTAAGTCATTTTCCAGCGCGAAAAACTGGGCTACATGGGATTTTCTTTCAAGGGGCGGCATACTTACACACGCGATGAAGTATTCTCATGTGGACGAGGCAGAAAAGCATGTCCATACGCTGTCATCACAGCTACGAGAGCTGGAAAACGTGCTGAAAGGCGTCTCCGGCACATCCGAAATTAAACTGGCCGACTTACGCGAGATTTCTTCCGGGCAACGCGCCGTAGATTTTTGGTTTGATAACATATTCACAGACATTTCCGTACACGGAAAAATATCTGACAACGCCCGACAAGTAAAAGACGTCCTGAAAAAAACAGAACGCCTACACACACAACTGGAAAATCAAATAACCCAAACAAAAAACGCACTCGCACATAACCGCACACGAGAAGAGGAGTTTATCGCTGATTTAGTTTAATACGATGTTCGGCTTCCTTGTATACCTCATCATTGTCTCTTACTGAAATTATGATGATTTTCATAGTCGCATCCGTTCTTATCAACTGATAAACAACTCTTATACCTATGCTTTTGAGCTTTATTTTCATACATCCTGCTAGTTTGGATGACTTTTTATTACCGAGAGGTTTGCCGTATCCGCCTTCCGATTGCGGCAAGGGATTTTGCGAAACTTTAAGAATGGCCTTAATTACCCGTGTACTCACAGTGTTGTTTAGCACAGCCAAATCTTTTTCAGCCTTTTTGTGATACTCTATTACCCAAGACATCACGCTATCTCCACATCTTCAGCTGCGTCTATATCGGACTGCGTAATGCCGAGCCTTTGCATGACCTCATCTTGAGAATAGGTTGGGCTATCTTCTGCAAGTCTTTTTTCTGCCACCATCATCAATTCTAAGTCTTCAAGCTCTTCCATGATGGCTTCGTATTTTTCCGGCGAAAGCAGTACACAGGCGGGCTTGTTATTTTTTACGGCAATTTTAATACCTGCCCTTGAAACTTCATCAAAAATTTTAGCCGCTTCGCCTTTGTTAAATCGCGATACTGGAACCATAGAACGCATAAACTCCGCTGTTTTCATTGTTGCGTGCATATTATCACGTCACTTTCTTAATTTTCCTTTTTTGCAGTATACAATAAATATAGCGGAAAATATATCGTTAATTTAACCCAAACGCATTTTCAATATGGCATAGCTTAACATTCGCACTGTAATTGTACCATAAAAACTAATTGCAAAAATCTGTACAAAAGAAAACGCCTATGTAATAATGATGTGCGCTGTGGAGAGCGCACTTATGCACCACAACAAATGCGGTACGTGTGCAAAATTTATATCTTGAGGTGTCTACACTTGAAAAATCAATTATTTACGGAAACTATTGACGGTGAAGAATCGTGGGGGCGTATTTGCCAACAGTTGGATATTTTCAAACCCTTAATTAAGCATATTTTAACCCAAGAATCTTTGCCAACCGGTGACATTTCAAACACTAAGCCAAGTGCCAACGCCGTATACAAAGTCGGAAATTTGATTGTAAAAATTTTTGCCCCGAAAGAATCCCGGCATAACTCCGAGAGTGTATACAAAACAGAGTTATTTGGGCACGCAAGGGCTTTATCGCTTGGTGTTTCAGTGCCAAAAATATACGCAAGCGGCATTATCAAAGATAAATACGAGTTTCCTTATATCATAAGTGAGTTTATTGACGGAGTGGAATTAAAAGAAATTTTCAACAGTATGAGTTCGGACGAGAAATATGCCATAGGGCAGAAGTTGCGTAAAATTTCCGATAAACTTAACGCCGCTTGCGAACCGTTCAATGAGTTTGATTGTATAGGCTCTGCAGAGGGGGACTATGTTGGTTGGCTGATTGACCTCGGTTTTGGTGAAAAGTATCTCAATGAACGAAAAGAGCATATATTTTCTCTCGGTTTAAACAAAGACGATTTAGTGTTTTGTCATGGGGATTTTGATTTGTGCAATGTTTTGTATGGTATAAATGGTGAGGCATATCTTTTGGATTTTGCTGACTCTATTCTTGCGCCTGCTTGCATTGAACACATGACGATTGCTCTTTCGGCAAATTATGACGAGTCGTTTATTCGTGGATATTTTGGCGAAATATCCATTGATGAATTGGTAGAGATTTGCTTTAACGGGTTTATGCTTTCAATAAACGGAGCATGGCTCCTTGCCAACAGCACAGAACTAAAACTGTCTGATGGGAGAGCCTTTGCAACACTTGATTCGTTAGCTGATTTCAAAACGCAACTGCATGAATATGTCAAAAAAAAGTTTGAATCATATCATTAAATAACATTAGGTTAATTTAACCCAAACGCATTTTCAATATGGTTTACCGTCGTCCCAAGCACCTCGACCACATCGAAGCGGAAGTCTTGGTTGTCGAGCTTGTTTTGTGTGATGTAAAACATTGCGGTGCGTATTATTTTTTGCTGCTTTTTTATGCCTACGGCTTCGGCGGGTGAGCCGTGGGTTGTGGTGGCTCGGTATTTTACTTCTACGAATACTATATATGAGCCGTCGCGGACTATTAGGTCTATTTCGCCTGTGCGGACGCGGTAGTTTTTGGCCAGGATTTTGCAGCCTTTGGCGAGCAGGTGGTTTTCGGCTTGGGTTTGGCCTTGTTGGCCTGCTTCGTGCTTGTTAATCACAGGCATAGGAGCTGCTCCTTTGTGTTTAGGGCGGGGTCGCGCATTACGGCGTTTAGTAGGGCTTCCAGCTTTTCGCCCATGGCTTTGCCTTTGGGGTGGCCTGCGGCGGCCAGGTCGTCGCCGTTTATGGCTAAGTCGCGTAGGGTGTAGCATTCGTTTTTTTGTAGGATGTCGTGGGCTTCGGCGCGGAGTTTTTTATGGATGGGGGATGGGGAGTTGATTTCTTTTAGCTGTAGTAGCTCTTCGAAATTTTGTGGCGGCATTATGCGTAGTATTTTTTTTATTTCGTAGCGGCATAGCGGGATCTCTTGGGGGAGAAATTTTACATATTGCGACACTGTTTTTATTGTCTTGTTGTCGAAACGTAGGTCGCGTAGGATTTCTTCGCAGTCTTGCGCCCATGAAAAGAATAATGCCAGGCGTATGTTTTCTGTTGATGATAATTGCGTAATCACTTTATCCAAGTCGCCACCATACTCGCGGTTGCGTAGCACATAGTACATAAGACCTGTCGTTTGTAGTAGCTTTGCGGCTTTGGGGTACGCGCCGTTTAGTAGCTTGCAGAGCTCTTCGCGGATACGTTCCGCGCTTATGTCGCGCATGTTTTCTTTTAATGCGCCTATGGCTGACAGTGCGCTTTCGTTGATTTTAAAGCCCAACACTGCTGCAAAGCGTATGGCTCGCAGCATTCGTAGGGCGTCTTCGCCAAAACGGCTTTTTGGGTCGCCTACGCATTTGATTATGTCGCACTTTATGTCACCTTGCCCGTCGAAGGGGTCAACAAAGCCGCGATTTGGGTTGTATGCAATCGCATTAACCGTAAAATCGCGGCGGCTTAGGTCTTCTTCTATTTTTGTGGTAAAAATCACCGCTTGGGGACGGCGATTGTCGAGGTATTCTCCGTCTATGCGGTAGGTTGTTACTTCGTAGTGTTCATTTCCGAAAAGGACTGTAATCGTGCCGTGCTTTATGCCTGTGTCCACGGAGCGCGGGAACAAGGCCTTAGCCTCACTCGGCACGGCAGACGTGGCGATATCCCAATCCTTTGGCGTTACGCCTCGGATAATATCGCGCACGCAGCCGCCTACGATAAAGGCCTCGTGGCCTGCGGCTTCCAGCGTGGTTATGATTTTTTGTACGTTTTTTGGTAGCTGCATTATTTTTTTACAAACTCAATTTCTGCGACTAATTCTTTGGGGACTTCGTGGCCTGTTTGTTTTAGCTTTTGGATTACGCGGGATAGGTGATGCTCGCGCTGTTGTATCTGGAAATTAAAGCGTTTTAGCGGCTCGGCGTATTGTGGATTTTGCACGAGGTTTTCGCGAATGGGCGCGGCGAAGGTACAGTATGTCATAAGCAGCTTGCGTGCAAATTTGTTTAGGCGTGGCGAGCCGTTTGCTTCTGCCAAAATCCAGTCGGTGTAGTTTGCTACAAACACGGCCTTATAGTTGTTGCGGGCGCGGGTTAGCTGCTGTTTTACGTCGGCTTTTATCTCGGCGGAGAGGTCGCGGTTTGTGCGGTAGAATTGCAGGTAGTCGCTGTATTCGCTGGTGAGGGATGGCTCGGTGATATCTTGCCAGCGAGAGCCCTGTACGCGCTTACACATTTCCCAACGGAACTCGCCAGTGAGGCGTACAAGTAACGGCTTTAGGTCAATCAACAGGAATAACGGCGCAAACATACGCGCCTTTGTTGTACGCTTGCGGCCTTCAATTTCTTGCCACATGATGCCGCGTACGCCTACGTTTGGCATTAGGATTACTTCCGGTAGGATTTCTACGTTTACGGATTCTCTGTTGATTCCTATTTCCGGGTTGGTGTATGCGGTTTCTCGGAAATACGCGCCGAAATCTATGTCACGGATTTCTTTTAGTGATTCGAAGATAGAATCCGGCGTGATAAGCGAGGCCTCCAGCCCACGCTGGATGTTGTTATCGGAAAGCACGGGACAAAACGTGGTAATCCGCCCGAAGGTAAGCTTGTTTACAATCGGGAAAATCTGGTCGATTTCGAACATTAGCTTGCCCATTTTGTCGTTAAGCAGACGTTGCTCCTCTTTATCATCGAAGCGTTTTTGCTGCTTGAGGTCAAGCACGTAGGCGGTGTAGTCCATGTCAAACTCGTTTCGGCATGGCTCTTTTTTGCCTTGGTATACGGCCATAAGCCACTCGTACGCGGTGTAGATACCGCGAGCAGGGTCGCCGCCGATGGAGTCGGCTATGGAGTACAGATAGTCGGCGTTTTCGTGACCCGCAAGCGCGGCGTCCACATAGCCGAAGTTTAAGAACATCTTCACAATCGTGGGGATTGCAGGGTCTTTTAAGCTGTTTAGGAAAACCGCTTTGTAAATTTCGTTAAACATATTTGTAAGCTCGCGGCGAAGGCGATGTGCCACGTCTTCGGAGCTGCCGCGGTCTGTTAGCTTTGTGTATTCCTGTACTATGCGCGCAAATTTATTTGCGTCGTCTTCGGGTAAGCCTGCGTAGGCTATGATAATGCCTACTGAGTCTTGCAGGTTTTGTTTTTCCGCGCCGCCTGTGTTTACGGGCTTGTTTCCGCCTCGGCTGGCTGCCAAATGTTCGTTATATGTGGCAAGACGTGCTTGCAGCTTGTCTTTTTCGATATATCGCATATTGGAAAGCGTAGAAATTAGCGGGGTAATTGCCGCAGTCACCGACGCGTCGCCACCGGAAATAGTAGCCGCCTCAATATGAAGCTCCGTGAAAAGCGAAAGCAAATCGAAGCCCGCAGGGTTTAGCAGCACCTTGGAAACGCTCTCCAGATACTGTTGGTAATGTTTAATCGCGCTAAGCGACCGTGCAAGCTCCTCCGAGCCAAATTGCATAAAGCCAAACGAGATTCCGAATTTAGAGAAAAAGGCCTTTATAACAGGCGGCTCAAGCTCGCTGATTCCCTTGTAATATTCGTTTACCCACGACGATAGCTCGTCTACTTCGGTTGGCTCTACTACCGTGGTTAGCATGGGTAGCTTTTTTGCGGTGTAACCGAAGGTTTCGCACATTTTTTCGTACTGCGGATGTATTGATGTTACGGTTTCGTATACGTTTACCGCCTCGCTTTTTAGCGAGCCGTGGTGTTCTAAATACGTCGCAAGCTGCCGCACCATGGAGTTAACCACCACGTTTGCAATATCTTCCTTCTCACGGAAAAGAGCCTCCAACGAAGAAATATCCTCATATGGAAGCGTAAAAATAGTAACCGCTGTAGCCGCAGTGTATGTAAGACTGTGGCTGCCCTCCAAAAGTGCGTTTAATCCAATCATGTCACCCTGGCCAAGCGTAAATGTCTGCCCACAAAACGAGGTTTGTGCATTCCCCTTTGTGATAATCATTAGCTGACGAAACGGCTCACCCGCACTGCAAATTACAGAGCCTTGTGCATATTCGGCATTAGGCATGGTAGCAACCCCTTATATTTCGTTTGTGTTACATTTTAACAGTTTGCTTGGAAAATACAAGTTATTTTTAAACCACTCGTCGGCTTCTTCGATAAAATATTACTTCGAACGCCCGTATTGCTCTTCAGCGGTTGCATTTGGTGCATTTGTTTTAAGTTCGTTATTATATCAGTTTTGACAAAAATATTCACGTTTTTATTGATGGGGCAATATCAGCGGCGATATGAGGGGGAATATTATATCTGTTCAGCCAAGCACAACAAAAAATCGTGTGATGCCCAAAACATAAACGGGAATGAGCTGGAGGCGTTGGTGGTTGCTATCCTCAAGCGAGAACTACTCAGCCAAGAGTTTATCGAAAGAACGGCCGACAAGATTATTGAAATCGCATCCGGCGTAGCCGGTGACAAAGTAGAAAAAACCAACTCCATAAATAAAGAGCTGGTGGACGTGACCACAAAAGCCAGCAATCTTTTAAATGCCATAATGACCGGGCTTGACTCCGAAATGGCTCGTGAGAAGCTGAAGGAGTTGGAAAATCAAAAACAGGCACTTAATGAAACACTGCGTACCATTGACCGCACCACAGACAAGGAAATTGACAGTGGCGCTTTAATTGCGGAACTCAGCAAGGATGCCGAGGCTTTGCTTTCAGACGAGGGTAGCCCTCGTGAGGTCATTCAAAAATATGTAAGTAAAATAATACTGTCCGACACTACCGTAGAGATTACGGGAATGTCGGACAGGTACGTCAGTAATACGACTTGCGGAGGCAAACATGGAAATATTAGCCAAAACATAACCAGAACCAAAAATACGCTTAAACGGCGCAATAGCCCAGAAATGCCTACCCTAGGGACGCTGAAAAAGCGTCCTTTTAATAGCATCTGAAAAGTTTGATTTCGTTGGGGCTAATCCCATTACTCCGAAAAAGTATAAATATATTCGCGGGCGGCATTCAAAAAATGCCTTGCGTTTTCTATTTGCTGCTCAACTTCGGCTTTAGAAAGAGTGTAGAAATCTTGATAATCACTGTCGGTTCGGATGTCAAAAGCGTCTTTAATTGTATGGGAAAAGGTTGCAGTAAACTTCCCTGTTTTTAATGCGAATCAAGGGTTTAATGTAGGAAAATAAAGACAAACGGCGGAAAAAGTGATAATTTGGAAGTATGGACATACAAACCAAACTAATCGGACTTTATTGCGCCGTTTGTGACCACTATGATAAC
>Ga0209755_10001212_pt1 | contig 41726 bp, 39 predicted proteins | sample TergutCo191P1_FD_187301 | JGI IMG/M metagenome (GOLD analysis project Ga0209755, IMG submission 187301) | Cornitermes sp. P1 segment gut microbial communities from Petit-Saut dam, French Guiana - Co191P1 (SPAdes) (version 2) | ecosystem: Host-associated > Arthropoda: Insects > Digestive system... | reverse complement strand
GGCCCAGAAATCTGGATGTCACAGCCATAGCTCGCTTGTCGTAAATAACACCTTTCAAATCTTTACGGCAGTAATATCTGTCTTTCTTGGGGATATCCGCGATGGGTCTGGCGTATTTCTCGTAGATGGTGACGCAGTAATCTGCCCGATAGGAGTGGATATCGGCGTTTGTAGGTACTTTCGCCCAAACCTTTTGCTTGGCGAGCGTATTGAGGATACGTTCTACCGCCGCCTTTGAAAGTATAGGGCACTCGCGCAGACGACCACCTTTGCCCTTCAGCCCAGTAATCAGATACCGCCCTGTGCGCTGACCTGTGTTTATATTTGTAATTTCCTCGTATCGGATGTTCTCTGCCCTTAAATTCTTAATCTCATGCCTACGAAGCCCTGTAGCCCTACAAAAATCCACAAACTCCTGATTGCCTGCTCTCTGAAAACCGAACATTTGCCTTACCCCGCCTACTACGAGTAATATCAGCCCTACGGCGTGGTTGGGTAGGGATAAAATCCGTCGATGAACACCTATACATCTTTGCTATAGAATTTGAGATAGTTTTCTGCGAGGTTGCTGCATATCCGCTATCTATCAAGTGTTTAATGTAGGCGTTTACATGGGGCCTAGCTCCTGCAAGGGTGCGGCAGTCGTAATTGGCTTTAGCCCATTTCATAAACGCAATGCACTTAGTGCGGTATGTTTTATAAGTGTCCCACGAATATATAAAATCAGAAGTAATGCCCTCTTGCTTTTCGGAGTGCTTATCCTCCCCGGTTCGTAGCATACTTGTCAATCTTGTGGTGACTTGGTGTGTTATACTTGGAGTTTTTGGCATATTTGTTTTGCTCCTCTCAGAATGGGGTGGTGTGCTAATGGTGCGGGTGGCGCAGGATGGGTGCAGGTGTGCGTAATGCGTGCGTAATATGTACGCATGGCTACATTTGCCCCGGAATTGCGGTGTTTCGGATGCCTCGCCCTGCAAGTGAACCGACCTACGCAGCGATTGCAAGCAATGGCGCAGTCAGCGCAAATCGTGCGGGTGATGTTTTCGTGTTCCGGGACACTACAGTTAAGGCTAAGCACGAGCTTTTTACATCTGCCCGGTGATGGGTGGATTTGGTGCACCAGTCCTTGACCATTCTGAAAGGTTGTGCTGTGATGATTATTTAGCACAACGCAAAAAAGGAACGAACCCAAGCATCATCATCTTGATGGATGCTTATATTCATTCCTGTTGTTGGTTTGTGGCTTGCCAGAGCAAGCCTATTCATTATTTTCCTGGTTTTGGTTTGAGCAGATTTCTAATTGATTACCCAGAAATCAAGCACATCAACCAACCCCCAAGGGTATATGAGTGCGCATAAACGAGCTACATGTCATTCCAGACTCCCAAAGGAGCGCGTTAAGGGCGGTGGAGCTATATATGCCCGGCAATTCCTCGCAAGCAGCGATGATACCAATGAATATCCGCTTGCATCATTGTAATCCGAAGTTGCTCATATAATCCAAAATTGAAAACATCATTATGACCATGCCGCGAGTGGCATGGGTCTCCCGGCAGGGGCATTATTATAATGGCTTTTGAGGGCTGGAGGTAATCTTGCAACCCCATAAACGTATTGTGACCGTGATTAAGTGTCGACCGGCGATTCTTGGCTCAATCAGCACTATTGCATGGCTGGATGTTGCGGGAATTGTGAAGTTACTCAGCCCGCAAGCCTACTGAATGGCAGCATTTTAATCTGAAAAACCGATATAATCTGAAATTCCTAAATTTGTAAATATTATACCAAAAATGGTAATGTTTGTCAACCGCTTTTGAAATTTTATTCCATGTAACATTTTGAAATTTTATTCCGTGTAATACTGCGATAAATTTAGTCACTATCATCCAAGGCTTTCCAAAAAAGGCTTCGACTTTTTACAACAATCAAAGGTCAAAAACACAGAGATATTATTACTGTTTTGTGACGATTTCGGCTGGCGAGGGTTTTAAGTGTTTATTCCGCATTTTTGATGCGGAATAACCGTTAAAACCCTGTCCACCTTCGCAGGTTTTTCGACATCAGGGTGTTTCTCGAGGGAGACTGCGAAACCCGCCGTTTTTGTCGCTTATCGCACCGGTGTCTATAAAGCGTAAAGTGATATTTGTTTTCCGTGGTATTGGTTCGCTTTCCAAAACATCTTCTATATTAAATAAAAACCACTCCATGCAATGCTACCGGCAGTAGAAATCAAATATATTTCGTGCTTTCAAAGTTCTCTGCTTCTTTGTAGTTTACATCGCGCAAAGCGCGGAAGTGGGCGAGTGAAATTGATTTTTGTAAGGAGGCGAGGGCATGACCTCGGAAGAACGCAACACAATCTTTAGAAACGGGTTTGTGGAGGGGGTTTACAAAATCTTTACAAACATTTTACTTTGTCTCTATTTTAATATCGATATAGTTGTGATATACTGGATGTGTTTGGTGGTTTAATTTGCATTAGGGTGGGGGGTAAATTTATGAAATCCGTGGGTGCATTTGTGCAGGCTGATTTTGAGCATCTAAATATGATTTTGGAGGGCAAGCATATCAAAACACTGTATCAGCCGGTGGTGTCGCTTGTTGATGGGCAGATTTTTGGGTATGAGGCTCTTAGTAGAGTATCCGAGAAATCCTTGGAGATAGGTATTGAGGAAATGTTTAAAATTGCTGATGAAATGAACAAATCATGGGAGCTTGAATTGCTGTGCAGAACAAAAGCATTTGAGAATTGTTTACATAAACTAAATGAAAAGAGGCTTTTTTTGAATGTAAACCCCAATATACTTTGCGATGATGCTTTCAAGAAAGGGTTTACAAGAAATGTTATAAATGAATATGGTCTAAATCCCAGCAATGTTATTTTTGAAATTACGGAGCATGTTTCCGTGGCGGATAGCAAAATTTTTTTAAACTCAACCAGAAATTATCAAAGCCAAAATTACGAAATAGCTATTGATGATGTGGGTTCGGGATATTCCGGGCTAAATGCCATTGCCTCTGTTAGACCAAATTATATAAAATTGGATATGGGGCTTGTTAGGAATATTGACAAAGATGAAATGAAATTACTTTTGTGTAAATCGATAGTTGATTTTGGCAAAAATGCCGGAATAAAGATAATCGCAGAGGGGATAGAAACAGAGGAAGAATTAAAAGTGCTGATACAACTTCGCATCGATTATGGGCAGGGGTATTTTTTATGTGTTCCGCAGGAATTGCATGGGTGCTTTATGTCTGAAAAAATCGAATCAATAATAAAAACTCATCCGAGTAATTGCGCAAAAAATACTGTTAATTTGGTTTTTCCTGCACTGGAGAAGGTGGCAAAGCCCGGCTTAACAGTTTTTTCTAATAAAAAAGCAGGAGAAATTTATGAAACATTCAATGATAAATCAAATGGAGAAACAAAGCCCTTAACAACTGCGGTTGCCATTGTTGATAATGGCGTAACTTTAGGTTTTGTCACAAAATCGTTTTTAGATAAAAAATTGGGCGGCAGATTTGGTTTTGACCTTTTTTCACGAAAGGAAATTTTGGAAGTTGCTGAAGTTGATTTCTTAAAATTAGACCATTTAACCTCTGTTGATGAGGCGGCAGATATTGCTATGCAGCGGCCATATGAAAGATTGTATGACCCCATTGTCGCGGAAAAAGATGGGCGATATTTGGGGGTTGTTACAGTCAAAGATTTGCTTGATGTTTGCACAAAAATTCAGGTTGAATCAGCCATAAAGGCGAAACAATTTGCCGAACGCAACGCCCTTGATTCAGAAATAGCAAAAGAGCGTTCGGAAGCGGCTAGAGAAGCGGTTATGTCGAGCATTGAATATGCAAGCAAAATACAAAAAAGCCTGCTTCCAAACAGTAGTATTTTTGATAAAATTTTTTCGGATTATTCGATTATTTTAAACCAAAGAGATATCGTTGGCGGCGATATTTACTGGGTTAAGGAGTTTGATGAAGGGGCCGTTCTTTGTGTTTGCGACTGCACAGGCCACGGCACGCCCGGCGCTATGCTTTCTATGCTTGTAGTATCTATTTTAGAGCTAATAGTAAACGAGCATAACTACAAAGATGCAAACAAAATAATATGGAGTCTTGACCAAAGGCTTGCAAAAGTCCTTGGTGCAACCGATTCGCCGCAAAAAAAGAGTATGCTGTCAAACATAAATGATGGCTGCGACCTTGCCGTTTTGTGTATTTCAAATGATGGTGACGTTAGCATATCTTCCGGGCATACCCATGTTTTTGTTTGCGATGGCGATAGCGTTACTCAAATCAAAGGGCAAAAAATTTATGTTGGCGAGGGAAGGCTCAAAAACATAGATGATGTAAAGGTGACGAATGTGCCATATAATCCCGACAACAAATTCTATATCGCCTCAGACGGCTTGTTTGACCAAATAGGCGGAGAGTCGGGCTTGCCGTTTGGATATAGCCCTTTTAAAAAACTAATTTCGGATAGCCATAGCGAAAGCCAGTCTGTCATATCTGAAAAGATTTGGGACGCATTTGAGCATTACCGCGGAAAACAGCCGCGCAGAGATGATGTTGAATTGATAACATTCAGACCGCAGGCATTAGCGAGGTGATAGGCTTGGATTTATTTGACAAGGAGCAAAAAATATTTGACGATGCCACGGCTTGCCTTGAGGAAATAAAGCTTGGTGCTGCTTATGATTTTCATAAACACGAAAAGATTGTTAAAGAATACGGCAAGCTGTTAAAACAATTGCGCAGGGTAACTAAACTTTCTGATAAAACGACGGTCAATTTGAATATCAACAAAATGGATTTGCAGGATAAGGTGTATTATGATGTACTCACGGGCATATATAATAGGCGTTTTATGGAAGAGCGGCTGGAGCATATCAAAAGCTCTTTAGGCCGCTCGCATAATAGCATGCTGAGCGTGTTAATGATGGATATTGATTTTTTTAAGAAATACAATGACTATTATGGCCACGATGCGGGCGATGAGTGCATCAAGGCCGTAGCAAAAGCGATTGCATCATGCGTGACAAGGGCAGATGATTTTGTTGCGCGCTATGGCGGTGAAGAATTTATCGCCGTTTTGCCAAACACCGATAAAAACGGCGCATGTGAAGTTGCAGAAAAGATAAGCGAAAGCATAAAAGCATTAAATATGCCTCACGATAATAGCGAGGTAGCCTCTTATGTCACAGTTTCGACGGGCATTACCACAGGGATTGTCACCCTAAAACATAATGGTTCCGATTTTATCAAGCGGGCAGATAAAGCACTTTATAAATCGAAAAATCTAGGCAGAAATAGGTATACCCATTTTGAATTTGAGGGAGAGAAAATATGATTTTGGATATGATGGAATACTATAATATGAAAAAAACCCGCAATATCAATGTAATTTATAGCGGGCCTATTTGGGCAGAGGGAATTGAGGGAGTGGGGAGAGCTATACGAAATTTTATGACTTTTGATGAAGTGCCGCTTTCTATGTCGCAATCAATATTTTCTGTGTTTGTCGAACAAATGAACAATATGCTGATGTATTCGGCGGAAAAAGAAGATATTAGTTTTGACGATAGGCAGTCAAGCGCGCCAAGAGGCATTTTTGTTTTAGGCGCGCAAGATAAAACGTATTTTTTGCAAAGCGGAAATCTGATTAAAAACGAAGGTATCGAGAAAATCAAAGCCAAGTTAGATTATTTGAACACCCTTGATAAAAAAGAATTGCGGCAATATTACAAAGAGCAAATCAAAGCCGAAAATACAAACCCCGAAAGCAAGGGGGCGGGAATTGGGCTTATTGAAATCGCAAGACGGGCCGACTCGCCGATACAATATTCTTTTGAGCCTTTCGATGGCGAGCTGTCTTTTTTTACCATGTTTGTAACATTAGGAGGGAATTAGCATATGTCCTATAGGCTTGAAATTCAAAAAACAGGCTCTACCCCATATGTGCTTATTGACGAAGAAAACGGATATATGAAATTTGACGGAGAAAGCTATCACGAAAATGTAATTATTTTTTTCAAAGATGTAACTGACTGGCTTGGCGCCTTTCTTTTGACTGATTTTGGCGTGTTTATTTTTGAATGCGCGCTAAAATATTTCAATAGCTCAACTGCAAAACTATTGCTAAATATGCTAACAAACATGGACGATAGCTCTCAAGACGGCAAAAAAGTGATTGTAAACTGGATTGCAGATGAAGAAAACGACATTATCATCGAATGTGGCGAAGATTTCAAGGAAGAAATGGAAAATCTTGAATTTAATTTGATAATTAGATGCGCCTAATACTCAAATTAGATATGCTGTTTTACGTAGGTTTTACACAAAAATTACATGGGCTTGCTTTACAGAAATCCTAGAAAGGGATATAATTATTGAGGATGATATTACATTCTTGGAGGAAAGAAAATGCAAAAATTTTGTGGAATTTTATTGCTTTTAGCTTTTGTGGTTATTTTGGCAGGTTGCGCCGATAGGGAGCAATTGGGCATAACCGCCCCTGATGTCGCAGAGCAGCCCGCCGCAAACCCCGATGTGCTTGTGTTTGAGACCTCGGTTTCGCTGATGCCATTGGCCGCCGGGCTTTCAGAGGCGCAGGGCATGGAATCCAGCGTTTTTGCCGTTGGCGCGCGCGCGGCTGTGCAATCTGTTGCTATTGGCTCTGGAGATATAGCCCTGTTTAGCGAAATGATTTATGATGAGTTTGATGGGGTTCGTATATTGCCGATTGGTGCTGAAATCATTTATTTGATAACAGGCCTATCCAATGCCCGCGAGGATATCACATTTGATGATATATTTTCCCTCTTTATTGATTATAGCCTATGGGATGACTGGGATGATGACTGGGATTGGGATGATGACTGGGACGACGATGATTGGTTTGATGATTTTGAAACCCCAACAGAAGCTATCGCTTTGGGCAACCCTGATACCCATTCCCGCATGTTGTTTGAAGATTTGTTTTATCTGCGGGATAATATCGGCGGGGCAATGCAAAGCCTAATTCCCGAAGATGCCTACCAGTTTGCCACGGATATAGAGGTTGTAAATTTTGTTCGTGCTAATGCAGATACAATCGGCGTTATTACCGCCGCCGCTGCGCCCGAGGGCGTGCGCACCCTATCGCTAGAAGGAATATTCCCCTGGGAGGCTGACTACATAGGCAGACGAGAAATTTATATCGCATATAGACCGGATAATGCCATTGCCGCCGCCTTTGTGGCAGCATTGGAATCTGGGAATTTTGATAATGTATTTGCGGATAATGGCATAGCGAGGCAATAGCCCCTTTGCTCTATCATAAATTTAGTACAAATAAAAGGAGGCTTTCAAATGAAAGCAAAAAGATTTATTGCAGCATTGCTGGCTATGGTTTTTGTAGCCGCGGTAGCGTATGCGCAGCCCGTAGAGGCTAACCCCGTTCAAAGAGCGACTTTTACAGTAACGGTTGATGGATTTGAAATGACCACATCTGCCCTTATTTCCGGCGGCCATGTACTTGTGCCTTTCAGATTCCTAGAAGATGCTGTAGGCGCGGTTACTGCTTACAACCCAACCACAAGAGGTATTCATATTACAACTGCTGGTTTTGGGTTCAGAATGGTCGTAGGCCAAACTCGCTACCACAGAAACGGCACTATTGGTACTCTGCCTGTAGCCCCTGTTTTGAGCGGCCGCGTGCCATATGTGCCTTTGGTAAACGTCATCAGAGGAATCGGCGGGGAAATTACGATTAATGTAGCCGAGCGCACTGTCCAAATTACTTATTTCACAGGTCTTGAAGGCACTGTTGTTGTATCCGGTTCAACCACTCTCTACCCATTCATGGTAGCGGCGGCTGACCATCTCAATAGCATCAATCCTGATTTGACGGTAAACGTAGCCGCTGGCGGAAGCAGTGCCGGCCGCAATGCAGTTATCGCGGGCACATCGCATCTTGGCATGGATTCAGGTTTCCCAAATGCAGCCCAACAAGCGCAAATGAGAGCACCTATCCCTGTAGCATTTGATGCGGTAGCTATCGCTGTTCACCCATCAAACCCAATTGAAAATCTTACATCGGCTCAAGCTCGCTCTATCTTTTTGGGCGAAATCACTAACTGGAATCAAGTAGGCGGCAATAATGCTCCAATTATTGTTCATGTTCGCGATGGTCTTTCCGGTACCGCTGAAATCTTTAGAAGCAATCTGCTAGGCGGCACTGATTGGGTTGCTACTGCCACCCCTCATGCATCAAATGGCCTGCAACGCAATGCCGTAGCAAATGACCCAAATGCAATCGCATTCCTTTCTGTTGGATATCTTGATAGCACTGTAAGCGGCATCTCTCTTGATGGTATTGTTCCCAATTTTGAAACAGTTTCAAGAGGCAGATATCCTCTTAGCCGCAATCTTTACCTGCTTTCAAGACAAATGCCCACAGGCGCATCTGCCAGAGTTGTTGATTTTATCCGCTCTGCTCATGGCCAACAAATCGTATTTGAAGCCGAATTTTTGCCAATTCGTCCTATGCGATAATTTATGAAAAAAAAGGCCGTAAATTCAAGAATTTCTGAAAAAATATCAGAATCTGTTATGAGTGCGCTCGCAGGAGTCGGGGTCATTGTGATATTATTCATCTTTGGTTTTGTATTCCTGCGGGCGTGGCCTGTTATCCGCGCAAGCGGCATCGGGCTTTTTGCAAATACCGGGTTTGATAGGCAGGTTATGGAATCTTTTCATTCCGAGGTGCCAAGCTATGTATTCGGTCTGCTAGGCCTGATTATGGGAACGCTGGTGACGACATTTTTTGCCCTGTTTTTGGCGGCAATTCTGGGCATTGGTGCGGCTATTGCAATCAGCGAATATGCCCCAAAGCCTTTGGCATATGTACTCACAAGCCTTGTGCGGCTTTTGGCGAGCATCCCTTCTGTTATTTTCGGGCTTGTTGGGGTTTTCGTTGTTGTTCCTATTATACGCGATTTGTTTATCACCCCCGAATTGCAATTCAGATATTTGCATTTATTCCAAATAACAGGCTTGAGCCTGCTTGCGGGCGTTATCGTGTTGACATTTATGCTTGTGCCTACAATCGCGGCTTTGAGCACCGATGCAATAAAGGCCGTGCCAAGAAGATACCGCGATGCCGGATTTGCTCTGGGAATGACAAAATTTCGGGTGATATGGAAAATCGTTTTGCCTACTGGCCGCTCCGGCATTTTGGCCAGCGTTATTTTGGCGGCAGGGCGCGGCATTGGCGAATCTATCGCCCTGGCGATGGTGGCGGGCAATATCGGCCTGGTGCCTGATTTTTCTTTGGGTTTTGCGGCATTTCTTGCCCCTGTGCTGCCCCTATCCCCCGCAATTATGCTAAATGCCTATGGCATGGGAAGCGAATCCGTGGCCTCGGCATTATTTGCTGCCGCCGCCATTTTGCTTTTGATTGGTGCGGCTTTAAGCATTGCGGCACGCCTTATAAATTCTTACATGCGGAAGAAGGTTGGAGATGCGAACTAGAAGCCATTTTGCGGGCGATATAGTCGGTCGCACATATTCCTGGGTTGCAATCGGGATATCCGTTGCTGTATGTTTGCTGATAATAATAAATGTTGTAAACCTTGGTATTGGCATAATTTCTTGGGAATTTTTGACAAGCGAGCCGCCCGCAAACCCCCGCGCCACAACCAGCGGCGGGATTCTAACCCCAATGGCCGGCACATTTATCCTAACGATTCTTGGAATCGCCGTAGCTTTGCCTATTTCGCTATCCACCGCGATTTATCTCAGTTGGTACACAAAACCGGGGCCCATCAAAACCATCATAGAATCTGCAATTGATATTCTTGCGGGTGTTCCCACGGTTGTTATCGGTCTTTTTGCCAATGCGATTTTCACTTTGCCCTGGCTTGCCTTTTTGAGCACACGGGTGGATTTGGGCGATGGCGGCGGCAGGGCTTTTGGTCGCTCATTTTTTGTGGCCGGCATTGCTATGGGTATTATGATTTTGCCTTTTGTCACAAAATCAATTATTGCATCTATAAAGACTGTGCCACCGGAATATGCCGAGGGGTCTTTTGCCCTTGGGGCTACAAAATGGAGAACAGTTGTCAAAGTCGTTTTGGCCAGCTGCCGCCCCGGTATTATCACAGGCGTTGTGCTTGGTATGGGGCGCATTATTGCAGATACGGCGATTGTATGGCTTGCCCTTGGCGGCAGCCTGCGCATGCCGGGCGCGCAGCCATGGTTTGCCCCCGCAAATTGGCTCTCAACCCTGCAAAACACAGGCACAACCCTCACGGCATATATTTTCTTCACATCACCCGCCGGCGAGGGAGGAAATCCCATATTGGCATTTGGCGCATCTCTTGTTTTGATTGTTATTATCATCATTTTAAATGCAATTGTTGCGGCCATTGGTGCTATAGGCCAGCTAAAGGAATGAGGCATATATATGGCAGAGGCTATTAAAGTCTATAATGTAAACACATGGTATGGCGAAAAGCAGGTTTTGCAAGATGTTGTGCTGGATATTCCAAAAAACAGCGTTTATGCCTTTATCGGCCCATCTGGTTGCGGCAAAACCACCATGCTAAAGAGTATAAACCGCATGAATGATTTTGTTCCCAAATTTAAACTAACCGGGAATATTTTGCATGGGGAAAAAGATATCTATGCCGAAAAAAAACCGCAAAATCTGCGCAAAGAAATCGGCATGGTTTTTCAGCAACCAAACCCCCTGCCGATTTCCATTATGCGCAATATGGTGATGCCCATAGCCGAACATTATAAAGCTCCATATGCCCAATTCCGCGATGCCGCCATCGAAAAGCTAAAGGCCTGCGCATTATATGATGAGCTAAAGGACAAGCTAAATCAATCAGCTCTATTTTTATCAGGCGGCCAGCAACAGCGACTTTGCATAGCCCGCACTTTGATGCTAGAGCCTTCTGTAATATTATTCGATGAGCCCTGCTCTGCCCTCGACCCCATCTCAACAGGCAAAATCGAGGAGCTGATTTTAAAGCTAAAAGAAGAAAGAACCATAATAATTGTAACCCACAATATGGAGCAAGCCCGACGCATATCAGACCATACAGCGTTTTTTTACGAGGGCGTGATAATAGAGGCCGGCCCCACGGTTAAAATATTTGCCAATCCCGAAACAGAGCTTTTGGATAATTATATTAGAGGGAAATTTTAACATTATTGCGGAGGGATAACCGTGAATGATAAAAACAGTCTGATGGCATGTATGCAAAACAGAGAGCTATCATGGCTTAAATTTAATGAGCGGGTATTGCAGCAGGCGAATCAAGCCGAAGCCCCATTGCTTGAGCGGCTTAAATTTGTGGCCATTTTCACAAACAATTTGGCTGAGTTTTTTATGATTCGCGTGGGTACGCTCACGGACTACGCCCTTTATGACAAGGACTATCGAGATAATAAAACCGGCCTAAGCGCGCAAGAGCAGCTAGATGAAATCATTCGCGCAGTCGCGCCCACATATGCCCTCGTTGCCCAGGCTGCCGATTCGATTGCAATGGGGCTTGCAGGGCATGGCTTGCATTTGTTGAAAATGGATAATTTAAATGCAAGCGAAATCAAAATACTGAAAAAACATTTTATGCATAATATATTGCCCCTGCTCTCGCCGCAAATAATTGATTCCCGCCATCCTTTTCCCCATCTTTCAAATATGCATTTGCATATTGCTGTTACTCTGGAAAAAAGGAAAAAGCATGTTTTTGGGATTATACCTATGCCCTCGGAGGTAGATAGGCTTGTTTCCATTGGCGAGGGCGATGGCTACCGCTTTGTTTTGCTGGAGGATTTGATTTATTATTTTGCTGAAATGACATTTGGGATTTATAAGATTTTGGAAAAAAATATTATTGCAGTTACAAGAAATGCCGATTTGGATGTTGAGGAAGATTTTGTAGATGAAGATATTGATTATCGTTTGCATATGAAAAACATGCTTAAAAAACGCCAGCGGCTTTCCCCTGTGCGCCTAGAGGCCGCATATAATACAACCCCCGCCCTGCTTGATTTTTTTAAAGACAAGCTCTCTTTAAGAGAGCCTCAAATATTTCATGCCATTGCGCCGATTGATTTTTCATTTTGTTTTTCGCTAGATCGCATAATAGACCGCGACACATACAAAAAACTGGTTTGGCCCACACATACTCCCGCCGATGCCTTTTTATCTGCCGGAGGACGAAATATGTTTAATTTTGTTTCAGGCAAAGATTTATTGCTATCTTTTCCTTTTGAGAGCATATCGCCCCTATTGCACACAATTCGCCAAGCGGCAGAGGATAATTCGGTTATATCCATCAAAATCACCCTTTATCGCATTGATGTTCGCTCAAATCTGGCTGATTCTTTGATTTTGGCGGCAGAAAATGGCAAAGAGGTTATTGTTTTAATGGAGCTGCGCGCTCGCTTTGATGAGAAAAATAATATCGACTGGGCGCATCGGCTGGAAGAGGCTGGGTGCCGTGTTTTTTACGGCCCTGCGGATTATAAAGTACATTCAAAAGTATGCCTAATAACCCGAAAATATGCAAGGCGCATACAGCATATAACCTATATCGGCACAGGAAATTTTAATGAAAAAACAGCCAGGCTATATACCGACCTTTCTTTGATTACAGCAAACCAAAAAATCGGCAGAGATGCGGCAATGCTCTTTAGTAATCTGCTCATTGGCAATTTGGGCGGCGAATATAGCCTTTTGTGGGTTGCGCCCAATTGCTATAAAAGCAATGTTTTGCAATGCATTGAGCAGGAGCGGGAAAAGGCCAAAAGCGGCAATAGCGGCCGCATTATTATCAAATGCAATTCATTAACGGATAAAGAGATCATAGAAAATCTTGTGCAGGCATCTTGTGATGGTGTGGATATTTATTTGCTTGTTCGGGGGATTTGCTGCCTTGTGCCGCAGATTGAGGGTATCACAGAAAATATCCGTGTCATTAGCATTGTCGGCAAATTTTTAGAGCATTCCCGTCTTTTTTGTTTTGGGCGCGGAGATAATATAAAAATTTATATATCCTCTGCTGATTTAATGACCCGCAATACAGAGCGGCGGGTGGAGGTGGCCTGCCCGATTTTGGATTTGGGTCTAAAACAAAGGATTTATGAAATGCTGGAAACAATGATTATGGATAATACAAATGCATGGGAGCAATTTTCGGATGGAAAATATATCCAAAGGCAAAATCCCGGCATAGGCTTGGAAATTAATTCGCAAGAGCTTTTTGTGCGCCAAGCGCAATTGGCCGCGCTCCGCCCGCAGATTACCGCAAGCGGAGGCAGTCAATAGCGCATGGCTTTAAAAAAGATGATTCTGCAAAAGCTCCATTGTCTTTTTATGATTGCCGGATGCCTCTTTGCCAATATGCTTGAAATATTCAGCCATAGCTACCGTATGTTTGGCGGCGATTTTTTTGGCTTTGTCGGTATAGAGAGTTTTCCCCCTGTTTTTGAGCTTTTGTTTATATTTTTTGATTAGGGATGCAGGCTCGTCTTTTTTTCCGGGCATGAGCAGACCGCTATCATCCAGCAAATACATAGGGATATTGCTTTTTGCATATTCGCCTATAATGCGGGCGATTCCTATTGCGCCGATGGTGTCTAGTTTGTCTGCATCAAATAAAATTTGGGCTTCCAAAGATTGCGGCTTTGTTTCTGATGTGTTGCTATGGGTTAAAATGCAATCGGCAACATGCCGCGCCAAATCTTCGGCATATCCCTTTTGTACCAAATATGAAAAGCCCATTTCGCTGCCTCTTTTATCATGCTCATAAGTCTCGCCTTGGGCGCGGCCTAAATCATGCAGCAAAGCAGCCAAAATAACAACATCGGCCTGTGCCTTTTTCTTGGTTTCTAAAATCTGCAAGGCATAGCCCAAAACCCGATAGGTGTGGGCAAAATCCTCTGCACCAAGGCAGGCCTTTGCATGCTCCAAAACATCTTGATATTTCCCAAAATTCATATTCTTTCCCCCAATCTATATTTTTTACTTGCATTATAACACATTTATGTGTAAAATACAATAAGACAAAAAAATTTTACATAAGGAGATAGATATATGAAAATCGGGCTATTAACAAGCGGGGGAGATTGCCAGGGGTTAAATGCGGCTTTGCGCGGTGTTGCAAAAACGCTTTTTACTTGCATACCTAATTTGGAATTATATGGAATTTTAAATGGCTATAAAGGATTGATTCAGGGCGAATGGCGGCAAACAAAGCCATCTGAATTTTCCGGAATTTTGCGGCAAGGCGGAACTATTTTAGGCACCTCTCGCCAGCCATTTAAAATGATGCAAGAGGAAAATAATGGCACAGACAAACTGACTCTAATGCTGGAAAACTACAAAAAAGGCGGCTTTGATGCCCTTGTGATTTTAGGCGGCAACGGCACTCATAAAACGGCGCATCTGCTCAGTCAAAACGGCGTGAATGTCGTCACTTTGCCAAAAACGATAGATAATGACCTTTTTGGCACAGATGTTACTTTTGGTTTTGATAGTGCTGTGGAAAAAGCCACGTCTGTCATTGATGCCATACACACCACCGCCGCATCCCATGGCCGGGTTTTTATCATCGAGCTAATGGGGCATAAGGTGGGCTGGATAACCCTGCACGCCGGCATATCAGGGGGTGCTGATGTGATTTTGCTCCCCGAGATACCATATGACATAGAGAATGTATGCCAAACAATCGAGCTTCGCAATAGCATAGGCAAACATTTTTCGATTATCGCTATAGCCGAGGGGGCGTATTCAAAAGAAGAATCCGAGCTGCCCAAAATAGAGCGCAAAAAACTAAAAAACACATCGGGCGCGAGGCTTGCAAATGCTTTGTCGGAAAAAATCGAGCAAGATGTCAGGGTAATTGTCCCCGGCCATTTTCAGCGGGGCGGCGACCCAACCCCCACAGACCGCCTGCTCTGCTCCAGGCTGGGCGCAAAGGCGGGCGAGCTTGTGGTCAATGGGCAATTTGGCTGCATGGTGGCTGTGCGTGGTTTTGATGTGGTGGCTGTGCCGCTTAATGAGGTTGCGGGCAAACTCAAATACATCCCCCTTGATTCACAGCTGCTCGCACAAGCCGGGCAATTGGGGATTTCGCTTGGTCGGGAGGAGATATTATGCAAACAAAAATCCTAGCCCACAGGGGTGCATCGGCATATTTGCCGGAAAATACCATCGAGGCATTCAAGCTCGCCATAGAGCAAGGGGCGGATGGCTTTGAGCTAGATGTGCATTTGACAAAAGACGGCGAGGTGGTGGTTGCTCATGATTTGGGGCTAGAGCGGGTTTCAAATGGCACAGGCCGCATCTGCGACCATACTTTGGCCGAGCTAAAAGCCCTGGATTTCAGCAAAGGTTTTGATTGTGAAAAATGCATAATACCCACTCTGGCCGAGGTTTACGAGCTTGTCGCCGACACGAATCTTTTGGTCAATGTGGAATTAAAGACAATAGAGGAGCTTTATCCCGCCATGCCGGAAAAGCTTATTCGGCTCGAGCAAAAACATTCAATGAGCGGGCGGGTTTTGTATTCTTCTTTCAATCATTATTCGCTAATGGCTCTGCGCCAATTTGATAAAGCCGCCAATATTGGGCTTTTGTATGAGCTTGGCATGGTAGACCCTTGGGTTTATGCAAAATATTTGGCGGCAGATGCAATCCATCCGCATTATTATGTCACGATGGCTTTGCCGGAAACAATAGCCCGCTGTCATGAGCAGGGGATTAAAGTGAATGTATGGACGGTTGACGACCCGCGCGCCATTGGGTTTTTGATGAGCCATAAAGTAGATGGGATAATTACAAACAAGCCCGATTTGGCTGTTATAGTGAATTAACTTAAAAAATATCAAGCTTGCTTGAATATTTTTTAAGTTATATGAACGCCCCACACCGACGTAGCGAAGCGGAGGAGGTGGGTAAATTTCGGAACGAAATTTGAGCAGTTTAACTTTGCGATTTTCAAAGTTAAACTGCTATAGCATACGAGGAGAATAAAAATGGAAAATTTACCCAACAAAGACAAGCTAAACATCAAAGCAACCGTCTTGCTATCTTTTGGCTTTTTTGGCTCAAGCCTTATATGGCAGGTGTATTCAAATTTTGTGCCGCCGCTTTTGGAGGCCCGCTTTGGATTCACCACTTTTGTTATTGGCCTAATTATGGCGATTGACAGTTTTCTTGGCGTTATCATTCAGCCGCTTTTCGGGCGGCTTAGCGATAAAACCCGCACCCGCATTGGGCGGCGATTGCCCTATCTATTCGTTTGTATGCCCCTATGCGCCATATTGTTTATCCTAATTCCGCATATGCCATCTATTCCTACAATGATGATAGTGATTATTGTATTCACTTTCCTAATGGGAGTTTGGCGCACACCCGCAGTTTCTCTAATGCCGGATATGACACCGGGGCATCTGCAAAGTCAGGCTAATGGCATTGTGAATCTGGTTGGGGCTGTTGGCGCGATAATCGCCCTTGGCGGCGGGGGTCTTATGTATTCTATCGGCGGTTATCCGCTGCCGTTTTTCATAGCGGGATTGCTCTTGCTGGCCGCAATGGGGGTGTTGATTCTCTTTGTGCGCGAACCAAAAACCCCGTATGCAAAAACAAATATCAGCGACAAAAACATGTCGATTAGGAATATGGAAGCAAAGGAAAGAAAAAGTTTCATTTTCCTATTATGCGCCATTTTCTTTTGGTTTGCCGGATTTAATGCCATTGATACATTCTTTTCGCTCTATGTAATCCATGTGCTGGATGGAAATGCGGGGCAGGCGGGCATGATGCTTTCGCTATTTGCGGCTTTTCTCGTGGTATTTTCCATCCCTGCCGGCATAATCGGAGCGAAAATCGGCCGCCGCAAAACCATTATAATCGGGCTTTGCGGAATCTCCATTTTGTTTGTTCCCATGCTGCTATTTCCAAATGCCGCTCTCACAACAATCCTTTTAATGGCAGCAGGCATTTTTTGGGCCTGTGTCAACATCAATTCCCTGCCCATGGTAACGCGCATTTCAGGCCCTTTGCGCATAGGTGCATTCATTGGCTATTACTACCTATTCTCATTCAGCGCGCAAATAATCACCCCGCCCCTCCTAGGCCTCATCCGCGACATTGTAGGGTATTACGAAGTGCTATTCATATACGCGATTATCGGCTTTGCAATTTCAATTGTGCTAATGCTTTTTGTCCGCCATGGCGAAATCAACAGCGAACATACCGAGCCTATAGTTAATAATAATGGGGATTAGAAAATGGATTCCGCTAGTTTCGCTCATTAGGCTTGCGACCATGTTATTTATATCTACGCCCTCAAATAGCTCTGGACAGAGCATTTTGTTCTGATAGCAGGAGGATTTTGTTGTTGCGGGCGGCTTTGGTGGCTTCTCAGTCTGGGCGTTGGGTTATTGCGTGAGGCGAGGTTTGCGGCGGCGTGAGGGGATATTATATTGCCTCCTAGGATGGTGCTGTCAACGAATTTCACGATTGCATCGGGATTTCTGCTGCATATCAGGCCACGCCCAAGCCGACACCGAAGGCATAACCAGAGGCAATCTAATCCTAACAGTAGACGGCAAAATTACCACAGACCAACTCACAACCCTATTCGACTAAAACATACTAACAAACCCCGCCCAATGGCGGGGGTTATCATCTCCCACATATTTCCACAATACCCCAAACAACAATCTTTTGCAACGGCTTCGATATGCAATTTAGCTCACGAACAAATAACGCTTCCCCCAAAAATTTCTCTCAAAATTCTTTCGAAATCGAAACCAAATCAAACACAATAAACAAAGCAACCAACAAAATCAGAGCAATTACGACCTCTACAAACGGCTAAATATCAGGGTTCATCTATCATTATCCATATTTTACCATAGCTATGCATCACACCAAAATTGTGACTTAAAATCCTGCGACCTTTAAAGTCGTGCCGGTTCGATTCCGGCCTTGGGCATCTGATAAATACTGGCTTTGTGGCACTTCGCAGAGCCAGTATTTTTTCATTTTATGCCTTGATTTTGCCAAAGTCCATGATTTCGTCCACGATAATCGGGGTAAATCCTAAATAGGGATAAATGAGATTAAGTGGGGTTAAATCGTGTCATTTTGTGCGGTTTTCGTTATGCCGTGATTTCAGCATACCGGGCATTTAATTCCTCGCCTATAGCATTTTTGGCTGACATGTCCTTTTTGACGTACCTATCCATGGTAATCTGGATATTGGAATGTCTCAACCATGCTTGTATGCTCTTGCCGCTCATGCCGAGGTATTCAAGGTAATTCGCCGCGCTATGGCGTAAATCGTGGAAACGCATTTTTGGAAAACCGTTTTTCTTCATTACTAATTGGAAATGTCTGGTAACGTATTCTTGCTTTAGCAGACTACCATCAAGAGCGGTGCAGACAAAATCGCTGTCGTGATAGTCGTTGGGCTGTAATGCCCTGCGCCGCTCTTGTTCGGATTTCCAATTTAGCAAATGGGTTTTAATGAAATCTGGGATAGGGAGCATGGTATTACTGCTCTTGCTCTTGGTTGCCATTTTGTTGTGAGTATTTGCTCCCACCCTAACTATAGCCCGCTCGATTGATAGTGTGTTATCCTCAAAATCAATCGCTCGCCAGCATAAACCCAAAATTTCTTCCTCCGCGTCCCTTCAAAATTCATCTATATTATACTTTATTCGACAAAAGTATAATATATAGCTTAACACAACCAGCCTATTTTATTATAGTATCATAAACTACAATAACCCCAAATTGCCATCTCGGCATCAGAAAAATCGGCTACCCCAATAGAGCGGAAGTCGATTTTTCATATTATACGATTTTATTTTGGCCAGCTTTGCGAGGCAACCTGACGAAACGAACAATATCTTCTCCTGCAAAGCCTAAACTCCTTATTGAATTTCCATTTGATTATGTTATAATTGGATTATACCGAATAATCAAAACGGAGGTGCCAAATGCTCACCCAAACAGGCGATTACACCAGACACACAGCAAACGACACCCTGCGCACCTCCTTCTACACATTCACCCCTCGCCCGCTAATGACAGGGAGCTTTTATGAAATGAGCAATGAGCTGATCGCCATACTGACAGAAACGCATCGTGCATTAGGATTTTTAGAGGGGATATCATTTTCCGCTAAGTCGTGCGTATGTGATGCATCAACCTCCCTCGAAGGGTAATTGGCAGACCTGATCCTTTTTCGAGAAAGTTGCTTTTCGAAGATGATTGATTACCCTAACCTCGACATACATTCCTTGTTTTTGGAGCGGACATGTGGTGTTCTTAGCCGAGATATACAAAACATAAAATCCGCATACCTACATGCAACGAATAAGCCCTTTAAGAACCTCGACATAAACAACATCGCCAGCCATGTGCTATATGGAGATGCCCCAAAACAAATAACCTCCACACGTACTGATTTTTTGTTTCACACCAAGGCAACAACAAATTACCATCAATACAATCCGACCGCCCCGCAAAACATACGATCAGCCTTGCTTGACATCGAGCGGTATATCGAATTGAGCCACGATGACATACTCATCAAAGCCGCTATGTGTTATTATCAATTCCAGATGATTTCCCCATACGATAGCGAAAACGGAATTATAGGGCGCATACTTCCTTATCATATGTTGAGCAGTGTGAAGCTAAACGGCATCCGTTTTCTGTCATTGTCCGTCTCTCTGTTCCGCCGCAAAGCAGAATGTCTCGACAAGCTATGGTCGGCGCAACGAAATGGTAACTATGCCGCATGGATTGAATTTTTTGTCAATGCGATAAAAGATGCCGCCCAAAAAGGAATTGAGTTTGTGCAATTTTATTGCGGACTGCCGCAGAGCGAAGAAGAAGTCATTTTGCGTACTCAGGGCAGGAGGGATAATACGCCAGATATCTATCGATATTTCAAAAGAAATATCGTGTCGAGCATAGGGTTTGCGAGCAAGGATATGGGGCTATCTTTTAGAACTGTATCAAGGTCAGTAGTCATCCTCCAAGAGCAGCGAATACTTTCACAAATCACAGAGGGTACTAGAAACCGCCTATTCGCTCATGCGGGATCAATAAGCCGCCTGACTTCACCCGAATAGACTGCTCTCTATGAAATGATGTACACTTCTCAGAAAAGGAGGAGTGCTACATGAAAAAGATATACCGTGCAGTCAAATATATAAGAACATCGCACTCAGAAGACGAAACCCAATATGGAAATAGCATAGCAAATCAAGGTAAACTCATCGATAGTTTCTTGCGAAAGCATCCAGAAATTGCGGTCGTTGGCGAAAAAATTGATGAAGGTTATAGCGGTGTATTTTTCGATCGCCCAGCGTTCAAAGAGATGATTGCGGGCATTCGGGCAGGTGTTATAGATTGTGTTGTCGTGAAGGATTTAACTCGATTGGGGCGAAACTACATTGAGGTTGGGAGATATCTTCGCGACAGCTTCCAAGCCAAAGGCATACGGCTTATTTCGGTTGATGATAACTTAGACTCAACCGATATGGACGAGTTTGAAAAGGTTATTATCTTAGCGAAAAATATTTTCAGCGAGCAGTACAGTCGAGATATTTCCGTTAAGACTCGTAGCTCCTTAGATGCAAAACGAAAACATGGTGAATACATCGGGGCAGTGCCGATATATGGCTACCAAAAATCCGCTGATAATAAGCATAAACTTGAGCCAGACCCGAACACCTACGCCATCGTCCAGAGCATCTATAACATGAAACTATGCGGCATCAGCGCGGCAGGGATTGCAAACGAACTTAATAATGTCGGGCATATTGTCGCCTATGGCATATAAGCGAAAGTGCGGCATATCACAGCCATCAGGAGGATTTGCGGATAGGCGCAATACGCGCTGGAGTGCAACAACGATTTTGCGCATCCTACAAGACGAAAATTATACTGGAACTCTGGTTCAAGGGCGGCAGAGTTATTTGAGCTACAAATCGAAGATATTGATAAACCTTGATGAAAGTGAATGGGCAAAGGCGGAAAATTCACACGAACCCATTGTTTCCAAGTTTGATTATGATGCAGTGCAGCGGATTTTGGCAATCGACACACGGATAGCTCCAAGGCACAACAAAGTGCATTTGTTCTCGGGATTGCTCATTTGCGGATGCTGCGGAGGCGGCATGACCCGAAAAATCACAGGCAATGGCACCCGGCGATATGTCTATTATTTTTGTCCAGCCAGCAAACGCAAGGGGTGTCGCCTGTCTTTTGTGGTTAGGGAAAATGATTTGGTGCAAACTGTAACAGCAAAGATTAGAGAACATATTGCCAACATTCAACAAATTGCAGACCACTTATCCAAGCCTTATATTGAGGATATCTTCAAAAAGGGATACTCGCACCGAATCGCCACATATATTCAAAACATTAGCGATTTACAGATGTACAAAAGTCATTTATGTCACAGCTTGACCTGTGACATCATTAACCACGCAGAGTTTCAAGAACTTCAAATCTATTACGATAGAGAAATTGACCGCCTGCACACCGAAATAGCTTCTCTCCAGGGGAAACTGCATAGCATCAAGAATTCGCATAAGACCGAATTTATATGGATGGACAATTTCTTGGAATTCGACAGCGTATCCGAGTTGAGCAGATATGCCGTAGCCAGAATGATTCAGAAGATAACTATTATAGGCAAGAATGAGATTGAGATTGATTTCGTTTGCAGAGATGAGTACAAAGAGGTGGTTCAATACTTGGCGATGGGAGGTTGCGATTATGGCAAGAAAAAGTCGTAAGCAAAGTAACAACATAGATTACAATCGCAAGCCAAGCCTTATTCAGGCGGCTGCGTATGTGCGCCTTTCTTCAGAAGACCGCACAACGAAAGGTAATTCCATCGAAACACAAAAACGAATTATCTCCAACTACATTGACGAGCATCCAAATTTTGAACTTCATGACATATATGTTGATGAAAATGTTTCAGGCACAACTTTTGAACGACCCAGTTTTCAACGCCTGCTGCAAGATATAGAATCAGGAAAGATTAACTGCCTCATCGTCAAGGACTTATCTCGCTTAGGCAGAAATGTGATTGACACAGGGTATTACGTTGAGCAGGTCTTTCCAAAGTTCGAGCTTCGGCTGATTTCAATAAGCGACAACTTTGATTCAACAACATACAAAGGAGATATCTCCCTGCCTCTTAGAAATTTGGCTAACGAGGCCTATTCTCTTGATATTAGCCGAAAAAGGAGATCGCAAGCCCGGCAGGACATGAAAGATGGTGTTTTCACTGGTGGGCGGCCTCCATATGGTTATGTGAAGTCAGCAGACAATCGTATAAAGCTGGTCGTAGACGAGTCGGCATCCGTTGTTGTTAAGCAGATTTTTGCATGGGCTGTTGATGGGCTGAGTGTATATGATATCGCACGAAGGCTTAATGCTGCGAAAACACCGTCACCTAGTGCGCACAAGAATACGTCAGCGGCAACAGATGCCAAGCAAGCCGCATCAAGCGGTCGATGGTATGCCCGCACGATTGAAAACATGCTCAAAAATGCAATATATACAGGACATCTGGTGCAAGGAAAGACAAAATCAGTAAACTTTCAACGTCAGCCAGCTCCTGTTGATGAGTGGACATTGTACGCAATGCGCACGAACCAATAATTTCTTCGGACACCTTCCGCTTGGTTCAAGAGCTTGGGAGAAATCAAGACAGAGGCTCGAAACACACAACGGCAGACAAGCAGCCGACAAAAGTGTCAGCCCCATACTCGCCCAATATCTTCAAAGGCAAAATCTACTGTGCTTACTGCGGAAGGCACATGGAGAGAACGAAGAATCGTGATTGCTATGTATTTCGCTGTGTCGCCAATCGAATTGCGCAGAATGCCTGCACCGGAAACCGAGTAAGAGAGGGCGAAGTTGAAAAAGCTGTATTGGAACAATTATTGCTCATCAAAGATATGCTCTTCGGTCGCATGAGTACGCCGTCTGCAAATGTATCGACCGAAAACACAGACCACCATTCTGAACTCAACTTTGTGGAGGCAGAGTTGATTCGAATTCAAAGTATCGCCCGAGGTCTGTATGAGAACTTGATAAGCAATGTAATTGACCACGAGGAGTATTCTGAGCTTAAGGCAGGCTATAACACAAAAGAGGAAGGACTTAATCAGAGAGCCTCGGCTCTGCGACAACTGCTTGCTAATGAAAAGAGCGCAAGAAAGCGCGAAGAGAGGTCATTGCAATTGCTGAATGTGCTTGCAGAAACGCGCGGGTTGACACACGATTATGTGGAACATTTTGTTCAGAGGGTGGTTGTGTTTGGGGATGGGCGGGTTCATTTGGAGGTGGAAACAAATTTGTTTTTTAAATCATGAGGATTCTTATCCTATTTTGTGGAATAGCAACGAGGAAAACTATTTTTGTAAATTAGCACTTGATTTCGTCGATAAAATGTATTATAATATATTTGTCGGCAAAGTTTGTCATTATTTGCCAAAAACTTCTAATCGATAGTTCGAGTGGTGCAGGTAACCGGAGCGTCCAATCCTCTTGACTTTCGTAAATACGTGGATTCGTAGGGTGGATATGCAATATTATCGCCAATGGCGGAGCTTGTGTTTCGAAAGGGGGTGGTGTGTTTTTGGGCAAGTGGTTTGTGGTGTTTGTGAAAGCCGGCACCGAAGATGCGGTCGTAAAACATCTCCTGCGTCACTTGGAAGGCGGAAGATACTTACCTTTCGTGCTGACAAAAGAGGTGCTTCATCGAGTAGGAGGTAGCAATCAAGCCACATTCAAAAAACCGCTGTTTCCTGGCTATGTTATAGTTAGCACAGAAAACAGCCCTGACGAAGTGCTTGATGACTTTGCGAAAATAATTTTTGGCAATATACACAGAATCTTAAATCGCGGCAATGACAAAAAGGATATAATGTTGCACGAATCCGAACAATCCAGGTGGGAATCACTGGTTGATTCGGATTTTTGCATTAACATATCAACTGGGGTTTTGGATGGCAAAAAAGTGATTGTCACGCATGGTCCTTTGGTCGGTAAAGAAGATCAAATTGTAAAACTCAATAAGTACAAACAAAAAGCAATACTGAAAGTTGAGTTTGCTGGAGAAATGGTAGATATGAGTTTTGTGCTTAGGATTCAAAAGGGAAGCCAAGTGAATCATGATCAATAATCAACGGATTGTTGGTTCAAAAATAAACCTTATAGGAGGCTGTTGTACATGGCTAAAGCAAAGAAGCTGTATATTATCACAACAGGGGGAACCATCTCCCAGAAGAGAGACAAGATAACCGGGCGTTCTGAGGATGCCGGGCAAACGGACGGCAATGTGTTTGCGGAGCTACTAAAAGATGAGCTGGATAATCATGGCTATGAAGTGGAAGTGGTGGAAGGAACAAAAGAGCCCAAAGACAGCTCAAACATCGTGCCGGAAGACTGGGTCAGCATTATCGACACGATTGTAAAATACTATGACAAAGCCGATTCATTTTTAATCACGCACGGCACCAATACCTTGGGCTATACAAGTGCGGCACTGTCTTTTGCATTCGGAAATCTAGGCAGGCGCGTTGTACTCACTGGTTCGCAGGTGCCTCATGGTAGCTCTGGGTCAGACGCTCTGATGAATTTGCAAAATGCAGCCAGAGTGGCCATGACCGATGAAAAAGAGCTGTTTGGCGTGGTCGTTGTGTTCGGCAGCAAAATAATTACTGGTGCTCGTGTGAAAAAGCGCACAGAGTTCGATTATGATGGGTTTGATAGCTTCTCGACAACATTTCCCATAGGTCGTGTCGGCAGCAAATTAAAATTTGATGAAAATGCTCTAAAAGAACACAATGATCATTATAAACTGCGAGCGAGAATAGCAGATCAATTAGAAGTATTCAAGAAATTTAATTCCAATATCGTTTCACTCACGGAATTTCCCGGTATGTCACCCAAGATATTTGAGGCACTATATGACGAGTTGAAGGTTGAGGGATTTGTCTTTAGAGCCGTGGGAGCAGGAGATCCAAATATTGCTCCAGATAATGCAGCTCATACATACACAAATTTGAAGGAAGCATTCGATTTCCTGCAATCGCGCAAAATCCCCATTGTTGTCACAACCCAATCTGCTACAGGAACATCAAGCATGGATATAAATCCAAGCGGAATCACCGCACACAAAATGGGTGCAATCGAGGCATGGGATATGAGCATGGAGGCGATGACGGTGAAACTAATGTGGCTGCTGGGCAAAGGAGCCAAATATGAGCACATACGCGGCATGATGCACTCATCAGTTAAAGGTGAGGTCATAGTGACAAATCAATAACAATCATAATAGAAAGGAGCGGGGAAAATGGCCGAGGCAAGAAAACCTGATATCTATGTTTTATTTAATGATGATGGGAAAGAAGGTCAGGTGAGGGAGTCGGTCGGTTTATATGTTGATGCTCTTAAAAGCGTGTTGCACAAAAAACTCAACGATAGACCCGATAACAATTTCACAGACAATGTAAACCCTGTATTTGCACATTATGACAAAGGGCTATACGGGCAGGGGCAAGGAAACAATGAGTCGATTGCGCGTGAATCCTCCATTTTGCTAGCCTTTTTCCCCGCACTTTTGGATAGCGATGAGTGCCGTGCGATATGGGATGCTTTTTGGAGGCTACAACGTAGAACCAGACATAGGATTATCTACTCGATAGACATGGGAACTCTTGACATGGAGGGAGCATATGGAGACGTAATCAATAGTAGTAGGTACGAGATATTTGAAAATGCGAGGCAGTTTGATTTTTACAAAGGTAAAGGCAATAGTTTTGATGTGAAGAATCAACAAAGTGAACTGGCAGACGAAATCTCACGCTGGAAAGGCTGGAGCGAACTTCGTGGAAAAAATACCGTTGAAATAGTAAGTGACAGAATAGATGAAATAGAGGGAGATGAAGGTTTTGCAGAAATCAGAAAAGTAGTCAAAAGGAAAATTGAGGATGCGAAAAAGAGAGCCGAAGCTAAAGGGCAGAAGATTGAGATGGAACATGAACCTGTATGTGTTATCTACACAGGAGGTACAGTTGGATTGATCAGAAAGAACAAGGGGGATCCATCGTCGGCATTTGAACAGGCAACGCTAGAGGATTTAGAGCAAAATATACCAAGAATGAATGATTTGGGCTACTTCATTCACCTGTATTCATATAAAGAGCTACTGGATTCATCAAATATCGAATCATCTCATTGGCTTAAGCTGGCGGAAATTATAGATAACCTCTATGATCTATATCAGGGGTTTGTGATTGTTCATGGAGCAAATACTATGGCGTATACAGCATCTGCATTGTCGTTTATGTTCAGCAAGCTGGACAAGCCAATAGTGTTGACGGGCGCAGAATTACCATTGAGTGAGATAAACAGCGACGCAGAAAAAAATGTTCTCTACGCATTGGATGTAGCGGCTCACAAGACTAAAAACAACGGGAACGTACACGAGGTGTGCGTTCTTTACGGAAGAACACTTGTGCGTGGCAACCGCGCCACAAAAAAATATTCACTAGATACCTACGACGGCTTCTATTCGCCGAATTGCTATCCTCTGGCAGATATAAACCGCGATAGGATTATGCCTAATCTAGGATTGCTAAGCGAAGACAGGAAAGGATATGATGGAGTTGAGCTGAAAATGGATGAGTCAAGAGGCATACTGGTATATGATATATGCCCGGATATGGATGTGGGATTGTTCGAGTACATCTGCGATTACGGACTCATGAAAAACGGCAGAAGGCATACCAAGCAAGGATTAAAAGCAATAATACTACGGACATATGGAACCGGGGGTATACCTAACCGCAACACAAGATTTATAAATGCACTAAAGAGGTTTCTTGGCCACAAGGACACCCTTGTGATAAATCTAACTCAATGCCCCATGGGAAGTGTAGAGCTGAGGCTGCACGAGACAAACAAAGAACTTTTCGACATGGGCGTGATAAATGGCGGCGATATGGTGCTGGAGGCGGCATATTGCAAACTAAAATATCTTTTTGCAAAATACGACTCAAATGACGAAGAGGAAACTATAAACCATGTAAAAAAAGAAATGATCCGGAATATACGCGGCGAGATGTCGATGAACACATACATAATCACTTTCACAAACAACAGGAACGAACGTGTTCCGAAAGGCGGTGGTTGGTCGCCTTCGTTTGAGCTTCGGGGAATGCCCGAAATCATTAATGGAGATCGTGTGCAGTTTATAACCCTTAGCGTCGATGGTGTGCATTTTGACGAAGATTGTTATACAATACGTAAAAATGATGAAAAAGGGGTAGCCGTGTCTAATAACAGCATTGCGATTACCTTTGCTGACGGCAAATCAGCCGAAAGAGTGCTGGGAATATATAGAGCCACATTCCCCGCAACGGGATATAGCCCCTTTTCATTCAATGTGGACATAACGAACAGCGCGAAGGATCTTATTCACAAGGTAAAAAGCATTCAGATTATGTCGAGACATCATGGGTTTGCGTTCAATAAAATTAGCATCGTAATAACAGAGAGGGTGTGATTGATTTGGAGACTGCGACAAACACCACCCTTATTGAGAGTCTGTCCTTGGAAAAAGAGATGTCTGCGGCGATTAGGTTACTGCGCCCGGGCGAACAAATACCCCTCAATACGGAGGATATCATAAGGTCGTGTGTTCATGACAAAATTGGATTCATTCTTTCGCGAAATGTGAAAGTGTTTTCATGCCGCGATGCCAGAAGTAATCGTTCTCGGCTGGGGCACATCGGTATACCGCTCTATGATGAATTAAAATCCATCGTGTTCAAGGGTAAAACCGACTCCGGCAAAAACATAGTAGTAGCCACGCATTGCCGAGGACATATGAGCATAAGTATAAATGCCTTGATGGAGGTATGCGGTCTGATTCATCCCCCCGAGGTGATTGACGAGGATGAGCTCGCATTTCTTTTTGGCATGAAATATGGCACCGTTACCCCATTTATAATGAATTGTAGGTTTTCCAACACCATTCTCAATGCCTTTGACAAATCGCTTTTTTCGCCTATTGCAAAGTGTCCAGGCACAATGATGACAAATGCTGGCGACCACACTTGGGGCATAGAATTTGACCCTATTCAATTAATACAAGCCACAAAAAATAAAATCATTGCAGATATAGCCAATCCCGACCATGAGCTAAACTCGCATGAACTGCCAAGCTGCGTCAATCCGCGCCCCATCGGTATCATAACTGGCAATGGTCCCGAATCTGGCATTGCCCTGTGGGAAGGCATAAATCGCCATATCGCAAAACGCCTGGGCGAGCATTTTTTGGGAGACATATCACTACCAAACGTATCTATAGCATCCCTGAGGACAATGGGGCTTTCCATGGAGTTGGACAAACGAAACACCTCTATATGGCACAATCTGTCTGAAGGCATACGTCGCATTGATGATCAAGGTATAGAAATATTGTCATTGGCATGTCACACTACGCATCACTATACTGACAAAATACGAGAGCTATTTGAAAAAGACAGCAAAAAATTTGTTTCCATGGCAGAAGTAGTTGTGAATCACCTTCGCCGGCAAAATATTTCAGAGATAGCAATCCTTGGAATCGACTATGTGACTGATGTCCATTCTGCCGATTCTTATAGTGCGTATTCAAAACTCGTTGAGGGCATAAATGTGTGCGTACTGCCCTTAGGCATACAAAACCGTTTCAGTCTATTGGGATATGAAGTCAAGCGACTAAATGACAGACATAGAACTTTCATGAAATTTATGTCTCTAATACGCGAGCTACAAAAGGATATAAAAGCACCTAACATTTTGCTTGCCCTAACCGAACTGTCGATTTTGTACGAAAATCAGTACAAACAAAAAGAAAATAATAATATCAACATTATTAATGCCCTAGACATATACGCCAATGCTATTGCAGAAGAAAGCATGGCAATAAAAGATGAAAAAATAAATCCAAGAAAGGAAGCGGTAGAATGGACGAAAGCAGAGCGGTAGAAATATTGCTTACAATGAAATATAACACAATATTATCTGTATTGAAGGAGAGTTTTAGTGATAAGCTAGACACATTAACGGGTCGCGTGAACGATTTTATTGATCCGGAAAGAAAGAAGGATTTGTTTGAAGAGATAGTAAAGGGAGCAGACCCCAAAAGTTTGAATGATGCACTCGCAAAATATAATCAAGAGGAGGGCGTAATTGTGCCAAATGAAAAACCAGTATTTATTGCACATGGACGAGACACGGGGAAGTTGGACGAACTGACGAAATTCTTGCGTAATTTCTGTAAATTTGAAGCAACGGTTTTTAGTGAGAATTTTAAGCCCGGCGACAATGTTTTTTCAAAATTTGAAGAGCTTGCAAGAGAGTCGGGTTATGCCATTGTCCTGTATACAGGCTGTGACAAGGGCGGTTTGACAGGGGATGACCCGGCAGATTATAAGCAACGCGCCAGACAAAATGTTGTCTTTGAGCTGGGTTATTTAGTAGCCAAGTTAGGGGCGGATAAAGTTTGCATTTTGCTGGAAGCTGGTACCGAAATACCCTCCAACGCAAGCGGATTGCATTATTTGGAGTATAGCGGAGATTGGAAAATGGATCTCCTCGCACACATGGAGCACACAGGTCTTTACAAGCGCTAGCCGGATGATCGTGCGCTGCACAAACCGCATCGCAAGGAATTATGGCATGATTTGCGATTTCGCCTATGGTGTTTCGCGCTTTTTCTCGCAAAGGGCGTGTTATAATAACTTGTCTATAAAATACATAGATTTAAAACTAGGAGGTTTAGACATTGACCAAATTAGTAAAATTGAGGTTCAGAGGGTGTCACTCTTTTCTTAATGAAGCAAGCCTGGACCTAGAAACCGACAGCAGTCTTGAACCAACCCTCGGAGATGTTCCCAGCAAGGTTCGGCATGTAGCTGGCATATATGGGAAAAACGCGGGCGGAAAAAGCAATGCGATTCGCGCCTTGGGCGACTGTATAAAAAACATTCGCGGAGACATGGATATAGTGATGCCCAGCAACCCTTTCTGGCTTACTGACGAAGAAAAAGATAATTCCGAATGTTTTTATGAACTGACACTATTGGTTGGCAATGAAGATGGTAGCAGCACCTTGCATATCTATGGATATAAAGCAAGCCAATCCTCAGTAACACAGGAGTATTTAAAGAAAAAATCTGCCGATAGCAACGATGAGCCTTCCTTCATATTCGAAAGGGAGGGAAATACTGTCGCACGGCACGATCCCCACCTTGGTCAGGAACGTTTGGATATGATTGAACTTGCAGCAAAAAACCCAAAGAAATTAATCATCACAGAATTATGCGGAGAGAATGGAGGGGGTTTTCCAGGCGACTGGTGGCCTATTTTTCAGTGGTGCAAAAATGCAACGATTTTAGAGAGCGGAATTAAAGGGATAATTTCGACATATGACATATCTAAGTTGCGGGGCGATATAAAACTATTTTTGTGCAAACTAGATGATGCTATATCAGATATAAAAGTTGATGAAGGCAAGATACGGATACAGCACAAAACTGCGGGCGGGAAAGGGGTGTGGCTATCGATAGATCAGGAGTCTAAAGGCACATATAGATTTTTGGAGCTGGCAAGCCATGTGATACGCTCACTAACTGAGGGCAAGACGCTGATTATCGATGAACTGGATGAATCGCTGCATCCTGAGGTTTTTGCGCGCATTATTGAATTGTTTAGGGATCGAAACCCAGGTGAGAATGACAATGCATATAACAATCACAAAGGCAAAGGTCAGTTAATTTTTACTGCACACAACACCGTGTTTTTGAATTTGCAAAACTTTCGCACTGATGAACTGCATATTGCCGATAAAAATCCCGCAGGCATTTCAACACTAAAAAGATGCAGCCGCAAAACGAAAAAAGCTCTTAACCTTCAGGCCAATTATTTAAATGGGAGACTAGGGTCTACTCCATGGAGCCTGAAGACGAGCGAGTTTATTTTTAATGGAGAGGGGCATGATAGCAATGCTTAGTAATAATGTGTACATTTTCATTATTTCAAATTTCCCAAATTCGTACAATGACGATGATGAATTTAAGAAGGACTATGATTCACTGAGGATTCTCAGCTCAAAAGATATAGGGCTTGACGTAAATGTAAATCCTGCATATTGCACTATCAGAAGCGCGCAAGTATTCAATGTGTGCAATACGAAGGAAGGCGAAAGGAAAACTAAGAGTAACGAAGAAATTGCAGAAGAGCTGTGCAAATTAATACATCAATCATGCATTAACATAGCCACAATAACAGACCCCGAGATTTACGATACGTTTACATTGTTTGTCAATAGCTACAACTTCCTTCCGCGGAAAGATTTTATCTATATTGCGAAGGATAAAGGGTTCAGAGAAATGGTGAAAAACCACCTTCGCAATAACAAGTTCAGCAATATTAAAGAGTTTAAAGTTTGTTGCTCATGGTACAGTAATGAGAATGCTGCAAAGTTAAACTTCTTTCCCTACGAGTGCACAACATCCCCGGATTGGAGCAAACCAGAGTGGAACAAACCAGACCGCTTTCACACTTGCATACCCAAAACATTGGAGGATATGTTCGAATTCGATTCTAATGATGATGAAAATAGATTTCGTGCAGAAATGAAGGCTATGTTCTATGATAAACGACGCTGCGGAAACTACGAGAATAGGACTGAGTGGCATCTTGATCCAAAAAAGCGTTAATTAACACCCCCCAACGCCCAAGGGCGTTTTTTAGATTGACAATTCCACAAAATTAGGAGGATTTATTGATGAGAAAGAAAACCCAAGAAATATATGTGCTCCATAGCCTCTCGCAGATGTCGGGCTATAAGGGCTTGGAAGAACATCTGAAAGATAAACCAATCGTGTTGACCTCGAATAATGGTATAAAAACCGATCTGCCCAATCTTGTAAGCAATGATTTTATTGTGTTTTTGATTTCGACCACTTTTCTAAATTCCTACGAATGCATGCTGGGCGTAGCCGAGATAATGAAAGACGAAAAATGGGCTAAAATGCTGGAGAATGATGTGTTGTTTTATCCCTGTGCTGGATATAATCGAAGCGAGCTGGAATCGGCAAAAGAAAAATGGGAACGGTTGCGAAGCGATGCGCAAACAGCGAAAGAACGGGGATATAATACATGGCATGGCTCTACACCGAATACAAGATATGAGCAAGCGAATGCTATATGCCAAGTGATCCATGGTTTCGTGCGAGCCGCGCTGGAAAAACTACCGCGCCACAATGATATGGATATAGCAGTTATTGCAAATGATTTAGAAAAAAAGGCAGAAGAGTCTGCCCGAGAATTCAAAGATCACGGAAGTAAGATTCCCGGCAAAAATAAGCTATACGAAATCTGCGGCTATATCGATTCATTATTAAGAGATGAAAAAAACATAGATGACTGTAATCACTTCGAAAAAAAATTGAAAGCGTTAGATAGTCAAAACCCTGTATGTGTAATAAACACAGGAGGTTCTGCGAGCGATATATCCCGCTCCGATAAATCAGGCAGTTCCGGGTCGGCCACCAGATATATCGTCCGAGAGGCAACATTAAGCGAGTTGATTGGTAAGCTACCAAGTATTTCTGACATGGATTACGATATACACTTTTACTCATTCAAAGAATCCATCAATTCAGCCAATGTCACCAGTCAACATTGGATATCTATGGCTGAGGTGGTAGATAAGCTACGCAAAATTAGAGAGGATTATCTGGGCTTTGTAATCATTCACGGCACATATACAATGGCTTACTCTGCAGCAGCACTGTCATTTATGTTCACGAATTTGGATAGACCCATTGTGTTTACGGGGTCAGAGCTACCTCTGGGCAATCCGTATACAGACGCAATAACAAATATTGAACGCTCCATAAGCATAGCCGCAAAATCTAAGGATAACGATAATAAGGACAGAAATAAAGGCAATGAGGTGACAATTTTTTACGGTCACGACCTGCTGAGGGGAAACAGAACGACAAAACATGGCGTCTACAATACCATAAAAGGCTTTGAATCTCCTAACTTTGGCGCGTTAGGAATCAGCAGAGGCAGACTGCACTATAGCAGAGAATACCCGGATGACATTATTCGCGACCCGGGCGGTGCTTTTTGTGAACCCATTATGTCCGGGGAGGATAACATACTTTTGCTAGACCTATATCCTGATATGAATGTTGAGATTTTTAATCTTCATTTAAAAGCACACACCCTCAGTCCGCATAACGATGGTTTCAAAGCTTTAATCTTGCGCACATTTGGTGTCGGGGTTATTCCGGTCGTCGAGGAGAAATATGAAAATTTAAGGGTATACTTGAAGGAATTTATTGAGGAAGATAATATAGTGGTGAGTATTGCACAAGAAGAAATTAGTGCCGACAGTTATGAGATATTCGTATTTGAGGAATACAAATATCTTTTTGACATAGGTGCGGTGATTGGCGACGATATGATACTTGAGGCAGCGTATTGCAAGCTGAAATATCTCATGTTAAAGCACGAAGAAAAGCGCGGCGATAAAAAAGCCTACAAAAAAGCCATAGAAAATGATTTGCGGGTGAATCTAAGGGGCGAATTGACAAAGAGTTCTTATGTTGCAGCCGTAGAAGGTGCGCAACATAGAGTTGACTCCAATCTCCTTGAGGTGGTGGCGGTGATAGAGCAACCTGAGTTTGGTGAAAAATTTGGCATTAACAAAATGGGCGATAATAATGAAGGCAACATTTCGCGTATCGATTCATTGGCAATTAGGATTAAAGATATAAAAAATTTTGAAAAACTTGAAGGCGCAGGGGATGAATTCTGGCTTAAAATATCCACTTCCAAAGATGGCAAAGATGGATATTATTCTGAAGATTTTCTGCTGACTGTGGAAGACCTCGACGAGACCACCGACGAAAATACTGTCAAAGATCAAGATAGGGATGCCACCGACGAACCTCAACGTGGAATTGCAGTGGATATGAAGTTATTTAAACATAAAAATATGATTGAGATAGCAGAATCCGACCCGCATTCATCGGAGGTCAAAATAAAAATATACTTAAGCTCAGAAACACACAGCTTCATTTTCGGGGAAATGAAAATAATCGTATATGTGAATGCTTCGCGCGAGCCAAAATATGCCTGGCCATCGCAAGATAAACATGCATAAAGTGTTTTGCGGTGATCATGAACTCACAAGACCGCAATGAACGCAAGACGTGTTTCCGTGCCTGTTATTTTCAGCAATTCAATCATGGCAGACGAACCATGCTAAATGTATGGTTTGCGGTTTTACTTTTGAAATGGTGATACTCGCAAAAAAGTATTGGTGATTACCTTCAGGCAAAATCGGCGAGATTTGACAGCCGGCAAATCCTACAAAATACGCATTCGTAATTGTGATAATAGGAAAAGAATTGATTTTGAATGCTATTCAAACGGAACCCTTAGCTTTGTCCACATAGCTTTTATGCGAGAACGGCGGGGCCTACAACTAACCAACAATCAAGCATAAACTCTGTGGAAGTATTCTTTCGGGAGGCAATCGGAAAACCTGCTGTAGGCTGCGGAAACACTTGCTCCAGCGTTTACGTTAATTATTGGGGGAGTGTAAATAAAACCGTGTAAATGGTTTAATCTTTGGTTTTTCTGTCAACAGTTATACTACGGCATAATTAGGGCAATGCAGGAGTGCAACCCGACGCTTGCCGTGGTGAATACGGTGGAGCAGCAGGTCATGATGGCTTGCTGCTTTTTTTATACCGGCTTACCCAAAGCGGATAAACTCCGGGGTGAATGGCCGTAGGCCAGAGGGGCTGCGCCCCTTGGCTTGGGTTTGGGTTCACGCTATCCGAATGCCCTCAAATCTACCTTCGTAGAAAATGATGAATTGTCCCATTATTATTCCCCAATGAGGTATGGGCATAGTCCATTTTTTGCTAATCTCTTTTATTGAGAGATAGGTAGACTTTTTGAGGGAGTCATCTGTCGGGAAGTTGGTCTTGGTTTTGGTAAACTTTCCGAGCATCCTATGAAAACCCTCTACGGCATTGGTGATGTAGATAAGGCGGCGCATCTCGGCAGGGAATTTGAAGAAAGCTGATAAATCTGCCCAATTCGATTCCCATGATTTGTAGATTTGGGGATATTTTCCATCCCACTTATCTTTGAACTCTTCAAGGGCATAAAGGGCAGCCTCTTCACTTACTGCTCCATAGATTTTCTTTAAGTCTGCCATCACAGTCTTTATGTCTTTGTACGATACGTACTTTGTTGAGTTTCGTATCATATGGATGATGCAAAGCTGGTTTTCGGTTTTAGGAAATACCGTAGCCAAGGCATTGCTAAAGCCAGAGAGGTTATCATGGCAAGCAATCAGGATGTCTTTGCAACCCCTTGTCTTGATTTCATTGAAAACCACAGTGCAAAAAGATGCACTCTCTGTTTCGGAAATCCAGATACCGAGGATGTCTTTTTTTCCATCTGTATCAACACCAAGCACGCTATATACGCACTTGTTAATAACCTTGCCATCCTTTTTAACCTTGAAATTTATCCCATCAAAAAACACAACAGGATATATCTCCGATAGCGGGCGGGATTGCCATTCGGCAAGCTCTGGCATAATCTTGTCTGTGATGCGGCTGATGAGGCTTGCTGATGCATCCACGCCATAGATATCACGCAGATGGTCTTCGATGTCGCGAGTGGACATACCCTTGGAATACATAGCCAATACGCGGGTTTCGATATCATCTGTGCGGGTTTGGCGTTTCTCAATGACAGATGGCTCGAATGTGCCGCTTCTATCCCGGGGTACGGATATTTCGGCTTCGCCCCATTCACTTTTGATGGTTTTGGTATTAAAGCCATTGCGAGAGTTGCCGCTGTTATTACCTGTGATGCTATGCTTATCATAGCCCAGATGCTCTTCCATCTCGGCTTCAAGCATTTTTTCAAGAGTGCCAGCGAAAAGGCTCTTGAGTTTGGTTGTAATATCAGCGGGTGTTTCGCAGTCTTCGCATAGCATAGCTACAAGTTCCATTTCGCGTTCGTTTAACCGTGTCATAGTAATCTTCTCCTTAGATTTTGATATGGAGATTATTACCATTTACACGGTTTTATTTACACTCCCGGGGCGTTACATTTATATTGCAGTTTGGTTACAGAATGATGTCTTTATTTAGTCTGTTCTTGACGTAAGCTTCACTCCTGCGCAACCCATAAAACAAAGTAAGCAATACAACGATTTCCAGCGGGTTGTTTTCAAAGAATGACAATACTTTCGGGATTTCGTCCTCTTTTAGGTGTATAGCCCCCTCGAATTGCTCCGCTGATGGTTTGTCTATTCTGCTAACTGGATTGTAGGCAATCATATTTAGCTTGACTGCGCTTTTCAAGCACCCAGACAAAACGGCTATGTGTTGCCTAACCGAGTTGCCGCTCAAAGTTTCCAGTTTTTTGTTGACATAACTCTTAATGATGTTTGGCTCGATTTGCCTAACCTTTAACCGCCTAGAGGTAAAATAAGGCAAGATATGAGAATCCAGAATCATTTTATAGCCGTCATAGGTTGTTGGTTGGATTTTGTTCTTTTTCAGTCTGCCATCCAACCAATCAATGATATAATCAACAAAATACGCATCCTTGCTCAAATTGACATGCTCTTGCAAGTGCTTTGCTAGAATGTCATTCTTCCATTCCTCGGCTTTGCGCTTGTTATCGCCCTTAACTGGAATGTCGCTAGTGATGGTCTTGGTTTTCCAATTACCTGATTCATCTTTGAATCTCAAAACCGCCATGTAGTACGGTCTGTTGGTTTTGCTTATTACTGTAGCTGTTGCCTTTGACATAGATAAATTCCCCTTTCAAAAGAAAAATTCTATCCATGCCACAATTAACCTAAGTCCATTATAGCATGGATAGAATCGCATTGCAAGCCCAATTACCGTGCCTATTGCAACACCTATTTAAGCATATCTCTTGATAAATCTCTCCCATATGTACAATTTAGGGATTTTCATTTCTCGCCCAATCTGCTCTGGGCTTCCAAATTTACCCAGCTTAATCTCCTTGTAGATGGTGTTTTTAGAAACACCGAAAATTTCTGCAAGGTGTTTGGGTGATAACATGTCTGGGTATTGATTTAGTCCAATAGTCTTGCTCAAATTATCCATATTGTTTTCGCCCTCTTTCAAAATAATCCATCTCCTCCGCTGTATACCAAAGAAAACCAGACATCTCATGTTGAATACTCTCTATCTCCTGCCTACTCCAGCTTGGAAAAATTTTCACAACATCATCAACACTAGCACCACCCAAAAAATGGTTTTCAATGCTTTCGCGCTCCGCGCCAACTTGTGCGCCGTCTGCTCTAACTTGAAAGCAATTCAAACTACAATAATCCTTAAAATATTCGATAATCCTACAAGTTGAATTATTGTTACAAGCCGCACAACCCCATAACCACCCCAACAACCGGGCAACAAATGGTCATCAACATCAACAATTCCCCTAAGGATGGTTAAAAGAGCATTAAAAAAGGTTGGCTGGCAAGATTTGATATTGGCATACCAAAGGTTTTTATCCAGAGGCTATGCCCGCAGCTACGGCGGATTCAGAAGGTTTGTATCAAAGCTAAGAGCATTAAAACCTAAAAAGAGGGTAGTGAAGAAAAAGCCGAAACCCTATGCCAGAGCATCATACCCCGGCCAGAAATTACAAGTTGATGTGAATACGTCCCTGGTGAATGTGTAGTAGGCGGTAAGTCCTATTACCAATTCACAGCAATAGATGAGTGTACCAGATGGACTTATAGGCAGATGCATGATGACAAAAGCAGCTATTCGGCCAAACTGTTTCTCGATGAGCTATTAGCCACCTCTCCTTTCCCCATCCGCCTTATCCAAACCGATAAAACGCACCGCCAAGAAGGGCGGCGACCCGAAGGGTCAGTTTCGCAAAGCGAAACTACTGAGGGTCAGAGTTTACCAATGCCCTGCTAGCCACCGTATCCAAACATAAAACCCTATTTGAGCAAGCCCTAATCGACATGGGTATTGCATACAAACGCATACGCATAGCAACCCCAAGGCATAACGGAAAAGTCGAGCGTATGCACAGAGCCGACCAGATGCGATTTTATGATAAGCTAAAGATGTATAGTCTGAATGATGGCAGAAAGCAATTGGCGGCATACAACAAACGGTCTAATGGGTATATAATGACATGCCTAAACATGAAATCGCCTAATGAGGTGTTGGAGGGGTATTTAGGAGTAATGTAAATATATGGTAGTAACATTATATCGCTGATTATTTTTTGTGTAACCTATCATTGACGCTTTAACAAAATTTCCGTATTCCCTGAAAATAAAAGCTTGACATTTGATAAAATAAATGATAGAATTATATAGTCAGCCCGAGTGGCGGAACTGGCAGACGCGTCAGACTCAAAATCTGATATGGGTGACCATGTGGGGGTTCGAGTCCCTTCTCGGGCAGTGGCTAAATTATAGGCTTTCGAGCAATCGAGAGCCTATAATTTTTTATCAGATTGTGGACTTTTGCCCCAAAATTCTTTCATAATTCTTTCACACGCTGGCGGCTAGTTTTTCAAATTTGGAATTAAGGGTATCGGCAATATTTTCTTTTGCCTCCATGTCCAAATCATAATAAATGTCCATAGTGGTTTGAATGTTGCCATGTCGTAACCAAACTTGGATATCCTTAAAATCAAAACCTAATCCTTTGAGGAATTTCGCTGATGAGTGCCGCAAGTCATGAAAACGAATATGCGGCAAATCGTTTTTCTTCAGCATAGCTGTGAAATGCTGGCTTACGTAGTTTGGCGGCAACAATTCGCCGTTTGGTTTGGTGCAGACATACCCAGAATCTACATAGTCATTAGGTTGCAAGGATTTATAATGCTCTTGCAATTCCCTCCACTCCGTGAGCCTTTGGGCTATCATATCAGGCATTGGAAAAACAGTGTGGCTACTGTCGTTTTTCGTGCGGTCGTTTGCATGGAGCTTGCCGCCTGTGATGACTACCGTATGTCGGATAGCAATAGTTTTTTCTCCAAAATCTATCGCCGCCCATCGCAGACCGAGGATTTCCGACCTTCGCAAGCCATAAAACAACGTAAGCAAAAGGATTATTTCCAGCGGGCTACCTTTGGAAATTTCAAGCAACTTGTCAATCTGCCCTTCGTTATACCTTTTCGCCCCTCTAAATTTTACTGGCGTAGGCATCTTGACCCGCTTTACAGGGTTATAGGCAATAATATTATCCACAACCGCAACATCAAGGCATTTCGAGATATTAAACAGAAATTTTCTAACCGTGTTCGGCGACAATCCTGTTTCCAGCTTACTATTTATGTAATTACGAATAATAGCTGGGGTTATATCTTTCACTTTTAGCTTGCGTTGCCTAAAATATGGCAAAATATGGCGGTCTATGGTCTGCGTGTAACTAGCATGAGTTGTGGAAGCTATTTCGGATTTCATATCTTCAAGCCATTGAATCATAAAATCTGCAAAATAATAATCCTTGAATACATCAACCCCGCCGCCTTGCTCATAGCTTGCCAAAATCTCTTTTAGCTTCGCCTCGGCTTTACGTTTGTTGTTGCCAGCTGTAGCTATGCCTGTGTTGATCCATTTCTGCTTGCGCTTGCCGTTCTCGTCAAACGCGCTGATAACGGCATAATAATTTTTGCCATTTCCTTTTTCTTGTAAATGCCCTTTTATCATTGAACATGCTCCCTTCTGGTAGTTGAGGGCTTATTCAATGTGGTACATAGCAATTTAATTATACCACAGAATAAGCCTCCGCGCTACCCAAATTTTGCAAAAAATTCTTTCAAAATATAAATCTTGGGAATCAAAAACGCCGTGCCTATGCGGATTGGTTGACCAAATCTGCCGCTATGAATTTCTTTCCGAATCGATTTTGTGCTAACTTTGAAGATGGCGGCTAGGTCGTTGACAGTTAGTAAATCGGGATAGTTTTGTAGTGGTTTCATTTGTTATGCCCCTCCCTATGGTTTATTGAAAATTAATTTTCAAATGGCGTAGGAGTGTTTGAGGGTAGCTCGACCCAGAAATCCAACTGTGCCATATATTCCTCGGTGGTGTATTCCTGTGTTTTGTTATCGCCCAAAAAATGGATAACCCTGTGAATCCTGCGAAGAAACGCCCTCCAAATGCTCGGTTCTTTGCGCTGAACATCAGCATATTGCCTTTCCAAAGCCATATTGGAAACAATGTAAACTTTGGTAAAATTTGCCTGTTTGTTGGCATAGCGACACGGCAAGTCGAGTGGGTAACCATCAAGATAATTCAGCATATCTTGGATTCGCAAATGGCTAAAAAATTCATCATAGCACATTATGTCTTGGTTTTTATAGGCATCGTAGGGATTTTTGTAATCAGTAACGCGATACACATTTTCATATCCATATTTTTCCATAACATATCTAGTCTTGCCTGTAGCGGTTTCGCCATAAATATAGGTAACATCCAATTCCCTAAACACGGTACTGTTTTCTTGCAGCTGGACGGTCTGCCTAGCTCTTTCAATATCCGTAATCCGCAGCATAAACTCTGGGTTTATTTCAAGGATTTCATAGTTTGAATAGCCAGCTTTCACCATTTCATACAAAAATCCTAAATCATTCCTAGCCCCCTGATGCTCATGGGGAAGCTCTCCCCACTCGTAAAAAGTGCTACTACCATCTTCATTAAATATTTGCGTTTCTTGCTTATCACTACCCTCCCATTTTTCACCCTCTTTGGCTACATATGCTCAGCATGATGCAGAATCGCCATAGGCGGTTTCGATATTCACCTTGAAATCGAATCGCTTTTGGATTGTGGAGAATCGGACTGGGCTTGGGCTGTTGGGTTGCAAGCTGTATTGAACATTTAAATGAACGCGATAACATTGCCAGCAAAAGTAGCCGCCTTTGAGCCATTTCTCGCTCTCTCTTATCTTCAATGAGGCTGACAAGGCTTATGTGCTCATCGATGAAACAAATTTTCAGATTGCGGCTTGTATTTTCACCGCTTTGTCTGCGCCGAAAAGTTTCATGGAAGCCGCTCAATCCCTGCGGGGCTTGCTCGCCTCTGTAGAAGTTATCCATACCAACCAAAAATTGGAAATCATCATCAGCTTTGGGGTCGATAACGGTTATCTCCACAGGTTGCAGCTCTGGCGGAGCAAGTAAAACCGTTCGAGCAAGTAATAATTTTGCACAAACTGTTTTTCCGCTCCCAGTCCTCCCGCTTGTTATGACGTGGCTTGATATGTTATAATCAATCCCCAACCACCTTTGGAATCCCAGCTGATGTGCTTGCTCATCTAGCAGAAACGGAATCATGCTCATCCCATCAATCACCCCCTTTCAAATTCTCGCCACTTTTGTCAAACAGCGGGTCGCTATCGTCAACAAACAGCGGAGCTATCGGAATATCGGAAAGCCTTGAGTGGGATATTATACGCTTATTAGCTGAAAATTTTGGACTACCCAAGCAACCACGGCTTGTTGAGTTTAGGCAAAACCCACATTTATACCAAGACGGATATTGGGGTTATGTAACTAC